>ERZ724522.609-NODE-609-length-22018-cov-4.612940_pt1 | contig 22018 bp, 21 predicted proteins | sample MGYA00376055_ERZ724522 | MGnify/ENA primary metagenome ERZ724522 (study PRJEB28724, sample SAMN07190884) | wastewater metagenome | isolation source: effluent of sewage treatment plant in Hong Hong | place: Hong Kong | collected 2016-03-17 ...
TATGTTGGATAAACATTTACAGGTTTGTTTAATTGCGTCCAGAGGAGCTAGTAAAACTTTTATGGTTTCTGTATGGGCTATTAAAAAAGCTTTATTAGTTCCAAATTCAAAAATTATTATTACTGGCGCAGCATTCCGCCATGCAAAAATGGTTTATGAATATTGTGAAACAATTTGGAGAAATGCTCCGATGTTACAAAATATTCTATCATACGATAAATTAAATCGTCCAAGTCGAGATATTGATAGATGTACTTTTAGAATCGGAACTTCTTCTATTACTGCTATTCCTGTTGGAAATGGGGATACTATTAGAGGTTTACGCTCCACTGACCTGGTTGTCGATGAATTTAATACTGTTGATGTTGGAATTTTTGAAACTGTTATGAAAGCTTTCGGCGCTGTTAGCGCCGACCCTGTAACAAATATGAAAAATAAAGGGAGAATTAGAGCTTTACAATCTTTAGGAGAAATTTCTGAGGAACAGTTAAATGAAGAAATTATTACTAATAGTGGAAACCGTTGTATAATCAGTGGAACTCCAGGATATACTTTCGAGAATTTTTATAGATATTTTAATAATTATAGGAATATTATTTTATCAAAAGGGAAAATTAATGATAATAATGAATATTTAGATTATCGAGATTATTGTATTATTCGTCTCCCTCATGATTTATTACTTCCTGATTACATGGATGATAAAACAGTCGCATCTATCAAAGCCACTTCTCATGAATCAATTTATCAGATGGAAATGGGGGGGATTTTTATTTCTGATACCGAGGGATTTTTTAAAAGAAGTTTAATAGAGCGGGCAACTTGTGGTAAAAAGAACCCAATTTTTAAAGATGGGGACGAGGTTAATTTTTCTGCAATGACGCGGGGAAATATTACTCGACGTTATGTTATGTCTATTGATACAGCGTCAGAGAGAGATAATTTTGCGGTTACTTTAATTGAAATTTGGAATACTCATAGAAGAATAGTTTATTGTTGGACGATGAACAGGAAAAAATATAATAAAAGATTTAAAAAAGGATTAACAAAAGAACACGATTTTTTTAGATATTGTCATAATAAAATTAGGGATTTACTTAAAACTTTTCAATGCGAAAGAATTGTTATAGATAGATTTGGTGGTGGTATTCAATTAGGAGGTATGTTACAAGACCCATTTAATTGTCGCGAAGGCGAAAAACCTATTTATGAAATTATTGAAGATGATAAAGAAAAATCAACTGATAATATGGATGGCCATCATATATTACAATATTTTAATCCAACAAATGCCGACGATGTTATGAATGCTAATCATTTCTTAAAACAAGATTTTGAAGAACAAAATTTAATTTTTCCAAAATATGATAGTGTTGTATTAGCCAACGCTTTAGCAGATGAAAAAGCTGCTGGGAGAATTCAAGATAATGATGATACAGTTGAAGATGAATATTTATTATATGATAGTTTAGAAAATTGTATGTTAGAAATTGAAGATATTAAAAACGAATTAATTACAATTATTCATTCAAAAACTGAGGGTGGTCGCGATAAATGGTCAACCCCCGAAGTCAAAGGACCAAATTCTAAAAAAGGAAGATTAAAGAAAGATAGATATTCATCAATATTAATGGGGAATTTTATCGCGAGGCAATTTTCTATTAATATTTTAGAGGAGTTGCAGTATAAATCAACAGGTATGATTGCTGCGGATATTAAAGAAACTAACAAAGATAAAAAAAATCATGGAAAAATGTATCAGAGCGGTCCTAAATGGTTTACTGACCGAGTTAATGGAAATTACGGTTTCATAGTCAAGAAAAAGGTGTAATATAATAATATAATTACTAATTGTATTAACATATTATAAGGAATAAAATGGCAGAAATTAAACCGGATAAAGAGAATTTAGTATTGACATGGAATGATGGGAAAGAAAATCGTTCTGTTTCAATGGATAAATTCTATGAAAATTTAATTAAACTTCCTGTTTATACTTCTAAATCTGCTAGTACATTTCAAAATGCGTATACAAATATAGATATTCGGGATGAATATTCTTATTATGATTACGAGAATTACCGCCCTAATTCCCGTATTCCAAAAAGCCCAAAAGGCAAAATTGCTGCCTGTATGCAAGCATATGAAGAATCAGGAAATGGTATTATTCGAAATACTGTTGATTTAATGGCGGATTTTGCTACTAAAGGAATTAATGTTGTTCATAAAAACAAAAAGGTTGAATTGTGGTGGCAAACTTGGTTCCACAATGTTGTAGGTGGGCCGGAACGTTCGGAGAGAATTGTAAATTTACTTCCTCGCGCTGGTTTAGAGGTAGTTCAAAAAAATACAGCAAAATTAGAATTAAGAAAAAGTAAAGAATTTTTCAAAGGAAATGCCGCCCCTAATTCTGATTATAAAGAAAAAGAATATGATATTATTAAACGGGAAATACCTGTTTCTTATAACATTGTTAATCCACTTTCATTAGAAGTTGATAATGAGCAGTACGCAACTTTACTTTCTTCTAAAGATTATCAATTCGCCGTTCGTTTACCAGACAATTTAATTCGAATGGTAAATTATCCAAATAGCCAAACAGAACTGGACCTATTACAACAACTTCCTGTTGACCTTATTAATAATGTAAGAGGCGGTTCTAAAACAATGAGGTTAGATAAAAGGAAGACCAAGACTATTTTTTATAAAAAGGATGACTGGAAAATTTTCCCGACTCCTATGCTTTATTCTGTTCTTAAGGATTTACAAACTTTACAAAAAATGAAACTTGCAGATGATAGCGCTCTCGATGGCGTTATTTCTCAATTAAGAGTTTGGAAATTAGGAAATTTAGAATATAAAATTTTTCCAGATTTAGCCGCTATGCAAAAATTAGCAGGTATTCTTATGAACGCTGGCGGCGGCGGAATTACAGATATTATTTGGGGGCCGGATTTACAATTACAAGAAATTACTACTAATTATCAATCATTTTTAGGAGAAGCGAAGTATATTCCGGTATTAAATGCTATTTGGACAGCTTTAGGGATTCCAGCATTATTTACAGGGTCTAGTAGTCAGGGGTCTTTTACAAGTAATTATATTGCTATTCAAACGTTAATTGAAAGATTAGAAAGTTTTAGAAATTTATTAATTAATTTTTGGGAAGCGGAATTTAAAGAAGTTATGATTGCTATGAAAGGTGTCCCAGGCTTTGATATTCCACCAGTATTAGTATTCGATAAAATGATTTTGAGTGACCCATCTTCTATTTATCAAATTTTAACAAACATGGTTGATAGGAACATTTTAAGTGAAGAATTTGTTCAAAATGTTATTGGAGCAAACCCAGATATTGAAGAAGCAAGAATTAATCGAGAAGAAAAAGAAAGGAAAAAAGGAAAAAGGGCTAAGAAATCTGGCCCATATTATCGTCCACAAGTTCAAGATGATTGGATGACTAATTTTATTAATCAGGGAGTTTTATCACCTTCCCAAGTTGGATTAGAATTATTAGATAAAAAACCTGGAGAAAAAAATCCTCAAGAAATTAAAGTGGATATTACAAATAAGTTACAAAAAACAAAAATTAATAATCAGCCAAATTCTTCTGATAAAGTTGATACGGGCGGAAGACCGTTAAATAGTAAAGACCAAGTAAAACGTAAACCTAAAAAAGTTGCAATTCGGACTAAAGCGTCCTTTGCAAACAAAATATTAAAGGTAGAATCCTGTCAAGAAATTTTATATGAAAAATTAAACTCATTTTATTTAGAATTTTTAGATAAGAAGAATTTAAGGCAATTAACTGTAGAAGAATTTCAAGAATTAGAAAATTATAAATTTAGAGTTTTATCTAGTTGTGATTTTAGTAAAGAGTTTTGTGAAAATTATATATTGGATTTAATGAGAGGTGAACCTTTAAGTTCAAAACTTCATACTTCGTTATTTGCCGCTCTTATTAAAGAATATCAACAAAAAGAAAATAAAGAGCCAACAACCAATGTTTTACGGAAACTTCAATGCGTTGTTTGTGCATGTTTAAATTTTAATGATGAAACCGATAATTCTAATAACGATTTATAATAGATTTCACGAATTACAGGAACATCTTAAATATAATAACTTCCTGTTTAATGAGTTTGATGAAAAACCATATATAATTGTTGTATGGGCGTCTCCAAAACAAGAGTATTTATGGATTTTTGAAAATTTAATCAAGGATGGTTATATTGATAAATTATTGTTTCGTGATGATTTGAATTGTGATGGTAATGTTCCAACTACCTATCCAGAATCTTTAAACCTTAAACTTGGTTTCGAATATATAAAAAATAATTTTTCGAAAGACTCATATTTTATTGTTGGTCAAACAGCCGACATCCAAGTTGAACAGGGAACTTATAAATTAATTCAAGATAATATTAAAGAAAGAGACGCGATTTTATTTTTTTGGGAAAACGGGATATCTAGAGATAATGTTTGGCATACGAATTTTTTCGCGGTTAAAAATCTCGACTATTTACCACCAGTTTATTTACAAGATGACTCGGATGTTTTGGAAACTAGGTGGGGAAAATATTTATTAGATAATAATCTTTTTAATTTTTTACGGTCTCACAATTCTAGAAGTAAGAAATTTAAACATTTACATTTGTCTGAAAATTTACCAAAACCTTTATGTAGAAATAACATTCGGTGTAATTCAACTATAGTAGAATTTATAATTAAAAAGCAAAAATGGTATAAGAGATTCTATAAATTTATAAGAGGTCTAATATGGCGATAATCAATATGTCTTTTAAAACTAAAACAAAAACTTGTTCATTTAAGATGGATGATACAGAAATGGGAGATGTTTCCGGCTTAACTGTTTATAAATGTGATTCAGATAAATATTGTATGGAACTTCGTCAAATGACCAAAGATTCCGAAAATGATATGATGCAATATTCTGGTTTATGTGCTTCACTTATAAAAGCTATAACAAATAACTCTGCAAAACTTTTAGAGAAAATCACAAAATATTAATTCGAGGTGATTAATGGAAATTTTAGTTTATCAACAGGAAATAAATGATGGAGTGGGCGACTTAATTAAAAGCCGCTCATTCTCTTCAATTAAATCTCCTGTTCATATTGCTGATAATTGTATTAAAAAAGATAAATTAAAAATTTCTTTAAACTCTGTTGATTTAAATAGTAATCCAGATTTATACCCATTAGATTATATTTTAATGAGTACGGTTTGGAATGAAAATGACGATGTATTTACTCCAAAAGATACATTTATTGCGAAAGCTACTTCTGTTAATAAACCTTTAAATTTTGAACATGAATTTGAAAAAATTGTTGGGCATAGTATTGGATACGACGTTTTAGATGAAGAAGCGAAACCTATTGAAATTGATTCTATGACTGTAGATAGTCTTCCGGAAAAATTTCATTTAAAAGGAACTTCTGTAATATATCAAATCGCTCATACTGACGAACAACAACAAAAACTTGATAGTTTAATTAATGATGTTAAAACTGGAAAATATTTTATAAGTGTCGAAGCTTTATTTCCTAATTTTGATTATATGTTAAAAGCCAGTAATGGCGAATGTAAAATTGTTGAAAGAAATAAATCTACATCATTTTTAACTAAATATTTAAGAATATATAATGGAAGTGGTGTATATGGTGAATATAGAGTTGGCAGAGTTCCAAGAAATATTATTTTTTCTGGTCAAGCGTTAGTTTTACAACCTGCAAATCCTGAATCAATAATTTTTGCAAAAAAAAATGAATTTTTAAGTTTTTCTAAAATCCAAATGGTGTATGAACTTAAAGAGAGTAAAAATAAAGAGGTAAAAATGGAAAATGATAATAAAGAATTAGTTGCTTCGTTACAAAAACAAATCAGTGAATTAACTGATAAAAATGTTAAATTACAAGCATCTATTTCTGAAAACGACTTTAATAAAGTTAAAACAGAATTAGAAAATAAAGTAATTGAGATTAAGGGTTTAAATGACGAAGTTACTAAATTAAAAGCAGCTGTAGTTGAAAAAGATACAGTTATTGCGAGTTCTCAAAAACAAACTGAAGATGCTGTAAAACAATTAAATGAAGTTAAAGAAAAGCTTGGTAAAATTGAAGCCGAAAATAAATTTAATATTCGCGCCGGATTAATTAAAGATAAACTTAAAATTTCTGATGCTAAAAAAGTTGATGAGATGGTAGTTGCTTTAGCTTCTCTGAACGATGAACAGTTTTCAAAATATATTGAGTTACAAGCCTCTTTAATTCCTACTGAAGTGAAATTAGAAGCTAAGGTAGAAGATTTAAAGAAAATTGAACCTGAGAAAAATATTTCTACTAATTCTGTTGACACTAAAGTTACAGAATCGGAAGATAAATTAACAAAAGACTTATCTAATTTTGCCGAGTCTGTTTTCAAAGCGAAATATGCAAAAGCGAAATTTAATCAATAATTAAATAAATAAGAGGTTTATAATGGCTTTACGAGAAGATAGAAAAGTTAAACACACTGAAGTAAACTACATTTTAGATGATGTTGCCGAGCCAGGCGTTTTCTTATGTTTCAAAACCGCTGGTTCTGGTTCCGCTCAAGGCGATACTCAGGGAAGAGTCCAATTAGCTGCGAACCCATCTGGATTATCCCCGGTTGGATGTTTAATGCAGAATTTCGTTTCACTTGATACGACTAAATATCATGAAAACTGGAATAAAGAAGAACAAGTAGTTGGTACAAATGCTGATATTGCTGCTGAAGGTTGGGTAGTTACAAATAAAATTTCGGGTACTCCTACTTTAGGTGCCAAAGCTTATTTAACGACTAATGGGCAAGTAACTCCTACAAAATCTGCTACCGGTGGTTTAGCTGCAACTCCGTTGGTCGGCGAATTTCAATCAATTAAAGATGAAACTGGTTATGCAAAAGTTGCGTTTAAATTCCCAAATGCTGCTAACGCCTAAGAATATTAAAGTAATATATATAATAAAAATTAAAATAAGAGGCATAAATGGAAAAAGACATGTTACAAGATTTTAATACTCCAGAGGCTAAACAGCTTTTACTGGACACGCTTTCAAGCGATTTAGCTGTATCTCATAGAGCAAAAGCTAAATTAGGCTTAGAAATTGCTAAAGCAATGCAATTGCCGCTGAAACAAGGTATTTTTTATGGTGATACCATTACTGGTATTTTCGATATACCTCGTTTTGAGCCGGGCGTTCCTGTAGAACTTCCAATTAGCGCAATTACTCAAAGTAAAGTTGGTCGTCATATTGCGTATTCTGTTCCAAAAACGGGCGAAATTCCTCGTAGAACAATTGAAGGTGATTATATCAGTATTCCTGTTAGCGATTATGCTACAAGTATTGATTGGTCTCGAAAATTTGCACAATATGCAAGATATGATGTTGTTGCGTTAGCTATGCAAGCTGCTGAAGCTAGTATAGTTCGTCGAAGAAATAACGACGGTTGGCATACGATTTTAGCTGCATTAGCTTCTCGCGGTTTATATGTATATGATAACGAAGCTGCTGGCGGACTATTTACCAAACGTTTAATTGCTCTTACCCAAATTGTTTTACGTAGAAATGCTGGTGGTAACAGTAACTCTATTAATCGTGGAAAATTAACTCACGTAGCATTATCTCCGGAATCTTTAGCAGATGTGCGAAGTTGGGATGCGACTCAAGTTGACGAAATGACTCGTCGAGAAATTTATATTGCTAGTGAAGGTTCTGCAACATTAACCAAAGTTTTCGGTGTTGTATTAGTGGATTTAGATGAACTTGGCGCTGGTCAAGAATATGATAATTATTTTATTAATACTTTAGGCGGTTCTTATCCTGGTAGCAAAACTGAAATTGCGGTTGGTTTAGATTTGGTTAGCGGTTTACAAAAATCTTTCGTAATGCCTTGGGTTGTTCAACCTAATGGACAAATGATTGAAATGTTAAATAACCCTCTGTTAATTCTTGAAAATCGTGATGGATATCAAGGTCGATTAACTTATGGGGCGTCTATTCTTGACGACCGCTATGTAGTTGGAATGGGTATCTAATTTAAAAAAATGATATAGATTCTAAGCCCGGTTTTTCCGGGCTTTTTTTATTGGTATGGTGTATTTCTAATTAAAGGTGAAAATATGAATGACCCAGAAGTTATCAAATTTATAAACGAACATACTCGTAATGCCGCGAATAAAATGTCTTCAGCCTATCTCGAAATAGTACAACATCTTGCAACATTTAATGGTGTTAAAAATAAAATTCCTAATGACGCAACTCCTATTGAAGATGGAAGAGAAGGCGAAGGTATTTCTAGACTAGTCTGTGCCGAAATTTACGGTTTAATTAATTTATTATCAGGACTTAAAGATAATTTAGACGCTAATAATGGATTGTTAAGGGATTTAATTTTTAAAATTTCCACAACTAAAGGTGCTTAATGGGTTTTACGAATTTTTGTTGTAGAAGTGGTGGGTCAAATTTAAATGCTGGAACTCGTACAGGAGATACGACCGAACCCGGAACAGCCGCCGCGTTTACTTATGCCTCTGGAAATTCTGACGGGACAAGTCTTTTTACCGCTCCTGGTGGTTCAAATCCTCAAACTGATGGAGTAGCTGTAGGAGATTGGGGTTCTGTTTATTTAAACGCTGCTACCGTAGCTGTTTTTATTGGTAGAGTTACCGCTGTTTCAACAACAACTATTACTTTTAGTACGACAAATAAATCTGGAACATTTCCGGTATCTGGAACTGGTACGGTTACTTGTAAAATTGGCGGCGCGTGGGCTGGGCCAACAGGAGCAACTACTTTCCCTATTTCGTTTATGACAAACACTGCGATTAACGGGAGCGCTCAGCCTGTTCGAATCAATATGAAAAGTGACCAGACGTATACTAGAACTTCCGCTATGTCTGGCCCAACTGCTGCTGTAAATGTTGAAGGTTATACAACTTCTTATGGTGACGGAGGTTTTGCTACTTTAACAAGCTCTTCCCCTATAGTAATTTTAACAATGAACGCTGGCGGAAAAGTTAAACATTTAAAAATAAGTAGTACGACGGGGACTGGAACATCTGCTAATGTAGTAATGAATACTTCATCGGCAACTTTAGAAAGATGTGAAGTTACTGGAGCCAGAGGAAATGGAATAACTATAACAGCTACAGTAAATGTAATTGGTTGTGAAGTATATAATTGTAATATTGCAAATACTGCTGGTGCTGGTGGTATAAGTGCGGGTGGTACTGGAGCGCACATAGCTGATTGTTTTGTACATGATAACGCCGGTGTTAATAATTGTGGATTTCAAGTTTCTGCTCCTACAAGAATAATAAGATGCGTGTCAGAAAGTAATGGTTTGGCGGGACTAAGATGCGCGGCTTTTGGCGTTTTGCTTATTGAAAACTGTGATTTTTATAATAACGCTGGGGATGGAATAAATTTTAATGCTGTTACAGGATACGCGATTGTTAGAAATTGTAATTTTATTAAAAATGGCGGTTGGGGAATCAATGGGACAAACTTAGCTTATACATTAGATATTATAAATTGCGCGTTTGGGGCTGGAACAATGGCTAATACAAGTGGGCAAACTACAGGAAACGCTATAAATGCGGTCGGAATAATAACTTATCCAACAGATTTTAATCCATATTGTGATTCGTTAAACGGGAACTTTACATTAAAGGCTTTAGAATATTTAGATGCTGGATATAACAATTTCGTACAAAGGGCTGCAAGTTATGCCGGAAGTACGCAAGAATTACCAATAGGGGCTGTTCCTCCTGCTAGGGGTGGATTTTTAAATAAAGGCGGATTTTTAGTTGGAGGGGCAATGTAATGGCTAAAGGTATTACAATTCGTGCTACTTCTGGAGAATTAGTATTTGATGCATTTTTACAAGATGCTGCTGGAAACCTAGTTACTAGTGGCAACACATATTTTCGACTTTATAAAAGAGTTGAGTCAGATGGGACTTTATTAAGTTTTGATTTTAATGATGCGGCTTTTAAAAGTGGAGCTTTAACAACCGAAAATTTAAGTGCGGCTCATAGAAAAGGAAATAATAATACTAGAGATACTGGAATTTGGACAAATAGAGTTTCTTCTTTAAATAACTTTGTTCCCGGCTCTATTTTATATGCTCAGGTTGATAGTACATACGCTTCTCCAAAAATTCAGACGGTAAAATTTCAATGGGGCTCTGCTGAAGGGGATATGGATGTTAATGCAAGCGGATATCTTAATTCTAATGTAAATAGCTGGAGAGATTCAATACCTGATATTATCCAAAGCGGTATGATTCATGCTTATACCAATAATACAGGTGGAGGGGGCGGCGGTGGAGATGTTAATGTAATAAGTTGGGGTGGAACAAGTGTAACAGCTATGGTTTCTGGTTTAATTCCAGTTATTGTAAGTGATTATGATGCAAATAAATGGCCGCTTCAACCACAAGTAGCTAGGAGAAATATAGATGTTACGACTTCTGGCACTGTAGGAATTAATTGGGGAAATATTGAAAATCAAAGTAGATATGCTAATTTAATAAACACGGCGATTTCTGGTATGAATACTCCAGTATCCGTTTCTGTTTCGAGCGTAAATGTTTCAGGATGGTTGGGCCTTCCTCCAAATGCATTAGTAAACGGGAAAATAGATTCATATGTTAGTCTTATTAAAGATAATCTTATTACATCTGGTACTTTAGATAGTACGGCAATTACAAAAATACAAACTGGTTTATCAACAAATCAAGATATTTTATCTGTTTCTGGAAAGTTAAATAATCTTTCTGTAAACGTGTCTGGATGGCTTGGTCTTACGCCAAATATTCTTAATTCTGGAAGAGTTGAATCTTATGTAACCGCAATAAACGCGAACGTTGTTAATGCTGTTGCTATTTCTCAAGATGCTATTACAGAAATTCAAACTGGTTTACCATTACTTTCAGATTTATTGTCAGTATCTGGTAAATTAAATAACCTTTCTGTTAATGTTTCTGGTTGGAGAGGTTTATTGCCAAATATTTTAAACAATGGGCGGTTAGATAGTTATGTTGGAGCTATGGCAACTGATGTTTTAGACTCTAATGCCTTAGCAACAACTGCTGTAACCGAAATACAGACCGGATTACCTCTATTATCTGATTTACTAAGTGTTTCAGGTAAACTAAATAATTTGTCAGTAAATATAAGTGGATGGAGAGGGCTTTTACCAAATATATTACAGAATGGTAGGGTTGATTCGTATGTTGGAGCAATGGCAACGGATACCTTGGATGCCAACGCTTTAGCCGCTTCGGCTGTAACCGAAATACAAACTGGTTTAGTAACTAATTCAGATATTTTAAGCGTATCTGGGAAACTTAATAATCTCTCTGTTAATATTTCTGGATGGAAGGGATTAGTTCCTAATACTTTAATTAGTGGGAACGTTCCTGTAAATGTTCAAGCTTATGCTATTGGCGAAATTCCATTAAAAGGCATTGTTCAAACACGTCCAGTAGATGTTACCGCTTCTGGTACTATTGGAATAAATTGGGGGAATATTGAAAATCCATCTGCTAATAATAGATTAGTTAATACTTCAATTTCAGGAGTTGATTATTTATCTGTTAATTTATCTTCAAATGTTAATATAACTGGTTGGCTAGGATTAAAACCAAATGTTTTACAAAATGGTAGAGTAGATTCTTATGTTGGGGCAATGGGTACAGATACTTTAAATGCCGCCGCCTTAGCAACCGATGCTGTTACAGAAATAAACGCTGGCTATCCAACTTCTTCAGATTTAATGTCTGTTTCTGGCCGATTTAACAATCTTTCAACAAATGTGTCCGGATGGTTGGGCTTAACTCCTAATATTTTGGTTCAAGGTAAAGTTGATTCATTTACAAGTTTAATTAAAGATAATTTGATAACGTCAGGGACATTAGATTCTACAGCGATTACTAAAATACAAACCGGATTATCGACAAATAACGATGTTATGTCTTTATCAGGAAGATTTAATTTAATTTCCGCAAACGTTTCTGGATGGTTAGGATTAGTTCCAAATGTTTTAGTGAATGGAAAGATTGATAGCTATGTTAGCCTGATTAAAGATAATTTAATTACCTCTGGTACACTTGATACTACTTCAATAAATAAAATTCAAGCTGGACTAGCAACAAATTCAGACGTTTTATCAATCTCTGGGAAATTTAATAATTTATCTGTAAATATATCTGGGTGGCGAGGATTACAACCAAATAATTTAATTAGCGGTTTAGTAGATGTTTATCCAGCTTCTTCAACAAGTTTTGCTGGTACTGTAAGTGCTAATGTTATTCAATGGCTTGGAAGCGGAGTTTCTCCGTTAATTTCTGGAAATCTCCCAAGTATTGTTAATGCTTATGCAAGCGGCGAGTTACCATTAAAAGGAATTGTACAAAATAGACCCGTCGATGTAACGTCTTCAGGCACGGTTGGGATAAATTGGGGGAATATAGAGAATAAATCAAGCCTTGTTCGTTTATTAAATACTTCTATTTCTGGGGTAGATTACTTAACTTCCGTTGGCGGTTCAAGTAATGTAAATATTACAGGATGGCTAGGATTACCACCCAATTCTTTAATAAGTGGAAGAGTTGACGCTTATATTGGAATGATGGGTACAGACGTTTTAACTTCTAATGCCCTAGCTACAAATGCTGTTAATGAAATTCAAACAGGATTATCAACAAATCAAGATTTATTAAGTATTTCTGGAAAATTTTCTAATATTTCTACGAATATTTCTGGATGGATGGGAATATCGCCAAACGCTTTAGTGAACGGAAAAGTTGATAGTTATACTAGTTTAATAAAAGATAATTTAATTACTTCTGGCACACTAGATGCTACAGCAATTTCTAAAATTCAAAATGGATTAGTTACAAATTCTGATATACTTTCTGTTTCCGGAAAATTAAATAATCTATCAGTTAATATTTCTGGTTGGCTAGGTGTTACTCCGAACATTCTTGTAAATGGAAAAGTAGATTCGTATACAAGTTTAATTAAAGATAATCTTATTACATCCGGAACTCTTGATACAACCGCGATTACAAAAATTCAGGCTGGTTTATCTACCAATTCAGATATTTTATCAGTATCAGGAAAAATTAATAATTTGTCGGTTAACGTCTCAGGATGGAGAGGATTACAACCAAACATTCTAAATAATGGTAGAGTTGACAGTTATGTTGGCGCAATGGGAACAGACGTATTAAACGCTGCGGCTTTAGCTACTGACGCAGTTACCGAAATTAATACCGGAATGCCGACTTTACAAGATTTATTAAGTGTATCTGGAAGATTAAATAATTTATCTGTTAATATTAGTGGCTGGAATGGTCTAGCTCCAAATATCTTAGTTAACGGGAAAGTGGATAGTTATACTAGCTTAATCAAAGATAACCTAATTACTTCAGGAACTTTGGATTCTACAGCAATTACGAAAATACAGACGGGTCTTGCAACTAATCAAGATATTTTATCAATCTCTGGCAAGTTTACAAATTTATCGGTAAATATTTCGGGTTGGAGAGGTTTACAGCCTAATACTCTTATTAATAATAGAGTTGATTCATTTGTGGGTGCTATGGGGGTTGACGTTGTTAATTCTGGCGCTATTTCAAGCGATGCTGTAACAGAAATCCAAAACGGTTTAGCAACAAAATCTGATATTATAAGTATTTCTGGATTAATTGGTGGAACAGGTATTGTTAATTCAAATGTTATTATGTGGAATGGTGTTTCAGTAAATCCGTTAATTTCTGGTTGGTTACAATCAATTCCAATGGGTTATATAGAAATTACTCAACCGTTACAACCCTCTGTTTATGGACGAAAGCTTGATGTTTCAACTTCTGGATTTACAGGGATATACGCAAATCTTGATAAGTTTAATTATAATTTAAGTTCTTCTGGTTTAGATTTTGTTTCAACAGTCGCCCCTACAGGAGTTGCTGGAAACTATCGTGAAATGAATGTTCAACTATGGAGAAGATTTTTCAAGAAAGTTACTTTAGACGCTTCGAGTGGAATCATTACTTATGCTGATAATGGAACGACAATGATTACGCGACAACCCGTATCAGATAATGGAACGACTCAAACTCAATCGTCTAGTTAAACGGGAGATTAAATGAAATTATTTTCTCTTCCTAACGGAGTAATTGATAGTGGGGATAGGGCTCAATGGATAACTATCCCTTTTGATTTATCCGTTACCCCGCTTTCGCAAGTTTCAAAAACTCTTACTTTATTATGGAATACTCAGCAAAAAATTAATAAAACCGAAACTTTACTATGGAATACTAAATATACAATTAATAAACAAGAAACACTTTTATGGAATGTTAAACAACTAATTTCTGTTAATAAAAATTTACTTTGGAATGTTAAATCCCAGATTAATAAAAACAATACTTTTCTTTGGAATACTAAATCCTCTATTAATAAGACCGAAACCATTGTTTGGAATACAAAAGCGAATATAAATAAAAATTTATCTTTACTTTGGAATACAAAACAATCTATTTCGTTGAATAAATCGTTAAAATGGAATGTATTAAAATCTCTTAATTTAAATAAAACCTTATTGTGGAATGATTTACAATCTATTCAATTATATAGGACTATTTTATGGAATACAGAAGGTATTGGATTTTTTGTTCCTTACGGTGTAGTTTTATATATAAGAGATGGATTAGAAATACCATTAGTAATTAAATTAAAAGATGAAAAAGATTTAATAATTGAAGAGTTAATATAATGCCAATAGTTAGTTCTGATATTTTATTTAAATTAAGTGTTACTACTGGTTCAGCTGGAAATACCACGGCTCAGGGAAACGTTAATAATTCTCTTGGCAAGTATATTAGTACAACTCAATTAACAGATAATATTTTAAATAATTTATTCGATGATATAAGTGGGGCAGAAAACGCCGCTTCAACTGTTGACTATAGATGTATTTTTATTCATAATTCGCATGCTAGTTTAAATATGCTTTCTACAGTAATTTGGTTACAATCTGAAGTAGCTGGAGGAGCGAGTATTCAAATTGGTTTAGACCCAGGCGGCGTGGTTCCAATCGGTCAAGCTTCCGCTCAAGCTCAAACAATAGCGAATGAAACAACCGCTCCGGGAGGGGTAAGTTTTTCTGCCCCCACGACAAGCGGAACCGGATTAAATATTGGAACTATTCAGGCTGGTTATTGTCAAGCGGTTTGGGTTAAACGTATTGCGGCTAATACATCTCCTGTTAATAATGACGGGGTTACTTTAGGTTTAAATTGTGACACGATGGCATAATGAATAATAATATAATAATGACATTGGCTTTTGAGTTTAATATAGTAAATCAAAAAAATATTTTATTAATATTAGGGTAAAAAATGTCTTGTGAAAATTGTAATAGTCCAAGAGTAACAAATATAGGTGTAAAATTTTTAGCGACAATTAAAGACCAAGATTGCGTTGCTATAAATATATCAACAGCTTCTTTAAAAAGATTATATTTCAAAGCTCCGGATGATACAATTAAATACTTTAGTGCGAATTTTGAATCTGATGGTTCTGATGGAAAAATTTATTATATTACGAATAGTACGGGCGATTTACATGTAGCTGGGAGTTGGAAAATTCAAGCTTATGTTGAAATTGGAACTGCAAAATTATATTCAAATATAGAAACTTTTATGGTGGAGGATAATTTATTATGAGTTCTATATGGAAAGAAGAAGGAATTATTATTCTTCGGACTATGCTTGATGATATTTCAGAAGAAAAATACGACACTTGTGATTTAGAACAATTACTTTTAGTTTCAGCTTTTCAGGTATTACAAGAAGCGGATTTTTCGCAAAATTTTTCTGTTAATTTAAGAAAAAAGACTATAACTCCAGACCCATCCGCCGATACTACAAAAGATGAAAGTTTAATAAATTTAATGTGTTTAAAATCTGCGTGTTTAGTAAATAGAAGTAAGGCTTTAAGTGAATCTACAAACGCTTTTTCTGGTAAAGATGGATTCTCAAGTTTTGATTTTCGCGGAGTGGCTGAAAATTTGATTAAATTATTACAGGATGGCGGTTGGTGTGCGGTGTATGAAGAAGAAATGAGAAATTACAAGTTAGGCAAAGATGTTGTTGCTGGAATGGCGGTTATGGGTCCGTTTCGAACAAAAGTTTATTATAATTATGGCATTTGTTATTAATAATAGAGGTTAAAATGGCTAAAGTTTGGGATTGGACTGTACAAGGTAGTGGTAAAGATATTGGAGTTGGAGGTAAAACCGTATTAGTTGGACCAAAAAGTTTTCAGCGTTCAGAAAATATTGATGTTTTTATTCCTGCTTCGGGAGCCGCCCCGCAATGGGTTAATAATCTTACTTTACGATTTGTTTATGGTCCTCCTGCTCAAAGCGGTAAATGGGAAACTTGGGGTCGTTAATGGCTAATTTATTTTCGGCTATAAAATTAAATAAAATAAAGTCATTATATAATGATATGTTCGATACTTTTTCTAAAGAATGCCGACTATACTATCCCCCGTTAATAACGAATTGTTCTTCTTGTCTTAAACTTGTAACAAATGATTTTCAAGGAAATGTTAATGTTCATGGAGATAATATAAGTAATTTTGGAGGATGTGATTATTGCGGCGGGACCGGGAAAATTGAACAGGAAGTAACTGATACTGTTAATATGGTATGTAACTGGACGCCAAAAAACTTTAAAAATTTATTTCAAAATGTTAATCTTAGTCAAGTTGATTTAATAACTAAATGTAAAATAAGCGATGCTATGAAAGTTCGTCGTTGTATTTATATGATGATTAATCCTAAACTTGAACCAATTATTCCACATAAATATAAATTATTTTCTGAAGGTTCTGACCAATATTGTATAACACAAGGGGATTGGTTCTTTCAGTTATGGAATTCTGCTTAAAATGTCTTTTATATCATTTGAATTAGATATTAATCAACAAGATTTTGAATATTTTTTATTAAGAGAACTTAGAGATTATATTGAAAAAGTTGTACAAAGGAATAAAAATGGAGTATCTAATGAAATTAGAAAAGAAGTTTTTACAAAATTATTAAAAAGTGATTTTTACGGGCAATTTACAAAAGGTCCGATGTATTATGAAATCGGGAATAATAGGGCGGATTCGGATTTAAAAGCTATTTTTCGTTTAATTGCAGATAATATGTTAGTGAATTTTCCAGTTGGGAATGTTGGAAATGGACAATTACAAATAGATATTGAGATAGGAATTTTAGAAAGTACATATAATGACATTTTAACATCGCCGCATGCTAGTTATATTAGTATAAATTCTTCTGGAAAGCGGACTTTAATTGAGTGGATGAAATGGTTATTAATTAGTGGAAGCGGCCCCTTAGTTTATAATTATATTTTTGATTCTCATAAAGATTATGCACAATGGAGTAGAACCGGGCAAGGATTGATGTTAAAAAGTAATAATAATACATGGGGTTTACGACAAGTTTGGGTTGGTAAACAGGGAGATAATGTTTTAACTAGAAGTTTAGAAGGTATTGAAATGGCGATTGCTACTATATTAGACTTAAAAATTATTTCAAAATTATGATAACCGAAGCTTATTTAGAAGGGTTTGATTATATTGGTCAACCTTTGGCCACTGAAAATATTGAATTTAGTTTAACTCAATTTCTAGATTGGGGTTATCTAAATAAAGGTGGATATTATAATATTTATTTAACAACTTCAGGGAATTCTAGCGAATTATATTCAAAGTTACGATTAAGTGAAGATTCTAGATATACTAAAGGGCAAGTTTGGGAATCAATGCGGAAAAATTGGGTTTGGGAAAGTGGTGTTGCAGTTACGCCCGCTCCAATTAATATTTCCGGCGTCTATGTCAATAATACATTTTATCCTTCCAATACCAGCGGCCAATATTCTCATAAGATAGATTATCCAAACGGGCGTATCATATTCGATTCTCCAATTAGTACAACCTCTACAGTTAAATGTGAGTATTCTTTTAAAAAAATAAATATTCATAATAGTAATACTCCCCTGTTAAAATATCTTCAATATGATTCTTTAAGAAAAGATAAAGGTGGATTTGATTTATACGGTTCTGGCAATTGGGCTTTATATCCGGAACAAAGATTACAATTACCTTGTGTTGTAGTCCAGGCTGTACCATCAATTGTAAATTCAACCGCTTATGAAGTTGGTAATTACTCGACAGAAAAATCCCAAGAAGTTTTATTTCATATTATTGGAGAAGATTCTAATGAAGTAAAATTTATTCATGACACAATTATTCTTCAACATCCAAGAGAATTATTTACTATTGATAAATCTCTTATGATTAAAAATCAAGCTTTTCCGTTAAATTATACAGGTAATATTTCTGATAAAAGCAAAGTTTTTCCGGAATTAATTAAGCATAAAAGTCAGGGCGGATATCGTTGGAAACAAATTACTTTTTCAGATGTAAATTCTATCGGAAGTAATTATGTCGATTTATCTAGATTTTATTCAAAAACTTTGTTGTCGGATTATATTGTAGTAAGAGGGTATTTCAAAGTATTATTACCATAAACGGTGTATTCATAAATATAAAAGTTAAAATTTTCAATATAAAGAGGTAATAAAATGGCTCAAAATAAACGAATGTATTATGCCGTATACCAAATGGGTTTTTCCCCGCTTGGAGTTAATAATTTTACGGTGGCGCATGGTTTGCAACAAGTTGGCGTTACTACACGGTTTAATCTTGAACAAGTTTTTGAAATTGGGATGATTTCCATTTACGATAACATCGAGAATATTCCTGATATTGAGGTAACGGCTGAGAAAAAATTAGACGGATATCCTTTACTTTGGCATTTAGGAACTTATGGAGCAACTTCTGCTACTTTAGGTGGTCGCTCAAATGTTAAAACGCAAATTTCCCTGTCTTATTTTACTGATACTCAAGACGCGGCTTCCGGCGTACCTTTAAAACAGGTTGTTATGTCCGGTATGTTCCCGTCAGCAGTTACAATTACTTTACCGACAGAAGGTCAATGTACTGAATCCGTTTCTTTCGTTGGAAACAATAAGATTTGGAAATCAAGTTCATTTACTTTTAATGGTGCTTTAACTCCTAATGACGCTCCATTATCTCCATCAGGAACGATGAAACGTCAACACGTTCTTATGGGTAGCGCCGGATGTTTATTCCCAACAGAAATTCCGAATATTTCAACTTCCGGAACAAATGAATATGATACTGACGGAACAAACTTTAAATGTCATATTATTCAATTAAGAGCTTCAACCAATTTAGGTAGAACCCCATTATATGAATTAGGTCGTCGTGGTCCATATCACCGAGTAACTGACTTTCCTGTTCAAGTCACTTCAGATATTGAAATTTATTGCCAAAACGGCGATGGTATCAATGCTCTAGAAGATGCAACGTCTAACGTTACTAACCAAACAATTAAATTCAAAATTGCAGACGGAACTATTGTAGATTTAGGTAATAAAAATAAATTATCTAACATTTCCGAAACTGGTGGTAATGCTGGGGCTCGTGGTGGAAACCGCACCGTTTCATTTTCATATGTTAATTTCAATGATTTAACAATAACTAGTCCCTCCGACCCTTCTATGTTATAAAATTTATATTTTCTTTTTTAAAGCCCATTTATTTGGGCTTTTTTCTTTTTACTGACTATAATCATATTATGGAACTTAAATTTAAAAAATGCGGATGTTGCGGAATTATAAAAGATATTACATCATGGCATAAAAATAAAGCTAGAATAGACGGCTTACATAGTATATGCAAAGTTTGTAGAGCAAAATCTAATAAAAAATATAATAAAAAATATTGGTCTAATAACTGTAAATACAAAAATAAATTTATAGTTATGGCTCATTATAGTAATGGGGAGATGTGTTGTAACAAATGTAGATTCAATAATATTAAAGCTTTAGAGATAGACCATATTAATAATAATGGATGCGAGCATAGAAAAGAAATTAAAGGTGGTCATATTTATAAGTGGTTAATTAAGAATAATTTCCCAGATGGTTTTCAGGTTTTATGTGCTACATGCAATGCTCTTAAAAGAATAGATTCTAATTTAAATAATAAAGCAAAAAATAAATACCCTTATAAAGATAAATTCATTGTAGTAGCCCATTATTCGATAGGCGAAATGTGTTGCAGAAATTGCCGTTATTCTAATATAAAAGGATTACAAGTAGACCATATTAACGGAAAAGGAAGACAGCATAACACTTCTATTAAAACTTCTTTATATAATTGGTTGATTAAAAACGATTTTCCCGAAGGATTTCAAATTTTATGTAGAAATTGTAATGTTATAAAACGTTGGGATAATGAAGAATACGCTAATCAATATACAAAAGGTGTATAATATTTATGGAAAACTTAACGTATCAGGATATATGTAGAATTATTGGACAATTAACTCTGGAATATCGGCTTCAAATAGACAAATTAAAAAAAGAAAATGCCGATTTATTAGAATTATTAAAGAAACAGGAAAATGCTCAAGTCGAGCGATAAAGAAAGTTTAGTAAATAGAATAATAGCTGGAAGAACCCCTTTAAGAATTAAAAATCAATTTGGGGTTTATGAAACTATTTATTATATCCGCCCATCTTTAACAGATAAATTAATTGCGGACGAAATCTATTCTGAATTATGTCAAAATTACTCAGATGATTTATTAAGTGAAGATGAACTTTTAGAATATTTATATAAAATTGGGGCGTGGACCGAACAAGATGAAGAAATAATTGAAAAACTTCCTAAAGATATTGAACAATTAAAAATAAAATGTTATGAATCATATCTTAATTCTGAAGTTCGTAAGATGGCGAAAAAAGCTATCCAAATTGCTAAAAATAAACTAATTGAAGTTCTAGGAATTAAAAATCAATATTCACATTTAACAATAACCGGAACCGCCCTACTAGAAAAAATCAAATATTTAACTGGCCGCGCCCTATTTAACAAATCTGGCCAACGAATTTTCAAAGAAAAAAGTTTTTGGAAACAAACTAATTCAATTCTCGACCAATCTATCTCCTGTTTAAACTATCTTAAAATTTCTGAGACTGATTTTAGGGAAATAGCTAGAAGTGAACCGTGGCGTTCGTATTGGTCTGTTCGAGAAGCTTGTAATGGGTTATTTTCAAAATCAGCTGTATTATTAACGGATGACCAGAAAGAATTAATTAATTGGTCTTTATTATATGACGGGGTATTTTCACATACAGATTGCCCGCCAGACGATGTAATAGAAGATGATGATTGCTTAGATGGATTTTTAATTTTAGATAAAAAGAATAGGGATAAAGATAAATTAAATAATAAAGTAGAGGGTGGGATTAAAAATGAACGAATTCGCAATGCTGATGAAGTTTATATTGCTGCTGATACATTTGAAGACGCTCAAAAAATTCATAGTTTAAATTCAGATTTTGCAAAAGCCAAAATAAGTCAGAGAAATAAAATAATTGAAAATAAAGGGGAAATTAGTGAAAAAGATTTACCTGATGTTAAACAGAGACTTATGATGGAATTAAATACAAGGGGAAATAATATTATAACTGGAGGTAGTACAAATGGATAGTAGTGAACTTTATTGGAAGTTAAGAAAACATAAAGAAAATAATGATAATAATTCAAAAAAACGTCATTTAGATTTATCAAAAAATAATTTAAACATTAATATGAAAAAGAAAATGAAAACCATTATGATTGGGGCTATTGCGAAATTTGAAAAATTTTTTGGAAATCAATGGGGTTTTGGGAAAGATGATTCAGAATGTGGACAAAAGGAAGATGAAATTTTTGATATTTGGGAAAAATGTAGGCAGGAAATTTTAGATTTAGGCAATAAACAAATTAGGGATACTGAGGCGGAAA
>ERZ724522.611-NODE-611-length-21995-cov-48.111987_pt1 | contig 21995 bp, 31 predicted proteins | sample MGYA00376055_ERZ724522 | MGnify/ENA primary metagenome ERZ724522 (study PRJEB28724, sample SAMN07190884) | wastewater metagenome | isolation source: effluent of sewage treatment plant in Hong Hong | place: Hong Kong | collected 2016-03-17 ...
AGATTCCGGCCGACGACGGCTTCGACCAGTACCTGCCCACCCCCACCTTCTGATGACGGCCCCAGCCCACCGAGATTCCTCCTGGTACTTCGCCAGCGAGCAAGACGTCGCGCTCTCCATCGGGGCTCGCTTCTGGACCCCCGACGAGGTGCAGAGCGCCCTCGACGCCCACGACCGTGGCGACTTCTCGATGAGCGCCCAGCTCTCGAGGGACTTCGGGCGCGACAAGCGCATCCCTGGCATCCGGGCCAGCATCGTCAACGGCTTCGTCGGGCGCAGCGGCGTCCCGCTCACCTTCGAGCCCAGCAAGCGGGGGGACCAGCGCCGCACCCAGACCATCGCCGACCAGGTCGAGCAGCGCTGGTGGGACTGGCTGCCCGAGGATGTGCAGTCGCGCCTGGTCGAAGATTTTGTCGACCTGGGTCTGGCTGTCGCCCGCGTCGAGGTCGAGGCCTCCGAGACCGAATGGGCCCCCAGGGTCACCCCCTGGCCCATGGAGCACGTGCGGTGGAACGAGACGCTGCGGCGCCTCGAGACCCGCGACCGCGACGGGAACCTGCTGGTCATCACCCCCGGCGAGGGCTGGCTGGTGCTGGGCTCCATCCGGGCCCGCAGCTGGCTGCGCGGGGCGGTGCGGCCGGTGGGCATGGCCCTGGTCGAGAGAGCCTGCGTCACCCGCGCCTGGCTGCGCTGGTGCGAGAAGCACGGCAACCCGCTGCTCGCCATCAGGGAGCCACCGACCGGCAACGACAAGGAGAAGAGGGCCGAGAAGGAGGCCTTCTACAAGCGCCTGCAGGTAATGGCCTCGAACGGCATCATCCGGCTGCCAAAGGGCTCTGACGAGAAGTCGAACTGGGACGCTGAATTCATCGAGGCGGATGCTGGTGGGTGGCAGGGCTGCAAGGCCCTGATCGACAAAACCGACATCGCCGTCGCCGTCGCCTACACGGGGCAGAACCTCAGCACCGAGGTCCAGGGCGGCTCGTTCGCCGCGACGACCGCGCACATGCTGGTTCGGGCCGACTTCCTGGCTGCGGTGGCCGAGACCCTCTCGACCTGCGCCCGCCTGCAGCTCATCTGCTGGTGGGGCCGCGCCAACGTCGAGGGCTGGACCGACAGCCTCGCCCCCTGGCCCACCTACCAGACCACCCCGCCCGAGACCCCCGAGGCCAAGGCCAAGCGGCAGACCGATCGCCTCGCTCGGGCCGAGCGCTACGCCGCCTGGGGCTGCGACGTCGACTGGGTCGCGATGGCCGAGGACGACGCCGACATCAAGCTCCGCTCGCGCAACCTGCTCGAGCGCCCCGCTCCCCCCACCCCACCGGCCACCGCACCCCCGGGCACCAGCGCCAGCGCGGCCCCCGCCAACCCCGCCAGCCCCACCGAGCAGAGCACCGCATGAGGAGGCTTCCCTACCCGCTTCGCCGCCTGATGGCTGTGCATCCCTCGGCCCTCGAGCTGTTCTTCCAGGAGGCTCGCCCTCCGGATGCGGCCGCCCAGGGCACCGTCGAGGTGCTGCTGATCGACGGCCCGCTCGAGCAGCGCGGGGGCTGGTGGTGGCTCGGCTACGACGACTTGCTCGAGGCCGCGCAGACCAAGCTCGACAAGCCCACCTGCGACGCCTTGGTGCTGCAGGTCTCGTCGCCGGGGGGCGACTTCGCTGGGATGCTCGAGGCCTCCCGACGGCTCAAGGCGCTGGCGAAGGCCGCAGGCAAGCCCCTGATCGGCTACGTCGACGAGGAGGCCTGCTCGGCGGCCTACTGCCTGATCAGCGCCTGCGACACCATCGTGCTGCCCCCCGCCGGGGTGGTCGGCTCGATCGGCGTCATGGCCACCATCGGCGACCGCGTCGAGCAGAACCGCCAGGAAGGCCTGCACCGCGTCGTCATCGGCTCGGGCAAGTGGAAGGGCGAGCTGCACCCCGACCGCCCGCTCACCGACGAGAGCATCGGCCGGATGCAGGCCGAGATCGACGGGCTGGCCCAGCTCTTTGCCGAGCTGGTGGCCGAGCACCGCCCACAGCTCACGGCCAAGAAGGTGCTCGCCCTCGAGGCCGAGACCTTCCGCGGCGAGGAGGCCGTGAAGGCCGGGCTCGCCGACCAGGTCGGCTCCCTGCAGGCCGCCCTCGAGCTCGCCCGGCGTCGCGCCGACGCCAAACGCACCCAGAAGACCACGGCCGCGAGGCCATCAACCCCCAGGACCGCCATGAACCGAGACCTTCTCCTCCGAATCCTCGGCCTCGCTGCTGACGCCACCGACCAGCAGATCAACGAGGCCCTCGCCGCCCTCGGCACCTCGCTCGAGCAGCTGCGCGCGCTCGCCGACGGCGCCACCACGACCGCCGAGGTCGCCGGCAAGCTGGGCGCCAAGGTCGCCAAGCTGGCCACCTTCGAGGCCGCCGCGGCCGAGAACGACAAGAAGAACAAGCAGACCGCCGCCGAGGCCGAGGTGGGCGCGCTGGTGGCCCAGAAGCGCCTCACGCCGGCCATGAAGGCCTACGCGATCAGCATCCACGGCACCTCGAGCTGGCCCCACTTCCTGGCCTCGCTGCCCGGCGCCCCGGGCGGCACAGGGGCCACCGAGGGCGCGGCTGGCGCCACCGGCGCTGGCTCTGGCCAGCCCCCCGAGTCGACCGTCCAGCGCGGGCGCGCCTTCGACGCCACCGAGCTGGCCCAGATCAAGGCCATGGGCCTCACCGAAGAGGCCGCCCGCGCCGCCCTCGCCCGCAACCCCAACCTCTTCGCTCCGGAGACCCTCTGAGCCCATGACCGCCATCTCCACCGCCAAGGCTCGCACCCGCATCGGTGCGCTGCCGCCTGTCACCCCCATCAGCCTGCCCATCAAGGGCAGCACCAAGATCGTCGCCGGCGCCCTGGTCGATCGCGACGCGGCCGGTTACGCGGTCAACGCCGCCACCAACACCACCGGCAAGCCGGTCGGGGTCGCCCAGGAGACCTACGACAACTCGAGCGGCGCTGACGGCGCCATCTCCGGCAACTTCCTGGCTGGCTGCTGGGTCTTCGAGAACAGCAGCAGCGGTGACCTCATCACCATCGCCGAGGTGGGGACCGACTGCTACGTGGTCGACAACAACACCGTGGCGAAGACCAGCAACAGCAACGCTCGCCACGTCGCGGGCAAGGTCTACTCCGTCGAGGCCGATGGCCGCGTCGGGGTTGTCATCGATCCTGTGGGCTGAGGAGCAAAAAGAGCATGTTCACCCCGAATGAGACCCTGCAGCTGGTCCGCGAAGGCATCAACCACGCGATGGCGCAGCTGCTGTCGAACCCGGCCAAGATGGCCGACCCGCTGCTGCGCTTCGCCATGATGGTGATGAGCACCAAGCTCCAGGAGCGCTACGACCTGGAGCTGCTCTCGATCGTGTTCCGCGAGTGGACCGGCGCCCGCCGCTTCCGCAACGCGGGCGAGATCGACTTCGTCATCAAGAACAAGGCCTTCGAGGCTTCCATCGCCTGCGACCGCGACGTGGCCGAGGACACCGACTTCGCGGCCAAGCTGCAGCGGCTCATCCCCATCTTCATGGAGGCCTTCGAGAGCAAGAAGGCCGACCTGGTCGCCTACCTGCTGCTCAACGGTGCCTCGCTCAAGTGCTACGACGGGCAAAACATGTTCGATACCGACCACCCGGTGGATGACCCCACCGCGTCGGGATCGCTGCAGAACTACTGGTCTTCGGGCATGGCGCTCACGAGGGCCAACATCATCACCGTCGAGACGGCCATGACGACCAGGCCGAGGGCCGGCGACTCGACCGACATCCGGCTGGTGCAGCCCCGCGTGCTGCTGGTGCCCCCGGCCCTGCGCGACACGGCCGACCAGATCGTCAACACCACCGAGATCGTCGACGGCTCGGGCAACCGCATGCGCAACACGATGTACCAGCGCTACGAGGTCGTCGTGAGCGGTCGGCTGCAGAGCCAGCCCACGGCCTGGTACCTCATCGACGAGGCCTTCAAGCCTGTCATCGTCCAGGTGCGCAAGGGCTGCGACATCATCGTCCGCAACGACCCCAAGCTCGACAACATGTTCCACCACCGCCAGATCGAGGTCGGCGCCGACGGCCGCATGGGCGCCGGCTACGGCCCCTGGCAAGGCATCGCCAAGGCCCTGGCCTGAGCGAAGAGAGCGAGAGAGACATGGCCAAAGACGACAAGAACGAGAAGGCCTCCGCGGCCGACAAAGACACGGTGCGCCTCTACGTGCGCTCGGTCAGCCCCAAGGGCTTCCGCCGCATCGGGCGCTACTTCGGGCCCGAGGAGGAGGCCGTCGACGTCACCCCCGAGCAGGCCAAGATCCTGTTCGACACCGACAAGGCCGGCGACCTGCGGGTGATGACCCAGGAGATGAAGGACATCGCCGAGGGCGCCTCGAGGGGCACTGCCAGGGCCATGCCCAGGCCCGCCAAGCCCGCCGACAAGGGCGCCGAGGGCTGACCCGTGCCCATCGCCACGGCCCTGCCGGCGCTGGCCTCGGCAGTGGCCGTGGCGAGCCTCACCGGCGACTCCTTCGACGCCCGGGGCTTCCCCACCCTCGAGGTAGCCTGGCGCCTGTCGACCCTGACGGCAGGCACCGCCTCGCTGCAGCTCGAGCACAGCGAGGACGGCGAGGACTGGGAGGCCCTCGGCGACCCCTTCACCCTCAGCGCGGCCGGCAAGGTGCGGGGCCAGCGGTGGGGGGCCTTCAGGTGGGTGCGCCTCAAGCTCACGGTCAGCGGGGGAGGCCTGGCCACCTTCAAGGTCAACGCCAAGGCCTTGCAGACCTACGGCACGCCCAACGACCTGAACGACGTCGGGATCAGGGCGGAGGCTCTGGCCAACATCCCGCTCGCGAGTCAGCTCAACGGGCTCGCCATCGCCAGCGACGAGGCCCTGAGCGCCCTGATGGTAGCGCCGTGCGTGACGCTGCCGCTGAAGGGCTGGACCGGCAAGCTGCGCTCCATCGTGGCCAGGATCGCCGCATACCACCTGCGCTCAGCCGAGGGGTACCAGCCGAGCAAAGAAGAGGAGAACGCGCTGCGCCAGCGCTACCTCGACGCCAAGGCCGACCTCGAGATGGTGAAGACCTGCGATCTGATCGTGGCCATCGACCCTGACTCGGGGCTGATGCCCGCCGGCGACGGGCTCCCGATGGCTGAGATCTACTCCGACAAGCCCTGGGGGTTCTGATGGCCGCCACCCGTCCCAGGCAGATCTTCGACCAGGTGAAACCCCGGATGGAGGCTCTCGGCATCCAGGGGCTCTCCATCGCCTTCGGTCCTGATGAGCTGGCGCGTACCAGCTCTGCCCCTCGCATCGTCTGGTGCAAGAGCACCGGCGCCATCTTGCCCACCGACCGCGCAGGTGGGAACCCTCGCCCTCTTGTGCGCCGCCGAGTCCGTGTTCTGGCCCATCTCTGGGGCAAGGACGACGACCAGGCCGAGCAGCTCCTCGAGGAAACCGTCCGCGAAGTGCAGGCCCTGACAGCCGGGGTGTACCGCCCCGTCGAAGAGGCCTGGCCACTGCACGACAAGCCCGCCAACAACAAGGCCGGCGCCTACTGCATCCTGACTTTCGAAGTCGACCTCTACGTCGAGAGCAAGCCGACGCAGAAGGCCAAGGTCACGAACGTCCAGCTCGACACCGACGGCGCCGTCCAGGGCGACGGCATCCTGCAAGCCGGCGAGACCTGATCTCGCTTCCCTCACCACCCGCTCCGGAGACCCATCCATGTCCGAGCCCACCGAGGGGGCCGCTCCTGCGGCCTCCGAGCTCTCTTCTGCCTCGACCGCGCCCCCCATCCCCGTCCGTTCCCCCTCCGTCTGGGCCTCGCAGAAGGGCGTCGACCCGGCCCTCGTCGCCGGCGCCGCCGTCCTCGCTGGCTGGCCCGCCGGCAACCTCCGCGACGGCTCCCTGCTCGTCTCGGAGGGCGACTTCGACGCTGCCATCAAGGCCTTCCGGGGCCTGGAGATCCGCTGATGCCGCTGCCCAACGTCCTGCTCACCCTCCTCGATGGCCAGAGCGGCCTCGTCGGCCAGAGCGGCCACCCGCTCGCCGTCGTTGGTACCGCCGCCGCGGGCACCACCAACACCCTCACCGCCATCGGCGACCTCAAGACCCTCCTCGACACCTTCGTCTCGGGGCCCCTGGTCGAGCTGGTCGCCTCGGTCCTGGCCGAGTCCGGAGGGCCCGTCTACGCCTGCCGCTGCGCCGCCAGCAACAACGGCTCGAACGGTTCCGTCTCCCTCTCTGGCACCAGCCCCAGCCCCGGCGCCGCGCCCTCGGGCAACCCCCTCGACTCCTACGAGGTGCGGGTCAAGATCATCGTCGGCGGGGCCCGCGGCTCGGCGACCTTCAAGATCAGCTTCGACGGCGGCGACACCTGGAGCGAGGAGTTCCTCACCGCCGCCAGCGTCGCCACCTGGGCCACCGAGACCGGCCTCACCATCACCTTCACCAACACCAGCCCCTACGTCGCCGGCGACGTCTACTCCTGGACCTCCACCGGGCCCACCTACGACAGCACCGACCTCAACACCGCCCTCGATGCGGTGCACGCCTCGCCCTACTACCTCGAGGGCGTCTGGATCGCGGGCACCGTGGGCGGCGTCGACGACGCCACCAAGGTCACCAACTGGGTCGCCCTGGCGACCGCGGTGGGGGCCAAGCTCACTGCCTGGGAGACGGGCTTTCGCTACTGCTACGGGGGGCTGATGGTGCCTGTCGTGGCCGACAGCGCCCTGGCCGTCTCGGGGGTGTCCAACTTCGTCCATGCCCGCGTGGTGGGCTGCGCTGGCGACGTCGAGATGCAGTCGCAGGCCAACAAGCGCCAGATCCGGCGCAACTGCATGCACCACGTCGCCGCCCGCGCGGGCAAGGTCGACCTGCAGCGCAGCCTGGCCGCCGTGCGCGACGGCACCCTGCCGGGCATCGTCTCGCTCTACCGCGACGAGCGGGTCACCCCCGCGCTCGAGTCCCTGCGCTTCACCGTGCTGCGGACCTTCGACAGCGCCGCCCCGGGCTTCTTCGTCGCCCAGGCCCTCACCTTCGCCGCGCCCGGCAGCGACTACAAGACGCTCGAGCGGCGCCGCGTCATCGATCGCGCCTGCACGATCACCCGGGCCGCCTTCTTGCCCTACCTCGAGGAGGACATCGAGGTGAACGCCAACGGCACCATCGAGGAGAAGGCCGCCGTGGCCATCGAGACCGTGGTGCACGCCTACCTCGCCGCCGACCTGGTCAAGAACGGACGCGCCTCGGCGGTCGAGGTGCAGATCAACCGCACGCAGAACCTCCAGACCACCGAGACCCTCAAGGTGAAGGTCCGGGTGCGACCCAAGGGCAAGGCTCGCTGGATCGAGGTCGAGATCGGTTTCTCCAACCCCAACCTGGCCGCAGCGGCCTGACGAGGTGACCCATGGCTGACTACCTGATCCTCAACGGCGCGGCCTACAGCCACGCCAACAGCGAGGTGCGCATCCTCGACAAGGTGCGGCAGTTCGTCTCGGAGATCGAGTACGAGCACGAGGACGAACCGGGCGAGATCCGGGGCACCCACAAGCAGCGCCTGGCCACCGTCGACGGCGAGTACAAGGGCAGCGGCAAGATCACCATGGCGCGCGGCCAGGCCCAGCAGATCATCGACGAGCTGGGCGACGGCTACATGGAGAAGCGGTTCCCCATCGTGTGCAGCTACACCGGCGAGGGCCTCAAGCTCATCACCGACACGCTGGGGGGCTGCAAGATCAAGAAGGAGTCGTTCAGCAGCAAGACCGGCAACGAGGGCCAGATGGTGACCTGGGAGCTCGACATCACCTACCTCAAGATGAACGGCAAGAAGCCGCTCAAGAAGCTGATCGAGGGCTGACATGCTGACCCAGGACAAGATCGCCGCCCTCAAGGCCGCCCACGGCCCCTCGCTCTCGCTCTTCGAGGTCGACGAGCTGCAGATCGTCTGCCGCCCCATGGACCTCAAGGCCTGGCGCAACTTCAAGCGCCGGGCCAACCACCCCCTCGAGGTCAGCCAGGCCGGCGAGGAGCTGCTGCTCGAGCTGATGGTGCACCCCGCCCCGGCCGAGCTGCGGGCCTTCCTCGAGCGCAAGCCGCTGGCGGTGCAAGAGGTGGTCGACGCGCTCTGCAAGGAGGCTGGGGCCCTGACCTCGTGGCAGTCGCTCGAGGTCGACGCGGAAGGCCACGAGCTGCTCGCCGCCGAGGGGATGAAGGTGACCCTGCGGCCCGTCGAGGGCGCGGTGGGGCGCCTGTACCAGAAGCGCCTCGACGATCCGAAGCTGGTCGCCCAGGCCGGCGAGTGGTTGCTCGAGCAGGCCGTGGTCTCGCCCCCCCTGGCCGACCTGCTCGACGCCTGCCGCGGGCGCCTGCTGATGCTCGACCGCCTGGCCGCGGTGGTGGCGCAGCGCGCCGGCCGGGCCATCGAGGTGCGGGCAAAAAAACTCTGACGCTGCGGGAGCAAGCGCAGCGCGACCTGATGCTCGCGGCCGAGTGCTTGCTCGCCTCGCGCCGCGGCGAGGACAGCCCCGAGGGCCTGGTGGGCGCCATGCTCGAGGCCGAGGGCTGGCAGCGAATCTCCGCGTTTTTGACCTCCGACTGAGCGACCCATGAGCCTGCAAGCAGCCCTCCAGATCGTGCAAGGCGTCGCGGCCTCGGGCACCCAGCGCCTGCGGGGCCTGCAGAGCGCCCTCGACGGGGTGCGCGGGCGCGTCGACCGGGCCCGGGGGGCGTTCTCATCGTGGCTCAAGACAGCCAGCCAGCGCCCTCGAAGCGACACCGGCCGCTGGCTCCCTGACACCTCCCTGTTCGGTCGGGCGCGGGCAGGGCTGGCCTCGGTGCGCGAGGGCATGACGACGACAGCCGGCGCGGCCTCGATGCTGACGGGCATGCTGGGCGGGGCGCTGCTGGCGGGCGTGGGCGCGCTGGCTTCGGCCGGAGCCCGCTACGTCACCGACGCACTCTCGTTCCGGGAAAACACCCTCTTTTCCTTCCAGGTGCTCACTCGCAGCACGTCGAAGGCCAAGGAGATGATGGGCTTCTCCGACGAGCTGGCCCGCAGCCTGGGCAAGAGCACCAGCGAGGTCGGGGGCAGCGTGCGCGAGCTGCTCAGCAAGGGCTTCGACCCCAGCATGATCCGGGCCGTCGTTTCGGGCATGGCCGACCTGTCGACCATCAACCCCGACGCGAACGTGAAGCTTCTGACCATGGCCATCGGCCAGGTGAAGTCCAAGGGCTTCCAGATGATGGAGGAGCTTCGGGGCCAGATCGCCGAGCAAGGCCTCGACCTGCAGGCGGTGTACGCCCACATCGCCGACAACCTCAAGATCAAGACCAGCGAGGTCGAGAAGGCGATCAGCGGCAAGAAGGTGACCGCCGACGTCGGTATCAAGAGCATCCTCGAGGCCATCCAGGACATGGGCGGTGGAGGGGCCCTCGGCGCCGTCTCGGCCGGCAAGGCCGTGCAGACGTTGGGCGGCGCCTTCGACAACGCCAGGGCCATGGGCGAGCGGATGCTGCTGGCCATCAACACCGGCCCGCTTGGACAGAAGCTGATTTCACTAACCGGGCAAGCCGCCAATCTCTTTGACCCAGCATCCGACAGTGGCAAGCGCCTTCTCGGTGTGCTCGACAGCGCAGCTTCTTCGCTGGGGAGCACGTTCAAAAACGTCACCTCTGAAGATCTGATCGCGGCCTTTGAGTCGGCGACCTCCGCAGCAAAGGGCTTTGTCGACGCAGGCAAGGGCTTTGGTGGTGGATTTTTGGACGGTTACCGTGAGGCAGCGACCACCGTGCGCCAGCTCAAAGAAGAGCTGGGCCTGGTCGGAGGGTCGTCGGATTCGGCCTCCAGTGGCTTTCAGTCCGTAGGCAAGGCTCTGGGATACTTCGTGGTGGGCCTCTCGACGGTGGCCAGCATCATTGGCACCATCCCCAAAGCCTTCTCGACGCTGCCCGACAACATGCGTTTTATCGGGCGCGAAATCATGAACGGCATCGGAGAGGGCTTGGAATCAGCCAAGGCGTGGTTGGTGGCCAAGCTCGAGGGGATCGCCTCGCTGCTCCCCGACAGCGTCCGCAAGCTGCTCAAGATCCAGAGCCCCAGCCGGGTCTTCATGGAGATCGGCGGCTACACCATGGCGGGCTTCGAGGCAGGCCTCGAGCGGGGCCCCCAGCCCCAGCAGCGCATGGCCGAGCTGCTCCGGCCCCCTTCGATCCCTCGCCCCTCGCTGCCCCTGTCGAAACCAGGCCGCCTCCAGGCCGCGGCCGCCGGCGGGGCTCCCTCCCTCACCGTGCAGCTCGGCGGCATCACCATTGAGGTGCACCACGCTGGCTCGATGGACGATGTGCTCGACCAGGCCGAGCCCACGCTACGCCGCCGCCTCACCGCCCTGCTCGAAGAGGTCGCCCTCGAGGCCGGCGCCGTCGGCGCCACCGGAGCCACCCCATGAGCAGCTACTGGGATGAGGTCGAAGACCCCGACGACCCCGAGCTCGAGGTGCCGGTGCCCAACCGCTGCCGCCTGGGGGGGCTGCAGCTTCCCGGGCTGGTCGAGCTGCCCGAGGGGGAACCCGAGCGAAAGATCGACCTGAAGAACGGCCCCGGGCGAGACGGAGCGACGGCCACCTGGCAGGGCTACGAGCTGCCCGAGATCAAGCTGACGCTGCGGATGTGGAGGGCGCGCCACCGGCTCGAGTGGCGCCGCATCCTGCCGCAGATCATGCCTCGCCCGGGCAAGCCTCCCTCGGCGCCCTTCTCGATCCATCACGTCGCGCTGGACGACTACGGCATCAGCCACGTGATGGTGCAGAAGATCTCGCTGCCCAAGCAGGGCAAGGCCCAGGGCGAGGTCGAGGTCACCCTCACGCTGCGCGAGTGGCGAGAGCCCTTCGCCGGCACCGGAACCGGCACCAGCACCCCCAAGACCGCCGCGGCCGGAGCGCCGACGACGGTGCACGAGGTGCGCGGCGGACGCGCCCCGGCGCTGGTGGGCCCGCCCGCACCGCCCACGCCGCCCTACCAGTTCAACCCCCCGCAGCCCTGACGCATGCCCACCTTCGCCACCCTCCAGGAGCGCCCCGTTGTCCGGGCTGCTCTCTCGCTGCCCCTGCGCGGCGCCTGGACCGCCCGGCTGCTGGTCGACACAGACAAGCCCCTCGAGGGCGCCGTCACCCTCGCCACCAACGAGGGCGCGGTGCGCTTCGAGGGCTGGGTGGCCCGGGGCGGGGTGGCCCACGGGCGCCTCGAGGCGCTGCTGGTCGGAGGGCGGGGCGGCCTGGCTCGCCGGCTGCCTGCCCGCTCGTACCGCTCGATCCCGGCCCGCCTGGTGCTGCAGGCCCTGCTGTCGGAGGCGGGTGAGAGCCTGGCTTCGACCTCCGAGGCCGAGCTGCTCGACCAGCAGCTGCCCCACTGGACGCGCCTCGAGGCGCCCACCAGCGTCAACCTCGACCGGCTCTGCACCGCGCTGGGAGCCCGCTGGCGCGTCGACCGGGCGGGCCAGGTGCTGGTGACTCGTGCAACGGCCAGCCCCGCCAGCGCAAGCCGCGGCGAGCGCCTCGAGGACGCCCCGAGCGAGTCGAGCCGGTTCTACGCGCTCGAGCTGCTCGACCTCGAGCCAGGCACCACCTTCGACGGCCTCGCCGTCTGCGCCGTCGAGCACGAGATCGCACCGTCACGCATCCGCACGAGGGTCTGGGCATGAGCAGCCTGCTGGACACGATCCGGGCGCTGGTGCAGCAGATCGTGGCGCCCCTGGACCTGTACGCCCGCTACCCCGCGCAGGTGGTGGGGCAGAACGCCGACGGCTCGCTCGAGCTGAAGCCGCTGCACAAGCGGCTGGGAGGCCTGTCGCGAGTGCCGATCCGGTACGGGGTGCCCGGAGTGCGAGCGAAGGTGCGCCAGGGCTCGCTGGTGCTGGTGGGCTTCGAGGCGGGCGACGAGCGGTACCCCTTCGCCACGGACTTCGCCAGCGACGCGATCGACGAGCTGACAATCACGGCGAGCGCGAAGGTCATCGTGAAGGCGCCGCAGATCTTCCTGGGAGACGAGGAGGGGGCGCAGCCGCTGGCGCGCGTCGGCGACCTGGTCGAGGTGGCGCTCCCCCCGGAGACACCCTTTGCCGGAACATTCCCCGGAGGCCCGATCAGCGGCCTCATCACCTTCGTCGACACGGCGCAGGGCTACATCACCAGCGGCAGCGACAGGACCAAGGGGAAATGATCACCTACGCCGGAAAGCTCGCTCTCTCGGCGGCGCTGCCGGTGATGGCCCAGGCCATCGCCACCCTCGATATCCCCGGGCTCCAGGGGCAGGTGGCGGGGCTGGTGAAGGTCATCGCCAACGCGACGGTGAAGCCTCCGAGCCTCAGCGGCACCATCACCTTCGCCGGCAAGCTGCTAGCCGCCGCCCAGGTGGCCATCGTGCCCCCCGCCGTCTCCATCGTGGGCTCCCTCGAGGCCAAGCTGGTGCTGCTCCGGGCCCGGCTCGAGCTGGCCCTCGTGCTCAAGGAACTGCTCGTGCAGGGCAGCCTTCGTGTCTACGAGTACTCGGGCCCCGCGGGCCAGTTCGGCCCCGAGCTGGCCTCGACGCTCGCCGGCGTCGACGACGCTGGCGGTGTCCCGGCCGGGGCAGGCACCTTCGCCGTCGTGTTGCTCGCCGAGGGGGGCAGCGCGGGCGAGCTGACCCTCAAGACCCTCCGCTCCGGAGCCTGAGCCATGCCGCAGAACATCACCGACGCCGACACGTTCACCGCGACCGTCCAGACCCCGGCCTCGGGCGAGCCACGCACCGCCAACAGCGTGAAGACCCCGGTGCAGGGCCTCGCCGACCGCACCCGCTGGCTCTACAACCGGGCCCTCGACAGGATCGGTGTGGCCAGCAGCGCGGCGCTCAAGGCCCTCGCCGCGCCCGCCGATGGGGCCTTCCGCATCGTGACGAGCGCCGGGGCGCTGGGGCTCTTCCGCTTCCGGGCCGGCTCACCGCTGGGGGCGGACTATGCGCCCTTCGTCTACGACGCGAACGACGGCTCCGGGTACTGGGAGCACATGATGGCGCGGCTGATGGTGCTCGGTGGGTACGGCGGCAACCAGCCCCGGCTCGATACGGGCACCATCCGGGTGCCAAACAGCATCGTGGGCATCTACGAAACGGTCGAGACCTCGCCCACCTACCGGCAGGTGTTCCCCCCCACGGGAAACCCGGCCTGGGACGACACCGGGTTTGAGATGACGCTGCCGCTGACGATCGGCGACAAGGCGCTGGTGCGAGCGGGATTTGGCCTGGCATCCGCCACCGAGGCGGGGGCCGTGGCACGACTGGCTGTGACCAGCGGGGGCACCACCGGCATCGACGGAAGCCAGCGCTCGGCGGGAGCTCCGTCGGCCGGGTTCACGGCTCCGACGGAGCTGTCGGGCCTGTACATCGTGCCGGCGACAGCGAACTACACCTTCAAGGTGCAGGTGCAGGGAGCGCCGACGAACGACATCCGCATCTACCTCCACCGAAGGATGGAAGTGCTGGTGATCAGGCCATAATCACGGCAGCAGATCGCAGTCGCGAACTACAACGTTCAGCATCATGAAGCCCGAGACCTTACCCTTCACCTTGACCGCAGAGCCCTTGGACATGGCCGCGATCTTGTCGTTGCTGGCTTTGTCGAACATGCACTGGACAGCCGGGTGTTCAAGCTTTTCGCCCGTGAGTCCGATCTTTAGATAGGGGCTACCGAGGGATACGCCGATGTCGTTGATCTTTCCTGAGAAAGAAACCGTTTTGCCCTTGTACAGCGAATCTCCTTTTACTTCGTTGTCCTGGTAATCCTTGAGAAGAGTTTTGAGCTCCACCTGAGCTGGCGTATCGGAAGCTGGAGAAGCTGCGGTCCCTGGAGTCGATCCATCTTTCTTGGGGGGCGGAACGTTGCAGCAAGAGGCGATACTGAGCGCCAGAGCGACTACGAAAACGCCCCGCGTGGCTTCTAGGCGACCCCGAATAGAGCGTTCCCCGCACACGCGGGGATGAACCGGTGCCAGCGACGGGCGCAGCGCCATGGAGCGCAGGTTCCCCGCACACGCGGGGATGAACCCGTCGACGCCCGCCCCTTCGCGGGCGTCGCCCGTTAACCCCCCCCCCCTCGCTGAGCCCCCTTCGGCTCGGTGCCACCCCTCGCCCCGCAGGTCTTCCCCGTGGCTGGCTACGGCTCCGACATCTCCACCTTCCCCGACCTCGACCCCTCCTTCTCGCTGCTCTCGGGGCCGCGCGTTGTCGGCGAGGCCATCGCCCGCAGGCTCACCACGCCCCCGGGCAGCCTCCCGGACAGCAGCGCCTACGGCTACGACGTCCGCCAGCTGCTCGAGCTCGAGCTCGATGAGGCCGACCTGGCCGAGGCCCGCGCCGCCATCGCCCGCCAGGTCGAGGCCGAGGAGCGCGTGCTCGGCGCCGACGGCATCGAGGTCTTCCTCGTCGACGAGCGGCTCTCTGTGCGGGTCCAGCTCGTGCTGGCCGAGGGGCCCTTCGCGCTCACCCTGCAGGTCTCTGCGCTCTCCACCTCCCTGCTCTTCGAGGCTGCCTGATGCTCTCGCTCGCTGAACTTCTCGTCGCTGACACCGAGGAGCAGGTCTTTGCCGTGCTGCTGGCCTTCCTCCAGATGGGGGGCTTCGAGGTCGACGCCTGGCAAGAGGGCAGCGTGCCGCGCACCATGCTGCGCGCCGTCTCGAGGGCCATGGCGGGCTTCTCCTCGCTGCTCTCCTCGATCGCTGGCGGCGGCTACCTCGACACGGCCCGGGCTGCCTGGCTCGACCTGCTCGCCTGGAGCCACTACCACCTCGAGCGCAAGGCCGCCGTCGCCACCCGGGGCATCGTCCGGCTCACCGACGCCGGCGGAGGGCCTCACCCCTTCGTTGCCGAGCAGCTCCTCTTTCGCAGCGGGGGCTTGCGCTTCCGCAACCTGGCTGACGGCGAGGTGCCCCTCAACGGCTTCGTCGACGTCGAGGTGCAGGCCGAGGCCCCGGGCCTCAAGTACAACGTCGTCACCGGAGCCACTTGGGAGCTGCTCACCAGCCTCCCCACCGTCGTCGTCACCAACCCGCCCGGCCTCGATGGCACCTGGCTGACACGCCCCGGCGCCGATGCCGAGAGCGACGCCAGCCTGGTCGAACGCTGCCGGGCTCGATGGCCCGCGGCGGGCTACCTGCTGACCACGGCGCAGGTCTACCGGGCTGCAGCGATCACGGCCTCGGCCGAGGTGACGCGGGTCCGGGTGTTTCCGCACGTGCCCAGCGAAGGCACCGTCACGGTCGTTGTCGCGGGGCCCTCGGGCCCGGTGAGCGAGGCCGCGCTCGATGCTGTCGAGGACTACCTCGATGAGCGGGCGCCGGTGACCGTGAACGTCGAGATCGTCAACGTCACCATGGTCCCGGTCGTGGTGACGGCCACGCTCTACTGCAGAGCGGCCTATGCCCCGGGGGCCCTCGCCGCGGCACAGGCGGCGCTCGCTGAATTTCAGGCGGCTCTCGACCTCGGGGAGACGGTCTACCGGGCCGCGCTGATCGAGGTGCTCATGGGGCCGATGGGGATGGTCAACGTGGCGCTGGCAGCCCCCGCGGCTGATGTCACCGTGCAACCCGACGAGCTGGCCTCGCTGGTGGCGTCGCTGTCGGTGCAGGCGGTCTGATGGCGGACGGGTATCAAGACTACCTGCTCCAGATCGTCCCGACCTGGCTGCGAGGCCCCTTCGGCGGCGCCTGGATGGAGAGCCACGGCCTGGTGCTCGACGGCCTGGTCGAGGGCGCCAGGCAGGCCGTGCGAGCGCGCTTCGTCTCCGCGGCGCCCGTCGATGCGCTGCCGCTGCTGGCCAGCGAGCGGCAGCTCGAACGGCAGCCCCCCGACTCCGAGAGCTCCTGGAGAGCCAGGCTGCTAGGAGCCTGGGAGACATGGGGCTGGGTGGGCACCAAGCGGGGCATCCGCGATGCGGTGCTGGCGACGGGCTACTTCGCTCACGCGCCCGTCTACAACCACCTGCAATGGCCCGCCGGGCCCGACGCATCGGCGGGCTGGGACGAGTTCTGGGTCGTGGTCTCGGGGCATCCGTGGGTGAGCGAAGGCGACTGGGATGACCCCGGAGACTGGGACGACGGCGGCACCTGGGACACGACGGCCTCGCCCGACGAGGTCGATCGTGTGCTGCGCCAGGTGCGGCTGTTCAAGCCGGCCGATGCGCGCTGTGCGGGCGTGGTGGTGCTGCTCGATGGGTCGCTGTGGCCGGATGGTCCGAGCCCGCCGTCGCTCGTGAGCGGCACCTTCACCAACTGGTTCGTGGAGTAGGCATGAGCTTTCTCAGCAAGGTTTTTCCCTGGCTCGGACATGGCCGGTACAAAGCTTCCCCCACCGCTGTCGGCGACGGCCAAGTGGCCGAGCTGCTCACGGACGCGGTGGGCCGGCTTCGTGTCCTGATCGACTCGGCCGGACCCTCCGGAGCCACCCCCGTGCGCCAGCTCGCCGGCGCCAAGAAGGGCACCCTCAAGGCCGGCGCGGGCTCGCTGCTCGAGGTGAGCCTGTGGAACAGCTCCGCCTCCCCGGTCTGGTTCCAGGTCCACAACAAGGCCAGCGACCCAGCCAACGGCGAGACCTGCGTCGACCAGGTCCTGATCCCCGCAGGAGGCTCGCTGGGCTGGCGCCCGATGGTGCCTGTCGCCTGTGGCACGCAGGTCCGGTGGGCAGCCAGCTCGACGCCCGGGACGCTGACGCTGATCGCTGGCCTTGATGTCGGCTTCTCCGGGGCGGTGCTCTGATGGGCTCGCCTCTCGGCGGGGCCGTGGCTCCTGGTGGCGGCGGTGGCGGTGGCGCGCCCTCGGGCGATGCGGGCGGCGACCTGGGCGGCACCTACCCCAATCCCACCATCGCCAAGATCCAGGGCACCGTCGTCGACTTCGACGGCGAGGAGTTGCCGGCCAACGTGATCCTGATCACCGAGGTGGTCTCGGGTCAGGTGCGGATTCGCAAGCTGAATAGCCCCCCCAACGGGGCCGACCCGCACCTGCTCGTGTCGGAGCTCCAGGACCCGCGCCAGCCCCCCGTGTGGCGCGACGCCTTCCCGGGCACCCTGCGGGCGACGCAGTTCGCCGGCACCACCACCGACGGCTTCAACCTCGGCTCGGTGGGCGTGTCGATCGCTGGCGGCGCCGGCACGCAGGCCCTCACCAACACCAACCTCAGCAACCACATCGTTCGCCTCACCGGCGCCATCACCGGCAACCGCACGATCACGATCCCCTCGGGCACCGCCGGCAGGGCGCACCTGTTTATCAACGCCACGACGGGGCTCTACACGGTGCGGCTCCAGGGCCCGAGCGGTGGCTTCTGCTACCTGCTGCCGGGCCAGTCGCGCGAGGTATGGGTGGACGACACGGGGACGCTGCGCGGCGAGGCCCTCTACCTCTGCGAGACCGAGATCACGGTCAGCTGCGTGGGCATCAACAACACCACGACGCAGCTGCTCAAATTGCCGGCGGGCTTCGTCCTCGAGCGCGTCGAGCGCTACCTGGTGACGGCCTTCGCCACGGGCGACGGTGACTACACCGACTCGATGGGGGTCACCGCCACCGATGACATCCTCTTCGAGAGCGGGGGCATCGGCGCCGGTCAGGTGTACGGCCTCGACTCGGCCTCGTGGGGCAGCAACTTCTCCGGCGGCTACTACCTCTTCACCAGCGAGGACACGCTGGATTACCGCTTCATCGAGTTCAACGAGACGGTGGCGCTCACGGCCGGGGCCGTGCGAATTCGCGTCGCCGGCAGGTATTTCGGGAGCTGACCATGGGCGCCGCACTCCTCTCTGCCCTGCGTGCTCGTGGTGGCGCCCCGCCTCCCTGGACCCCTGCGAACCTGCCCCCCGGCGTGCTGGTCGGCTGGGACGGGCGAACGGCTGCCGACCTCACGCTGGTCTCGGGCAAAATCAGCGCCTGGCGGGATCGCGCCAGCGGCAACCACCTAGTGCAGGCGACGGATAGCAACCGCCCGCTCGCCGGGTTTTCGACACTCGGCCGCGGGATCGCTGTCTGGGGCAACGGCAGCAGCGCCAGGCTGATCACCGGCAGCGACATCGCGGCCGTCAAATACGCCTACTGCGTCGCGACGTTCTTCGCCCCGCCCAGCACGCGCTCGACCGGCGACGAGCTGGCAGCCTTCAGCGGCGCCTACCAGAGCTACCTGACGATCCGAGGCGTGGCGAACCCCTCGCACGGGGCCATCGTCGGCGACATCGGGACCGACGATCTCTACGCGGCGGCGCCGCTCAACGGGAGCTTCTACATCGACGGGGTGCTCACCAGCCCGCCCAGCGTGGGGCGACAGGGCCGGCGTCGCGTCGTCGAGGTCCACTTCGCCACCGCTCGCCCGGTGGGGCCGCTGGGGGCGCTGGTGTACGGCACGGACGGCACCCCGCTGCCGGCCGAGGGGGCGCTCCACGAGATCGTGCTCCTGAGCGCCTCCGCCTCGGCGGATGACCGGGCGAACGTGCGCACCTACCTCACCGACTACCACCTTGCGGCGCCCGTGGTGGTGTGCACGCTCGACTCGCTCAGCGCGTGCGTGAACATCTCGACGCGCCAGTCGTGGCCCTGGCTGCTGCACCGCGATCGCTACGGGGGCACCGTCTCGGTGGTCAATCTTGGCTTCCCCGGGCAACTGGTGACGACCGCCACCAGCGGCGACCCCGCCAAGCTGGCCTCGGTCAAGGGCACGGGGCGCAACGTGCTGGTGCTCCTCGGCGGAGCGAATGACATCCTGGACGGAGCCAGCGCCGCGACCGTGTGGACGCGCCTGCAGGCGTACATCTCGATGGCCGTCACGAACGGCTGGCAGGTGGTGCTCTGCTCGGTGCCCAACGGCACGGAGGTCGTGGACAAGTACACCGCCGCTCACCTGGTCGAGCTCGGCCTGCTGCGTGACCTGATCGCCGCAGGCTGGTCGGCCGCAGGCGCGGCTCGGTACGTCGACCTCTACGCGCTCAGCCTCACGAGGCAGGCAGACGGAATCCACCTCACCTCCGGCGACTGCACGACGGTCGCCAACGAAATCGGCCTCGCCGTCGACGAACTTCTCGCTGCCTGAAAGGACTGAACCATGAGCGATCTCTCTACCTCATCCGCCCCTCCTGCTTCCGTCAAGCCACAGCCTCCTTACGACCCCGCCCTCGAGCGCCTGCGCCTCATCAGAGGCATGGTCGTGGACCTCGCCGTCGTCGCCGCTGTGGTGGCGCTGGCGGTGACGAAGGTCGTCTCGGGCGACGCGGCCGTCGTCGTCGTGGCTGCCCTGGCTGGTGCTGGCGCGGTCCACAAAGGGGGCGCGGCGCTGGGCTCGAGGGTCGCCCAGGGCGGCGCCGCGATCGCGATCGCGTCGAGCCTGATCGGGCGTGGCGGGGGGGACGCGTGAGGGCCTGGATCAAGATCGCGCTCGTCGGGGCGGTGGTTGGCCTCGAGGCCTGCCGTGCCCCCCGACCCCCCGCCGCTGGCGACGAGCTCGAGCAGCTGCGGCAGGGCCTCGAGGTCTGGCGGGCAGCGGAGCCCGCGGCCCGCTTTGCTTGCAACCTGCTGCCCCTCGATCCGGATGGCCAGGACACCCGGCAGCGCTACTGCCACGGGGCCCTCGACAACGGGGCCGAGGCGGCCATGCTCGCCGAGCAGCTCCTGGCGCAGGTCGACGACTGCAAGGCGGGCGCCGATGCCACCTGCCTCGAGACCTCGCGCCGCACCGCTGCCGAGCTACTGAGGCGACTGCAAGGCCGGCCCTCCCCCGCTCCGAGCGGGAGCGGGCCGTGACGCCAGGCATCTGTCGCGCCTTCGGGCGTCCTCGCTGGGTGCTGCGCATCCCCGTGTACAGGCCAGGGGATCCAGTGCCCCCTTTCGCCCCCATGTGCGTCCCCCGATACGCGCAGCTTCTCGATCACACGGCCCTGCGCCAGGAGATGACCGCGCCCTGTCTCCCCTACCAACCCAACCGCACACGAACCTGTGACGCCGACTGCTCAGCGATCGCTCCATCCGCTTCGTCCACCTGCCCACCCATCGAGGTCCCCGTGAATCCCACTGTCGGCCGCATCGTTCACTATACTCTCACCAACGGCCAGGTCCGCCCGGCCATCGTCGTCCACTGCTGGGATAGCGACGAGCACAACACCTACCCGCCCGGCGTCGTCAACGTCCAGGTCTACGTCGACGGCAACAACGACGGCGAAGATCGGCACGCTGGCGGCCCCAGCGGCATCTTCCCCGATGAGGGCCGTGCTGGTCTCGCGTGGCGCACTAGCGTCCACCCGAGCAAGAGCGGCGGGGCCGAGCCCGGCCGGTGGCACTGGCCTCCGAAGGCCTCGTGATCGCACCCCTGGCCGCCCTGCTCGCCGCTCTCGCCCTCGAGCTGGTGCCCGAGGCCGGCGAGACCGACCGGCCCCTTGTCACCCACGCTGCTGCTCTCTGGAGGTCCTGTGTCCGCTGACGCCATCGTTCGCCGCGCCCTGTCCGCCAACGGACTCGCCGCCGGGAAGGATTTCGAGGCCTTCCGCAAGCACATGTACCCGCTCGATGCGGTCTTTCACGCCAAGCAGTACTGCTTCGGCTTCACCGACGCCCAGGGCTTTCACGAGCCACAGAGCGGGTGCGCCATCCACGCGATGCGCTGCCTCGCCGACGAGGAGGTCGACGGGCTGTTCCGCTACCACGGCCAGGAGCGAGACTGGCTGCGGTTGCCCGAGGCGCAGAAGATCGGGCAGGCCATCGCCCTGCTCGAGACGCTGGCCTCCGCCCGGGGCCTGCTACGCCGCCCCGACAAGAGGCGCCCCTCGCTGCCCCCGGGGACGATCGCCTTCATCGGCGGCGACGACGGCCTGCCCCTTGACCAGCGCACGCGGGGCGGGCCGGGGCACGTGCTGATCTTCACCGGCGAGGATGGCACCACGAGCGAGGGCGGGCAGGTCGACGACGCGAACCGGGGCTACCTCACCGCGATCAAGGAGAAGAAGCGCGAGGTCTACGAGCGGCGCCCCGGCTCGTGGTGGGTGCGCGACGCGGGCAGCACCCTGCAAGGGCGATTGCTGGGTTGGTACTTTCAGGCGGGCGATCTGCCCTGCGTGGGGGCGCGGTGAACCTCCGCGCTGCTTTCCTCGCCCCCGGCGTCCTCGAGGCCTTCGAGACGCTGAGCCCCCGCTTCGAGGGCGACATCCCGTGGATGTATCTCGACATCAAAGGCTACGTCACCTGCGGGGTCGGCCTCTTGATCGACCCCGTCGAGATGGCCTTGGCCCTGCCGTGGGTGCGGGCGAGCGACAGCGCCCCGGCCTCGCAGGCGGAGATCCGCGCCGAGTGGTCGCGTATTAAGGCCGCCAAGCACCTCGCCACCGCCGGTGCCGGCGAGGCGAAGAAGCTCTGCACCCTGCGCCTGACCCCCGAGGGCGTGCGCCTGGCCACCCTGGCGGCGCTCGAGCGCATGCTTCGGTCGCTGGTGCTCGACTTCGCCGACTGGGAAGAGTGGCCCGGCGACGCGCAGCTCGCGGTGCTGCTGCTGGTGTGGGCCGTGGGCACCGACCTGCCCCGCAAGTGGCCCAGGCTGACGGCGGCGCTCCGGGCCCGCGACTGGGCCACGGCCGCAACCGAGAGCAAGATCAGCGAGGAGGGCAACCCCGGAGTCGCCCCGCGCAACCGCAAGATCAGGGCGCTCTTCGAAGGGCTGGCCGGCCATGCTCCGACGGTGCCCCCTCCGCCCCCCGAGGCCCCCGAGGTCATCCCCGGGGCGGCTGAAGCGCATGCCAGCGCCCAGTTGCTCGACCGCCAGGAGCTCGAGGGGTGGGCCCGGGATGGGTGGCGAGAGCGGGACGATGACAAGGGGCTTTTAATCCTCGAAGAGCCTGTTAATCTCGAGGCCTCTACCCCCTGAGGCTCCGCTGCGAGGCGGGGCCGCCGCGCTGCGATCCTCGCCCCGGCCCTGCGCCGGTTGTTGCCCCCTCGTTCCCCC
>ERZ724522.612-NODE-612-length-21953-cov-23.027171_pt1 | contig 21953 bp, 18 predicted proteins | sample MGYA00376055_ERZ724522 | MGnify/ENA primary metagenome ERZ724522 (study PRJEB28724, sample SAMN07190884) | wastewater metagenome | isolation source: effluent of sewage treatment plant in Hong Hong | place: Hong Kong | collected 2016-03-17 ...
CTGTAGTAGTTGTGTCTCCATATACACGCTTAAAGGCAATGCTTGACTTTTCAATGTCATTGAACGACCTAATCGCTCCCGCTGCCATGATAGCGATAGGAATGCCCATACCGACCATCATCTGACGACCGGCCCACTGAGTATTCTTACCCCAGTTCACAAGGGCTGTTGATCCCATTTGTAGATTTCGACGGAACAGCATTTGCTGTTGTGTAGCATACATGGCATCTGCACCGAATTCACGCATCATGCCAGTAGGCTTAATCTGCATCGCCTTTTGAACGCCATTCATTTCCTTGCCAAGAGCAACGTATTGGCTCTGTAGCATACGGACGCGGTCTGCCGCTAGACGATTAACTGCGGAGTGGTCTTTACCCCACATCTTAGAGTTTTGACGATAGTGTTGAAGTGTGGTGGAGCCTCTATCAAACTCCTTGTGCATTCTGCCCAACTCTGTGTGGACATTACGAATGCCAGTTGTGAACATTCCACTGCTACCAAGGACATTGCCCATGCGCTTGATAGCCTTTTCTTGGGCCATCACCCCGCCAGCAGTGGCAGCCAACATGCCTTTGTTCATTGCCGCTACCTTGCCCTGGAGCGCAGTTAGTTGCGCTGCGGCATTAGCAGCATTGATTTGGACATTAATTGTGGCTGTTACACTAGACATTTGTCATGTCCTCGTATTCGATCCCATTTTCCATAAACTCTCTAATGGCAGGATCAAACGTTTCTGGCTCTTCACCAATTAATTCAGCCACTCTCCGTGCAGCACTTTCTTGCACGCGAGCGAACTCATCCTCAGTATTGCCAGCCTCAAGATCAATGTTATTGACGGCGGCTAGGAATTTACGATCTTCGTACTTTTGCCTGCGAGATTCAGTGAGGACGGCGTCGAGTTCTGGCATAGACAGAGAATCCTCCAAGTCTTGAAAATCCTTCCACATTCCTAACATGAATGCTTCGGATTCCAATGCGGCGAGGTCTAAGTCTACCCACTTAGCCCCGCCACCAGATTTGGGTCACTATCATCCATCTTAATGCCGGATGCAACCTCAATAATCTTATAAATGGTGGGGAGGTCTAGTTCATCTTCCAGAGTTTCCTTGCTTGCAGCAAGTTCTGGATCGTACTGCTGCATGGCAATTGCTACGCAGTCAACCATCTTGTCCAACGACTTATCGTTGTCGTCAGCCACCTTCCCCAATCCGTCAAACTCCTTCATGAATTTACGAAGTAGCGACAGTTTTAGTGGCCTCAATGTAATAACCTTGCCACTAAATAGTTCAATTTCAACGGACTGATAAACCGTTGTTGCCATGTAAAACTCCTTTGATTGTAGTAATAATATTATAGCACATACGAAAAACCCACCCAGGATCACTGAGTGGGAATTCCGATATTATTTGGTTGTTATACCCAAGTACGGTCTACCATCTTTCCATAAGAACCTGTAGTATCTTCAGGAAGCAGACGGAAGTTTACCTCAAACGTTGTCGCCTCATCGCGCTTTGCAGATACAGTAACTGAATCAATTGAAAGGGCACGGTATGCAATGTAGACACGCTCCACCTTTGTTGAAGCAGCACAGTCTCCAGTTCCAGGCCCAATGGCAATCAACCCACGCTCAACCGGGCACTCACCGATGTTACCGGCAGACAGTTCTAGAATCTGTCCGTTAGATGAAGACTTTGTTCCGCTCAGAACGCTAGTTGAGTTGTAAGCAAGAGCAACAATCAAGTTCTCCAGCGTAGACTCAGCAAAAGTTGTCTTCATACTGACCTTCATACCCTGCTTGAACAAACGAGCAACGTCAAGAACTTGGTCAACACTCACCTCACCGAAGTCAGGCTCAAATGTCATTTCAAGTCCGTTTGAAGTGTAACCAACGTTTACAAAGTCCTGGTCATCAGCCAGTGTTGCACGGTATGACGCATTGCTTGCAAATGCAGGATACGAGTTGTCGTTACCAGTTCCAGCAACATATGCAGGAGCCAACGGAGCGTCGGCTACGAAGAATGCTGCGGCACCAACGATAATGTTTTTAGAGTTTCCACGTGTATATGGCACTATTTTTCACCTACCTTTTCGCAAAGTGTATTAAATTGTACGGCGATCTTCCTCACAGGTATCATTATACCCCCCAATTCTAGTCAAATTTACTTGATTTAGTAACGTGGTACTCAACTTCAACAATCATAGTAGCCAGGTATTTTTGATTAACAGATACGTCCATGCGGTTTTCATTAGTTGCGTCTATCTGCATTACTCTTGCCCAATGAAAAAAGATACCTGCTGATGGTTCATTATTTTCAATCCACTCATTGATTTCTTGCCCGGTCACATCTTGACGATCAAGAATCATTCCAATGGCGTTGGCCCACTGTAGGACTTCTGTTGGATTGCCTTTGACTGAATAGATTATTTGTGCCTTTTTAACAAAGTACCCTGGCTTTGCTCTTAGTCTGAACAGTTGATCATAAATTACATACGGCTTAGTTTGCCAAGGCCATTCATCTGCTCTTGTGTCACTTACTGGAAAGAAAGGTACAATATTCCCATAATCGGACAATGACTGATCTATCTCACGCATTTTAGACCATACATATTTATTGATGTACGGTGCTGCCAGTGGGAACTCAGACATTAATGTCATAGGATAACTCCAACATTAGGAGATGTTATCCACTTGACTCCTGCGCCTTGCCCTGCACCAAATCCTCCACCTAATGCCCCGGCAGCGAACGATGCAGTAAATTCATCGGCAACTCCCAGGTCAGCAAGCATGGCTGCCAGTAGTCCTTGAGATACATATTCTGAAAAGAACTTATCTGTATATCTAGCCCAACTTCCAACCGTTGCGGCACCACCTGGATGAGGCACAAATACATCGTTAGGAGTATACACATCTCCCCAATGCAGATAATCAACATTAATTGGACTAATAGTTACGCTTTGACCCGACTCCATTACATCAGCCTTGTTATAGAATGGAACCCTTGAGCCATTAGGTATTGATGAGGATGATTGTGTTTCTCCAGTAAAGACAATGGTGTTTCCACCTACCGAATAGTTGTATTCGAAGAGTCGTGCCCCGGCGCTACCAGTCTGATACCACTCATATACATGGTGAAGTGCCGCATGGTTACCAGAGGCCATAGCATCCATCCACAGACCCATTGCTTCCTTAACTGCCTCGCCAATTTCAGCAAGTAAGAGTGGAAGTCCCGCTTCACCACCAGCAATGAACCCCTCGCAGTACTGTGCTGTATTCTTAAGAACGCGCTCCAACTCTGATGTATCTAGAATAATTGTCATACCTGCACCTGTTCATCTGATCTATTGAGTACAATTTTAACATAGTCTAAATTATTAAATAGATCAACGTGTGGTAAGTATCCAATCACTTCGTATAGTGTAGACTCCCCTGCACGCTCACCAGCAGACTCAATGTAGACTTGACCTCCACAATTAGACCTAATGTTACTCACCATAATATCTGTCAACGAGTGCATTTCGCCTAGAGAGTCCACTCTTATGTCTTCGGTTATTTGAGCGTTTATCTGATCCATGATTCTCATGCGTTGTTCTGGGAATACGTTCTGATCTTTATAGTTTGTGTTTGATGCCACTCTACATGGAACCGACCTGTCACGAGTCCATACCCGCACAAGTTCACCAAATTCATTCTGAGTGGTGGTTGAGTAGTATACGTCCAGCACTAACGGGTAGAACATTATAGCACCCCGATGTTATGGAACAGAAGTTTACTCCAATAGCGCCTCAACGTTTGATCTACAATTAGGTCGCCTGTGCCAGCGAATGCCCTGCGATCAAAGTCTGTTCTAAATTCTGCTGTCTCATATTTGATAACATACTTTTGAAGATAGTTAGGAGTACCACAAGCCAACTGGTCTATCATCCTTTTGACACATGCTTGAATGTCTGACGGAACTACCGGGTAGCCTACCTCAGCAGTAATTGTGTACACGTAATCGGGGCCGAACTGCACTCCATAGTACATATTTGTAAACGTATCCGAACTTCCTGTAGGAATCTTAATTGGCGAGCCCTCAATGATATCCTCTGACGATGCAACCTTCATGTACAGAGAGTTGTCAGACAATACATACTCATAAGTATTATCGCTGCCATCATATACTGCTTCCCCGTTTTCATTGACCGTGAGGATTTTACGAATAGGGTAACCAAGTGGAAGCACATCTGATCCAGTCCCCATCCTTTCAATAGTTGCTTTTTTATAGTAAAATCCACCAACAATGTTATCTATTGCCAGCCTAGCGATGCGCTCATATTCTGCATATGCAGCAAGGTCTACATCTTTATATACCTTTGCCACATCAATGTACGGTCTGACAATTGCTAGATTGTCCTCAACAACAATGTCATCTCCGTCTTTGACCACCAGATGATACTCTGCGTCATACTTAACAAAGTCTCCATCTAATTCAAGAGAGATTAAACTATCTACATCGGAGACATGAGATTCTGGTTCCCCGTCAATAATGACCGAATAGGTATGATTTGGAAGCGGTACCTCGATATCTACTGATAGCGGGTATGGGGGGAGCCTTAGAATATCCATTATAAGTCAAAGTGCGTAGCAACTTCTTCTGGTGTCGCCTTGCGTACCCCGCGTAGACGAAGCCACTTCTCTGATGCCTCCCTAGTAACAAAGTTGTATCCCTTGGTGAGTTTACCGACTTCATCCCAAGAAATGTTCCTATCTGAGTATACCGCGACTTTCTCGTTTGGGTCTTTCTCAGGCTTGTCTCCGATGAATCTGATCATTCTTTGATAGTCTTCATTAGTCTCTAATTCTTCTGGAGTATATGCCGCCTCATATTCCTTTTTACGTAACTCTCTGTGCTCATCACGGTAAGCATTCCTGGCCTCTCCACGCAGAGACTTCAATCTAGATGATGGTATTTTTTTGGCTAGTGGTAGCACTTCTGGAATAGTATATTTGCCATCTGTATCATTGACAATCGCCTCTGCGACTTGCAACTTAGTCAAAGTAGATTTAACTTTTATGTCATTGTGTTCGGCAATCGCCGTCAATTGCTCTTTAGTGTATTTGTCATACAACTGTGCGGCTGGGTCGTTAATGTCCATACTCAATTATACCAAATAGAAAAGGGGAGTGGCCCGAAGACCACTCCCCAATTTCTTTTGGGCCTAACCTATTAGTAAGGGTTAGATGCAGCATCAGCGAACGCAACGGCATCCAACTCTTCCCATGCGATACCAAAGCGAACGAATACTGTGTATTCGATTGTGTCCTTCTTTGGCTTGTACTCGCGGTGAACAACAACATCGCGCTGGAATCCCCACACACGGTTCTGTGGGAATGTCAACTCAACATAGTCGTCAGGGAAGTAAGGAACCTCCATCACCGGGATACCAAGAGCACGAGTCTGGCGTGCCTCGCCTACAAGTTGTCCCTGACCAGATAGCCACTGGTCGCGGAATGACTCTGTGTAGATCGAGTTAGCCAGCGTACCGTTGTTCTTAACGATTCCAGCAAACGTGTCTGAGCCAGCGTAGAACTTCAAGCCGCTCTTTAGAGCACGATACTTACGCGGAATTGCGTGAAGAACCTTCTGTAGTACCTCAGGTGACCATTCGTTATTAGAAACTGCAACCACTGCCTCGTGCGCTGAACCTTCGGTAGTTACTCTGTTCACAAATCCATTCATAATTGAAAGGAATGGAGCAGTAGAACCATCACCATTGATCGCCAAGTCCTCAAGGTCATTAGCGAACGCATTTGTCATTAGACGAACCAAGTGGTCTTCCAATGCAGCGCCCTCAATGTTGTCCTCAAGAGCCTCAGTAGAAATCTCCCAATCCAGACGAATCTTTGTTGTTGTGAGTTCGATCTTTGAGAATACGGCGTTAGCGTTCTGGTATGTTCCATCTGCCTGCTTTGCGGCACGGATCACACGCTCACCAACGTTAACCTTATCCAGTTCAAGAGTGTTTGCACGCATAGTGACCTTGCGGCCATCGTTAGCAAGCACGGTTGCATTCCAGATATAGTCAATGAAGCGACGAGACTGCTCAGGTTGTAGAATACCACCAGGGGTACCAGTGGGATTAACAGCGTTCGGCCCTGTAGTAAGACCACTTAGCCCACCAGGAACGTTACCAATTACTCCAGCGGGAGGATTGCTAACACCACCAATGCCACCAGCGGCGACAGAACCAGCCTCGGCTGCCTTTTCAATGATTTCTTCCGACATTATCTTTATTTCACCTCCTAGTGAATATTCTATTCTTATTTATAGGTCGGCAACTGCTGTGAGGAACTTGCCTCCCCATACAGATTCAGTCTTTGTGACTGATTCCTGAGCGACCTCGCCAAGATCGCCAGACTTGCGGAAAGCGGTTGTGTCCTCAACTTTATCAACTCGCTTACCAAACTCTTCTACTGATTCCTGTGCCTCAGTAATCTTTGACTCTACTTCTGCTACCTTTGCTCCAAGTGACTTCTCAAGTCCCTCTACGCGCTCAGCCAGTGAAGTAAGGGTGTCTGCTACTGTCTGTAGTGACTTAACTAGGAGTTCATTTACGGCATTAGACTGATCATCAGCCTTCGCCACTTCCTCCGCAGGAGCCTCTACGTCTGCTTCTACCTCTTCGGTCTTCTCTACCTCTTCGGCAGCAGGCTCTTCAACAGTCTCAACTTCCTCAACAGGAGTCTCTTCAACTGTCTCTTCGGCCTTTGCAACTGTCTCAGTCTCATTTTGCTCTGCCATATCATTCGCCTCCTTTACATTTGGATTCACTAAATGTTTCGTGACCATACTCTTAATAATACCAGCCTTTTCAGCATCATTAGACTCAACAAAGCCAACGTCTTGCATTGCTCCGTTACATACTGGACAATCTACGTGTCCATCTTTAGATACCTTTACCACATTGTCGGCAACGCACATAAAAATTGTTTCTAGGTCGCCCTTGAGGTCAAGAGCCTCTTCAATAACTCCACCGACCTTTTGAACCAAAGTAACATTGGCGAGCGGATTGGCGGGAGTGTCAACTAGCGACAACTCAACCATTTCATAATCGTCTACTACGCGAACCATCCTTTCTAACTCTTCATCAAAAATTGTTCGTGTTTCTTTAAGGCGACCACCAATAGAGAACCCTGATAACGTTCCATCAAGAACCTTTTCCCAAGTATCCTGTGCCCCGCGTGAGATGTATGCGCTTACAAATACACCCTTATAGACTTTGCCAGTGTCTTTGTCTACAAGAGTTTCTGGCTTGAATGACACCATTTTGCCAACGGCCTTGTGTGGATCGTGCTGTTCTCTGATGTTCCCACGGAATCCCTCAAACGCCTTTACACTTGCTTCAAGAGGAACAATATCGTTTTGCTTATCGAGATTATCCAATGTGGCAAAGCCGTATACGGTACGACGCTCAGCGTCTACCTTCATTACCGGCAATCCTAAACGAATAGATTGATCATCTAAGGAATAGTCAGTCTCGTACAAGTGTTCGCCCTCCGATCAACATTATAGCACTAATTATTGAGTTTTTCTACCGGCACCCTGCGGATTGCGACCAGTTGTAGTAGATGTAGAATCTGAACTGCCATTTACCCTGTCGATTGCACGCCGATCTGATCCCTGAGCGCTATTTCTGGCATCTGCCGCTTGGCGTGGGGATAGTTCAATAACCTTGTCACCACCTGGAATTGGTGGCTTTCCAAGACCATTACGCACTTCATTAGGAGTAACTGCCTGATTACGCAGATACTTTTCATCAATCTCTGCCTGAGTTTTCTCGTCTGTCAAAGTCAACTCGTTAAACTTCAATACAAGAACGTCTGTAAACTCTTTGACAATCTTGTTAATTATCTTTTCTACAGTACGTTGCTTCGGTCTGGCTACCTGCTCTTTGAACGTTCTATCGCTAGCAAGAGCCTCTGCTGTGCCCCCGGCACTCATACCAATCTTTGACAATGGTACTTGGTGAGCAGTAAGAATATCTTCACGATTTTGCCTGTGATATGTCTCAAACGAACTATCCTGAATTCCAGACTCAACCGCTTCCATTTTGAATTCCACCTTTGTCTGCTCAGTATCTGGTGGAAGCGGAATGTATAGTGTTCTGTGATTTTGTCCGCGCAAGTCTGTTTGCAGGAATCTGAACAGTTTTTCTTCTGACTCTGGATCAAGATGAGCACCCTTTACAGTAATAATGTAGCGCGGAACAGCCTTGTTTTGGAAGTAGTCAATGTTATATTGATTTGCGTATGCGTCTCCAACAACGGCCTGCCCTGCGGCAACTGCGTCAGGCACTCCATAATAGGTGTTCAATGGTGAGTAAATCTTAAAGTGAATAATCTCATTAGGGTTTGGATCATTAGTAATCGGATTAGGATTATCAGCCTGGAAGTTTCTAAAGTAAACAACGTCTTTGCCAACAATCTGGCAGAATCCGTCTCGGTGGCGGCGCACTCGCATGGTTAATGATGGAATATGCCCGATATATCCAATTTGTCCATTTGACTTGCGCCCAATTTCTAAATATCCATTGCCAGTTGATTCTAAGTCTGTTATTACTTTCTCCATAATGGCAATGAACGTGTCAGTATCGTTCATTTCATCAAGTACTTGATCAAGAGCGACTTTCAAGCGCTCTACTTTGCGGCGGGCTTGATCGCGCTGCTTTGTTGTTTCTTTAGCATCTATCTTAGAAATCGCATCTGGCGACAGTTCCCAGTGATACCCTAGTCCTACAACATTTGATACCTTTGTATCTACCGCCGCGTGATTAACATATGATGTTTCATAATACCGCGCTAGTTCATCAAGATTATATGGTGGGGTAATAACGTCAAACATTCCATATGCAGTAATATAAGCCTGATCAACATGCAGCGATGACGTTCCATCACGCTTTTCTAGTCTGGTCGCTCTGCGTTTGAAGTTTGGTGACAGCCCAGAAAGTTCGTCTTTAATGTCTCCCCAAGGCTTTGCAAACATGTCAGACTTGGCTATCTTAGACTCTGGCTTATTGCCTACACGAACTCCGGTAACGTGAATGTTGCCGTCTTCGTCTTTCCACCAATTACTCACGCATCTTCACCATACTTTTGTAGTCCTCGCTTGGCATCGGATACCGCCCCAATGTCGTTCAATGACGGAATTTCGCCAGCCTTTAGTCGATCAACCTGCTCGGCATATTCTTCGTCAGTTGCTCTCTGTACACCAGGCTCAAAATGCGGTGTGCCTTCCGGCTGACCGTAGTGAGCAGCAGCCTTTCTAATAATCGAAATCTTTTCTATATCACCATACATAGATGGAATGTTTAAATAATTTCCGTTGCCGTCGCTGAACAACTTTCCGCTTGGCAGCCTCCACATGTAAAGCCCCCACTGTGCATCTGATTTTACCTCTGATACCCTGACGTTTTTAACTTTTTCCATACGGTTATTGTACCATGCTATTTACTAATAACTGGTACATCTACCCACTCAACGTCCCTTAAGACGTATACTTCACCAAAAGCGGTACTCAATGAGGACGTAAACTGCCCAACGGTATTGGTTCCGGTCAGTTCACCAACCATTTCGTCAAACATCACATCAACGTTCAAAACTGCTCCAAGGTCATAGAGCGTGTACCACGTGTACGATCCAGCAATTGATCCCCACTGATTATTGGGAGATGTAAAGTTCATTACGTCGTCCCAACGCCTATACACCGCCGTACCCTTGATATTTGCCTTCATTTGTCCATGTATAGTAACGTGATCAAAAGCAAAGTCGGTATTACCAGAGACTCTAACATAAACTTGCTCTCCATTACTATCAAAAGGAACTACAAATGCTAGTTGCACAGCGTTCCACTCTCCCGCTCTCAGAATTGGTGAGGCGGTAAGGTTACCATTAACAAACCATTGAGCATTGATATATGCTCCAGTTCCAGTCTTTGCCTGCAATGCAAATCTGGTTCCTCCTTCAATCGGTACTGCGTCTACATAGCACTCTTGGTTTGCTCCACGTGTCACAGTCATAACCTTTGTCGTTTGAGACAACGATGTTGAATCAAGCATAATCCACATAGATACCGCTGCAACCGAACGTAGTTCGGCAGTAGTTGATGATCGCTTCCATCCAAACGCCATGCCAGTATCATAACCTGGCATAATCAGCCCTTTAGGCTTGAACCCGCTTCTATTTGATTTATATAGATAGTTGTATCCACGCTTAGTAATCTCAAATACACTTGGAAAGTCCATAACGTAATATGATCCGTTGTGTAAGTATGGGTATGCATCGTTTCCCTCTTGGGTTCCTACCGCCGACCATTCAGCGGCACCAGATGCCCAAGATGCTAACTCAAAACTCTTCAACTTAACTGGCGAGGACCTCTGGCCTCGTGATGAAAGAAGATGATAGAACGTTAGTGCATAATCGCGATGATTAAATGTGTAAGGAATAACTAAACTAAATCCGTCTTGTACAAACTGTCGATATCCATTATTGTCTAAATAGACTGTAGACGTTCCATCGTAGGACATTGCCGTCTTTTGTGTATAGTCAACGGGCTGGTCGGTCAGTTTGTGCAAGGCCACCCACGTTTGCAAATCGAGTTGTGTCGGGTCGTATGTTGGAGAAGTCAGTGCGTTGAGGTTAGTATACGTTGAGTTATCTGTTGCAAGATCGCTATATGACTCACCCCAATATTTGCTTAGCAACTGAAAATACGTCATGGGTACGTTAGCAATGAATGGTGGAGTGGCTCTAGTTTTTCCTACCGTTGCCTGGATGAAGTCTACTCGTTGCTCTGACTCACCAACGACATTTGTCACTTCCTTAGTGAATAGCGAAACTGGCAAAGTCTCTTGCCAATAACCACTGGCTGCAACATCTAATGTGAAGTTTCCATATTCGGTAACGGCAATAAGCGAATACGTTGCTGGATCGAGGGCTGGCGGCGATGTTCCAACCATAATATCAGCAAGGCCATTAGTATATGTTTGAGAACTGTTTTTTCTATGCCATGCATTGTAAAACGATACAGAATAAATCCCACCAGTAAAAGTATTTGTCGTGCCACCGCCTACTAACACTTCAACATTTGCTGGCGATCCTAGAAGAACCGACATATTTGGGTACTTGGTAGCAAGAGCGTCTAAATCAAAACCTACGCTGAAATGTGTGCTTGAGCCAACAGTGCGAGTACCTAGAACTGTAGTTCCTGTATAGTCACTATATTCATAAGTAAGCGTCGTTCCATTAAGATAGGCACGTAACAGAGTCTGAGTGTCTTTCTTACGCAATGTTAACAAGTCTACCGGCGAGCCTGGGCTTGCTTCTGTTTTCATTCTGACTACTACCGCAGATGTTCGCTCTTCATGAAGAAAGTTGAGAGAGCGCCAAGACAGATATGGCTCAGCAGTATATCCGGTAGGCTTTAAGTAGAACGGCTGTCTTGGATATGTGATTTTGGCATACACGTTGTGGAACTGCCCACTTGTCATACCGCCCGTTGAACGAACACCCCACGTTATTGAAGTAGTATTGAATGGAATGGCCTGAGTTAACGTTGCCACTGATTTTGGCTGTGTGGCTGGGAATGCAGTAGTATATGTTGTATTTGGGCCATTGAAAGTCACTATCAACTCTGGCTGGTTACCGGCAAACTTCGCCTCTCCACTAATTGTGATGGTGACTCCAGACTTCCAGCCACCGGGGATTGTAATGAGATTAGTTCTGCTAGATGCTAGAGTTTGAGTAGTATAAACTTCACCCATAACGGGAGTATTAGTAAAGCCGGTACCAGATGTATTGTCTGCTGCCACATCTAGTGGGAATATATCGCTTTTGTATCCAGACCTATACCCCGCCGTTGGAGACGGTCTGCTGAACATGGCTAGGTTGAGGGCTGCCCAATCTTGAGTGCTTTGTCGCGTTAACTCTGGCATATCATATTCAGGCAAGGTAATCTTGTCAGATGCCACAACGTTATTGCTGATGCCACGATGCCACCTAGCATTGTCTGGATATGTAAGGTTGGTGGCAAAGTCAGATGTAGCAAAGTCTGCACTGTAAGACTTACCATCATATCGGTCAGCAATGATCCCATATTGATCCGTACCCTGGCCTCTGACAAATCTGATCTTGGCTACAGTAGATGAAACAGCATATTGGTAGGTTGCAATGGAAGAGATATAAACTGGATGAACTTGAGGATCGGTGAAGAATCCTATATCTCCAGAAGAAAGATAAGATAGTACATCAACTCCATTTAATGAGTTGATAATGGTTTCACCGTTCAGTAGTACCGCCGAATATGATGGAGACACTACCCAATCAATAAGCATTGGATAGTCTATTGTGCCAATGTCATAGCCAACCTCAATATTACCAATGGAAAGTGTGAGTGTGGTTCCATCAAGATATAAGCCAGTTCGCTCACCTACTGGCCCAACAAGCCTTACTGGCGTATTTGGTACAGAGCCAACCTTCATCCAGAATTCTAGTGTAACCGTATCTACCTTATTAGCCTCTTGCATAAAGCCAGAGTTTTTTAGTGTCAAAGATGGGCGCTCTGGCAAATATGGCTCTAGTAGGGTGGAAGATGTAATGCTGCGATGTAGTGGAATACCAGATTTAACAGCAGTAAGCAGACCATTATATACTCCAACATCTAGTGTAGTTGGCCCACCGCCAATGCTAGCGATGGAATAAGCGTTATTAGACCCCATATCTGAGGACGCTACCGTTTCGGACTTTTGACCAACGCTCAGACCATTAATGAAATATACGTAATCATCTGCTAGGCCACCACCAAGATCATTGATTTTTATAACTATTCTAAAATCTTCATTTACCATTGCACTTGCAAATACATCTGTTCTAAACGTATGGCTAAAAAATATCCACGAAGGCACTACTAACTGTGGCACAGAAATTTGCGCTGTTCCAATATTAGTCCAGTCGTCAGTTGCATACAGTGACTCCGAAGGAAGCAGCGATGATGAGGGAGTTAATCCAGATGCTAAACGACGCTGTAACACAATTTCAACATATTGCGTTTTAATTGACGCTCTTACGTGAAAACTTGCTGTTAATCCAACACCAGCATGCAAGTCTTTCATTTTTCCCAACGCTGGAGAAGTCATTGAGAACGGAGTTCCCGGCGTTGTGTTGGTTACTTTAGTTGTTACAGGGGACGACGTTGGAGCACTCTCCTGTAGCGATGAACCTGCCGCAACTGCCGAACAGCCACTCAATGTCCATGTAGAAATGTCACGTTGAGTATTATTGATCAAGGCCAAGTAACCAGAAGAAGCGCCTTCAAAATATGAAATAGGTTTATCTTCTAATACTTTAGTCTGGTAGAACACTAGTTAATTGTACCATGCTGTCGCGCTTCTTTGAGTTGCAAGTACGACGTACATATTTTATATTGAGCATGTGTCATTACTACAATACCTATCGCCAACCGCTTCAAGATTGTCTACGCCGTCGTAAATAGCAGAAAAATCAATCTTTTTAAGACTACCAACATAAGAATTATATTCATCTTCAGTAATCTGAGTATACGGCTGCTGAGGGTATGCTGCATTAGACATTGGAAGGAATGACACTGCCTTTAGCGACCCCTCATGCAATCTAAGTGCAGGAACAAGCAAGTGTCGCTCTGCCTCTTTATCAAAAGAAACCGTTACAGATACTCCATTATCGCTCCAGTAATGCTGAGCCTTCGCAGCAAGTCCGATCTTTTCAAACACTGATACTTCTCTTTCAGAACGGTGAGCATTTGACTTTACTGGGAAATAGACAACGTATGTATCGTGGCTTACTAAGTCCCTTTCAATCTTATACCCTGCGGCACGGAACAATGGAATCATCTTGTCAGAACCACCAAATCTAATAGCCCTCATGTAGTACTTTCCACCAGGCCCCCAATGAATCCCCGGCGAAGCGCCAGATAGAAGGCTAACTGTGCCTTCTGGCTTAATTGTGGTAACACGATTAGACTCACGAACACATAGCCACTCAGAATAAATCTTATCTAGACGACGAACTTCTTGGTATCCAGCATCCATCCACTCTAAAATTTCTGGAAGGCCGCGCTCATCAATAACGTCAGTAATTCCAGTAAGAGACAGTCCAATTCGGCGGTTGCGCTGCATAACACTATTTGTCTTAGTCCAAGGAGTTGGAACCAACGTTACAGTCTTTGCGTACAAGAAGGCAAACTTTAAAGTTCTTAAAAAGTCTTCCTTTGATTCTGCATTTTGCAGATGAACCGTTACCAATGTACACATTTCTTGAGATTCCAACGGCTGTTCTGAATTGTGAGCATAAAACCCATTAGCATCAAATGCGTGTACGGTTTCTACCTCTGTATCCCAAACCTCTCCGCGACGAACAAAGTCTAGTGACTGAACGGTTGCAACGAGTGGCTTTGTATACTTTTGCTTCCGCCATGACAACGCATGCTCTAGTTTTTCTGCCTTTGATCGGTGCATAAAGCCAATTTCGTTGGCGTACTTCAATGCACTATCAGCAGAAATTACTAGTCTATACGATGCTTTTGTATTGTAGTACTTGTAGTCACCCTTTCCGTCTGGTAGCCAACTTTGTCCTGCGTTGCGGGCCTTGTAAATCTTTGAATTAATTCCAAGCCGTAGAAGCATTCTTTGAACAACTTGAAGCATTTTATAGTTTGACTGCCCGAGCCTAATGGATAGCCCTTTATACGATGTTGATTCATGGTAGCCTTCAATGTGTCCATCAGCATCGAACAGTCCTTTAAGGAATCCCTTATAGAATTCGCTAGACTGACCTTCAAGCACTGTAATGTCATGCTTATTAAATGGATTTAGGTTATACTGGCGTACTACATTGGTAATGGTCATCATTTGATATGGCCTATCGCTAACCTGACTCCACCCGGACCAATCTGATCGTGTGGCATACTGAGAGGCAACTTTTTCCATGTATTCAGCAGCATCAAAATCATCACCAGCAATGTCCCATAACTTTGCTTCTGCCTTATAAGTAGCGTCACCAATTTTTACACTGCCTCGATTTCGCTTAGATACCCCATGACTAGAAAAGTTACCATCACCAACAAACTGACCGATTAGATAACCATCTCCAAAATTGTTTGCATCGCCCCACTTCAATGAGCCATGATCGTTTAACTTAATCCTATCTCCAGTAGACAGGGCATGTGCCTGCTTCCACTCTCCACTTTCAGTCATGAGCATATGCTCTTTAGTCAATTCAATCTCAAAACCTTCTTTTGTAGTAAGACGGTAAATATCTCCAACGCCTGATATCCACGGCTTTTTAGCATTGTATTCTATACCGTCAACTACCGCTACGAACTCACTATCAATCTCACTAATCTTGCGTGGGCCGTTAGAAGTCATGATTGTTGTATCGGGAGAAAGACAACAGGGGTTGAATCCAACCACTCTCCTATCTTTGTCATCTGGAGCATCCATCATCCTTCCGCGCGATTTGGCAACGTCTAGCCATACGAAACCAGGCTCACCATTATTTACAATAAGGTCTAAATATTGTTCATAGTCAGCGCCTACAGGAACATTGATAGAGTTATTAGATGCCCACGCCCATCCAGGGTTTTCTGGATCATACGAATTACGCTCAGGATAAACACTACTGTTTTTCAAATCGAGGAAGGCAGTATCGCCGTAGTCTCCTAGCATGATTTCCGCCGACCTACGTGTAGAGCCAGCAATTACACAAGCGCCTATCATATTGAAAATGTCTACAATCGTTTCAGAATCTAAAGTTTTACCAATGCGCTTCTCAAAGATTACTTCCAAGCGATCATGAAGCATTACCAATGGTTCTGGGCCAGATGCTAGACCTCCGAACGCCTTCAGTGGGGCTCCCTTGGGACGGATAAGACTGTAGTCAAATGCTACCGGCGCATTGTGACGAAGATACGAATTGATAAGTAGGCGTAGTGATTCTGCCCAACCTTCCCTGGAGTCAGGAACAACAAACGTTTCTACGTCACCAACGCGCTCACGAATCTCGATATTCTTTTTCGCACCAAGCATATCAGCGCCTACTCCAACGCCGTACATAAGTGCTAGCATGGCCCACTGGAAAACAGCGCCGGGATCGTGGCGGTCGATATCTCCGGTAGAAATAACAGCACAGTTCCCAGTATATACCCCGCCATCCAGTGTAAACTTCTCTGTGCCTGATACAACTGCACAAAAAACCTCTTCTGGTTCTGGAAGTGGATTAATACTGCTAACCTTCCACAGATGATTGTTTTCTGAGATTCTAGTCCTAAAGAGCGGTGCGCTTCTATCACCATAGTTTGTCGGGCCTGTCTCTACTGAACAACCTCTCACAACAAAGCCCGCGTAAACAGCATATGACTTAAGCCATTCCGCCGCCTCATGGTTTGTTGTATCTATAGTATATGACGGCCCTTCCTTATGCCCATCGAATTCCATCCACCCACGAATAAACGATGCGATATACTCTGGACTCTCAAACTCTGGAAGTGCCTTCAGATTTTTGCCGCTACGATGATACACAACCGGATCACCATTACAATTCGGCTGATAATGGTATTTATCGAATAAGTCTTTATATATCTCCTTCTTCCCACACAGACGCATCATGTGGCTGAAGTCACCATTTTTGTATGTGTAATTGATTGATCCATCTGCAAATATCAGCCCATGCAAAAACCCTTCTGGATCATGCCATGCGTCATCTACCGCCATCCCCTTGACAACATCGCCCTCCTTAATCTCTGTTGTGACGCTGCCATCTCGCAACACCCACCTATGATCAGAAGTTGCTTTAAATACCATCTTGTGATTAGTTCTTCCCGCGTTAAACGGCACAAAAGAAATCTCTTGCAGTGGTTGCCTTCCAAACGAACGAATCTCCGCCTTTTCCCAGCCATTCTCTGTCAAAACATTCTGAGTTGTCCCAACAGTGTCTCCAAGAGAGCGGATACCCCTGTCTGTGACGTATCTTGTGTCATGGGAAAAACAATTTTGTAACGAGGCGCTATTGCCATCCATTACCTGCTTGCTGCCCATCTTTTCTAATCCGCGCCCTGGTGGAGTCCATTTTAGATTAAACATGCGATCAAAAAACTCTTTGGCGCTTGATTGCCCCTTTTGATCATTCCACTCTAACTTATTGGCTTTGGCGTGGCTTTTTTGAATTGAGTAGGTTCCGTTGGTGACACGTACACAAGTATCAAGCCATCGCTCCTTAGTTCCGTCGTCGTTAAGATTTGAGTATGTACGCAGAAATGTCAACTCTCCTAGACTGTTACCTCCTGCATCGCGGAATCCGAATGGCGGCTCTACATCTTTATACTTCTCTATGAAGTCTGGTAACAGTCTAAAACTGAAATCTGGCATAACAAATCTCCTAGCACTTGTAGTTTTTTAAAGTTCTCCTTGAGACTTCAAGGCAGAACCTTGACTTTTCTCAAGTACTCCTAGTGTACCACAGTTATCTAGTGGAACTGTGCACTAGGTGGTAGAATTTGTAATTAATCCAAGGTTTTCTAGAGCCGTGCCCCTCAGGGTCAGGAGGGTTGCAGCAGCCCGTAATCACGGAGCAGTTGCTTGAGTTCGTTGACCTCAGTTTCCAACTGCCCCACCGTCGCGCCGGAAGTGTCAGCGTTCGCCGCAATACGGCCAACGGGTGCCTTCGGGGAGTTCCCGTTGATGTCGGGGAGATCCCCCTCACTCCAGGTACATCTGCATGTCGCCACGACCGCTGTTGATCGTCGCTGGCGTCACCCACGACGTTCCGCTGTTCGTGGACACCTCAGCCACACCGTCATCGAAATGCCCCGCCGAGTAGCCGTTGTCGTTGCCCTGCTCCAACAACCGCATCCAAAACTCCGTACCGGCAGGGGCGCTCAGGCGCACGTTGTACGTCTGCCCCACTGTTAGGGTTTGCGCGGCTGCGAACGTTCCCGACACCCACACGCCCGCTGAACCGTCAGCGGTGCGGGTTGCGGTCGGGATGGACGCCGCCGGGATGGTGCAGGACGCGATCAGCGATTCGGTCGCGTCCTCCAGCCGGATCGTGAGATCACCAGTACCGGATGTCTTGGCCAGGCGCAGCCAGACTTTCGTGATCGTTCGGTTGGTGCCGGTGACGGTGATCTTTTCGCGCACCATGTTTACCCCGCCGATCTGAGAGCCGCTGCTGCTCTGCATGTCGACGTAGCCCTGGCCCTGCGTCTGGCCGTTGGAGTACCAAATTTGGAAGGTGGGCGTATATTCCGGCATCACGTTCCACGACGGGCTGGCCCCCATCCCGCCCGTCAGCACCGCCAGGTCCGTGTCCGGGTAGCGCGGCTGACGAGGAGTGGTCGGGGTGAACACAAGGATATTGTTGAGTGAACAGAAGTTGGTGTTCGGGCTTGCGTCGGTGTTCTTGAACACAAGGTGATAGATGTTCCCGGCGACGACCGACGCACCCGAACCGGAGAACGTGTGGGTGTAGTGCCCGTCAGCGTTCGGCGGCGAGAACGTGTAGAACGACCCGTCGATATCGGTGCCGTTGGGCTTGCCGGTACCGTCATCGGCCTGCACCGACACGCGTAGTGCGCCGCCTGTACCACCGGAGTAGCCTGTGGGTCGTGCGCCCTTGAGCACCCACCTGTGGCTGGTGATCTTTCCGGTGGACACGGCCTTGAACCGCTGGGACAGCCAGATCTGGTCACCGTTGCCCGTCACAAGGTTGGCAATGGTGTCGGTGCCGATCGCCGGGCCGTACGGAAGCAGCGGCACGGTCGGGGCGGTTCCTTCCAGCGTCGCGATGCGATCCTGCATTTCCGACAGCAGGCCCACAATCGCCGGGTCCAACTTAGCCTCGGTGACCTGACCGTCCCCGATCTTCGCCGTCGTGACAGCAGCCGGGCCGATCTTCGCAGATGTCACCGAACCGTCAACAATCTTGGAGGTAGTGACAGCCCCGTCCTGAATCGATGCAGCGACGATTTGATCCCACTTAACCCCTGCGGCCTGCGCCGAGTCAGCAGTTAAGACATAATTGTTTGTTCCTACTGCAAGTCTTGATACAGTATTGTCGGCAGTACCAACTATTAAATCCCCTTTTGCATCAACAATATCAGATGGAATAGCATCATAGATACCCTGTTCAATCTTATTCAAATTGGTCGCATTCAGCGCCGGTGTTGAGTTGTTAACCCATGTAGTCTTAGTATATGCCATGACACTCCTTACTGCTATTATACACTATTTTATGAACTCGGTAGAAGCGAATCGCCAGGAGTCAAGGAATCCCCAGGTAATGTACCAAAGACTTCTGCTGTAAGCATTGGAAGTTCTGTTGATCCATTATATACGGTAACGTACTTGGCTGGATACTCTATTACCCCCCGCATCTCTGAATCCAAACGGCGGTTCAACATCTTTATACTTCTCTATGAAGTCTGGTAGTAGTCTAAAAGAAAAATAGGGCACGGCAAATCTCCATAACTTTGTATTTTGTAAAGTTCTCCTTGAGAGCAGTTATGACAACTCAGAACTTTCCCAAGTACTGCTAGTGTACCACAGTTATCGAGGCCACAGCAGACCTGATGTTGGTCTGCTTGATCCACCAGATGTAGTTGTTACTACTAAGGCATTGACAGAGTTGTCAGTATTAATTGATGTTTGATAGTTGCCTACCGGCGCTGCTCGCCAGGGAGTAGCAGACGTTGCTGGATATAGGTTACCAACTAGAACTATATTGATATTGGCTTCAGGTGGAGCAATCTTCCACCCTAAATCATTTCTTATAAATACATTAACGGCCAGGCTGGTGTCTGCTGAGATTGGATCGCCACCAACCACCGAAAATGCGGGGGCGTACTTAGAATTGTCTGATGTAGCCACCCATTCTTTCCACCTAGAATACAAATCAGCAACCTCTATTGTTGACTGCTGAGGTAGGGTGATGCGCTTGGTTACGCCATTGAACGCATATACAGCCATGGCTCTATTTTATCACGGATTCGCATAGGAGCGTTCAAGGCTTGCCACTAGAGATACGCTATTTGCGTTAGAGCGCTGAATTGTGCCAGTAGCGGACACGTACTGACCAGTGCTTAGTCCAATTGCTACCACTGTAATGTTAGCATCCGTTCCGGCAGTTCTACCGCCTTGAACGTTACCGTCATAATCAAACGTTTTAGTAATAGATGCCTGCCCAGATACGGTACCAGACATTGCCACAGCATCTTTGTCATTGACAGTAATTGCAGACGCTGTTCCATACCCTGAACTAAAGAACACTCTGTACACAGCGGCGGGATCGTTGACGAGGTTTGCTCCGAAGTTCAATGTCAGTGTAGCCACATATGGGAATGTACGCTCAATGCCGTTTTGATCGGTAAACACAATGCGGTTAATGTCATTTGTGTTGTAGTTGTCAATATATACACCCTGGCGAGTTTTGAGTGTGTCTCCAACAAAGTAAAGGAGGTCGTTGGCGGTTTTACCCGTTACAGTACCGGCCCCGGCATCAATGTCTGAGTTCTGGCGCAACTGATACTGAACCTTTTCATAAATCTGCTCCGCTGTGGCGTTGTTTCCATTAATAATAATGCGGAACGGATATGCTGTTCCACCAATTGTGCGGTTTTGGTTAGTGCCAAAGTAGGTAATATTGATGCCAGTGTAAGGAGCATTAGTGCTAACAGCACTCTCAGTGTGAGTAACCTTAAGGTCTGCCGAAGAAGTAAGGGGGAATCGGTACGCCTGATATGTCATTTGGCTTACACCGATATCGCTCAGCGTTGACTTTGCGTAAGTCTGTTGCCATTCACGAACAAATAGGTTAAGAACTCCGCGCCTATCAAATCCATCTGCTGTCGATCCGTCACCATTTGGGTCGCTATAAATCTGCACTGCCTGATTGACCGGGCCAGTCAATACAATGTTAGTAGCCGACCCACCAGCGGATTGCTGGTAATACACTTGGTCATCGGATTCTAAACTGCCAAGTGTGATGACACCAGCATGCATTGAAGTCACGGCACCAGATGTATTAACTACCGCCCATCCGGCATTACGAATGAGATTTCGTGAAGTATCATTCAAAAAGTCCCAACCATTAATCAACTCAAACTGCTCGTCAGTGATTGGCCCCATTGGGAACGGGAACTTAATAAGGTTAGTGTCGTTTTTCCACTCTTCTTTCAAGAATGAATATAGTGCTTTAAGCGTCACTCCATCAGTAGATAAGTTACCGGCGACCGACAGACCAACCGTTTTAGTGGTTGTATTAATAACAACCTCTGTTCCTTGGTTGAGTAGATCGGGGTCTGTAATAGTAGCCATTTTGTATCAATATTAATTATAGCAGCAATATTATGGATTATTGTATTGACGATCTGCCTGCTGCTGTATCGGAATGGTCTGTGAGTCTTTTCCAAGAATAATATTTTCGATTCTAATAGGTATATAACCAAGTGAATGGATTACTATTGTTACGCTCATATCTGCATCATATGCATACGAGTATTGAAAAGACGTTCCGCTCGATTCTGTACCAGCCAATTCATTAAATGAGTCATCATATATTCTAACTTCGGTTCCTGGCTGTAAACCAGAAAGTGTTAATGTCGGTAAATACTTAGACTCTACGGTAATAGTTGCTCCGATATTCCACCCAGACCATCCAGACATACCTACCGGGTTAGACGTAACAGCAGTTTCAGCACCAGACACAAGGGCGACTCCTTCACCCTCATTGATAGTGATTCCGGCACCGCGTACCAGAATGTCGTTCATCCTTTGCGATGTGTATGTCCCAAGACTGTCCATTGTCGATGTTGCTGTTGGCGCGGCGTGTAGGTTCTGCCCCTCGTTTTCAGGGAATATGGTTCTATACACTGGCCCTAGGAAGTCCTTTG
>ERZ724522.613-NODE-613-length-21948-cov-15.597132_pt1 | contig 21948 bp, 20 predicted proteins | sample MGYA00376055_ERZ724522 | MGnify/ENA primary metagenome ERZ724522 (study PRJEB28724, sample SAMN07190884) | wastewater metagenome | isolation source: effluent of sewage treatment plant in Hong Hong | place: Hong Kong | collected 2016-03-17 ...
TTGCACAGGCAGTGGGGCAAGTCTTGACCGAACGAAATTCGCTCTTCCGAAGCGGCGATGAGAAAAGCGTCGAAATTCGCACCCTCTCCGGCCCCATCGTCGAGAAGAACCCGGATATGAAGACATTGCCGCTCGCGTTTCTTGGTGGATTGGTATTTGGTATGCTAATTCGTTTTTCGTGGGTATTTATTAAAGAGTCAAACACATTAAATGCTTTAGAAGAGAAAAGAGCTGTCGATCTTTCTGCTGAAGATCATTCAATTGAAGTTCAAAAGAATAACGCGCAAGAGACTCTGCAAGGTGTTCATTTCTCAGAGGAGTCTGCTTCTCAAAGAGGATTTGGCGCGGACAGAATTACATTCAATGATTGGTGAAGCTTTTTGATGGTCGGTGCTTTCCCCTGATTTCTTCCATAATTTCTCCGTAGTGGAGATTTGAAGAAATCGGGGAGGGAATCGAAAGATTTGGTTCCTTGACATTTGAAGTTGCAATTCCAATATACCTGACTGAGGAGGGTATCGAAATGAAGTTAAGATGGCTGTGTGTTTTTGTGTCTCTTCTTCTGACTGCCGGATGCGCGATGCGTCCGAATACGCTTCATCTTCGTCAGGATGACGGAGACGATATCTCAAAAATACTCTATCCGATCGATCCGTATACGACGGTTGGCATTATGAAAAGCGCCGCTATTGATTCTGGAAAATTCGTTGCCGTGCTGGGAACATTTCCAGATGGTCTTTTCGGAGAATGGGATCAGCTGCGGATCAGATACTCTGGTTATGCGGTTGATGTCTACGGAAAAGAGTATCGGGTACAGTCGCTCTTTGCCGGGTTCCGCGCGTGCGGTCTCCGTCTGATAGTGCTCGTAGAGGGAGCTGAAAAGGCGGAGGGTCTCAAGATTATTACGCTGTCGACCTTAACGGACAGCGCGTATGATTTGCAAGGAAGGCCTGTCAAACTTGGCGAGAGCGGTGTGAGATTCGTCGACCTGAAGAAGGAGGAAAGAATTCGTATCGCAAGAACATTTGGGAGCCCGGTTGATTCCGTTCCGGAAGTGGAAGGGTTTTCAGAAGCTCTGCGGATGTGGAATACCTTCGAAACGCCAGTTGGGGAAATATTGTCTCCATTGGGCGAAGATGGGGTAAGAGCTATTGCGAGTCATAATCCGCAGTACTCATTCCTCGAGAAAGTCATTGGGAATGGATCGTTTTCCGTAAGTCCGGACTGGGTGAGTACTACGATGAGTTTGGTTATCGAGTCTCTTCTCGCAACACAGGCTCCGAGTCAGGGGTTTGATCTGGACTCCGTAATGCCAAGTCGGGCATATATGGGATATCAGATAGCTCAGCTGTACCGTCTTATACAAGCTGGTCAGCGAGAGTGTGCCATTCAACAGCGGCCGTAGTGGCCGGAGGAGAATATCATGAAAGTTTTTCAGGCCTGTGCCTTTCTGGTGTGCGCCTTCTTGGCAAACACTCTACATGCTGCCGAACAGCAGTGTGTGATAGTGAAGCAGGGCGACGCTCTGGAGAAGATTGTCATCAACGACTTTCGCCTGAAGCGTTCGGATATTGACGCCATTGCTAAGGCGAATGGCATTGCAAATAGAGATCTCATACACGCTGGAGACAAAGTGTGCAATCGCACTGTGTTGCTGGCAGTTTCCACGAGTCAACCGGAACCCTTGAAAGCTCAAGGGAGGGAAAAAGTATCGCGGGTATCGATAGACTTGCCGGTGAAACCGGATTCGAATCCGGGTAAGACGGCGAAACCGTATGCTCACGTGATTCATTCGCTCGGGGTTGCTCCGTTTGCGACAGAGAAAAAGCCGGTTACATGGTCGCAGAATATGGCGGCGCTCAAGGTATTGGGGTACTCCAAGATCGATGCGGAGGAAATATTGCACAAGAAAGCCTCTGGAGATGTGGATATTGTGGAAATCCCGTGCGGATCGATTATCCCTGAGATGATCTTCCGCGGAGGGAAGAAACTTTCCGGCGGTATCCTCATGAATTTCTGTCATAGGAAAAAGCAGGTGCAGTCCGAGTTTGCCATCAAAGCGTGTGCCAGCTCGGGGCGATGCGTTTATCAGTTTTCGACGTGTCGGAATTATTTCCCGTCATTCGCAGCTCCGGCAACCAAAGAGGAGAAAATGCTCCCTCAGGAAGTGCCAGTTGCTCCTCCGCGCATTCGTGCGGAAGGGGAAACGTCGCCGGCGCTTCTTGAATACGAGGCGAATGCCGGCGGGTTCTGGTGGAGGAATGGACTTGCAAAAGGCAATGCCCTTTGGGGTGAAGCCTTGCTTTGGACGCCGGATGCCGGAAAAGGAATCTCTTTCGGTGCGGGCGGATACGCGAGCAGTGGCGATGGAAACTCGAAAGTCGCCGCATACTCGTGGCACGAGAGATCGTATGGCGCCCAGGTTGGTACGAAGGGTAACTCTCTCGGTCCTCCGGATGAGGAGGGGCGGAGATATCCGCGCAATTGGCAGGTGAAGGTGCGCCTCCTGAAGGATCAGGTGAAAGGAAACAATTCCGAGTCCGGCTATGCCATGAAACAGCATGGTCCGAAGCAGTGTGTCTATGGCGAATATATCGCTCAGAAAGATGCCTGGTGGACGTATGGCGTTACCGGAGAGGGATGCGTGGCGAATCATCAGTCGATCAATTCGACTTGGGTGGGAGATAAACCGCAGGATCGCGGGTCCGTTCAGTTAAATGTGTTTGCCGAACGGAGAATCACCGAGCAGACGGCGGTTCGCGGCATCTTCGGTGTCGCTCACCAGAATTGGGATGATCTCAACCTTGCTCGGGGAACGCTCGAGCTCCGCTATCGAAACAAGAAAAACGGACTTCTCATAGCTGCCGGACCAAGTGTGGCGGTTCCTATCGGGAAGCTCCCGAAGGAATACGCCGGAGTCGCCAGGAGCAAACTGGTAACGCCGGCCGCTCTCATTCGCGTAGAGCTTGGAGGGGTGATTCGGAAAAAGGATGCAGAGAAGCGTGCTGGGAGTGTGCATCTCGCCAGCAGTCATGTGTTGATAGCAACGCATGAACAGGCGCCTCTCTTGGCTTCGAAATCAAAACCGATGAGCTCGTGGAACTCTCATGGGTTCAACAATAAGTAGTAAGGAGAAATTCTAAACCTGGCAGTTGAACCATTCCTTGCAACTTCAAAAATTCGTCAGTGTTTCCTCGATACGTTCGGGCGGACATTGACAAAAGATCTGGGCCTTGATATATATCACCATTGGTGTATATCGCAGGCCCCCTTAACGAAGATTTCAAATGTATAAAAGTACGTTTGAAGTCTTCCAGAGGCATCAGTATCGACAAGGATGTTCTTTCTCAATGAAGCAAAAAGAGGTTCAAGATGAAAAAGTATACAGCTTTTTTGTTCACATTCGTATTGGTCGCTTTCAGTAGTCTTGGCAGTCAGCCGGTCTCGGCGGCCAGCTGCAGTGTGCAGGTGACGTTTCCCGGAGCGTGTACCTTATGGTACGGATACGGAAGTGGCGCGAAAGAAGTGAAAGTTCCGGGAACAATTACGCTCTCCGGTAGCCCGGACAATCCGGATAAGCCGACGCATTTCAATTGCCGACCGGCTCCTGGGACGCAGGGTATACCGATGACGCCTGGCGGGTGGGTATGGGTCGATGATGGTCCGTCATATTCGCTGCCGTTTATGTCAGGCGCTGTAAGTATGCCGACACGGAATTATCGCGGATTGGCATTAGGCGATGGCGCAGCTATTTCGTGCCTCGAAATGATTCCTCGCGGGAACTGAGCGTAACCCGCTTTCTCATGCAAGCTCTGGAACCCAGCGTGGTTTCAGGGCTTGATTTTTTATATAATATGTGCTATTGTATTCAGTTGGAAAATAGTGTGAAGAAGTATGGTCAATACAGCTGATTCTTCGAGGAGACATCTTTTGTCTCGCGAGACCGTTGCGGCGGTTCTTATTATTGGATTGCTTTCTGCTTCTCTCCTTTTTGGGTTAGTGTTTGGATTTTCGGCAGCGATGTTTCTTGTATCCGGGCTGGTAGCGGGAGTTGTTTCGTTTCTGTTTCCGCGTTCGGGTATTTATGCAACGCTCTTTCTTTTACTTGTTTTCGAGCGTTTCTATACACTTCAGCCGTTCCTAGTTGGGAAGGACATCTATCATATTTATCCTCTTGATATCGTTGTCGGTGCTCTTTTCTTTCGGATGCTTCTGGAGATACTGAGTGGAAATATGCGAATTCGGCTGACGATGCCGATCGGGTTTCTGTTGGCATTCTTTGTGTACGCTTCGCTTCGCTTTGGAATCGATATCTTGAGCGTGGGTGATCGGAGTCTCTCGACCGCTTTCAGTACCTGGAAGAACTACGTGTTCTATGGGGGTATTTCCATTTTTGTCGCTATGCTCTTTCAGGAGAAAGAGCACCTTGTTCGGTTTGCAAAATTCTTCTCGGCGGGTGTGCTGGCGATAATGATTTTCCTTGTTATCGGAATTGTGCGGGGTGAGGGACTGTGGACCGAATACACGCCGCTCTCGACATCGGGACACCGGATACTCGCTTTTCCGCACGCGTTTTATTTTTCTGTGGCATTTCTTGTAGGCACAACGCTTTTTGCTTTTCTGACGGAACGGTTGAAAGGCGTGTGGAAGGGAGTTTTCTTGGTAGTGTACCCGGTTTTTCTGGTGGGCATACTCGGATCTCTGATGCGCCATCTCTGGCTGGGTATATTTATTGCGCTTATCGCCAGTCTCGTGCTTTTCCGGAAAACAGTGCTCTTGTCGATCGCGAGTGTTTCGAAGTATTACCTGCTTGTTGTTTTGCTCTCCGTGTCATTCGTATTTACGGTATCCTTAGTATCTTCCTCGGTTGCGCCGTTGGCAAATACGAGTGGTGAAGCATTTAGAGTATTTGCGGAGCGTCTCGTATCTTTGAGTAATGCGGAAGATACGAGTATCGCTTGGCGCGGCGTTGTCTGGAAAGGCGCGCTTGCCGAGTTTTCAGAAAATCCTCTTTTCGGTATCGGATTCGGCAATCGCGTCTCTGTTGAAATGGACGGGTATCGGGATTATGTGGAGATACGAAACATGCACAATTCATGGTTTGCGCTCCTGGTGCAGACGGGTATTCTGGGATTCTCTCTTTTTCTATTTTTTGTGGGGAGTCTTCTGCTTCGAGGTATACAGGTGTTTCGCAGATTGTCCGATACTAGTTTCTTGAGATTGGCAAGCGTGCCGTTGGTGACCATTCTCATATTTTGCTCGGCTGTATTTCTCTCGCAGCCCTATCTTGAAACAAATCTCCTATCTCTTGTATTTTGGCTGAGCGCCGGGCTGCTTCTTGCGGTGGATAGTATTTTTCGTCGAGACACGCAATTGGAACGGTTATGAAGATTCTCGAAGTAAACAAATTCTTCTATCTGCGAAGAGGTGCTGAACGGCACTTTATCGACCTTGTTCACCTGCTTGAAGAACGTGGCAATGAGGTGGCTGTTTTTGCTATGGCACATCCGGAGAATATCGATTCTCCATATTCAGATTTCTTTCCATCGTATGTCGGTTTTAATGAAAACGACTCTACAATCTTCCAACGGTTGAAGGGGATATTGCGTTTGTGGTCAATAGGAAATCAGAGAAAAATGGAATTGTTGCTTGAGAAATTTCACCCGGACGTGGTGCATATACACAATATCTACCATCAGCTTTCGCCGTCGATTCTTGCGCCCATAAAGAAACGAGGCATTCCGATCGTTATGACGGTGCATGATTATCACCTTGTCTCTCCGGACAAAGACCGTTCATTGCGAAATCTTTGTGGGGAGTGGTCTCAGTTTTTGTTTGACACGAAATTTTCTTTTTCGAAACGTCTGATCCTTTTGCTGAAATTTCTGCTTGAGAAGCAATTTCGTTTGTACGATCGATTTGTCGATGTCTATATCGTTCCAAGCAAGTACCTTGCCGATATTCTTATTGAATCTGGAATTGCTCGAGAGAAGGTAACGGTTTTTCCGCATTTTGTGTCTTCATTGCGAAGTGCCGTGTCCAATTCAAATGATTTAAGTGAAAATAGAGCAATGTTATCGGGAGATGAGAAGGGAAATGACTACACTCTCTACCTTGGCGCTGTGTCGGAAGACAAGGGCGTGAATGACATTGCGGGGATATTTGATCGGCTGAAATTTCCTTTGATTGTCGCTGGAGCGGAAGAGAATGGGTTTCGTCCATTGAAGAGCAAATTCGTTTCATTTGTCGGAAGGAAATCCAAGCAAGAAGTGCAGGCACTTCTTGATGGCGCGAAATGCGTGGTGAGCGGTTCTCGACTTGAAGAAACTTTTGGACTGGTTGCGCTCGAAGCGATTTCTGCGGGGAAGCCATTCTTCGGAATGAACGTTGGAGCGTATCCGGAAATTATACGGCAAGGTCGTGATGGATTTCTCGGAAAGGATATATCGGAGCTGGAATTCGGCATACAAAAGTACCTCTCGGGTGAGCTGAAGATGGATTCAGGTGAAACGCTGCGGCATCGGGCGGAACGAGAGTTTGATTCGACTCGGTATGGAGATCGCATTCTTGCTCTTTTTCGCTCTCTTGTGGATCGAAAGAAATGAGTGGCGAAACACAATTGGCGAGCCTGTCTTTCAATCTGAATACTGATGTATATAAAAAATCCCCCGACCTCTCAAAGAGAGATCGGGGGCAGCCATTTTGGCGTTTCGTTTCAGTTAGTTAGTCGACGTAGAAGAGTCCATTCTCCTTATCGACGTGAATGCGACTGTCGGGGAAATCGAAGCCCTCTATGTTGAGCCAGAGGAGACTTCCATCTTGAAGCGTCGTCTGTGATCCAGCGGCCAGACAAGAGAATTGCATCCACTCCTGCCGAGGAACGTTTTGCAGTGGGAAATCCACATGGATATATCCGCGGTCGTCTACGGTGAGTTGCGCGCGAACCGTTGCGTGAGGTTCCCATCCGGTCGAACCGGCATTAAGGGCGCAGTCCTTGATCTCAAACGACCGCGTGCCATATCGCTCGCTACCCTTTAACACCAAGGCACTCATGACGTCGCTATTAAAAGCGAAGCGGAGTGACCCATCATCCATGATGGAAACCTGTGGGCGAACCGGATTGCCGTATGAGGCGAGTCCGGGATAGAGCGACGTTTCGTCGCTTGGGTTCATGTGCCAAGCGGAGGCGCCTGTTTCCATGTCGAGCGGAGACGACCACCAGTCGGCATTGAAAGCGGCGAAGACGAGATCCTCTGAGTCGGGACACTGGAATGACATGCTCCAGTACCCCGCACCTTCTTGCGGCGTCGACGGGATAACAAGCGCGTGTTTTGCCGTATCCCGAATGAAGACTCGAGCGGTCCCGTTTGTCCCGTTCCAGCCGGTCCAGTTTGAGAAGAAGAACATCTCGCGCGGAGCGCACCCTTCGAGGGTTCGGTCCGTCGGCGGGATAATTCCATTGGCAAACACTTCCTCGAGACTGCCGTAGCGGACAATTTGCCCGCCGATTTCCGGCGAAATATCGCCGACGCAGTGGTCTGTGAGACTGTTGCTGACCGCTTGGCAGTTTGTGTACTGCGACTGTGTCGTTTGCGTCTTGGAAGCCGGTTGCATGGCTTGGGCAGTCGCAGTGAAAGCGGAAATGCTCCAGGTAATGACAGTAGTGAAAAGAACCAATCTGCTGATTTTCATTGCACTCCTCCTTCGGAGTGGTGACGATACGCGAAAGTCGTATCCCACCTGTATAATGCAATATCATTATTTTGTCAAGTCGAAACACCCCTTTTATATTGACAGAATCTCTCAATTTTGCTAGCATACAGTGTTAATTTTTAGGGCATGAATATGTCGATATTGATCGGAAAAATAGGGAAAAACAGCCTTTTCCATGAGGGTGTTTTGGGAGTGCTTCTTTTGGCGCTCGTTATTGTGCCTTTCATGTCTTTTGCCGGAGGTTCTCATAAGATATATGTCGACGCACATGCATCCGGTTCGGAAGATGGCTCATCGGCACATCCGTATCAGACCATTTCCGAAGCACTGAAACATGCTGATGATGGCGATGAAATTCATATTCTCCCAGGGAAATATGAGGATAATCTCGATATTCCAAAAGGCGTTGAATTGTATGGGAGTGGCAAAGATAAGGTGATTATCGAAGCGGAGAAGGGGAGCCGATCGGTTGCCATTATGAGGCACAAGTCGAAAATAGACGGCGTGACGCTGAAGGGTGGGAAATACGGCGTCTGGATAAAGAAAGACGCTCGCGTGTCTATTGTGAATTGCGATATTCGAAAAAACGACGAAGACGGAATCTATGCCGAGAGCGCTCCTGTTTCGGACAAATATGCGCTGAATATTTCAGATTCGGAAATCGAATACAATGGGCGGAATGGAATTTTCTCCCAGAAGCGGCGGGTCGTTCTCGTGAATAATGAGATTCAGCAGAACAAGAGCGATGGATTGGAACTTGCTGCCGGATCAAGCTCATGGATGGATGATAATGTTGTGAGTAAAAACAACGGATCTGGCATGCGTCTTTCTCTGGATGGTTCAAACATTTACATTGCCAGCAAGAATTCGATTCATTTGAATAGTCGAGAGGGTATTGAAGTAGACGCCTTTGGAGGACAGGGAATGATCGATATTAAAAAATCGCGCATTGTGGAGAATGGCCGTTATGGGATAGCTCGTGTTCAACGATCAAACATATCTCCGTCTGTTTGGAGTGGTCTTGTGGTTGAGGGGAATAACACGTTCTTTGGGAACGGTCTTGGAGATGTATCTTCTCTTGTTCGTGGATTCTAGGTTTCGCGAATAATGCTCTCGGTCGAGAATGGTTTTTCGGTTGATAGGAACGTTCTTTCAAAAGCAAAAAAAGACGAAAACAAAAGGGAGCATTCTCTAACGAATTGCCTGTATGCGTATCGCATTCATCGGACAGAAAGGTATTCCGGCAAAATCTGGCGGCGTTGAAAAATATGTTGAGCAACTTGCTATTCGCATGGCGGAGAAAGGGCATGATGTCTTTGTCTACGCGCGAGCGCATTACACTGATCCGGAACTTCACGCTTGGAAGGGTGTGCATATCATTCATGTGCCGACTATTCCAACGAAGCACTTGGATGCTTTTTCGCATACACTACTTGCTACGGTACACGCACTGTTTCATCGCTACGATATTATCCACTATCAGGCGATCGGACCGTCGATGCTGTCCTTTGTTCCTGCGATGCTGTTGCGCCATGCGCAGGTTGTTTCTACGTTTCATTGCCGTGACTATTTCCACAAAAAGTGGGGGTTGATTGCGAAAACAGCGCTTCGTTTCGGCGAGTGGGTTGCGTGTCGAGTGCCCAAGAAGACGATCGTTGTTTCGAAAGAGCTTCGTGAGTATGCGAAGAAAGTCTACCATCGTCAAACGGAATTTATTCCGAACGGAGCTAACATATCGGAAAAGGCGATGGCGACCACGCTGGGCGATTTTGGGCTTCGTGAGGGGCGCTATGTGCTTTCGGTTGGGCGGCTTGTAGGACACAAAGGGGTGCACTATCTCATCAAGGCGTTTCTCGAGCTTGAAGATACGAACAAATTGCCAAACAATACAAAGCTGGTCATTGTCGGTTCGCACGCGAATACTCAGGACTATGAAGCGTATCTGCGTCTCATGGCAAAGGGTCGAGAAAATGTACTGTTCCTGGGCGAACGTTTCGGCCGAGAACTCGAAGAACTCTTCTCGCATGCGGGGCTTTTTGTGCAGCCGTCGGAGTCCGAGGGAATGCCAATTGTGCTGCTTGAATCGATGGCGCATGCTCTGCCGACGCTTGCGAGTGACATCCGAGTCCATCGAGAAGTGCTGTCCGGCGTTGGTATTCTTTTTCAGAACAAGAATGTTGCTGATCTTCGCGACAAGATGGCGTTTCTCCTGAATGCGCCGGAAGAAGGTGAGCGTCTCGGACGCGCCGCGCAGAATCGTATTCGAGAGGAGTACTCTTGGGATGCTATTGCGGAGAAGACGCTCTCTGTTTACGAAAGCCTGCTTCCTCATCGGAAACAACGGAATCAGCCGAATATTCGGAAACGATTCCATACTCATGGCATTCGCTCAATCGGAACTGAACTCTGATGAAATTCTCCACAACCGTATCAAGAATATTTCCACGGTATTTTTTCCTGCTCTTCGCGGTGTTCTTTGCGACGGGATTCTTTGCGTTCTACGAATCCTTCCGCGTATATCGTGCGGAAGCGGAACTGATCGTGGTGTCACAGGGATCGGCATCGTCATCCGGAATCGCTCAAACGCTTTCGCATATTCCTGAGACACTCGCTTTCTATGACCGGCTTCGAGTGGATCATAGCAATGTGGGCGATCCTTGGGCAGGGGACTCTCCTGTTGATCGGAAACTCGCATGGGATCGCGTTATCGATTCATCTTCGTCTGACGGAAGTGGCATCATCTCGCTTTCGGTTGTTGGTCCCGATTCGGAACAGGCAGACGCACTGCTGAATGCATCGGTGGAAACGCTCTATGGTTTTTCGGGGCGGCTGTATAATCGAGATGCGGAAGCGGATATCCGGTTGCTTGAGAAATCTATTGTGTATCCGGTGGTGACGAATATGTGGGCGCTCGTTTCATTGAGTGCCGCGTGCGCGGTGCTTACTGCATTGATCGTTTCGCTGCTCTTTCAACACGTGTCAGATCTTTTGAATCAATCGGCATTCTCCGAAGGAAGAGAAGGAACACGCATTCGTTCGAGGCGCATCTTCTTGAAAGAAAGAAAAGAAAAAGAGAAGATTCGCCCAGTGGGATCATTTCCGGATATTTCATCAGCAGGAAAAGTTGTCGAACAACTCGACAGTTTGGCGGAATATTCGCAATCGGTGTCGCCGAATACTTCTGGAGGAAATACTCCGCGAGCCACTTCGCGGGATGAGGTTGTTGAGCGCGTCCAAGAACTTGCTCAAAAGCCGGAGCAGCCGAGTATGGAAACGTACGCAGGTGATGATGTCAATCCTCTAGAGGAGCAGGAAAGACAAATGCTCAAAGAGTATGCTGTGCCGAAAACCAATGATGAACCGGAGGATATTTGGGAAAAGCAACACTTCTCTTTGTCTGATTCAGCTAGAAAAATGCGGATTGGCATGAATGCATTTGGTGAAGAACAAGTCATTCAAAGTGACCATTCCAACAAAGCGGCTGCAAACGTCGAACCAGACACGAGTGACGTGTTGAAAGAAAACGAAGTCATTGCCGCAAGTGAAACTCCCGAGTCTCGTCCGGTGGTGGCGAGTGAAGAAAGATCTCAATTTTCGGATGTTTCCTCGCAATCTCCGAAGAGAGAACAGTGTTCGGAAGAATCTCAAACGAGGGAATCTTCGCCGATGAAGGATGCGGAGCATTCGAATGTTCCGGGGAATCTCGTGACGGTTTCGGCGCAAGATTTTACCTGGGAAAAGTTTCTCTTTCAGAATGAAAAGGGTGATGCGAAGGTCTTCGGCGATAGGACTCACGATGTGGCATTGGAAACACAATCAACCGCCGCATCTGTTTCGAAGCCAGAAGTCGAGAAACACGAACCGACGCCGGAAGAGTTAAAGGCTCGGCTCAATCAACTTTTGCGAGGCGAACTCTAAGTATTGTACTTGTCTCTCTTTCTGTTGACGACACTTTTTGTATGAAGCGATATTCTTGGAAATTTTGGATACTGTTTTGGTCGATATCTTTCGTCTTGCTTTCAGCGTGGTTTTGTTTTCTTGAAATACGGAACGGCCATTGGAACTTTTTTGATGTGCCGGCACGCGTACTTCCTGTCTCAACCGAGACGAGAAAGGATATGCGCGCGCTTCTGTCGATTGCGGATTTCGTGCTCAAAAAAGACGATGTGACACGAACCTATCTCATTCTCTTCCAGAATAATTACGAGCTTCGTCCCGGCGGCGGCTTTATCGGATCATTCGGTATTGTGAAAATACGAAACGGCGAGTTGCTCGATTTTGCCGTGCATGATACGGGGAACTTCGACGGACGTATTCCCTCGACGGTATCACCGCCCTATCCGATGAAAGAGCTCCTCCGCATCGACTCATGGAAGCTGCGCGATTCGAATTATTCTCCGGACTTCCCGACCAATGCCAAGCAGGCGGAAGTGTTCTATCAAATGGGTTCCGGCGGCGAATCATTCGACGGCATTGTCGGCATTACAACCGATGTGCTTATTTCATTTCTTGGCATTACCGGTCCGGTTGAAGTGCCGGGTTACCCCGGCACCTATGGCGGAGAAAGCGCCGTGTGGGATCTCGAGTATCAAGTGGAGAAGGGTTTCCTAGATCAGGGTATCGAGCGCGGGGATCGAAAGTCCATGATGAATCTCTTGGGATTGCAGGTGCTTGATCGGGTGAAGTCTTTGAGTCTTGCGGATCGATATCGATTGTTCGAGGCGGCGCTTGCCGATCTTCATGCGAAAGACATTCAGCTGTTCTTCGATGATGCGAGTGTGGCACAGAAAATACGGGACGCCGGCTGGGACGGATCAGTTGATCAGTCATGGAAGAACGATTCGTTCTTGGTGGTCGATGCGAACTTGGGTGCGTGGAAGAGTGACTACTTTGTGAAGCGCTCCTATGAGTACACAGTCGACTTTTCCAAAGAGAAGCCGGAAGCGCGTTTTGCTATCACCTATAATCACACCGCGACGGAAAAGGACTGGCGCGTGAACAATTATCAGTCGTTCTTTCGGTTGTATGTGCCGAAGGGGAGTTGGCTGGTGTCCTCGGAGGGATTCTCAAGTGAGCCGGTGTTTGGCGAAGAACTTGGTCGGAAGACACTTGGAGGCATTGTGCGGGTTCCGCTCGGAACGGAGAAAACAGCCTCATTGACCTATGCGCTTCCCGATACGATTTCTTCCTCGTTCTATGAGCTCGATATCGAGAAGCAGCCAGGATTGCATCGCATCCCTGTCTCAGTGACGGTGATCAAGAAAGACGGATCGAGAATTCGCAAGCAATTCGTGCTCGAGAGAAATGTTCGTCTCTTGGCAACCGGTGAATTGATTGATCAATAATGTGCATCGAAATCTCCGGGAGTTGTTTTGACTTTGCCTCTGATTCGCCCTAGAATACAGGGGCTTTTCTTTCTTTCCTCAACGTATCTCTATGGGACTCTTTGCAAAGATTTTCGGGTCGAATGATCGCGTGATAGCGAAATTGCGGCCGGCGGTCGCGCGGATAAATGCATATGAAGCGAAAATAGCAGCGCTTTCCGACGATGCCTTGCGAGCGAAGACGGAAGAGTTTCGCGCACGTCTTGCAAAGGGTGCTTCGCTCGATCAATTGCTTCCGGAGGCGTTTGCGGTTGTACGCGAGGTGGCGAAGCGCATTATCGGCGAACGCCACTACGATGTTCAGCTGATGGGTGGCATGGTGCTGCATCAGGGGAAGATTGCCGAAATGAAAACGGGCGAAGGAAAGACGCTTACTTCGACGCTCGCCATTTACCTCAATGCACTCGCCGGGAAGGGTGTGCATGTTGTGACGGTGAACGACTACCTCGCGAAGCGCGATGCGAATTGGATGGGGTCAGTCTATCACGCGCTCGGACTGTCGACAGCGTGCATTCTTCAACAGGGCATTTCGTATCGCTACACGCCGACCGTGATTGATCGGGACGAGGTAAGCGTCGAGCCGGAGAATCTTATTTCGATTTCACGTCGCGAGGCGTATGCGGCGGATATTACCTACGGAACGAACAATGAATTCGGTTTCGACTATTTGCGCGATAATATGGTGCAAAATGCCGAACAAATGGTGCAGCGAGAACTCTTCTACGCGATTGTCGATGAGGTAGACTCGATACTGATCGACGAGGCGCGGACACCACTTATCATCTCTGCGCCGGATGCGGAATCAACAAGGCTGTACCAACAATTTGCGAGCATTGTGCCGCGACTCAAGAATGAGGAAGACTATACGGTGGATGAGAAAATGAAGTCGATTTCTATTACCGAAGCGGGCATTGCCAAGGTGGAGCAGTCGCTTGGCATTGGAAATATCTATGAATCCGGTCGCGTGCAGTATGTGCATCACTTGGAGCAGTCGCTCAAAGCGGAAGTGATTTTCAAACGCGATCGCGACTATGTCGTAAAGGACGGCGAGGTCATTATTGTAGACGATTTCACAGGTCGCCTCATGGTCGGGCGACGCTACAGTGACGGATTGCATCAAGCGATCGAAGCGAAGGAGCATGTTGCGGTGCAGAAGGAGTCTCGAACGCTTGCGACGATCACGTTTCAAAACTACTTCCGCCTCTATGAAAAGCTCGCCGGCATGACGGGGACGGCAATGACGAGTGCCGAGGAATTTCGCAAGGTCTATGAGATAGATTCGATAGAAATTCCTACAAATAAAACTCTGATTCGGAAGGACTTTCCGGATATTGTCTACAAAACCGAAGAAGAAAAATTTCGCGCAATTGCCAAGAAACTCCAAACACTTCGCGAAAAAGGGCAACCGGCGTTGGTGGGCACAATCGCGATCGAGAAATCGGAATACCTGAGCGCGCTCCTCTCTCGCGAGGGCGTGCCTCATGAAGTGCTGAATGCGAAGAATCACGAACACGAAGCGGCAATCGTCGCGCGTGCGGGGCAGCTTGGCTCGGTGACGATTGCGACAAATATGGCCGGTCGCGGTACGGATATCAAGCTGGGTGAGGGCGTTCGTGAAGTGGGCGGACTTTGCATCATCGGCACGGAGCGGCACGAAGCGCGGCGCATTGACAATCAGCTGCGCGGTCGCGCTGGTCGCCAGGGAGATCCGGGCACGTCGCAATTCTATGTCTCGCTCGAGGATGAGCTGATGCGGCGTTTTGGCGGCGATACGCTGAAGAATATGATGACGCGGCTTCGACTTCCGGAAGATGAACCGATTCAGAACGGTCTTATTTCAAGAACGATCGAAAGCGCGCAGAACAAAATTGAGGGATTCAACTTCGACATCAGAAAGCACGTCCTTGAATATGATGACGTGATGAATAAGCAGCGAGAGGTGGTATATCGCCGTCGGCGAATTGCGCTTCGTGCGAATGATATGCGAAGTGAGACGTTTCGGCTTCTTGGGGAAGAATTGGAGAAGATACTTTCGGCGCATGCCGTGTCCGAGGATGGCGGCTGGGATATGAAATCGATTCTCGATGATGCGAAGAATCTCTTTCCGATAGACGAGAAAAAGATGCAGAGTCGTCTCGACGCAATTCTCCGCGATACCTCCAAAGAGCAGCCGGCAAAAATTTCCGCTGCCATCGAAGCGTTTCTCGGTGAGGCGAAAGTGGAATACGGAAGAAAAGAGAATGAGATACAGAGCGATGCCTGGAATCATGTTCAGAGAGCGGTATTTCTTCGGACGCTCGACGCTTTGTGGATGAATCACCTCGACGAAATCGACTATCTTCGCCAGGGAATCGGGCTGCGCGGCTATGGGCAGCGAGACCCGCTTGTTGAGTATAAGCGCGAAGCGTTCAATATGTTTGTTGTGCTGTTGGAAAGTATTCGCACCACGTACCTCTCGACGATATTCAAAATGGTCGCCGTGCCCGCTGAGCAACAAGTCTCGGCGATTCCACAGGATGCCGAATATCAAGGTGCCGAAGAATCGCCATCGTTTTCAATGCTGGAAGATTCTCAACGAGCAGTATCCTCGGCACAGAAGACGCAGAAGCCGATTTCTACCGGTCCGAAGGTTGGCCGAAACGACCCCTGTCCGTGCGGGAGTGGGAAGAAGTATAAGAAGTGCCATGGGAAATAAAGAAGACTATGAACAAGAAAGTGAATGGGAAGTTGAAACGGAATGTTGAGATGCTGTTTGAAATAAGCGCTTTTCGGCGTATTGATAGAACGTGGAAGCAATTCTTTGGACAAGAAGTTTCCAATGATGCGGAACATACGTTTCGAGTTGCGTGGATAGCATTGACATTGGCACGGTATGAAGAAGGAGTGAATTATGAGAAGCTTTTGAAAATGGCACTTCTGCACGATCTTGCCGAGAGTCGGACCGGCGATGCAACATCGCTTCAAAAAAAATATACCAAGCGGAAAGAGTTTGAAGCGGTGCGTGATATTTTTTCAGGTACGGTTCACGAAAAAGAGATGACGGAACTCTTCGAAGAATATGAGAAGCGCGAGATAATTGAAGCAATGTTGGTGAAGGATGCCGATCATCTGGATGTTGATCTGGAGTTGCGCGAGATGGGAGTGAAAGGTTCTCCTTTGGAAAAAATGTGGAGTTCCTATCGGAAGGGGGAAATGCGTTCTCATTTGCACACCAGGCAAGCAAGAGAACTGCAAAAAGCAATTATGAGTGCTAATCCTCACGATTGGCATCTTTCTTCCTTATATGAACAGAAAAAGCTTTGTAAAAGAGACAAGAAGACACGAGCCGTGGGACGAAAGTTTAATCACGACTAATACAGTAGTGAATGTAGCTATTAATTGTGGGTAGCGACTTATTTAAAGATTTGCCAAGATGAGGGCTTATATGAATGTTGTTCGAAAAAATCAGGCGAAGATATTCAAGAATAGTGAGGTATGTACTGCAATTGAGTACCCAGCTGAAGGAGGTAATATAAATGGAGCGGTTATTGAGTTGACAGGACGATACCCGGAGACGGGGAGTGTCATGAATGAGCGGTGTTCTGAGATGGTATATGTTGTTTCTGGCTCGGGAAGCATTTCTCTCAACGAACAGAAAACCGAAGTGTTTCAAGGTGATGCGATCCTTATTGCTCCGCGGGAGAAATACTTTTGGGATGGCACGATGACTCTTTTCATCGCTTCCACCCCAGCATGGTATCCTGAGCAATACAAGGAGGTGTAAGGATTTAATGTTTGAATATGAAAATCGTTACCGAGCAAGAAAAGATACCGAAATCGGAGCTCGTTGAAATGTCGGGGAAAATGTATGGTGGGCTCGTGAAGGGTGTTGTGGATATTGAGAAAGAAATCATGGCGGTTGATGCGGAGCTTCACGCTGATCTCGAGGCGCTTCTCTTGGAGAAGGAGTCAAAACAAGATGTTTTGTGGGGAATCAACTTGTATCCGGAAGAAAGCGATGAGAATTTCCTTGAATTCGACTCGATGATTAATATTCGCCCGCGGCAGGGAAATAAAAGTCGTGGAGTGGAAGATATTGAAATTCAAAAGAGAATACAAGACATTGTCTTTAAACTTGTAGTATGAACACGGTTTCGCATGCCGAACTTGCTGCAGGGCGATGGCAAAAGCTTTCTCTTCTCGAACAAATGGCGAATATCGGAAGCGAGGTGGGGCGGGCGATTCTCTCGAGAGAGAAGGGCATGGAGAGTCGCGCCGAAGGGGCAGCCTGTCGTGCGCTCGAACTCTTCGATTTTTCTCTCGGCGACCCAAAACTTCGCGGTCGCCTTCGTGAGATTGCTCGAGCGCGAGAGGTATTCGCTGATTTTTTCTTCGGTGAAAATACATTCGGGTCAACCGGCGAATCACTGCAAAAATACTTCACGGATTTTGCGATTGCCGCTCGAAAATCGACTCGATAACTTTTCATAAACAAAGAAATATGAATAAACCCCCCGGTGTTGTACAACTTGGAAACAAAGTCATACGATCGAAAGCAAAAAATGTTTCGTCTGTAAGTGATCCGGAAGTGCAGATGGTTATTCGAGATCTTATTTCTGTGATGCGTGAGCGGAATTTGGTTGGGCTTGCGGCGCCGCAGATTGGAATTGGGAAGCGAATATTTGTTACCGAAGTGCGGACAACAACGTACCGTAAGAATATTGCACAACCCGATAAACTTCGCGTTTTTGTGAATCCGAAAATCCGAAGTCATTCGAAAAGTACGGCAACCGAATATGAAGGGTGTGGCAGTGTAGCCGAGGCGATGCTTTTCGGTCCGGTGAAGCGTTTTTATATGGTGGAGGTGGTGGCTTTTAATGAATTGGGAGAAGAATTTGTTTTCCAGACGAATGGATTTCTTGCTCGTATTATTCAACACGAAATGGATCATCTCGATGGTATCGTCTTTATTGATAAAGTGACGGATACCAGAAAACTTTTGGGAAGAGAGGAGTATATTTATTTGCGAAAGTAAGCAGTATGAATCAAAACATTACCAATATCGAAATCAAGGCGAGGTGTGCCGATCAAGAATCGATTCGGACAATACTGCAGAGAGAAAAAGCTGAGTTCAGGGGAGTGGATCACCAGATTGATACGTACTTCAAGGTTGCGAATGGGCGGTTGAAACTTCGCGAGGGAACGATTGAGAATCATCTTATCTTTTATGATCGAAAGGAAACAAAGGGACTTAAAGAATCATCGATACTGCTTTATGACTCGAAACCGGGAACAACACTGAAAGCGATTCTCTCAAAGTCGCTTGGAGTTCTCGCGGTCGTAGATAAGAAGCGGGAGATCTACTTTATCGAAAATGTGAAGTTTCATGTGGATTTAGTAGAGGGACTTGGAACATTTGTTGAAATTGAAGCGATCGATGATGATGGGTCTATCGGGAAAGATCGTCTCTTGGAACAATGTGAACACTACAAACAGAAGTTTGGCATACGAGCGGGCGACCTTGTTGCCGCCTCTTATAGCGATTTGATTCTTGGGAAGAGCGAGGATTGAGCTTGATTTCTGTAGGTGATTCTCGTATAATTGGCTCTGTATCGCGAGGGAAGCCACCTTAGCTCAGTTGGTAGAGCGGCACACTCGTAACGTGCAGGTCTGCGGTTCGATCCCGCAAGGTGGCTCAAATGATTTTTGCATGGGGATGCTATGCGGGTTTACGGTTCCCCGCCTACCGGCAGGCAGGGATCCCGCAAGGTGGCTCAGAAAAAACATCTCCCACTTCGGGAGTTGTTTTCGTTTCGAAGGGAGTGTGATATCATGGCAGCATGAATGACATTCGGAATGAGGTAGAGACGATGACTCAGAAACTCCTGCATTTGCGGGACTCTCTTTGATGTGGCGGGGAAGTTGCAAAGAATCGCCGAACTGGAGAAGTTATCGCAAGAGGAGAACTTCTGGGGAGATACGCAAGAGGCGGGGCGTGTCCTGAAAGAACTCGAGCGGCTTCGCGGAGAGCGAGCACTTTTTGATCGGCTTGCTCAGGAACTTGACGATATCCGAGAGCTTTCTGCGCTCGGACTTGCCGGGCAAGAAGCGGAGGATGTGGCAATGCACTTTGCTCGTGTTGCTGAAGAAGTAGACGCGCTCGAGTTCAAGACGCGTCTCGGCGGTTTGTACGATAACCATGACGCCATCCTCACGATCAAGGGCGGGGCGGGCGGTGTGGATGCCCAGGATTGGGCGGAAATGCTCCTTCGTATGTACTTGCGCTGGGCGGAGCGTCGAGAATTCTCCGCGAGTATCCTCGAGGAATCGAGAGGGAATGAGGCGGGCATCAAGAGCGTGTCGGTCAAGATTGAGGGAGCGTATGCATTTGGGTACCTTCGTGGTGAAATGGGGACGCATCGATTGGTGAGACTTTCTCCCTTCAATGCGGACAATCTGCGGCAGACATCGTTCGCATCGGTGGAAGTGTTGCCGGTGCTTTCGGCAAAGGAAGGTATCGAAGTGAAGTCGGAAGATCTCGAAGTCGATACGTATCGTTCTTCCGGTGCGGGCGGACAAAACGTCAACAAGACTGAGACCGCTGTTCGTATTCGGCATATTCCGACCGGCATTGTTGTCTCCTGTCAGACCGAACGTTCACAGTTGCAGAATCGAGAGAATGCGCTTACCATGCTTCGTGCGAAGCTTGAACAACTTCGGCTTCAGGCAGAAGAGGATGAAAAACGAGCGTTGCGTGGCGAACAGAAAAGCGCAGACTTCGGCAGTCAAATTCGATCGTATGTACTTCATCCGTACACCTTGGTCAAAGATCACCGAACGAAATATGAAACTGCGCAGGCTCACGAAGTTCTTGATGGAAAATTGGACGAGTTTATAGAAGCTTTTCTTAAAACGCAGAAGAATGAATAAGGAATAAAGAATTATGAATGAAGCCGGCAGGAATTATGAATACTGTATGCAAAGCTAAAAGGAAAGCAAAAGTGACATGAGGCTTGATTTCTTATTCTTGATTCTCGATTCTTTTCTATATCTATGATTCGTTTTGAAAATGTTACCAAGGTATATCCCGGCGATGTTTCTGTTTTGCAGGATATTAATCTTTTTATTGAGCCAGGGGAGTTTGTGTCGTTTGTGGGAGCAAGCGGTGCGGGGAAATCGACGCTCCTGAAACTTCTCTATGCCGAGGAAGAGCCGACTGCCGGGGAAATATTCTTTGGCGATCGTTCCATTGGCACTATCAAGCGACGACTCTTGCCGTATTATCGTCGTAACTTCGGCACCGTATTTCAAGACTTTAAACTGCTTTCTCAGCGCACGGTTTTTGAGAATATCGCCTATGCGCTCGAAGTGGACGGGAAGAGCGCTGCGGAGATTGCCGAGGAGGTGCCGCAAATACTTGACATCGTGCGTCTCACAGAGAAGGCGGACAAATATCCCAAGCAACTTTCGGGCGGCGAACAGCAACGAGTGTCACTGGCGCGCGCATTGGTTCATCGACCGTCTGTCCTTATTGCCGACGAGCCGACGGGGAATCTTGATCCGGTGTCGGCATCGGACATTATTTGTCTCTTGCTTGAGATAAACAAGATGGGAACGATTGTGCTCCTTGCAACGCACAACAAGCCGATTGTCGACGGTCTCAAGAAACGTGTTGTGACGCTTGGCAACGGTACGATACTGCGCGATGAAAAACAGGGAAAATACATTGTCTGATATTTGTATGCGCCTATGAGTATGCCAAAAGGAATCAAACTATTTCGAGCCGTTCGTGAAGGCATGCGAAGCTTCGTCCGGAGCGGCTGGCTTTCCGTCTCGGCTATTTTGACAATTGCGCTCGCTCTTTTCATTATCGGACTTGCCGGTGTTGAGGCGATTGCCACGCGCTCCATACTTCAGAATTTGGAAGAAAAAATGGATATCACGGTTTCATTCAATGCTGATGTGAGTGAAGAACGCATTCTCGCTATTAAGTCCGAGCTTGAAAAGTACCGAGAGGTGCAATCCATTACATATACATCAAGCGAGGCGGCGCTGGAAAAATTTCGCGCACAGAGCGAAATTTCCGGCAACAAAGACGTGATCGAACAGGCACTCCAAGAGATCGGCGAGAATCCGCTGTTTGCGTCGCTCTCCATCAAGGCACAGTCGCCAGAGCAATACAAGACCATAAATGACGCTATCGAATCCGCCTCGTTTCAGAACGACATCTTTCGCGTGAACTATCGGGAAAACGAATCGATTATCAATCAGCTCACCGCTATCAATCGCGAAGTGGTGCGACAGGGAACGGTACTCGGTGTTATTTTCCTACTCATTGCCTTTTTGGTAACCTTCAACACGATTCGCCTTACTATGTATGCGCGCCGCGATGATTTCGAAGTGATGCGCTTGGTCGGCGCTTCGAATCTCTATGTCCGTACGCCGTCCGTTGTTGAGGGTATTCTCTATGGCAGCATCGCGGCAGTTGTCTCGATGCTGTTTCTCTATCTCTATATTGAATTCCAGAAAATCAACCCCTTTTCGAAAAGCCTCATCGAAGGCGCTGGGCTTATGGGTTCTTTCGTCCACAACATTCTTTGGATTTTCTTGGGATTGTTCATTCTTGGCATTGCTATTGGTGTCATGAGTGGCTTCCTCGCCGTCCGCCGATTCATGAAGATATAGCGTATTTCTCTCAGTCGCTTGATCTTTCGGGCGGTTTTGGATATCCTTGGAGAAGGACTACCTTTGGTCCTTCCTCTTTTTTGTTGTTTTTGTGAGAGAGGAAAAGATATCTCTTGGGGAGTAGCCAAGCGGTAAGGCAACGGGTTCTGGTCCCGTGATGCGGGGGTTCGAATCCCTCCTCCCCAGC
>ERZ724522.614-NODE-614-length-21883-cov-18.244502_pt1 | contig 21883 bp, 28 predicted proteins | sample MGYA00376055_ERZ724522 | MGnify/ENA primary metagenome ERZ724522 (study PRJEB28724, sample SAMN07190884) | wastewater metagenome | isolation source: effluent of sewage treatment plant in Hong Hong | place: Hong Kong | collected 2016-03-17 ...
GACGTGCTGAAGACGTTCTTCGCGAACTCGGTGGCAACATCGACCCCAGCGCCGAAGATCCCAAGCGACTGCTTGGCGGTCTGGCGTCGGCGCTCGACCTCGATCAGCCTGAGTTGTTGCTGGATCTGCGACTCCCCGAGCCGCAGCGTCTCCTTGATCTGCGTGTACTCGGCATACGCGATCGTCTTGTTGGCATACGCCGCGTCGGCCTTGTTCTGTGCGACCTGAACCTCACGCAGGTCGGTCTTGAGCTTGTCCTCTTGCGTCTGAATCAAGGACGACTGCGCTTGCTTCAGCAGTTGCGTTCCTTCCTTCACGCGATCCTGCTGCTTGGCGTACTCGATCATCGCCGCGCCGACCAGCTTGATCTCGGGCAGCACGATCGACAGCGCGACTCCAGACGCCTTCAGCAAGTCGAGTGACCTCTTGGCCTCCTCGACCTGGGCATCCATAGACGCCTTGGCGGCACCCACAACTCGGTCGCGCTCAGCCTGGGCCTGCGGGGATTCAGGATCACCAAACTTGCCACTCGCAAGAGCCTCGTCCTGTTCCGCCCGGAACTGAACAAACTCGCGCTTCAGCTTAGAGATCGCCTGGATAGCGGACTCGACGGAACGCGGGAACTTGTCCTTGATGCGAGCAAGCGTCGCTTCGTCAAGGAACTCGGCAACCTGATTGTCTCGCTTGATCTTGTCGAGCGCAGCGGTGAACTGCTTTGTTGCAGCCTCGGCATCCACGAACGACTCCGCGAGCTTCTTGGGCGTGTTTGCCTGCTGCCGCATGATCTCATCGGCGCGAGACGACACGTCAGCAAGGGTGATGTAGATGCCGCCCCACTCTTCCATGGCGGCCTTGGCCTTCTCGACTGCCTTCTGCTGCTCCTCTTGCGTGAGGACGAAGTTGTTCTGCGCGGCATCCAGATCGGCGACGGGCTTCACCGCCTCACCAAGCGCCTGCCTGAACTCCGGGCTGATGGGCGTGTCCAGGAGCTTCACAGCGTCATGCACCGAAACGATGGTGTCACGCAGGCTCCACAGCCGTTCGTTCTCCGCGTTGACCTCCTCGTTCGAGACGCCGAGGAATCCAGCGGCAGCTCCGCGCTTCGAGTAGATGTCCTCGATGCGCTTCTTGAGGCGCGAGATGTTCTCGTCGATGGTGCCAACGTCGATCGTCTTGACCGCCGCAGCTCCGACCTGAGCGCGATACGCTTCTTGCTCGCGCAGGTTCTTGATGAGCGCGACCAAGCCGACCTGGGTTCGTTCCAGGTTGACCTTGGCATAGTCCATGCGCTCGGCGATCTGCTTCGACAGGCTGGCCTCAGCGCCGGAATCACCAGAGAGAGCGGCGACAGACCGTTGGTACTCAAGCAGCGTGCGACGAGACTGCTCAAGGCGGCGAGACGCCTGCTCTGAGATTTGTCCCGTTTCGACTCCAGGGTCAGCGAACAGGCTTCGCAGCTTTCCGACAAGCGACGCCTGCTGGTCGTACACAGCCTTCGTGCCCGACACGATCGTCGAAAGGCCAACGGCAAAGAAGTTCAGGCCCTTCGCCGCAGCACCAAGCGCGGGCCCCCAGGCGGCGATCGTCGCACGCACCGATTCGGCCTGCGACTTGATCGTGTCCATCTCGGACTTGGCGGGAAGCAACGCGGAAACGATCGCGTCGCCAAGATCCAAGAAGCCCTGGCGGATGCCAGCCGAGATGATGTCTGCGCGCTTCGACTGGCTGGCGAACACACGGTTGACAGCCTTGTCGGTGCTTCCAGCGGACTTCTCGATCTCGCCAAGGATGCGCTTGAACGACTCAAGCTGGTTCCCTGACAGAGCGAACGCCGCAGTCATGCCGCGCGCGTCAGGGATGATCTCGCGCATCGCAAGCTGGTTGTTTCCAAGCTCGCGACCGAGGGTCTGCATGACGGACACAAGACCCTTTGTCTTCACCGCAGCAGCCAAGCCGCCAGTACCGAAGTCGGCTGTCTTCTGCTCAAGCTCCGAGATGATCTGCTTGGCGTTCGATGTCGGGTTCAGCAGGTTGATGAGCAACTGCCTGATCGAGGTGACAGCCTCGTCGGCGTTCTGGCCTCCAAGCGTCAACGCGCTGATGGCCGCCGTGACTTCCTCCAGCGAAACACCCATCTGAGACGCGATCGGGAGGACAGCGCCCATGTTGTGAGCAAGCTCCGGAAGCTCGGCCTTTCCGAGCTTGACGGCGGAGAAGAAGATGTCGTTGATGCGACCGGCGTCCTTGACCTTGAACCCGTAGGCGTTGATCGTGCTCGTCAGGAGGTCGATGACGGTTTCAACGTCAGCAAACCCGGCAACGGACAGCTTGTTCGCCTGCGTGAGCACTTCAACGGCATCGCGCGTGTCCTCGATGCCACTCGACAGCGTGAAGTACAAGCCGCGAGCAACGTCAACTTCGTTGGTGCCGAACTGGATCGCAAGCTCGCGGACGCTGCCACCGAGGTCGCGGATCTCTTGATCGGTGTTGTCAACGATCGACGACACCTGACTCATCGCGCGCGAGAACTCAAGCGACTGCGTGACCGCTTCGCGGAGCCGGTTGATGATGATGAAGCCGCCGATGAGCTTCACGGCAGTCGTGTTGAGGAGCCCAAAGCCGGTTCGCAGTTGTCTCGTGAACTTGCCGAAACCCTGCTCAAGCTCAACTGATGCCCGCACTCCTCGCTCACCCATCCACCCAAGCTCGCGCGATGCCAGGCGGGCTTCAATGCGAAGTTGCTTGAGGGCTTCAGTCTCTCCACGGTTCAGTTCTCCGGCGGTGAACCTTGCTTGGAGGCCATCCAAAACTTGATTGCGAGGAACCCCGCCCTGGAGAAGGCTTTGAACGCTCTGCTGCGCGGCAAGGCGCTCCTGCTGGGCCTTGGTGCGAAGCGACGCGCTCGCCGCCTCGACACGCGCCTTCAGATCCGCCTCGGCTGCGGACTGCCTGCGGGTCGCCTCTGCATCGGCGTTTTTCGCGAGGATCGCATCGGTCGTCTCCTTCCCGAGGATCTCGTACGCGCGTGCGAGACGCTTGGCTTGCTCCTCGGCCTGAGCGACGGCGGGATCGCGCAGGGACGCCGCTAGGGCCTTCTGCTCGGCTTCCAGCTCCTTCGTGGCGATAGAGGCCGCCTGTTGCGCCTCGTACTGCGCACGCTGCGCCTGGAGCGTCTTGAAGGTCTCCGTGCCGAGCACGCGCTCCGCCTCGGTCAGGGCGCGCGCCTCCGCAGCCTGACGGCTCAGGTCGGGTCCGAGAACCGTCGCCGTCGCCGAGGCTTGCGCCGCGCTTCGAGCCGCAGCCGCCTTCTCCTGCTCCGCCGTGTACTTGCGCAGCGACTCGGTGGCGCGCTCGTTCTCTTCGCGCTCGCGGATGATGGCAAGAAGGGCCTGCGAGCGTTCCTTGCCGATGAACTGAGCCGCCTGAGCCGCAAGCTCCTCCTGCTGGATCATCTTGGCCCAGCCGGGGCCGTTGACGACCTCAAGCATCTGGATGTAGGCATTCGCGCCAGACTTGGCGGCGGCCTTCATCGACTCGATGCCCGCGACCGCGCTCTCCGCGCTCTGCGTCATCGACAGCAGGCCGGTCGAGGTCGCCTGCGTCTCCTTCCACGCCTCGTTCAGGACGCCGCGCAGGCCGCTCGCCGCAGCGGACACCTTCGAGATTCCAGCACTCGTCCCGGCAAGAGCCGCTTCCGTCCCGCCGAGACCTTGGGTCAGGATCTCCTCAGCGCGCTGAAGCCCGCGCATCCCCTCCGAGAGCTGAGCCGTGTCCGTGCCGAGCTTGTCCATGCTCGTGCCCATGGCACGCAGCGCGTTGCTCACGAGGTCGCGGAGCTGAGCAACGATGATGAGATCGGTCTGGTTCTGAGCCACTAGGACGCCTCGCTCTTGCGCTGCCTCTGAGAGTGCTCATCGCGCAGCTTCTCCCAACGCCCGCGCTCGCCATCGACGGTCTGAACTAGGGCAAGGAAGCACGGCGACTGCTCAAGCCACCCTCCAGGTGCCGGAAGCACCTGCCGCGCGTCGTATTGGTTGTAGAGGGTCATCGCCATGATGAGGCTGGAGAGCGTCGAGTCCGAGGAAGACTCTAGCATGGAAGAAGGACACCGCTTCATCGCGACGGTGCCCTTCCCCTTGCAGCGTGGACAATCGGGATTCGTTCCAGCGCAGTCGCAACCCATCCACCACGAAGCGACCTTCGTGCTGTTGGCGTCGCAACCCCACTTCTCCCGAAGCTGAGCCTTTCCTTTCGAGCGGCAGCGCGCACAGTCGGGGAAGTCAGAGCCAATCGAGGCCATGACTTCCCGTCCCCAGCTCTTTGCGACAGCCGCTCGAATCAGTCCCGGTCTTTTTCAGAGAGCTGGCCGCCAGCCGCAATCGCGTTGGCAAGCTCGTTGCGCCACTTGGGCAGCAAGAGGTCGAGGAACTCCAGCGTCACCTTGCCGCTCTTGTCCGTCTCGAACTTGACAGCCTTGCCGTCCGTGTCCATGAAGTTCCGCACGCCGCGAAGGCCAGCACGAAGTGTCTGGAGCACCATCGTGCCGGACTTCCACAGCGTCTCACCCGTTTCGGCCTTCTCCGTGCGAAGCGAGTCCTGCACGTCCGTCTGCTCGCCGACCGTGAGAGCGCGAAGCTCCCACACCGTCTGCTGCTCGACAGGGAGCGTGCGGTCCTCGACGAGGATGTAGTCGAAACCCTTCTTCGGAGTGACTGCGATTGCCATGAGCCTTCTTTTCTGCTTGCGCTATCAGGTCGCGCCGTTGTTGTAGATGATGACCAGTTCGTTGTTCTTCTGAACCGCCGACGAGCTGGACGGGGAACCGCTCGTGAGCATGCCGCTCACGTTGCGCACCTTGATACCATCGCGGTCGCCCGGAGTCATCTGCGTGATGGCGCAACCGGGCATCGAGATGAGGAAGAACTTCTCGGAGTCGAGGTACGTCCCAGCGGTCGCAGGGCTACCCAGCCGAGTCCTCTGGCGGAAGTTCGAGTTGTTGGAGAACGCCGCGAGCCAACCGAAGTGCGTCTCGGGCAGGTACTCGGGGTCGCAGTTGAACGTCGGACGACGCCCCGTGATGATCGTTTCGAGTTGGCCGGTCGGGTCGTCGGCGCAGATTCGGAACTGAACGTCGTTCGCCATGTCGAGCGTGAGCTGCGACATGCACACCGTGGTCTCGCCAGAGTACGTCGTCGTCGCGTCGAGGGCGATCTGCGAGTCGGTGTCGAGCCACACGTCAGGAAGATCCTGCGTGTATGAGACGCCCGAGATGAGGCCACCATCGGAGAACGACTTCTTGGCACCACGGAAGTCGAAGTTCAGCTTGACCGGCTCACCGACCTTGAAGTCGAACGACACCGTTCCGCGCGCACCTGAGATCGCTTCGCGCACGCCGTCGAAGAGACCGCCGATGGACAACGACGGGATGTGGAGCTGAACCTCAGCGATGGCACCGGAGCCCGAGGCGTTGACCTCTTCGCTCGCCTGCGAGATGTTCAGCACGTCCTCACCGCCAGACGTGAAGTGGCCGACGATGCGCCGGACGAGAACGACCGTGTTGCTGACCACGGTGTCGACGATGCCGATCGCCTTGCTGGTCGAGCCCTTGATGACATCGCCCGCAGAGGGGTTGTTCGTCATCGAGGCGCTGAACGTGAGCTGCGTGATCGTGAAGCTCGTGGGCCACCAGCCGTAGCCAGCCGAGGTCTGGTAGTCGCCGGGGGTGACGGTCGCGCCGCTCGTCGCACCCGTGATCTGGTTCGAGCCAGAGAACGCCGTGCCGTTACCGGCACCATCGTCCTTGGTGACGTACATGAACTGCTGGCCGTTGTACACGTCACCGACGACCTTGCCGGTGGCTCCCGTAGAAGCCTGCGTCACGCTTTCGCCGTGCTTGAACGTGGCCGTTCCAATGCTGAGCCCAGTTCCGGGCGTGGCATGCGCGAAGCGAATCAGCGACGCCTGCTGGAACCCGCACGCGCGAAGAGGCTGCGCGATCTCGGGCGCGCTCGTGCTCGTGTGCGGAGCCATCTCCAGCGAGAACTTGACCGACCCGAACTTGCGCCCAGTGAGCGAGCGAAGCATCGTCAGCGTGTCACGCTTGATGTCGCGTTCAGTGAGCTGAAGGTCGAAGTTGGCTTCGGGGTTGATGATCGAGTACGCGGCATTGCCAGCGGCGTACAGGGTGGCGTCGGAAACCGCCGTGCCCTCGGTGGACTCCTGCGAGATGCAGATTTGTTCAAGACGAGAAAGCATGGAGGTGCTCCTTAGCTGATCTGGTAGATGATGACGAGTTCGTTGTCGCGCGAGACGGTAGACGTGGTTTGCGAGCCGGAGGTGAGCATCCCTTGGATCTGGCGCGTCTTGAGCCCGTCGCGATCACCGGCACCAACGCTCGTGATGGCAAGCCCAGGAGCGGTGATGAGGAACTTGTTCTGGTTTGACGTTCCAACGCGCATCCTCATGCGCATATTCACGTTGTCCGTGTAGTTCGCCATCCACGACGTGAAGGCTTCCGGCATGACTTCCGGGTCCATCGTGAAGGTGGGGCGTTTGCCGACGACGTGCGTTTCGAGCAAACCACCAGCCGCGTCGATCGACTTGCGGAACTCGATCTGCTGCGCCATGTCGAACTCGATCGCCGAGACGTTCGGGACGGGCTCGGCGGCGTACGTCGTGCCGGTGACGCCGACGCTGAAGTCCGCGTCGAGGAGAACCGGGGGAAGCTGCTGCGTGTACGACACGCCCGAAAGCAGGCCACCGTCCGTGTACGACTTCTGCGCGCCACGGAACTCGAACTCCATGATCGCAGGTTCGCCGATGGCCGTTTTGATGCGAACCGTTCCGCGAGCGCCGCTGATCGCCTCTCGAACGCCATCGAACAAGCACCCGATCGACAGCGACGGGATCTGGAACTGCGACTCTGCGGCAGAACTGTTGGCGGGAATGAAGACCGTGTTCCCAGCCACGTCCTTGAAAAGATCGGATGTGGTTGTCGCCGTAACGTGTCCGCTGAGCCTGCGCAGGAACACGGCTTGGTTGGCGGTCGCAGAGACTTGATAAGGAGCAGGACCAGCCGACCGACCGGGCTGAGACCATGCCATGAACCATCCGTCGATGACGCCGGTTCCCGTGTTCAGATGCTTGAGCACGGTACCGTCAAGGCACAGCGTCGAGATGCCGCTCGTGGCGCGCGTCTGTGAGCGCGTGAGGGCGTAGCTGAACGGCCAGTACCCGTAGCCGCTGAACGTGTCGAGGATCACCCCAGAAGACGATCCGCCAACGGCGCTGGGCTCAGCGCACGTCGCCCCGCTTGTTTCACCAGCCAGCGTGTGACCGCTAGTCGTGGTGAACATCGTGATGGAAGTCGAGCCTTGGTCGTATCCAAGCATGTTCTCCATCGCGACCCATAGTTCCGTCTGGCCCGTGTAGGTCGTGCCGACGACGCGCCCAAACGCACCAGATGTCGTTTGGATGACGACTTCTCCGTGCAGGAACGGCCCGCCAGTGATCGCTCCGATCGTGAGCTTCACGAGCTTCTCTCGCCGGAAGCCGCATGCGCGTAGCGGGAGGTCGAACTCAGGAGCGCCAGTGCTCGACGTGCTACCAGCCATCTCCAGCGAGAACCGCACGCGGCCCATCTTCATGCCGGTCAGGCCACGAAGAGGGGTGAGCGTGTCGCGCTTGATGTTGCGGTCGAACGTTTGAAGGTCGAACTCTGCGCTCGGGTCGATCACGCTGTAGGCAGCGTTCGCAGCGTTGTAGAGCGTAGCGTCGTCAACTGCCGAGTTCTCCTTGGCCTCTTCCTTGATGCAAATCTGTTCGAGTCTCGTCAACATGGTCAGAAGACCTCTTCCAGTTCAACCTCAAAGGAGGCAGACGCAACCGAGTCTTGGCGCGTCACGAGGATCGGGGAGACGAACTGCGCTTCAATCGCAGTAACTTCATCCTTTGGCGTGTAGCTCACGAGCCCGACACCACCCAGCGTCAGGTCGTACAGGTAGCGGAGCTTGCCGAGCGTCTGCGCGGGCTCATCCTTCCAGACAAGCCGGAACAGCCGATGGGCACGCTCGTTGATCTGGCGCGACTCCACGATCCCGTTTTCAGCGCGCGTGCGCAGGGACGGACGGCGGTTGCCGTACGTGTACTCGAACATCGGAACGATGTCGAAGGTCGCAACCGTGGTCACGGGGTCTCCATGTCGAACGGATCGTCTTGCGCGGCGCTCACGACCTCGGGGTCCGCCATCTGTTCGACAGCGACAACCTTGCTTCGGTCGCTGTCACGAATCGGAGCGTCCATGCTGAGAAGCGCACCGGCAGACCCGAGCACGTTGCCCTTGTCGTCGTACACCGTCTTTCCGGAACGCACCTGGAGCATCATCATGGCCTATTCTCCTACGGGACCGAATTGAGGTCGTCTAGGGCGGTGCGGAACCACACCTCGAACTCCATGTAGGCTCCGCACACGTCGTCGTCGGGGTCTGACGGGTAGTAGGGCGTGCTCAGCCTGAGCTTGCTGTCGAGTGCGTAGTTGCCGCGACGGCGGTCCACGTTCCACGCCTTGTGAACGTCGCGGATGAACCGCTCGACCTTGCGCACGGCGTCCGTTCGCGTCTGAAGCAGCAGCGTGACGTGGATCGTCCAGCGCCCCGTGATCGTGCGCAGCACCCGAGTCTCGCGCGGCTCCGTGTCGTACTCGATCGTCCCAGGAACGAGCACGATGGCCGGGAAGGCGACCACCTCGACCTCCCCGATCTCGGCGCGGTGGATGTTCGCAACCGGGACGGTCGTGTAGTAGTCGTCCCCACCCTGGATCGCCTCGAAGGCGTCCTGGATGTCCTGGAGGATGATCTCCGTGAGCGGTTCGCCGGTCGGTGCCACTAGGTGCCCTCCAGGCGTCCCACGGTGCGCTCCACGGCCCCGCGAAGCTGGCCTTCCTGGTAGGCGCGCATCTCGCCCCAGATGCGTCCAAACGCGAGCCTGGGCGGAATACGGGCCTCGTCGAGAAGCCGGTAGATGACGATCGCCTTGTTGCGGCCCTCGGCGCTTTTCATGTTGGGACGACGGTAGGCCACGAACGCCCTTCCTCCCTTGCGGAGGATGAACGTCGGCAGACCCTCGTTCGTGACCCAGCGCGGCTTTCCAGACTTCCACGTCCCATCGCGACGCACGCGGAACTTCGTGCGCAGCTTGCCGGACGGGTCAAGGGCGACGCCGATCGGCATCGTGAGCGCCCGTCGCGGCTTCTTGGGACGCACGGTTCCACCGAGTTCCTGAAGCGGTGAGTAGAGGCGACCGTTCTTTGGACGACGGACGATCTGCGTCAGGCGCAGCGAGGCGAGGCTCGACCCAGACAAATCCGATGGCCCAATCGCGTTGCGAAGCGCGTTGCTGCGCACCTGAAGCTGGTCGCTATTGTTCTTCCCCGGCGAGTACGTCGTGAAGTTCTGCTTGACGCGCTTGACGTGCTCAGCGCCGATGTTCAGCAGCGCCGCGCGCATCTCCAGCGCCAGCACGGTCGGAAGGCGGTTGATCGCACGATTCAGCTTCTCGGCATCCATCGTGATGCCGTCAGCAAACCCGCTTGCGATCACGACTGCCATGTCAGGCCATCCCAAACCGGATGCGCCGGTACGGCGACAAGACCTCGGCGACTTCCTTCGGCATGCGAAGCTCGTCGGTGCGCACGAACGACGAATCAGCAATGCGCTTCGTCGAGCCGGTCATCTCGGTCTTGCGCCTCCAAATCTCAGCGACCCACATATCCGCAGCAAGGCAGATGGCCGGATACGACGAGATGAGCGATGCGGTGTCTGCTGCGAACCCAGCCGTGTAGACGATCTGCATCCCAAGCGGGAAGTTGGGCCACAAGCCATCGGTTCGGGGTTCTTCAAGCTCGATGGCGAGCCAGAGTTCTCCCGTGTAGGCGTTGACCTTGTAGTAGCTCGATGACACGGGAGTCGCTGCGTCGTACTCCCAGTCCGTCGAAACCTTGATCGAGTAGATGCTCGTCACCGGGACGGTGCGCAGGAACACGACAGCCTGCCGTGGGCGCAAGTCATACTCTTCGGTGCGCGAGCCGTTCGTGAGCGGCGATCCGATGTAGCTCTCGATGCGCTCGCTAACGGCGTCGATGATGAGATCGAGGATGCCGTCGCGTGTCGCGTCCGTGTCTGTCAGGCCAAGCAGCGCCTTCACGCGCGCAAGCGTCGTACAGTCGATGCGCGTCAGAGAGTCGAAGAGGCGGGGCACTCACTTCTCCAGGTACGGGCCACGAACGATCGTCTTCGGAACCAGCGTCCACACACCACCGACCATGCGCCAAACGCAGTCGGACGTAGCGACGAGGTTGCAGACGGGCAGAGCGGGGGAAGAAGGAACCCCGCCCTGCCCTTGTTGGGCGCTTCCGCTGCTCGCATCGGACTCGCCCATCGCGGTCACGCCACGTTGAACGCGACAGCCTGATGCGACTCAGAGCCCGCAGCGGCGCTGTTCGACTTGGTGGCGTTGAAGAAGGCCGTGTCTTTCGCGTTCGCGAGGATGACGTGAGCCTGGATGTTGCTCGTGACGCCACCCGTCGCGGAGTTGTGGACGACCTTGATGTAGCGGTTCTTGCCGTGCAGGCGCACGACGCCCCACTTGACGATGTTGTCGTCAGCGTTCACGACGGTCGTGGACGCGCCCGTGATCGCGGCGTACGTGCCACCCGAGGTGGCGCAGTCGTACAGCTTGATCGTGGTCGTGTCCGCGCCGACGGTTCCGGTGCCGATGAGGACGAGCGCGTACTCGTACCCCATCGTGTCGATGGCACCGCTGAACGTGTCGGTCGCAGCCGTGCCGGTGGTGAGGATCGCGATCCCGAAGTTGAATCGGGCCGTTTCGATCGGAGAGACTTGCTTCATTGGATTGTGACCTCAGCTCGTGGCCCACGCGGTCGTGGTGTCGAGCGCCGTGTTGCGGACGAAGGCGTTCGGCTGGAACCAACCGAAGTCGTGAGCGCCAACGGCTCGCACCGTCACGCGCAGCTTGCGGAAGTTCGTCTCGGTCGAGTCCGAAGACGCGAACGCGAGCGTACCCCAGTTGAACTCGGCACCCTGGTTCCAGTCGCCGTAGTAGAAGACTTCCGTGCCCGTGGTCGCGCCCGTGTTGAGCTGCGTCGTCTCCTTCAGCATGTAGTTGGCGAGCTGATTCAGGCGCACGTTCAGGGTTGCGAGCGTGGTCTGGTTGACGTTCCAGAGCAGCGAGCGGCCCGTCGTGTCGAACGAACCCGACAGGTAGCTCACCGCGAAGGAGCCCATCGCCCAGCCGAGCTTGGCACCCGGCAGCATCGCGTTCGCTTCAGGGAGCTTGGCGACGCACGCGGCGATCTTCGGAATGAGTTCCGCCGCCGTGTTGACGCCAGACCACGAGAGCGTCTGCGTGCCCGCGTTCAGGAGTCCGATCGGCTTGCTGTTGGCACCCGTGCCGTTGAAGCCGTTCAGATCCTTGAGCAGGCCGATCTTGTACGCCATGCGCGAGCGAACCCAGGGCTCGATCGCCATCGCGGGCTGATTCAGCATGCCGAACGTGAGCGGGACGAACGCCGCGTAGACGTGCGGCTTCAGCTCCATGCGCCCGAAGGTCGAGGTGCTCTCGGAGCCGGTTTCTTCCGCTTCCGAGTCGAGGTACGACGCCGTGATTCCGCCGAGGTCGCGGTTCCACGCCACGTTGCCCGTGAGACCCGAGTACGTGCGCAGGCCGAGCTGCGCCAGGATCGAGTTCGCTTCGAGTTCGGGGATGATGTCGTTGTAGACCTCGGTCGGGATGAGGAACGCACCACCAGCGCCGCTCGCGGCGTTGATCGCGGTCTTCATCTCCACCGGCAGGCCGTCGAACCGCTTCTGCATCTGGTTGCAGACTTCGATTTCGTAGCCGACCTCGGGGTCCGACTCCTTGCGAACGCCGCCCATGATCTGAGCGAGGCGCGTGTACGAGAACTTGTTCTTCTCGCCGGTCTTCGTGACCTCGACGCCGGGGAGGTGCAGCCGCTCAGCCTTTTGAAGCTGCTCGGACAACGCCGCCTGCGCGGTTTCGATGGTCTTGATCTTGGCTTCGAGCGCGGCCTTTTCAGCCGCACTGGCCTTGTTCATTTCGTTGATGAGCGAGGTGATCTTCTCACCCAGCCCGTCGAGTTGCGCCTTCAGCGCGACTTCCGTGTTCGTATCCATGAGACTCCTTGCCTCACGAGTTCTTCTTGGCGATGGCAGCGGTCACGGACGCAACAAGCTGATCCGCAGCGGCCTTCACCGAATCCACCGCAGGGGTCGCCTGCGCAGGACTCTTCTCCGTCGTCACATGCTTCCCACGGGCTTCGGACGGCGCGGCTTCGGGAGCCTTGGCTCCACCGGCATTGTCACCCATGACAGCAATTCGCTTGGTCAGGTCAGAGATCGCCGAGACGAGGCGCGCGTTGGTCTCCATGACCTTCGCGCAAGCCTCAGCCAGCGACTTGTCGGCCTCGACCGTGATCTTGATCTCCATCGGGCGCGCTTCGATCGTCGCAGCGATCGGCTCGACAGGCGACTTCAGCGACCGGCCCATGTCCACGAACGACCGCGTGATCTCCTTGAGACGCGCCTGAAGGTCGCGCTCGGTCAGCGGGAACGTCTTCTCGAACTCGCGGCGCACGCGGTCTTCGATGGAGCCCGCATCGACCATCGTCTTCAGCTCAGCTCGCAGCGCGTTCTCGTTCGCAGGCATCGAGACGTTGCTGATCTCGTAGAGCTGCTGCTTGAGCGACTTGATGCCGTAAACACCAAGGCCCATCTCCTGACGCTGCTTGTCTGTCAACTGCGCGATCTCCAGGACGCGGAAACCCGCGCTCGTGGCATTCACGAAGCCGCGCTTCGCAAGCTGGAAGATCGTGTCGGCGAACTCGAAGGCATCCTTCGGGGCATACTCAACATCGACGAGCGCGCGCGGCGTCTGCGCATGCGGCTCCATCGCGATCTTGATGGCCTTGCCGATCGGGGGCGTGCTTCGACCATCATGGCCCCAGAGGAAGACCGGGTTCGAGACGAAGCGCGTGAGATCCCACCCTGCGAGCGTGATGATGTCGCCGTCCGAGTCCACGCTCTCGTCGGTCCACACGTAGCGCAGGACGCGCGAGTCCTCGCTCACGAGAGACGCAGGCGACGACTTCACGGACACCTGCGCGATGTCAGAACTCGCCTTGATGGCCCGCACTTCTTCGGGCGAAACGCCTTCGAGATCGCGCGGCGTAGCCTGACGGGTAGCGATGAGATGAATGAGACGATCGTTCATTGGTTGGGCTCCGCCAGGGTTGTGCAACGACACTCAGCTACCTGCTCGACGCTTGCCTGCGGGTCTCCCGGCCAGCGAAGGTTGTATCCGAAAACGTCTCCGATACGCACAGTCTTGCCGTTCAGCTCTTGGTGAGAGTGCCGTACGCGCTCATCTCCAGCCGTGAGCCAAGTGTGTGTTTCGATTCCTAGTTCACGCCACTGCATCGCAGACGCAGCGTTCGCCATCGCGTTTGCTTCGGTCTGCGCAATCAGGTCAGCGCGTGCATCGAGGTTGTCGATCATCACCTCGACTTGATCTTCGAGTTCGCGCAGCGTCAGGCGAATGGCGTCCTGGAGGCGAACGGCATCATCCGGCGCGCTCGCAAGCACCTTGATGATGGTCCTGCGCACCTGAATGGCGAGCGTGCTCATCGTGCCCTCAGAGAGTTGCACGAGGTGGTCGTTCAAGAACTGGAGCGCGACTGGATCGCTGCTCGACATGAAGAGGCCGTCCGAGGCGATCTTGATGAAGGCCGCCTTCGCAGCCGCGTCCCAAGCCGCGTGCATCGGCTTTTCGAGGGCGTCGCGCATCTCCTTGCGCCAGTTATCCTCGTTCATCTGGAGCAAGTCCTCGACCTCTTGCTCGGTGAGGATGATCTTCTGCACGTCGCTGTTGGCTTCGAGCTGAGATCCTGCGACCGACCGGAGCTTCGCGCGCGAGGCGAGGAGGTAGTCGCGCATGACGCGCTTCGCCCGCTTGGCGATCTTGGGCGCGTGCTCGTCGATCAACGCGGCATGCTCAGCGAGGCGGCGCGTATTCGCCTCGGTCGCCGTGGTGGGCTCGCCGTCAACGACCTCGATGGCGCGGATGATGTCGGCGGGAGACACGTCCTTTGCGGCAGGAGCGGGTGCATCCGGAACCTGCTGCGCACCGGCCGCGCGCGCCGCGAGAAGCTGCGCGTCGTACATCGCCTTCTCTTCGGGCAGCGGAGCCATGCTGGCCGGGACGAACATCCGATCGCCCATCGTGGTCGGAGGGATCTGCCAGCCAGCAAGCCGCGCCGCTTCGTCGAACGAGCGCCCGCACTGCTGGAACAGCTTCATCGTGCGGTCGATCTTCGAGTCGATCGTCTCGCGCAGGCTGGCGACGTTGCTCGTGTCGAACGCCGCGTAGAGTCCGCTTTCCTGCGGCTCGAACTTCGCGAGCACCTTGCTGTTGAACTCGTCTGCCTGGAACTCCAAGTACGGGCAGACTGTCACCTCCCAGAACACACGGAAGGCTTCACGCGCAGAGGCGTAGTTCAGGCCCTCGGTGAGCCCGAGGATCGGGCGCGTCACGCCGAACACGGACATGATCGTCTCGCGGTTCCACGACCGGAGGTCTTTGAACTCCATGTCGGCGGGCGAGAAGCCGAACTGCTTGTACTCCATCCCGAACGGGATGACGGCTGTCTTGCGGTGCTCCTCGGTCCTGCCCTGCCCCTCGTTCCACGAGTTGCGGATGACCGAGAGTTGCTGCTCCGTGAGCGGCTGCGTCGAGGAAAGCACGCCTCCAGGCGACCCACCGTTCTTCAGGAGCGCGTCGTCGTAGCGGTCGCAGGTGAAGTCCTTGGTCGCCGTGCGGAACGCAGCCTGCATCGGTCCAACGCCGCGCATGGGGTTGTACGGATCGACCTCGGCGAACTGGGCTACGGCGTGGTCGGGGTAGTCCACCGCCTGTGAACCGACCGAGAGCCTCCACGCAACCGGCAGCTTCGTGTTCTCGTCGATGACGGGTTCCACGAGGTCGCCGCGCACCGGCCAGATTTCGTCGGGAATCTCGCCGAGGTTGACGGGGCGAACCAGCATGCGCCCACGCGCGCTCACGCGCTTGAGCATGATCCAGAACGTCTCGCCGTACAGGCAGTGGTAGACCGCCTGCGTCCTCCAGAGCTTCTTCTGCGAGAGCAGAGGGTTCGGGCGCTCCAGGAGCGAGAACAGCTTGTGGTTGCGAACCACCGCGTCCTGCGCGTTGTCGTTGGAGTCGCGACGGTACAGGCGCAACGGAACCGTGGACGCCGCGCGCGCAATCGCCATCACGCACGCATACACGAACGGGTTCTGGAGGAACGGCTTGGTGAGCGTCGCTTCACCCGAGAGGCGCAGCATCGCTCGGTAGGACGGCCCTCCGCCTCCGGTTTCAAGGTCGAAAGCCTTGAGTTCGAGAGCGTCTCCCACCGCGTCGGACTTGCCGAACGGCGTCGTGATTGCGAGGTCCGACCTCGCCCCCTGCGGGGGCACTCTTCCGGCCATTGGCCGCAAACAAACAGGCACGGACCCCCAAAGTCAAGGGGGTATCCGTGCCGAGCACACTACAGGCTGTGCCTACCTACTGCTCGATCTCGTGCTCCCACTCCACCCGCTCGGCTCCATCGTCCGATAGCAGGTAGACGGCAAACAAGCCGGTTTTCGGGTCTCTCATGCGGCTGGCGGCTGTCCACCAGACGCCATCTAGGAGCACGGTCTCACCGACTCGGATGCGGTCAGAAAGGGATGTCTCCATCCACCGGGTATCCATCCGTTTCCTGCTTCTGCTCCAAGCGTTGCTGTGCCGCATCGCGCTTTTCCTTGAACTGCTTGCCTCGGTTCATGCGGTCAGCCTCGTGCGAAACGATCTCGAACTCCAGAACGTCGAGAACTGTCTTGCTCCGCTTCTCACCCGTGGCCTTGTCTTCCCAGCGATCGACCTTCATGCGACCGCGCACAACCAGGGCATCTCCAGCGATCACGACTCCGACGAACTTCTTTCCGAGGTCGCCCCAGAACTCGCAGTCCCAGCCGTGATACTCGGCCTCCCATTGCCCTGTGTCGCGGTTCTTCTTGTTCTTTCGGTAGTTGATGTAGGCGCGAGCGACGTAGTGCCCAGACGGAAACTCGCGACTCTGTGGCTCACCTTTGATGACGCCGAACATCTCGAACTCGGCGTACTGCTTGCGACCATCCGGACCCCAGCGGTCAGACGGCACGTTCTGATTTGCGTTGCTTCCCTGTTCCACTCTTCACTCCGTTGATTACAGCCAGAACAACCAATAGCGCGAGGACACCCCCAGCGCCGTAGAGCCATTCCGGGGCATTCACGGCCCGGAGCAGCAGGAACCACACCGCAGCGTCTCGGACGACGCGGTACGTGACGGACAGGACGACCGCTCCAAGCTCGACGTTCACCCGTCCACGCCTGTCAACCCGCGTCATCGGGCTGCTCTCCAAAGCGGACCATGAAGGAGTCAAGGGCGTCGTCGGCCTCCTTCGTTGCTTGCATGCGGCCCTTGCCGCGCTCCAGCGCACAGACGTACACCTTGATCCAGAGCGCCCGAGCATCTTGGTCGATGCGGTCTTGAGTCGTTACCGTGTAGAAGCTGTTCATGCGTTCTCCGTATGTAGGGTGCCGCGCGTGTTTCATGCGGGAAAAACGTGGAACCCTGTCGCAGGATCTCCCTGCGCACCATGCGCGCGGCGTGTGTTGTCAGCCGAGATTGTTCGACTGGCGAACGCTGTTTCGGTGGATTGCATGGGGCTTTTTGTCCCACGACATGACGCCGCGTTCCACGCGAAGGTAGAGCGTGTACCCGCCATCGACGTCCATGATTCCGGCAGGATTCTTGAGTTCCGTGGCCCCGACGCATTCTCCAACGCAGTCGCGGCCCTCTAGCTCGACCTCCGAGTCTGGCCTTGCGGTTGACAGCAGCCGGATCAGTTCGGCAACCTTCATCCTTCTCGCGCCTCCTGCGCGGGGGCGGGCGGCTTGGCGGGCAGCCACCCGGTGAGGCCGCATCCGTGCGGGCAGTCGTTTGGAGAGGACGGCAGGCCGCTCCACCTGCCCTTGTGCTTCGGGCACTTCTCCGTGCGCAGCGGCTCGCAGCCGTAGATCAGCCGGTCGAGCATCGAGCTCTTGCCGATCATCCCGAACGTCGTGTCGATGGCTTCGACTTGCCGCTCGAACTCGCCGGACGCCTCCAGCGCGTCGCGCCACTTCCGCATCGAATCGCAGACGTGCTGCACGCCCTTGTCGAGCGCGGCGGCCTGCGCGCGGACCTGGACTCGCAGCCTCTCGTTCTCCTCCCTGAGCGCGGCGAGCTCCGAGAGGAGGCGCGGGGCGGCGTTGCGGAGCGCGGACACGAGCGCGAGGTCGTGCTCCGACTCGAAGTGATGGTTCGCGGTGAAGAGGATGCGCGTGTCGCTGTCACCGAACGAGCACAGGATCACGCAGCGCTCGTAGAGGGCCTTGGGTCCTCCATCGCCAGCGGTCCACGGCGCGCTCGTCGCCTTCTTCTCCAGCTCGACGAGCTCGCGCAGCTCCTCGGGAGTCAGCGGGGCGGGGGAAGGGTCAGGCATCGCGCACCTCCTGCGCTTCGCGTGCGGCGAGACGCGCACTTGCGTCGCGCTGGTACTTGCGATCGAACCTGCGCTGCCGTCGTGCCAGGTATCCGTCCGTGCCGTAGTACGCGCCGCTGAATCCGAGGCGCTTGCCGACGTCGATCGCGAACCACGATTTCATCCACCAATTCCATCCGGAACGGAACGATCCGAGGTAGTTGCGCAGCGTCCGCTCCTTGCGCATGTCGCGCTCGTGGCAGCGGAGGAACTCGGCGGTGACGCGATCCTGCACGTCCCACATCGGCGCGCTGACGCCATTCAGGATCAGGAGCGTCCGACCCGTCGTGTGCACGGTGTCGCCAATTCCGATCCGCCACATGCGTTTCCACGCGACCCGGAACGCGACCGCGAGACCGACGAGCTGAGCCAATCGCCACTTGAGGTACATCATTCCCTTTCGCTCTCCTTCGCAGCGCGCGCACCGCCGACGAGCTGATCGATCTCCGCTTGCGTCGTCGGCGTCCGCTCCGCCGCGACGACGAGCCCGGGCGCGTCGATCATGCTTCCGTGTGATACCAATCGGCGGCCCTTCGCTCCGGCATCGAGCAGCCGGTCCCAGAGAGCGCCGCGAGCGGCGAACGATCGCGCGACGCGCTCTTCGTGCGACAGCGTTTCGAACTCCTCGCGCGGGATCGGGCTCTTCCCGCAGATCGCGGGCTCGCTCTTCGTCGCGACGAGGTACTCGCCGAGCGCGTTCAACGCGTCGTCGTTCGTCTCGACGCCTTCGGGCACAGCGAACATCAAGTGCAGTTCGAGCATCTTCATCGTCAGTCGCTTTCCTTCGCGTCGTCCGCGAACACCCAACACGCCTTGCCATGAAAGTGCCCAGGTCGCGGACACTCGTCACAGCGCGGGAACTGCACCGCCTCGCGCTGACGTTCGAGCACGTACGCGGCCTTGAGCAGCGAGCGAACACCAAGCTCCTCATGCGGCTCGCAGTCAAGCAGGTGCCGCATCTCGCGGTTCGACTTGATCCGATAGTCGGCCATCTCGCGCAGCACGGCAGGAAGCTCATGCACGGTTCCAGACAACTCGTTGTCCACGATGTTCTCAGTGGTCATTTCCAGTCCAGTCCTTTGATGCACAGCGCCGTCACGATAGCCGACGCGAATGCGACGATAATCAGAATGAGCGCGGAAATGTACGCGCTGTCGGTGGGTTTGTTAGAAGCCTCGCGCGCCGTGACCGTTTCAGCGGGATGTTCGACGGGCTTCGGCTCGAAGAGTGTGGCTTCAAAGCCGCAGCCGTTAGCACGACTCCGCTCGTTTCTGGCAAACGAAAAGCGCAGTTCCCCTGTGACAAGGCCGTCGGAGTCTGCGACCTTGGCCCAGTGACGCTCAGCAGACTTGTGCGAGCACTTACCGAGTTCCATACGATCCGGGTTGTCGTACGGAACGAACCACTTACAGTCCTTGCAGAACCGCACGGACTCAGAGGAAGGATCGGAGTTCGTCACGATCTCGCGCGACGGGCCGATCGTATTGCGCGTCACGCCGCACCTCCAGTGCCGTTTTCTTCTTCGCTGTACAGACTAATCATCTTCATGCGTTGCACGATGCCCAGCGCGAGATTCATGTACCCAGACACCTCGTCTTCAGTCGGAGGTTCGTCACCATACCCACGAATGTCCTGGAACGCATCGCAACCAGAGCACGACCCGTACGCTACGAGGACGCAGAAGTACGTGAACGGCTGGTATCCGGTCGCACCGATCGCGAAGAACAGCGTGCCTTGGTAGTCACCGTCGTCGATCCTGTGGATGCGAGACGGATCAGGGCAGTCTCGGTAGTCGTCATCATCCTGAAGCGCCTCGACGACGGAGCGCACGATGTCTTCGTACCCATCCGGTCGCTTGGCGCGGAACGCAGCACGCATGGCCTCGCGCTTGGCGTCGAACCGCAGGACGAATCTTTTGATCATGGCGCACCAACCAGCGACTTGAGCACCGCGTCGTTCTCGGGGTCCAACCACTTCTCCTCCGTGATATGTCCGATCACGGTGCAGCGACTTCCAAGGCCACCATCCACGATGCGGACGTACTTCCCTTCCAGGTTGTCCCACGACGACACCCCAACGGTGTCGAGCACACGCAGGATGAAGGTCAGGCCCCACGCCGTTCCGATGCGCTTCTTCAACGCATGGTCGTACCGATCCAATGCGTACCCGCCCCAGCACACGGCACAACCCGGCCATTCAAGCACGAGCGAAACGGTCAGGATGCCGTGGTCCTCGACGTGGAGCGTGGCCCGCTTGATCTGGGCGTTGCGGTAGACGGGGGCGCTCAAGAGGCACCTCCGCGCTTCCGCTCGGCGAGCATCGCGTCGGCTTGCATGTAGCGAACGACCGCAATCGCCCGCGCTTCCAACTCAAGGCGACGGCGAACCTTCTGGATCTCGTTCATCGCGTCCCATGCGGTCGCCTCCGGAAGCGGGAACGGAGTCTCTGTGATGTGCTCCTCTCGCTCCAAGTTCGGATGCAAGGCGAACCGCGTCATGTCGCTCCCGAACACCTCCAGCGCGCGGTCGTCCATCGCACGCACGCACTTCACGAGGCGATCGTCGATCTGAAGCTGCCCCGCGAACCAGTCGCGCATTGTCATCCCGCTTGACCTGATGATACTGCCGAGGTTGGGCGAGAACCCCTCGACCGGGAACGCCGGTCCTCCGTCGTCGATGGGCGCGCTCACGACTGCACCGTCCCTTCCTGCACTTTCAGCTTGCTCATGGGTCCGATAGCCGCACACTACCCTCTACCGAACCACAATTCCTCCCTCTCGTGGCCCTCGAAGACTACTACCCCCTCCGCCGCTACCTCAACGAGGGTCTCTTCGACTACCAAGACGACCTCGAACGCGAGGGCATGGAGCCCGATTCCGCCTTCCCACCCGTCCGCATCGTCTCCCACCTCGACCGACGCCCCCCAACCACCGCCGACACCTGCTGGAAGTGCAACCAACCAGGAACCCCACTCAAGCCCCTAAAACGCACCCTCCACGGCACCTTCCAGCACGACCTCTCCTGCAACCCCGAAGTCCACGCCTAACGGTTTCAGAACCGTAAAACCATGCTCTAACTCACCCTCTGGACGATACCCCGAACGGTAATTCCGAACTCCCAGAGTGCAGAAGCCACGAAATTATGGTAGCGGGGGCACCAACGGTGGGGGAGCCGAAACGAACCGGGGTTCGTGAGGCCACCAGAAACCTTCTGCGTCTGAGATCCAGAGACAGCTCCGGGCCTGCGGCCCTCCGCTGCTCGCGCATTCGCGCGAGATGCTTGTGAATGCCGCAGACCGAACGCCACAAGCGGGTGAGAACACAGCCCGGAGCAATCTCAGAAGCCTCCGAGATCCCGGAAGCCTAACTCGGAGCCCACTGGGGCACACACCACTCCAGAAGGCAACACTACACCTTGAGGGTCTCCCGACACCAGAAACCAGCTCCAGTACGCCCACTGAGAGCAGGAACCACTAGGGGTTGGGGGTGCGGGTGATAGTAGCCACTAGGGGTGGGGGTGGTGTGAGAGGTGAGGGGGAACATCGGCAGTCGAAGGTCGCGTGATGCTCCTCCGGACGGGGGGTCTGGATAGGGCCTTGTGACGTTCTAAGGCTATGGGACGCATGGATTTAGGCACGTTCCAGCGTGCCGCGAGCGCAACAGAATGGATATTATCCGACGCTAGGAAGGCCAGGAGCGAGCGGTGGCTGTGCGGCTTGCGCTCCTCCCCCTCCTTGTTTCCTGTGCTCCCTTTCGCTCTAGGCTCCCCACCTTGCGCTCCCTTGCGTGCAGCTCCACGCTGGCTACCGATAGGCACGAAAAAGGCCAGCGTGTGAGGCTGGCCTTCCTGAAGCGTCCCAGGGGGATTCTAGGCTAAGGGTACGGTGTGCAGTGCGAGCGTATCCACGCGCGGTGTCGTTCTGCTTCGCGTTCGGCGTCGAGCACGGCCAAGCATGCGCGAGCGTAGGCTTCCCCCGTGCGTTCGGCGCCCTTGGACGCGGCATCGATCGCGAGAGATTCGAGGGCGCGGATGACGGCGCGCAACTCGCCGGAGGATGCTTGCGCGGAGAAGTAGCCTAGTGTGGGGATCATGGCCGGATGCTCCGGAGCACGACGGCGAGGGTTAGGCACGCCGAGCCTACGGCGAGGAGGAGTAGGGGGAGCATGCTAGGCGTCATTTCGCACGCTCC
>ERZ724522.615-NODE-615-length-21872-cov-14.555897_pt1 | contig 21872 bp, 23 predicted proteins | sample MGYA00376055_ERZ724522 | MGnify/ENA primary metagenome ERZ724522 (study PRJEB28724, sample SAMN07190884) | wastewater metagenome | isolation source: effluent of sewage treatment plant in Hong Hong | place: Hong Kong | collected 2016-03-17 ...
CTGCTCGGGCGATCGCGCCGTGTCGCCGAGGTTGCGCAGCTGCGTGCGCAGGCCCTCGTGCATGTCCTCGAACTGCTCGATAGCCGGGAGCCCGGCGAGCTGTCGGTACTTGCCCACGACGCCGCGCGTCACCTCGGACGCGATCGCGTCGGACTCCATCAAGAACCCTTGGTCGAGGTCCGCCTGGAGGTCTGCCCCGATGCGGGAGGCGTTGGCGCCGGCCGACATCAGCGACTGACCGAACTGCTGGATTGTCTGCGCGGTCGCGTCCTGGATCGGTGCGACCGTCGGCGCCGAGAACTGCCCCTGGCTCTTCTGCGTGCTGACCGGGACGGTTGGGAGTGGAATGCGCATCAGTTGCGGCTCCAGAGGTAGGCGGGCACGGCGGCGCGGCTCGCACCGTCCAGCAGTGCTGCGAACGACGACGCGGCCGGGTTGATGCTACCGGCAGTCGCACGCAGATTGCCGGCGGTGACGCGCCCCAGCGCGGCCTCGTTGCGGAAGTTGACGGCCTGCGTGCGCCGGCCCGAGACGGCGGTGGCCGTGTTCCGCTGGATCGTGAGCGCGTCGAGGCGCTGGGCCAGCCGCAGAGACACCCGCTGTTCGAGCGCGTTGCCGCTGCTCAGGTCGACGCCAGCCGCCGCCTGCTGCGCGACCTGCTGCCCAGCGGCCTGCCCGTACTGCATGCCCAGCGCGCGCAACTCGGCCTTGCCGGCGTCGCGGGCGGTCTGCGCGTCGAGTTCGGCCATTCGCGCGTTGCGGGCGGCCATGGACGCCTGGAAGTCGGCGGCCAGCGCAGCCTGGCGCGCCTGGAGCTTGCTGTTCTTGGCCCCGTAGTAGGCGCCCACCGTGCCCATGGCGGCGCCGGCAAGCGATGCGATCGCGCCGATGCCGAGAAGCGGGCTCGTCTCGGGGGCCTTCGGAGCCGACGACAGTGCCGCGTAGCTCTGCAGGCTGTTCGACAGGGAGCCAAGGAAGTCGAAGCCGATCATCAATCCCCCCAAGAGACGGTGAGGACGGCGCCCGTCACCGACATCGGCAACGGCTCCGTCTGCACCATGCGGATCTGCTTGTCCTGCGTGAACTCGCCGAAGGTGATCTCGCGCGTCATGCCCGTGAAGTCGTCGGCCTCGCTGGTCGTGTTCAGCGTCACCGACGGGCCACCGAGCGGCCCCACCTTGAACGGCGCAGAGCGGTTCAGGCGCAGGCACACGTGCGTCGGCGAACCAACGCGGCCGTGGCCGAGACCGTCCACCGGGATCGCGGGCGGCATGGTCACTGCCTCGACCGTGTAGCCGAGCCCGACGTGGACCTTGTAGCCGACCGTCGTGGCGCCGGCCTTCGTGCGGATGCTGATGGCGCCACTCGTGACGGTCTGCGCCTGCATCACAACGCCGTCGGCGACGACCTGCACCGTCTTGCCCTCGAGGTGCGACAGGCCCGACAACGTGTCGCGGCCCCACGTCCAGATGGTCGACGGGCCAGCCGGCGCGCTCGGGAAACTGTCCTCGATCACGCCGGTCGCCACCGTCGTCGAGCTGGTCGCCGTGATGCGGACCCGGTAGAGGCCGAGCCACTTGATGCGGTCGCCGACGTCGGTGGTTGCCGGGTAGGCGAACGTCGCGGCGCTCGCGGTCAACGTGATCGTCTGCCCCGCGGCGTAGGTCGTGCCGCCGGTCAGCGTCAGCGTCGTCGCGGTCGTGTTCGTGCCGTCGTAGGTCAGGTGGCTGTCCACGAACCGACGGTCGGCCAGTGTGGCGAATCGGCGCTCGGCCATGCGCTCGATGTAGCGCAGCTGGCTGCCGTTGATCGTCCGTCGACAGACGGTGTAGACGATGTCCTCCCCGCCCTCGGGGACCACGCACACCGACTCGAACGTGCCGTCGGTCGTGTGCTGGTGCCATCCGCCGACCTGCTCCTCGGGCGAGTAGGTGAAGCCGAGCAGCGTGCCGTCGTTGCGGACCATCCACAGCGTCGGGATCGGCCCGCGCTGGTGCGCGATGCCGTCCGCCAGCGCGTAGCCGTCGAACCAGTCGGCGCACCGCTGCGAGACGTTGCCGACCTGCCAGCCAGCATCCGTGCGAAAGCCCAGCTCGCGGATCTGCCCGGAGCGGTTGGCCTCGAAGATCAGCGAGTTGCCGACCACCACCGGGCCGCGCTCGCTGGCGCCGACGCTGGTGACGGGTCGGGCCGGCGTGATCGCGTCCGCCGTCAGCGCCGCACCCTCGGGCGACGCCAGCCGAAACTCCTCGCTGTCGGTCAGCACCACCAGCGTCTGGCTCATCGGGACGACGTGCCGCACCGTGCAGGGGCGCCCCGACTTCAGCGTGATGCTCAGGCGGTCGTCCGGCTGCAACGGGATGTGGAAGCTCAGGTCGTTCGACGTGCCGGTGCGCGTGCCCCAGATGGTCTGCGGCCGACTGAACGTGCCGCCGAAGAGCTGCCGCCCCTCGAAGTTGCCCGCAGCGCCGGGCCAGTCGTTCGCAGTACCGCCGATCGTGGAGTCGGTGCGCGGGAGCGTGAAGCTGTCGTCGGCCGGCTCGTCGGCGTCGCGGAACGTCGTGCCCGTGGTCTCGCCGATCAGCACGTACCGCTCGTTCTCGGCGCGGTAGATCCGGTAGACCTCGGCGCCGACGACGGGGATCCAGGTGAGCGTGTTGTACGACCCCGGCACCGTGAGGTTGTTGAACGCGCCGGACGATGGGCCGCCCTCGGACTCGCGCCCGTCGGCGTCGATCGACGTGATGCGGTAGAAGTTCGACAGCGTGCTCGATGGCGTCGCCAGACGCGCCGTGCCGGTGCCGCTGCCCGACGTCACGTAGGATTCGCCGCTGACGGTGCGAAGGTCGAGCTGCGTCGTGTTGTAGGGGCCGACGCTGTAGAAGTCGTCCGGGACGCCCGTGAGCCCCTGGACGTAGATCGTGTCGCCCGTGCGGAAGATGTGCTCGGATGCGAACGTGAGCTGCAACCGTGTCGGGCCGCCAACAACGGCCGCGCTTGCGATCGTGGCGACCTGCCCCGCGTAGGGGACAATCGCCGGGTTCGACCATGCCGGCGGGCCGACAGGGGCCGAAAACGCGATCGTGCGGAAGGCCCACTGGACCGGACCGAGGCGCACCAGTTCGCGCGGCGCGTAGCTGCGGTGCGCGATCGTCAGCACGTTGGCCGACTGCGAACGCATGTCGAGGCCGGCAAGGTCGGCGTCGAGGTACTGGTGCGGGATCTCCAGCTCTCGCGTCACCGGCAGCTGATACCAGTAGGTCTGCCAGCCTGGATCGACGCCTGGCTCTACGTCAGGCTGCCACGCGCGGCAGTAGAAGTAGTTCGTGGAGTTCTGGACGATGTCGCCGGGCTGGTAGTAGGCGTTTCCGGTCTGTGTGCCGCCGGAGCCAGCGAGCCCGACCAGCTCGACGGATGGCCCGGTCGGCGTCGCCGCGATCTGGAACGAGTTCGTCGCTCGGTTCTTGACGTAGTAGGCCTGACCGGCGACGAGGCCGTAGCCGACAAAGCCCGTGGTCGTGAACACGACCGGCTGACCGTCCGCGGTGAACGGCTGCAGCGTCCAGTTGACCTGGATCTCGCCACCTCCGAGCACGGTGAACGTGACTGTCGAGGACTCGCGGTAGAGCGGGTAGCTGCCGGCGACGTAGAGCAGCGGCGAGCCGTTCACGAGGAAGCGGATCGTTCCGTAGTTCGACGGGTTGCCGTCCCAGCCGTTCAGCACCAGCACGACGCTGTCCGTTGGCCCGACGATGAACGGGCGCACGACCGCGGCGCGTGTGCTGTCCTTGGCCGCCACACAGAAGCGCGTGCCGGTGCGCGACTCGAGGCCGCCCGTCGTCGTCGTGCGGCAGTTCTTCGCCTCGGCAAGCCCCTGACGGCCACGCACGTCCTCGGCACGGCTGAACATGGCCGGCGACATGCGCCCGCCGCCGAAGCTCTGCTGGATCGTGCGCGTCTTCACGCCCGGCCCTCACCGAGCCACGGAACACCAGCAGCCGGCGCCGCAACGGTCACGCGCTGGTTGCCGTCGTTCGCCTTGGCCCGCGCGATGTGCGCGTTCGCCAGCTGCAGGTAGTCGACCATATTCCTGCGCCCCTCGCCGCCCTGCGTGATCGCCGCGACCAGCTTCGCCGCGAGGTTCAGTGCGACGGCCTCCTGCGCCCACGGGTCGAGCAGGTTCGGATCGGTGACGTAGACCGAGTAGCGAATCCAGGCGTCCGACAGGTTGCTGTAGATGCGCTGGATGCCGCCGGCATCGCGCTCGATGCGGTAGCGCGTGCGGTCGCCGGATTGGTCGCGGAAGCCGTCGTAGCCGCCCTTTGGCATGACCTCGATGCACCGCAGCATGCCGGCCGGGATCTCGTAGCAGTAGCGCCACGTCTCGTTGCCGCCGTCCGCGACCTCGACCAGAGCGGCCCGCGTCGTGGACCATGCCCATTCGTGGCCCTGCGCGACCTCGTTGAACGCCTGCCAGAAGAAGCGGGCGCACAGCTTCGCCGGCTTCGTGTCGTCCGGCGGCGCGATCGACGTGATGTAGGGACTCTCGCCGACGTAGGCGAGCGCACGGTTGCACAGGTCGACAGCGGTGACCACGGGCTGGCCCTCGACGAACAGGTTGTAGGGGTAGACGTTGCGCTCGAAGAACTCGCCGAAGTTGGCCGCGGTCAGCCGCACGCCCTCGATCTCGACGTTCTCGAACCGGATGTCGTGCGGCGTGTTGCCCCAGTCGGTGCCGTTGATCGGTGACAGCTGGTCCGGCGTCTCCTCCACCACGACGTTGCGAAGCGTGATGTCCGCCACGTCGCCGAGCCCGTCGCGCGCAAGGCCGCCGGGGAACGGATAGACGTAGTTCTCGATCGACAGGAGGCGGTTCTGGTGCTCTCCCCACACGTTGAGTCCGTCGATGACGATGTTGAAGCGCCCGTAGCCGGCAGCGGCCTCCGACTCTCGGTTGTCGTTCCACAGCTTGATCGTGGAGTCCGCCGCACGAGCCACGCCGCTGACCTCGTCAGAAATGGCAAGGCTCACGCAGTCGCAGTCGGTCAGCGTCTGGAACTTGCCAGCGTTGGCCTCGCCCCAGTAGCCGAACAGGAAGGCGCCGCCGTTGCTGTTGGCCACGAACAGGTCGGTCGCGTGCAGGCTGAACCAGTTCGATTCAAGGTAGAGCCCGTCGTCTCCGCAGAACATGAGGCAGTGGTCGACGGTCGATTCCTCGCCGTCCGTGCGCACGCTGCAGTCAAACCCGTCGTTGTTGTAGTTCCAAGGGCTGACGCCGATGCAATACTCCCAGTGCGCCACGCCTTCGCGCGCGAAGAAGTAGGGCCACGCGGCGAACATCTGGCCCGAGATTGAGCCGTCGTAGGCGAAGTTCTCGAAGTCAAGGCCAAGGACTGGCGCGTACTCGATCAGTTGCTCGAACGGCAACGCCTGCACGTCGGACCAAAGCGCGTAGGTGGCGAACATCTGGCCGGCGCCACGGATCGTGTAGGTCGTCGAGCCGCGCACGTCCCACGAGCCAACGAGCACTGCGCCGCCGTCGGTGTAGATGTCGACGCCAGCCCCCACCTTGAACAGTCGTCCGATCGTGTGGACTCCAGCCGGGAAGTAGAGGCTGGTCGCAGCGTCGGTCCACTGCGCCGTGCGCATCGATAGCGTTCCGGTGCCGGTGCCCGTGAAGTCGATTTCGGTGCCGCCGCTGGTGCGCGCCAGCTTCAAGTCCGCACCGCTCGGCGACAAGACGTAGTACACCTCCGTCAGCGACAGCGCCGTGCCGGTGACGGAGGGAAGCGTCCCGGTCGTGGCAAGCACCACGCGCTGACCGGCCGTGTATCCGTGCGATGCGCTGCACGTGATGACGTTCGTTCCGGTGTTGATGCTGCTGACGGTCTTGGTGAGCGTCGTCCAGTCGGTGCGCGGCGACGGCAGCGCAGGCTTCAACGGCCGTGACTGCACGATGATCGGAACCCGGTCGCCGTTGCACTCGACCCACAGGCGCACGTTCGTCGGCACCTGGAGGTAGAGCACGCCGCCCACGATGGACTGCGTGACTCCCTTGTCCTTCGGGTAGACGACGGCCGAGGTGATCGCGCCGGCAAGGCGTGTGATCGCCACCGTGGCCGTCTCGTTGGCACCGAACTGGAACCACGCAGGCTCGACCGTGGCGCCTGCGCTCCATGCCTGCGTTGGCATCACGGCAGTCCGGCTGTAGCCGTAGACGTAGGCCGAAGCGCCGTTGACGGTCGCGCTGTAACGGGTCGACTGGTAGGTCGACGTGCCGGGGCTGCTGTAGACTTCGACCGTCATGGGGTGCGCAGCCGGTCAGGGAAGGCCGGCCGGCACGGCCACTACGTCAGCTCTTCGCCTTCTCCAGCCACACGGCGGGCGTGTCGCTGATGAGGTCGAACACGCCCAGCACGTGGAACACCATCCCGTTCCGCTTGACCGGCTCGACTGCCTTTTCGTCGAAGATCGAGACTTCTTGGTCGCCCTCAAGCACGAAGGCCTCCGCCACCGGCACGTCGTCGGTCGGCCCCTTGCGAAGCCGGTTGTCGATGAAGGCATCGACGCGAGGCCGCAGCACCCGCTTGCGCGGGGCGTGCAGGATCTTGCCGTCCTTCTCGACGGTCTCGGGTGCCTTGACGGCGCCCTGGTTGGTGGCGGAGGACTTCTTGACGACGAGGGTTGGGGATTGGCCAGTCATGGGAGTTGGTCAGCGGCTACCAGCCGGCAGCCGACATCTTTGGCGGGAGCTTCGCGCCGAGGATCGTCGCGTCGCCGTCCGGGCTCATGTGCGGCGTGATGTCGCACGTGACCTTGCCGGCACCGAAGGCGGTCCCCGTCACGACGAACTTGGCGCCGATGTACTGCAGCTGCGTCGGCCAGATCGGGGCCAGCGCAGCGGTCAGAGCCTCGGACGTCGAGATCGGCCGCAGCGGGAAGTGCCACGTCGCGCCGACACGCAGCAGGGCGCCCGCGAGCGCCTTGCTGTAGTGCTCGATCGCGTCGGCGTCGGCGAGGTTGGTCGTCGGCGAGACAACCGGGGTGATCGTCACCGTCGTTGCCAGCTGGTCGAAGTTCTCCGTCACGCGAACGCGAAGGAAGAGCTGATTGTCGCCGACGCCGAGGTCGCGCAGTCCCATCGGGACGTTGAGCAAGACGCCCGACACCATCATCGGCACGGTCGTCACGCCCGTCAGTCGGTACTGATCGGGCGTGAGAATCGTTCCGCTGGTGATCGCGAGGTCCGTTGCGATGCGGGTCTGTTGGTTCTGGACCATGGGTCACCACCCGGCCGGGTAGTACTTCCTCGCGTCGCCGACCGTGTTCGGGCCGATGAACGCGCGCCACGTCGAGCCCGTCAACGTCCCGGTTCCGACCGTGACGTTGTAGCGGACGCTGATGTAGCGGAACCCGGTGCTGTGCAGGTTCGGCGGGATCTCCATGGCCACCGGCTTCGGGCCAGAGAGGCCAACGCCAAGACCCGACGTCAGCGGCGTGCGCAACTCGACGTAGGTGTACGCCCGGCTCGAAGCGAGCACCGTGGTGCTCGACCCCGTGCCGGTGAAGTGCGCCGTGTTGTCGCTTGCGATGATGTCGAAGGACACCGTCGCATTGCCGTCGGTCGTCGGGTTGGTGATCTGCACCAGGTTGACGAAGTTCTCCAACCCCTCGCCGATGTCGCGCTTGGCGTTGAGGTCGATGTAGAAGTCGGCGACGACGGTCGTGGTGACCGTCTGTCCGTCCGAAAGGATGCCGCCAGCGTGCTTGACCATCAGCTCACCACCGCCTCGGTCTCGAGGATCTTGTCCATCAGGACGATCGGGTTTCCGTGGAACGACAGCTGGCCGCTGCCCGGCTCTCCGAACTGGCGGCCGGCCTGCTCCAGGTAGCCGAGCCCGTTGATCGACTTCTCGGTCGCCATGCGGATCAGCGCGCTATGGACGCACTGCGGCGCGTGGAACACGATCGGGCCGGAGCCCAGCCGCGTCATGCGGCCGATCATGTAGAGCATCCCGTGGATGACGCTCAGGAAGCTCGTCGGCGCCTGGTTGTTAGACAGCGCGTTGAGGTGCGCCACGTCGATATTGCAGATGCGGCCGAGGCAGCGCCAATCCTGCAGCGCGAAGCCAAGGCCCATGTTCACGACCTGGCGGTAGATGTCGAGCACGCCGCTCGAGTCGGTCGCGCGCTGGACGCCCATGTCCTCGGAGCTGAGGCCGGCCACCATGCCCGGTGGCGTGATGAAGTAGGCGCCCTTCTCCATGTACTTGACCGCGTAGACCGAGGTCTGCGCGTTCGCCGTGGCGCCGCCGCAGCTGAACAGCTGCTTGCTGTTCGGAGCGCTCAGGCTCGACAGGCGGACGGCCCAGCCGTTGAACTGGTCGTCGTTCAGCGAGCCGTTGGCGTAGACGACGGCCTCGGCCGCCTTCTGCGCGACGGCCTCGAAGCCGGCCATGCGCTGGTCGACCAACGTGGTCTCCAGGTCGCTGCCGCGGACGAGGTGGCGCGGGATCTCGCACGCCTGCTCGATGAGCGCCCAGCCTTCCTGCACCTTGGCGTTGGTCGCCTTGCTGATCGGCACGCCCTTGCCGACCGTGACGAAGTAGGCATCCGGCAGCGAAGTGCGGATGATGAACTCCTCGCACGTGTCGAGGTTGGACTCCTGCCACCGGGCGTAGCGCATCCAGTCGTTCCGCTGGTTCAGCAGCTCGGCTGGCTTGACGAAGTCGCCCTTGACCTTGCTCGTCGACTGGTCGACGAAGTTCAGGTACCCATTGCCGTTGACGGCCATTTTCTACCTCACCCCTTCTGGCCCAAGGACCGAGGGAACTGACGACGCGCCGCGTCCGATGCGCTCTCCGCCTGACTGGCGGCAACGGGCTTGGCGACGAACAACCGGTCGGGAGAAATCGCTTGCTGCGCGCGCGCGAACGCGATGCGCAGGAATGGCGGGATGGCCTTGCCTTCGAGTTCCTTCAGGGACTCGGCCGGAACGAAGCGGCGCAGGAACGCATCGCTCTCGCGCACGGTCTTCTCGAAGTTGGCACCGCCGTAGGTCTTGTCCTCGTAGAGCCCGCGCGCGAAGTCCTCGCGGGTCTTGGCGACCGCGGCGGCGCGCTGCTCGGAGAGCGTCTTGTGGACGTGGTCGAACACGGCCTGCGCCTTGTCCGCCGGAATGCCGGCGATGCGGGCCGCGTCCTTGACGAAGCCAACGACGTGCTCGTCGGCGCCCTCGGGAACGTTCAGCTGGAACTCGGCGTCGGCAGCCGGCTCGGTCGGCGCAGTCTTCAGCGCGGCTTCCAGCTTGTCGGCATAGCTCTCGGCCTTCGCTTCGGTCGGCCTCGACTCGGTTGGCGCGGCAGCGACCGGCGCCGCGGCCTTCGTGGCTTCGGTGCTCGGCGCAGCAGCCGGGGTCGCCAACGGCGCGCTACTCGCCGCTGGCGATGAAGTGGGCTCGATTGCGGATGCGGTCACGGCGCTCCTTCTCCATGCGATCGACGAGGTCGATCAGGTCGGGATGCTCGAGGCGGGCTTCCAGGTCGATGCCGACGCTGCGCCGCCCCTCGTTGAACGAGGTCGCACGGTCGTCGGGGCCGAAGCTCAGGGCGCGAACGCCCGTGTCGCGGCGCAACATGTCGATGAAGCGCCGACCCTCGATGGACCCCATGACGAACCGCAGGTCGAGGTGCGCGGCCTCACGTTCCTCGGCGAGGTACGTGCTCACGCGCTCTTCGCGTTCCAGCGTGTCGACGGGATCGCTCACGCGGGGAACCATGGGCACGCGCCGCGGGGGTTATGGGAAACGCCCCGCGCGAAGAAGTGGCCCGCCCCGCCGCTCTCCCACGAACACGGCGAGGCGGACCGACCGCGCGACCTAGCGTCAGCCGCGCGGCCTGAATGTCAGAACTCGGGAGCCCTCGCCCCGATGGGCATGCACCACTTTCCGTCGCCGTCCGCGTCGGCCAGCACCTGTTGGCGGATGCTTTCGCCGGCTTCGGTCAGCGGGCCAACGGCGAGCGCCAGCGGCAGCCACGACGTCGAGAAGTAGCCGCTGCGGGACCGGCGGCCGTCCAGCGCGGCCAGCTCGCACTCCACCCAGCGGCTCCCCTCGCGCTGCCAAGCCGTGTCGACCACCAGCCGCGCACCAGCCTCGCAGATGGCGCGTAGGCTGCTGCCGCCGTCGCCGATTACGCGACAGCCGAGGTCGAGTCCGTAGGCGCCGATCGCCTGTTGCCACGGCATCCACCAGTCACCAGAGCCGAGTCGGCTGTCGTCGCGGCGCACGTCCCACGGTTTGTCCATGGGGAGCACGGTGGCGAGGTAGCGGGCTCGGGCTCGGAAGTGCTCACGCACGCGATGGGCCAGCGTCCGGTCGCCAAGCTCGCGCCACAGGTGGACGGCTGCGATGCCCTCCCAGCCAAGTTCGCGGGCGCTCCACACCGCCGACGTGGCCCAGCCGGGCGTGGTCGTCAACTGGATGAGGTAGTTCCGCGCCTGATGCTCCAGCAGCCGCTGGCACGCCGGGGACCACACCGTTCGCGCCGCCATGGCCAGCCGCGAGATGAACCAGTGCTGCGCGTCCGGGCCGTTCCATCCGCTGGCGCTCGCCGGGTCCAGTTCCGCCAGCTTGCCCAGCATGTCGCCGCCGGACTTGTGGGGCCGGCTGTAGAACATGCGCAGCGCCGGGCGACGCAGCGCGTCCACCACGGTCCCGTCGTGCTCGAGGTGGTGGCACGGCTTGTTGGCGTGCTTCAGCGCGGCGAAGTAGTTGACCACCTCGCACCCGGCCCCGTCGTCGCGCGTCCACTCGACGCCCGTGAAGCACTGATCCTCCTGCGCCCCGGTCTGGCCGCTGTTGCGCGCCCAGCCAAGCGCCGGCTCGTCCCACGTGTGCAGCAGGTCGACGCAGCGGCGCCAGTGGGAAGCGCCCCAGTTGCGGGCCGAGAAGCTGGCCGGGAATGACGGCGTGCCATCGGTGAACGTCGACAGGCAACCGCGCAGGCTGATGGCGCGCATCGCCGCCGCGTGTGCGCTGCCGAAGTCGCGCCCGCTGTTCCAGAGTTGGTGCCACAGGAACGAGAACGGCACGACGCGCGCCTGCCCGTCCGCGAACCACGTCCCGGCGTCCACGATGGGAGCACCGTGCGGCTTGCCCAGCGGCCAGACGGTGGCATGACCCCAAGACAGCCGGATCTCCGGGCAGCGGTCGCCCAACTCTGTACGCCCGGCCTCGCTGCACGTGACCATGCACTCGCCGTTGGCCCAGCCCTGCCCTGCGTACCACGTGAACCAGACGTTCACGTTGAACATGCCGAGGCGCGTGCGGAGGTGGCAATCCCAGCCGGCCGCGTTCGGCACCGGACCACCGACCCACTGCATCGGCTCGTCGTTGCACAGCAGCGGACCGCCGAAGAACGTCAGCGGATCGCTCGGCATCGGGTCAGGCTGCGAAGGGCCAACGCGCTGCCAGTCCCACAGCCGCAGCTCCTGCCCCGGCTCCAGCGTGACGCGCACATCCACCGCCCGCGCCTGCGAACCACACTGGTTGCCGACGATGATCGCCACCGGGCCGTTCGGCGTGTCGTGCTGGTAGTGGCCGGGCTCCGTCACGAGGTCGGTCGTGCCACGGGTCCATCCGGTGAACTGGTAGGGGGAGAGGTTGGCGGGGATCATCGAACTCGATGGCGAAGGGTTCGGCCTGGGCGCATGACTCGGGGGCTGTCCATCACCCCCACCCACATAGGGTTGCCGGGGGACGGCGCACCCCCACCACCGCCGCCGCCACCACCACCAGAAGGCGTGTAGCTCCAGTCCAGGTTTCCCACGTTCGTCAACACTCCGCGCGTGCTGCCGGTTGCAGAGTAGGCCCACTCGGTCGGGTCGATGACGGCCGCGCTGCCGGTGCCCTTGTTGTCTCGCATCGGCTCGAAAGGCCACGGGTCCACCGTCTCGTCGTTGGCGAACCACGCGCCGCTCGTGCCGTTGGTTCCGAACGAGCTGCCGTTGATGACGTGGCAGTTGGTGACGGTGGCGCCTCGACTGCCGATCGTCGAGGCGCTGCTGCCGAGCGTGCCGAACACGCAGTTGCGGACGTAGGTGCCTGCCCACCCGCTCGCCGTGCCCGTCGCCGTCCACTGCCCGGTGATCGTGAACCGCTGCATGATGCAGTCGGTCACGTCGCTGCCGTCCCAGGGCATGTTGTTCAGGCCCGACCCATCGTCGCGCAGGTTGTCGAGCAGGCAGAAGTCGAGTTTGTAGGCGGCGATCGACGCGGTGAAGAAGCTCTGCGTGTTCGGGCAGTCGACCAAGTAGATGTCGAAGAGCGTCGCGCGCGTCGTGTCGGCCTCGAACTGGATGCCATCGGGGTGGATGTTCCAGTAGTTCATGCCCGTTGTCGGGCGGGCCGTGTAGAAGCTGCACGTGTTGGCCGCGATGCTGCCGGCGGTGGCACCAGCGCACGTCACCTCCACCCACGGGGCGCCGGCAGTGAAGCCGACAGCCTCCACCGGAAGGCCAACGCCAGTGTCGAGGTTGCGCGCTCCACTGCCCTCGAACCGCAATCCCCAGTAGGTGGCGCCAACCAACTCCTCGGCGTCGAGGTCGAACCGGTAGCCGCCGACTGGGCCAGTGATCCGCGCCGTTGAACCCTTCGGCTTCGTCACCGTCAGCGCCGGCCGGCCCTTGCCCTGCGTTGGGTCACTGTCCATGCGCACGAATCCGGCAACCGATCCCGGCGCATACCGCTGCGACTGCAACCGGAACGCACCCGTCAGCGGCCGCGTCGTGTCCGCCCCATACTTGCACGCGATGCCGATGATGTCGCGCGCTTCGCAGTCGTAGAGGAAATCGTGCTGCTTGTAGCCCTCCGAGAAGCCGCGCAGGCTGCATCCGGTGTAGATGCGTCGGCCGATTGGCCCACCGTCCCACCCGCAGAAGTCGCCGACGCCGCCGATGGCCGGGTCCGCGTAGAGCACCGAAAGCCGCCCCTCGACGTAGTTCGTAGCCTCGCTGTAGCAGCCGTCGAACCAGTTGATGATGCGACCGCCCCACGAGTAGCTGACCATCGAGTTCGGGCCGAGGCGGAACCCGACGAAGCGATTGCGGCAGATGACGGTCGACGAACCCGTGCCGCCGACGCCGCTGCTGATGTAGCGTTGCCCGATGACGTCGGGTGCGTTCAGGTAGGCCCCGGCAGCGTCTGCGATGTGCTCGCACCACCAGTCGCCAGACGTGCTGACGCTCGGGAACGTGCCGGCGCTGTAGTCCGTGAACGTGCCCCGGCAGATGATGCGCGCACCACTCAGGTCGGCGCCGCTGCGAGCGAGGTCGCGCGCCTTGCCAATGGACTTCACCGCAAGCGCCCAGCTACTGCCGTTGTTCGCGTCGTTGCCCGACGTCCCGTCAGCGTAGATCGTCACCGCACGCGGTCGCCGGTCGGTCCCGTCGGTGTCGTTGTAGACCACCATCGCGTCGGGGAGCGCGTAGCTGCCAGCCGCCTTGTCGTAGACCGTTGCGACCACCGACAGCGTTCCATTCGGCAGCGCGGCCAAGTCGAGCGTCACGCCCCAGCCGAAGAACGGAGCCATGCCCGACGCGACGCCCGGCATGCGGCTCGGCTGGTCCGAGAAGTTCGGCACCCGCATGCTCGGAGCCGATGCGGTCAGCGTGCTGTGCGGCGTCCCGTTGGCCGTGATGGCGAACTCGACGCGGTCGACGCCGGCGTGCGCGTCGACCTTCACCGATAGGTCGCGCTGGAATCCGGTCGTGGTGTGCCGAACTCCGGTGACGGAAACCCAGTTGCCGAGGATGGCCATGGCTCAGGCCGAAGCTGCCTTGGCCAGCTTGCTCGCAGGACCTCGCCACGCCTTGATGATCCCGAGGATGCCAGCCGTCAGCCCGCCGGCTGCCGTCGCGGCCTCACCCGTCGATAGAGTGCCGTCCTTGACCGCCTCCACCGACTGCTGGATGGCGTCGAAGCCGCCGCGAAGCGCCGCAGCCTGATCGGGCGTGATCGTGTCGGCGACAAGCAACTGGTCGATGACGGCGAGGGAGCCAGCCACACCAGCAGCGATTGGCCCGGCGTGAGTAGCGCACCCGGCAAGCAGAAGGCAAGCAGCAGCGAGAAGGGCGAACCGTGCCCACTTGGTGAACTGGTCATGCATGTTTGCGACTCTCGTTCTTGATCTGGTCGAGCTTGGCCAGGATCTCGGCGCGCTTCGCTCGCCCTTCTTCACGCGCCGTCTCGCTCTCCTGGACGAGTAGCGCGAGCGCGGTGGTGACCTTGCCCTGCGCCTCGGTGTTGCGGTCCATCGCTGCGGCCGTCTTGTCGCCGCTCTCCTTGATCGACTGCACCATGCTCCTGCCGATGCCGAGCACGATGACGGCGAGCAGGCCGAGCACGGTCCAGCCCTGCGCCTCGGGCGGTGCGGCGTCGACCGCGAACGCGACGCCGATGGCGCCGGCGCCGACGCCGATGACTTCGATTGCTGCGTGTGCTGGTGTCATGCGAGAATGCGCTCCTGCACGACGATGCTCCCCGTGATCGTGGTCGCGGTCGTCGCGCTGGCTTGGTAGGCGATCAAGGCACACGTCCCGTTGTAGAGACGGATGCCGGGGTCCATGGGCCGGTAAGGCCCCGCGCCGATGTTCGCCGCAGCTGCGCTGTAGGTTGCCAGCGGGCGCGCGATCAGGAGCGAGACGCTGCCCGTCACCAGCGACGTGCCGAGCGTCAGAGTCTGGATGCTGCGTACGCCCGTGTCGCCGGCCGCAAGCTGGAACCAGACGATCGTGCCGATGGTCGGAGTCGCCGGGATCTGCGCGCCGACGAGGTTCGCCAGCGTCGCGGTGCGGCTTCCGGTGCCAGCGCTGTTCGTGTAGGTGACGGTCGCGTTGCTAATGACGGCCGCGTTCGTCGCCGCCGCCGTGAACAGCAGGCCGATCCAGCAGCCTTCGCCGTTCGTCGTGCCGTTCAGGTCGCGCGCCGGCAGCGTGCCGCTGTTGACCGTCTGGCCCGTGGTCGTCGTGACGACCGCACCGCTGTTCACCCACAGCACGTCGAACAGCGTGAAGAAGTGCGCGACCGTGCCGGCGAGCTCGAACTGCGTCAGGTAGTTGCCGCCGGTCGCAGCGTTGACGATCGGCACGCATCCCGCGTCGGTAGCCGTCGTGCCGTCGGTCGTGCGCCCGGCGAGGCCCGGCGTGCCGGGAGCCCAAGCGCCGGGAAAGCCGCCGTCCTTGGCGAAGCAGTAGTGGTAACCCACCGTGTCGGCGCCCGTGCCGGCCTTCCAGAACGCGGCGACGCGCCCCTCGATCGCCTGCAGTGTCGGTGGCGGATCGGCCGTGGCACCTATGTCGACCGTCACCGCAAGCGGCACCGGAAGCCGTGCACTGGCAGCGCGATCGCGCTCGACGCCCGCACGAAACGTCACTGCGCCGCCCCGGCGCCAAGCTGGCCCAAGGCGTTGCCCGGCTCGACCGGCGACTGCGCCAAGTCCTTCGTGACGCCGGCAGCCTGCTGCACCATCGCAGCCTGCTGCTGCGCGGCCATCATGCGTGCGCGGGCGTCGCGCACCGACTGCACCTCGCGCACGCTCTTCAGCACGCGCGCCGGGGCCCCGAACGTGTCGCGCAGCTCGTCGGCCGCGGCGTCCACGTCCACGCGGTCGCGCACGTGATCCCAGCCAGGCACGAGGCCCAACTGCGCGATCATCTCGACCAGCTGCATCGTGCCGCGGCTCTGCTCGGCCTTGAGCGCGCGGAACAGCGGCGCCAGCAGCTCGACCTCGAGTTCCTGCCCCTCGATCTCCGACGGCGCAGGCGGCACCATACCGCGCTGCATCAGGAACCAGATGATCGCGTGGATCAGCGGGCGAAGCAGCTCGTGGTCGATGTTGTTCAGCACCGGCCCGACGCCCTGCATCTTCTCCTGCAGGCGGGCCATGATCTCGCGTGCCGTCGTGCCGCTGCGCGTGTCGCCCAGGAACGCCTGGAACACGTCGGCGTAGAAGGCGCGGGCGATGCGGACGTGGTCGCCCTCGACGATCTGCTGCCACAGGTACTGAATCGGCAGCGTCGGCGGGGCAAGCGGTTCGATGCGGGCCGCTCCGGTTGTGCGCGTGTGCGCCCCCGGCATGCCCATCACTTCCTCGATCTCTGCCGGCCCCTGCGTCGCCGGGCGCGTCATCTTGTCGATGGCCTCGCCCATGCGCACGTGCTTGTGCTGCAGCCCCGACGTGTCGCCGAGCGCCTTCATGGCGGCCGACGTGCCGTAGGTGTCGTCGCCGTGGACCTCCCAGCGCGGGCACAGCACCGGCATGAACGGATAGCCCGACTCACTCAGCGGCGGCTCGTCCTCGCGCGCGCTCTGGTCGATGTAGACCGAGCGCCACGGCATGTTGCGGTTATCCTGCCGCGTCGGGTCCCGCTGCTTGCGCTCGTCGATGACGTGCAGCAGCTCCACCGACTCGCTGTACTTCCGCTGCTCCCATGCGTGCCTGACGCGCTCGCTGCAGTTCTCCAGCCCGAAGCGATCCACCACCGCCGCCACCGTGCTGGTCAACTCGCGGTAGAGCGCCACCACGTAGCCCTCGAAGTCGCGGTCGATGCAGTAGGTGCCCGCCGCGAGCTTGTGGAGGTGGATGATGTTCTCCTCGTGCTCCTCGATGACGAGGCAGCCGGGGCCGAACGCGCTCATCTCCGCGACGCAGTGGCGCAGCGCCGGATAGACGTTCGCCTGCGCCATGACGGCGTGCACGATCAGCGACAGCTGGTCCGCCCACTCGCCGCCGACGTTCTTGGACGCCAGAAGCGGGTCGCGCATGCGGATGCCAGCCCACGGGGTGGCCTGCGGGAACGCGCCGGCAGCCAGGCCGGCGACGAGGACGCCGTGCGCCCAGCTCGCCGTGTTGTCGAGGATGTCGCCGAACGACACCCGGCGATCGCGCTGCGTCGTCTTGCCGAGGTACTTGCCGTTCTGCGGCAGGACGTAGCGCGTGATCTTCTGCCACACCGGGATCAGCTCGGCACGCTGGTTCTTCGCCTCCTCGTAGCGGCGGCGCAGTTCCTGCGTCAGCGTCTCGGCGGCGGCCACGTCAGCCCCCGAGCAACGAGTTGCCGCCCAGGGTCAGCGGCCCGGCGTTGTTCGTCAGGTTCGGCCCGACGGTGCCGCGGCGCTGCTCGCGGTCGTAGATCCCCATGATGTCGGGGCCGGACTTCGCCGCCTTGACCTGCTCGGCCATCGCGGCGCGCTCCTGGCGGGCGGCTGCGGCCTCAGCGGCGTCTTGCGCGGCGGCTTGCTCCCGCATGCCCTTCCGCTGCCGGCTTGCCGCCTGCTCGCCACTCACCACGCTGTAGCCGGTGCCAGCGACCGCAGCCGCCGCACTCACCGCCAACGCGATCTCGCCGATGCCGTAGCCCATCAGAGCCTCTCCGTGAAGATCGTCTCGTGCTCGTCGAAGCCGATGCGCGGCAGCAGGTCCGCCATCGCGGTCCCGCGCTTCGCGTGCGCCGTGCAGGTTGTGGCGCCCATGTCGCGGGCGTCGCCGCGGGCCTGCAGGATCAGGCGCGCGCCGAGGCCCTTGCCACGGTGCTCGGGGGCCACGTAGACCGCGGCCAGCTGCGCGTTGATCGTGCTGCGGTAGAGCGGGTGCGGGCCGATGAAGGCCAGCGCGTAGCCGACCAGCTCGTCGCCCACGAACGCGCCCAGGACCACGGCCGCACCGCGCTGGTGCAGCAGCTCGATGCGCTCACAGTCAGGATCGAGCACGAGCCCCAAGTGCTGCGCCTCCACCTCGGCGAAGTGCCGCGGGAACAGAGCCGCCCCATGCTCGCGCAGCTCGGCAACGCTAATGGGGCGGATCATCGCGCCGGACGATGGGCGCGACTGGCTGCGGTTATGGGAAAGCGCCCCTGCGTCAGAAGTCGCGGATCGGGTTGTACTCGCCGCCGGCAGCCTCGCCGTAGTCCGGCCGCCTCGACGGCTGCGGCTTCTGCCTAGCCATCGCCAGCCGGTGCGCCTGCGGGATCGGGTTGCCGAGGATGTCGAACCGGTGCGCTCGCTTCGGCGTGTCCTTCAGCGCCAGCAGGTAGGCCGCGGCGAAGTCCGGCGAACGGCCCAGCTTGGCCACGATCTCGTCGCGGCTCTCCACCTTGATGCGGTTGCCGACCGGCTGCCACAAGGCGCACGTCAGATCAGCGCGCAACCGTCGATCCGGCGGCAACGCGATCCCGCGGTTGTTGGCCGGGTCCAGCGCCTCGCGCATGCGCCACCATTCCATGCTGCGCTCGTTCACGAAGCCGTTGACGCCCGACAGGTCGCGCTGCCCCTTGATCGCCGGCCCCGCCTCGCCCGCGTTGACGCCGTGGACTTGCTGCTGTGCTGCGGCCAGCGCGGCCAGCGGTTGCGCGCCGACGCCAAGCGCGTCAATGTGGATGGGCGCACGGTCGCGCACGGCCGCGATGACATGGCCTGCGATCGTCGGGCCGTCGGGGCACTCGCTGCCGGGGTAGACGATCGGCGTGTCGAACCAGCTGCCGTGCCGGCGGGCGATGACGGTCTGATCCTTGCCGCCCATCGCAACGTCTACGCCAACGCTGTCCATCTCGGGCCGTGGCTCGAGCGGCTTCCACCGGGCCATCGCGGCGTCCACCCAGGCCGTGGGGATGACCTGGTAGGGCGGGTCCTCCATGCCGGCAGTGAACGAGCCGAACAGCAGCTGCGAGCGCCGCGGCTCCGGCTGCGCCTGCAGTCCTGCGATGTAGGCGCTGTCGCGGAGGTAGGGGTTGTCCGTGACGCGCGAGGCGATGAACGTGCGCGACTGTGGCCGGATGATGCGCACCAGCTCGGCCGCGGTCGGCTCGGCCGGCAGGTCGTAGTCGCGTTCGCCGGCCTCGGTCCACATGAAGCGGCGGCCGTCCGGCACCTCGTGGTCGGCGTTGCCGTCGACCGAACGCGCGAACCACCGGATCTCGCCCGACTTGGCCGGGTTCGGGTGCTTCTCGTCCAGCCACGGGGCGAAGTAGGCGATGACCCACTGGCCCTCAGGCGACGAAGGCGGGTTGAACGTCAGCAGCGTCTTGCACCGCTGGCCCGGCGTCGTGGTGCGCACCCAACCCATGAGGAACCGCACCTGCGACTCCAAGAACAGCGTGGCTTCGTCGATGCCCAAGAAGTCCTTCGCGCGCCCGCGGTAACTCTCTTCGTCGCCCGGATGCGGCACGCTGCCGAACTCGATCAGCTCGCACGTCGGCGTCGGGTTGCGCCAGATGCGGTGCGGGGACTCGCGCAGGCCGTCGCGGTTACCCACGGTGCGCGCGATCTCGTCTACCAGCGATCCAAGCTCGGTGCCCTCGCGGCGGAAGATCTGGCAGACCTTGTGGCGCGTCAGGGCGGTGCCGATCAGCAGCGACGACTTGCCGCCGCCGGCAGCGCCGCCGAAGCCCACGACGTCGGCCGTCGACTCGTAGGCCATCCGCTGCGGTGCGTTGTCGGGGTGTGGGCGCCAGCACACGGTTGCGATGTCGGACGCGATCATGCGGTCCACCTCGCGCCGCTCGGCCGGCGTCATGTCCGCGAGGAGGTCCGCCAGCTCGCTCTTGAGCGCGTCGGTCACTTCCCGCTCTTGCGCTTGCTGACGGCGCGCAGGATCTCCGCGAGGCGCGTGGCGCGCTGTTCTTCGGTCAGGCCGTCGCCGACGTTGCCGCTGTGCTCGACGTGCTGCCGGTCGCCGAAGTCCTTGGGCAGCCGCTTCGACAGCCGCCACTTGAGCGTATCGACAAGAACGCGCTGCGCCTGCGCGTCCACCGAGTCCACGGGCTTGCGACGGGCCTCGCGCAGCAGCTCGGCTTCGTTCTGCTCCACACTCGACTCATGCGCGCGCGCGTATGCGGCTGCTAACTCAAGATCTGCAGCCTTCCACTCCTTGAACGCCGCCCAGCTCGGCATGCCGTCCTTTCCGTTGCAGACGTCTGCGCCCACCTCGCCAGCCTCCACGCGGTCGAGGATGCGCTGCACCATCTCGGGCGTCCGAATCGTCGGCCTCGCCATCCCTCATTCCCTCCTGAACTCGACCGCGACAGCCGCGCGGGTCTCGTAGTTGACGATGCGGTATGCCTGCGCCCGGCTGACCACGTAGTCCCGAGCCCGCAGGTCCGCCAACACGGCTTTGATGGCCTCCCGGCGGTTTTCCACCCGGTCGCGGATCTCTAGGACGATGCAGTCCGGCACGTGGGCGCGCGGATGCGTCTCGCCGCACGGCAGTCCCTCGAGGGTGTAGCCCCTCACTCCCACGTCCACACCTCACGGTCCCAGCCAAGGGCGCTGGCGATGTGCTCGGCGCTGTCGGTCTCGGTGCGGCGGATCGGATGCGGCCACGCAGCCTGGTGCATGGGAATGCACTATACTGCACGCCGGACACGAACGAAAGCCCTACGTCTGGCACCGGGGGGCCTTGACCGTTCGCCATCCGTACGGGACAATCGGACCCAGGACGGCGAGGGTGCTGTACCAGACTACGGCCGCAGCGCAGCGCGCGCCCTCACCAGCACGGGGCGCCGCCCCTTTCCCCCGATAGTCACAAGTCGATGCTAACGGGTTCCGGGTCGACGCGAACCACGAGTTCTAGCGCCCAGTTCGTTCTGGCGGACCTGTCCAGCATGCGGTTGATCGTTCGCACAACCTCGTACGCATCCGGGAGATCGCTGCGCTCCCACCAGCATTCGATCGCGCCCCAGATCAGTACCGACACCCTAACCACCGACCGATCCTCACGGGTGCACAAGCCGCAGTCGCGAAACCGAATCTTGCTCCAGTCCTTGTGCCGCAAGTAGCCCCTGGGGATGTCGGGGATCTCGGTGGGCCACTTGACGCCGACGTCGTACCCAAACCGCAGCATGTCGGAGGCCGCGTTGACGACGTCTGCGGGGGACGGAAGGCCGCCCACGGGTGCCGGGATTCTCAGGCATCCGCGCTCGCCGACTTCGTTCCGTGGGCCGAACAGATCCCACCACACCTGGTCCCACATAAGCGAGATCGGAGACGGTCGTGCGCCCAGACGGAAGGATGGCCGGTAGCGACTCACCTGACCCCCGCGCGCTCTGCCGCCTCGATGGCCTTCGGAAGCGTGTCCGGGTAGCAATAGTCCTCGTCGCCGATCATTCCCTTGCAGACGCGCAGCAGCTCGCCCGCCGCCTGAGCCTGTAAGCCATCCTTACAAGTTGCCGGCCTCGCGCGCATCAGGCGCAGGGCCTCGTCGATGTCCTCGCCGCTGACCAAGTAGCTACCGTTGACGAAGTGGGCGCGATCAAGCCACGCCTCGACCGCCCGCTCGTGCTCGGCGTCGGTCTGCGGCAGCTTCTGGCGGATCAGGGCCAGCAGCCGGTCACGCGCAGGAACTTGGTCCGCGACTCTCGCATGACACATCGCACCGAAAGTTCCCACCGCGTCCTCGATCTCGCGCATGTCGTCGTCGTTGGTCATCGTCCTTGCTCCCTTCGCACCTGCTGGCTCCTTGCCACCCCCCACTCGCGGGCCAGCTCGATCGCCTTGTCGACGATGGCGATGAAAGACTCCCGCGTCGGGTCGTGGTCCTCCGCCCCGCACTGGCACACGCGCACGCGGTTGTAGCCGTCGCCGCTGTGCCGCCAGTCGGAGCCGTCGCAGCCGTCTTTGTGGTTGGGGCCGAGCATCACGGCTTCGCGCCGAACTTGGTAGTGCGGTATAACGCTGGAGGTAAGCGGAGTGACGACTAGGAGCGAAGCGGCAACGGCAGGATGCCCGCTTGTTACGCGATTGCGCCGATACAACGAGTGGCGCAGAGGGGTTGTTCCCTCGCAGATGACACCCCCGTGTCAGAACGGGATGCCATCCGGGT
>ERZ724522.616-NODE-616-length-21861-cov-12.155187_pt1 | contig 21861 bp, 29 predicted proteins | sample MGYA00376055_ERZ724522 | MGnify/ENA primary metagenome ERZ724522 (study PRJEB28724, sample SAMN07190884) | wastewater metagenome | isolation source: effluent of sewage treatment plant in Hong Hong | place: Hong Kong | collected 2016-03-17 ...
CGTAGGCCGTCACCGTGCTGGAGTCGCAGGCCGTCACCGTGCTGGAGCCGTAGGCCGTCACCGTGCTGGAGTCGCAGGCCCTCACCGTGCTGGAGTCGCAGGCCGTCACCGTGCTGGAGTCGCAGGCCGTCACCGTGCTGGAGTCGCAGGCCGTCACCGTGCTGGAGTCGTACGCCGACACCGTGCTGGAGCCCGTCACCTCGAGCTCGGCGTCGCCGCGGATGTTGATCCACGTCACCTTGTCCTTGACGGCCTGGTCGAGCTCGGCCTGCGTTCGCACATCGCGAGTCGCCATCGATCTTCCTTCCATAGATGCGCGACGAAGAACAGCCCCCGTCGCCCGCGATCAATCCCCATGGGCCAGCTGCCCTGTCAGGCACCGAGCCCACGCTGAGGAGGCGAGGGAAGCTCGGCACCTGACACGACCGCTCACCGCACCTTGACCGGACCTCCCGTCAGGAACAGCGCACCCTGGAGCTCACCGATCCACCACGCGATCTGCTGGCGGTCCTCCTCGCGGTCCTCCTCGGACCGACCGTTGATGAACGCCGCCAGCACGTACCTGGGCGAAGACCCATCCGGAACCTCGCCCTCGATCTCCGTCAGGATGTCGAAGATCTGCGACCCCGCCCGCAACGGATCCGGCCCAGCCGGCGCCGAGCTCGCACCGCCATGCCGGTCATGCACCCCCGGCACGAAGCCCTGAGCGCCCGCATACCCGGTCGGCTCCGGCTCTTCGTCCGTCACCTCGCTGGGGCCGGCCTCGATGTCCGCCAGGTTCCCCGCGCACACCTCGCACAGCTCCGTCGCGTCCTGGTTCACCTCGAGCGGATCACCGCACTCGGTGCACGATGCCGGGACCGGAGCAGAAGCGGGCGGAGTAGGGGCCTGCACCCCAGCCCCGGCATCGATCTCGGCGGGCGCGCCCGGGATGGGTGCGGGCGCGCCCGCCGGGTCGGATGCATCGTCGTCACCCGCGACAGGCTCAACGTCAGCACCCTTCTGCGAACTCGGCGACGACGAGGGGCAGGCCTCGTCGTCGCTCTGAGCGGCCGCGTCAACGGCCTCGACGTCACCGTGCCGGGGGGCGGACGGTGACGGACCTTGATCGGCGGGCGCGCCCCGACGGCGGGGAAGGGGCGCGCCCTCGTCCTCGACCCGGGCGGCGGAACCCGGGGTGCTCGAGGAGTCCTGCTGACGCGCCGCGTGCTCAAACGAGCCCGGCACGTCAGGGTTGTTCAGCTCGGCGTCCAACGCCGCCGCGAACCGGTCCCGCGCGGCCTCGGGCTCGACCCGGTCCTGCGCGAGGTCCGTCAACAGCTGCGCCGCCGTGTTGCGGAGCTGCTGCGACGAACGCCGGTTCTCCGACTGGGCGTGCAGGTACTGGGCGGTCGTGACCATCGCGGTCGCGTCCGCCAACTCGCCCTCGCCCTTCGACCGGGCCAGGGCCGTCTTCGCGACCTGCTTGACGAACTGGGACGTCCCGAACTTCGACGCCTTCTCGATCGCCTCACGCGCCAGGCGGTCATCCACCGCCGGCGCCGCCGCGGTGGGGGGTGTGATCCTCGCCGGGGGCTTGTTCAGGAACCGGGCCGCGAGCTTCGCCGCGTCCGCGCGTTCCATGTCCGGGCGCACCGCGCCCGATCCGATCGCTTCCTCGAGCTGCTCCGCCGGGACCTGCGCCAACTCGTACAGGGTCGTCCACGACGGCGGCAGCTGTTTCCCATGGGAAACCAGCGCCTCGTTCTGGGCGATCCGCACGAACTTCGACGCCGTCGCCTTCGAGATCCCGAGCACGCCCGCCAGTTCCGACAGGCCACCGAGATCGGCCGCCGCCGCCGCCATCTCCGTCCCGGCGTCGATGATGCCCTGCACCGACCGCTGCAGATGCGGGCGCACCCGATCCGCCCAGTACGTCACGCGCTCGTCGACGAGCTCGCCCTGCAACACTTCGACGCTCATCCCAGGCACCGCCCGTCACGGCCGAAGAAGTCGCGGGCCTGGCCCAACACGGCGCGGGCCTCGCGGTACAACCACGCCGCCCGGCGCTGATGGTCCAACGCGACCTCCCGCAGCCGCCGGTTGTGCGCGATGTCGACCGGTGCCCACCCGCACTTCGGGTCGCGCACCAGGGCCGCCTGAGCGGTCCGCAACGTCGGCCCGTGATGCTCGAACGTCTCCACCGCGACCCGGCCCACCGACGCCTGATCCGCCGCGACAGCCTGCAACGCCATCGCCGCACCCAACCGGGCCTCCGGGGACACCCGGCGCGGGAACGTCAACAGGACCCCGGTCACGCTTCACCGTCCCGGACCAACGAGAACCCCTTGCGGGCCCGGCCCGAACCGCCACGATGAACCCACGTCCACCGCACCCGCTTCTGACGCTGCAACGAAGGCATCGACAACTCGATCCCCTTCTTCGACACCCCATCCCCCAGCAGCACCGCCAACTCCTCCGACGTCAACGGGCCCGACGTCGACCCCGCCAACGCCGCCACGATCCGCTCCTGCAACTTCGTCAACGGCCGCGCCTGCGGGCGCACCCGCCGCGCATCAGGAACCGACGACGCCGGCACCGAACGCGACCCCCACACGCCCGTCACGACCGCGCCGCCTCAGCCAGCGCCGAGTGTGCACGAGCCTGAGCCAGGACCGCCGCCTGCGTCGCCTCTGTCGTCGCCTCCATGTGGAGCGCGTGCGCCTTCGCTGCCACGTCCGCCGCCAAGTCCCTCTTCGCCACTGCGGCTTCCACGCGCTCGTCGGCCTCGCGCAACACCCGCGCCGCGTCCATGACCGCCACCGTGTTCACGAGGCCTGCTCCGCTGGCTCGGTGGCAGCGATGAACGCGTCGACGTCCTCGCGCCGGAAGCGGCGGTGTCCACCGGGCGTCCGGAAGCACGGCAGCTTGCCCTCGTCGGCCCAGCGGTTCACGGTCGAGGGATCGACGCTGAACATCTCGGCGACTTCGGACGCCTTCAGGGGTGGCTGCACAGACGACAAGTTGTCATATACGCCAGATCAGGTCAACTACCCAACAGCAGGTTTTTTAGACCGCTCTCGCCATATACTCCGATTTGTGGGGAATGTTGTGCATTCTGGGGATATGCGGTAACAATGACGCATGGCCATGATCGACGTCGCAACCGAGCCCTGGGTTCCCGTGGATACCTTCGGCGCCCGCCTCGCCCTCGTCCGACAGACCAAGGGCTGGAACATCGCCGAAGCCGCCCGAGCCTGCGAGCTCAGTCACACGAGCTGGCGGAACTGGGAACAGGGCCGCTCACCACACGGGATGGAGTCCGTCGCGCGCAAGATCGCCGACGTCACGGGCTGCAGCTACGAATGGCTGATGGCCGGAGGCGAGCTATCTAGAAATAGATGTTTCTGGCAAGTCCCCGACTCGGGTCAGATGCACCTCCTCGACCAGGCACCCACCGGCGAATGGGTCGGCTACAACGACCGCCCCCAGCTGGCGATAGCGCCATGAATCCCACCGCGCTCGCCATCCTCGCCGCCGTCATCCGCGACGGCATCGACAACGCCCGAACCGACCCCACCAGCGAGCACCGCGTGACAGTGGTTGCGCGTGTCCCGATCGACCGGCCACAGATCCGGGTCGATGTCGTCGCGGGCCGCGGGTACGTGATCGTCGATGACGTGTGGTCGACGTGGTCGATCGGCTGGGACCTCGCCCCACTCCCGACCGCCGGTGTGAAGATTCGGCGCAGCCCCGTCACAGCCGTCGTCTAGAACGTACGGTAACGGCGCCCCCCACCAGGGGCGTGGTGATGGAAGGTGGAGCCGGTTCAGCGCCGGCTCCAGGCAGGGCCTCTCACAAGGCGGACCACAAGGACGGATGGACCATGGCACTAGCGGTAGCTGACGCGCGCCCGGACGACTTCGATCTCGTCGCAGCATGGGCACGAGCCCAAGAGCGCGGGGGCGTGCTCCGGTCATCGATCACCCGACAGACCAGCGACATGCGCAGCCTCGTCCGGTGGCTACAACCGCGCCCGCTCTTCGAAGCCGCACGCGAAGACGTGGAGGCCTGGATGGACGCCGGCAAGGGCCGCAAGAGCCAGGCTCTCGCACCCCGCACCCGGTACTCCCGGATCTCCACCGTCCACTCGTTCTACACGTGGGCGATCATGGAGGAACTCACCGAGCACGACCCCACCGCCCGGATCCGCCGTCCGCGCGTCCGCCCCGGGCTGCCCCGCCCCGTCGCCACCGCCGACCTCGTGCGCGCCCTCGAGCTCGCCGAGCCCCGCATGATGCTCTGGCTATCGCTCGCCGCGTTCGCCGGACTGCGATGCATGGAGATCGCCGGCCTCCACCGCGACGACCTGCTCGACGATCGAGAGATGATCCGCCTTCTCGGTAAGGGCGAGAAGGAGCGCCTCGTGCCCCTGCACGCCGTCCTCGTGGACCTGCTGGAGCGCTACCCGCTCCCCCGTCGCGGGCCCCTGTTCATGCACGACGGCGCGCAGATCCTTCCGGCTCGAGTGTCCAAGGAGATCGCCGCGTACTGCGTCGCCGTCGACGTCAACGCGACCGCCCACAACTTCCGCCACTGGTTCGCCTCCGCCGCCTACGAAGCCTCCGGTGACATCCGCACCGTCGCGGACCTGCTCGGGCACTCCAACCTCAACACCTCGCTCACCTACGCCGCGTTCTCCCCCAGTCGGATGCGGGCCACCGTCGCCGCCATCCCCACACCTGAACGCCGGCCGCAGCAGCAGACGCTCCCGTTCGGGTAGCGTCGCGCCCGCACATCGAGCGGGAGGGCGGAAATGACGGGCGAGAACGACACCCCGGACTGGGTGCAGGCCCCTGACGGATCATGGCAGCAGCGCGCGAAGCCGGTCAGGGCGAAGCGGTCGAAGGCGCCTTGGATCGTCGTCGCGGTCGTGCTCGTGCTCGGCGTGATCGCCGTCGGTGGGTTCCTCGCCACACGCGGGTCCACGTCGACCGGGCCTCTTGCCGCACCGACCCACACGATCGGCGGGACGTTCACGCTGCACGACGGGATCCTCAAGGCCGTCGAGGGGAAGCCCTGCTCGTCGAAGTCGGAGGGCTACGGCGACATCCGCGAAGGCGCCGCCGTGGTCGTGTCCGACGGTGATGGGAAGGTGCTCGCGACCGGTGCCCTCGGGCCCGGCACCGTGACGCTCACCGGTGTGCGCGACTTCGGCTACTGCGCGTTCCCCATCAACGTTCCGGCGGTGCCAGAGACCGCGTTCTACAAGGTCGAGGTCAGCCACCGCGGCGCGCAGACCTACTCCCTCGCCGACATGAACGCGAAGGACTGGAAGCTGGACCTCAGCTTGGGGTGAACCCCCGTCAGGCGGCGCCGGCGACGTAGGCGGTGAGGGCGTGGGTGGCGTTGCGCGCCAGGCTGGCCCGGTTCCGGTCGTAGTAGCTGATCATGCGCGGGTCGGCGTGACCGGTGCTGTTCTGGATGTCGCGCTCGGAGACCCCGGCGTCGAGGCTGAGGGTCACGAACGTGTGCCGGAACGAGTGCGGTGAGATGCGCTTGCGGACGCTGGCCGCCGCCGCGAGGCGCTTCACCCAGCGGTCCGCGGTCTTGCGGTCCATGCGGTGGCCGTCGCGCCGCAAGAACAGCGGGCCCGTGACGAGCTCGTGCTCGCGCTGCAGCCGATCGACGGCCCACGCGGTCTGCTGCGACAGCGGGATGAGCTGGCTCTTGCCGCCCTTGCGGGTCACGAGCACCGTGCTGTAGCCGCGTTCGAAGCCCAGGTGCTCGACGTCCATCCCGGCGACCTCGGAGACCCGGAGTCCGCACAGTCCGAGCAGGCACACGAGAGCGTGGTCGCGCGCGGTCGGCTCGGCTGCCTTGAGGATGTCGGCGAACTCGGTGCGGGTCAGCCCGTTCGTCGTCGACTCGCGCGGGACCTGGGGCCGGCGGACGTGCGCCATCGGGTCGGAGGGGATCAGCCCGTCGAGGTGCGCGTACTTGAACAGCCCGGCGAGAGCGTTGAGGTGGTGCGCGACGGTCGACTTGGCGAGGCCGAGCTGCTCGAGGTGCCGGCCGTAGAACTCGAGGTGGCCCCGCTCGACCGCCAGCGGGTCGACGGCGACAGCGTCGCACCACCGGTAGAACCGGTCGACAGCCGCCATGTAAGCCTTGAACGTGTGCGGGTTGCTGTAGCGGGCCAGGAACGCCGCCCGGGCCCGGTGGGCGTTCGTCGGGGGTCCCATCGGCACGAGCTCGCCAGAGATAGCGTCGCTGATCATGGTCACGTCCTCCTGTGTAGGTCGTGGTCTAGGCCCTCGATGACGCGCCAACGTCGTCGGGGGCCGCTTCATTTGTGGGCGCCACCGTAGCGGGAACGCGAAGAGGCCCCCACCCCGGAGGGTGGGGGCCTCGCCCCTCGCATGGACCAGGTCAGGCGGGCAGGAGCTGCTCGAGCTCGGCGAGCGCCGCCGCGTGCGAGCCCTCGATCGTGAGCATCGCGATGAGGTGCGGTTCGGGGTCGGCTTCGACCTCGGCGAGGACCTCGTGGGCCCGGTGCTCGGCCTCGATGCGTGCGACGTGCGCGACGAGCTCGGCGGCACGGGCCTCCGCGGCGGCTTCCTTCTCGGCCTTCGCGGCGGCGCCCCGCTTCTTCGGGATCTTCTTGCTGAGCGCGGCGATGTCGCGCTTGGCGGCCTTGAGCGAGGCGGCGTTGTCGGCCTGGGCCTGGTGCAGGTCCGGGTCGGGGTCGACGCCGGCGAGCTCGCGGAGGGCGACGCAGAACGAGATCATCTCGGCGTCGAGGGCGAGGTTCGCGGTGTGGGCGAGGAGCGTGGCGCGCCGGTCGGCGGCGAAGTCCTCGACGGTGGCACCAGGTTCGGTCGTGTAGTTCATGGCTGGTTCCTTCGTGGTTCGGAGGGGTCGGAGGGGGTGGGTGATTCCTGTCAGTAGGTCGCGCTACGCGTCGGTGGCGTCGAGCGCCGTCGGGTCGGCCTGAGCGACGACCATGCGGGCGAGACTGAGCAGCACCCGGGCGAACAGCGCGTTCTGCTGCGCCTGGGTGAGTGCGGTCGCGCCGTACTTGCCGGGGTACGCGATCTTGCGGAGCGCACCCACCTGCCCGGTGAGGTCGTTGCGGAACGTCGTCGCGTTGCCGGCGCGCGTCGCCTGTGTCGCCGCCGCGGCCTGCGACGCCAAGATCCGGGCCGCTTGGGCGGTCGTCGCTGGGGTCGCCGGGATGACGGCGGTGGCGCCGTCCTTGTCGACGGTGGTGATGGTGCCGTCGTCGTTGAGGTCCCGGGACTTGAGCGGCGCCCCGGGGGAGAAGTCCTCGTGCAGGATCACGGTCATGTCGGGGTCCATTTCAGTAGCCAGGGCGTGTAGATCGAGAACGCCGCCGTCGACATGGCCACGGTCACGGGCGTGTCCCACGACGGGGTACCGGAGAACGCTGCGGCGGCCCGCGACTTCTCCAGCGACACGATCCCGGTGCCGGTGTACGCGCCGTCGTTGAACGCCATGCCCGCCACCGCGAAGTACCAGTACCGGAACGTGGCGGTGCTGTCGTGGTTCCAGCAGACGGCGTAGTGCCCGGCGGCGAGCGTGAGCGTCGTCGGGTTCCAGGTGTGCGTGCCGGACGAGTCGAGCGCGAGCGTGGACTGCTGGGTGACGGCGGCGGATGGCTGCATGTCGTCGTTCAGGGCGACGATCCCGACCCACGCGGTCTTCCCGGCGGCCGTGGTCGTGGTCGAGCAGGACACGTCGGTGACGGTGATCGGGCGGCGCACCTCGAACGGGATGAACCGGTCCGTTGCCCCGGCGAGCGCGGTGGACCCGGCGACGATCCCGGCGGACGCCTCGGGCCATCCCGGGTAGACGGTGCTCGACACCTTCGGGCGCATCATCGACAGGCCCGGCGTCGCCCACTCCTCAGCGTTCGCCGCGGAGTTCATGCGCCGCACCTGCAACGCGGTGCCCTTGGCGAGCTTCCCGAGCGTGTTGTCGGCCGTGCCCGTGAGCGAGTCGCCGGCGTTGTCGATCAGGTTCGAGGTCCCGGCGAGCGTGGCATAAGTGGCAGCAAGGGACGCGCTGGTGACGGTCCCGGAGGGGCCGACGGAGAAGAGCGAGGCGCCGGTGGAGTCCTGGACCTCGAAGAGGTTCGCGGACTGCGAGGCCTTGCCCTGCACGACGAGCGGCTTCGACGTCGTCGCGGACGCCACGAGGAGCGCGTTGGCGGTGTTGTCCCCGGTGATGGGGTCGGCGCCGACCCGGAGCTGCTCGACGGTGCCCAGCGACCCGGTCGAGGTCAGCTGCAGCTTCGTGGCGTTGATCTGCGACCAGCGCCGGGACGTCGACCCGAGTGCCCGGGTGTTGTCCGCCCCGGGGACGACGGGCGCGCCGACCTGGAGCTGATCGGAGCTGTTCAGCGAGATCCCGGCGATGTCGGCGCCGCCGCCGGTGGCCCGGAAGTTGATCGCGCCGCCGGCGGGCAGCTTGAGCTCGCCAGTGACGGCGGGGCTCGAGCCGATCGACACCGACCCGGACAGCACGGCGGTGCCGCCGGTGATCACACCCGCGGACGCGGCGGTGAGCGCGGCGCCGGTGACGGTGCCCGCCGCGGACACGGAGGCGACCGAGGTGCCGGTGCTGGTCTGCCAGTCGGTGAGCACCGCTGACTGGCTGGCGAGCCCTTGGACCACGAGCGGCTTGGACGTCGTCGCGGAGGCGAGGAGGAGGGCGTTGGCGGTGTTGTCCGCCGTCGTGGCGGTGTTGGCCACGCGGAGCTTCTCGACGGTGCCGCGGGCGCCACCGGCGGTCACGTAGAGGGCGGTGGTGCCCTGGGTGGCGATGTTGTCGAACGCACCGACGTTCCAGCCGATGTCGCCGTCACCGGCGTTGTTGCGCCAGTAGACCCCGGAGCCACCGCCGTTGGCCTGACGGAGCACGCCGGTCGAGGCGACGGACCCGGCCCCGGAGAACGAGGCGCCGACGACCGCCCCCGCGGCGGAGATCGAGGCGAGGATGGCTCCGGTGGAGTCCTGGGCTTCGAACACCTTCGCGGACTGCGACGCGAGGCCCTGCACGACGATGGGCTTCGAGGTCGTCGCGGACGCCACGAACATGGCGTTCGCGGTGTTGTCGCCGGTGGTCGCGGCGTTGCCGACCCGGAGCTTCTCGACGGTGCCCTTCGTGCCGCCGCCACCGAGGTAGAGCGCGGTAGCGGAGCCGGCCATGGTGATGTTGTCGAACGCGCCGACCGACCAGCCGATGTCGCCGTTGTCGGCGTTGTTCCGCCAGTAGATCCCGTTCGCCGCGCCGTTGGCGGCGCGGAACATGCCGGTGGAGGCGACCGTGCCGGTGCCGATGAACGGGGGCCCGGACGCCGACCCGCCGGCGGCGACCCAGGTGCCCGGGGTGCCCGCGACGGTGCACAGCCACAGCGCGCCGGTGTCGTCGACGGCGAGCTGCCGGGCGCGCCACGTGCCCGCGGTCGGCGCGCCCGAGCCGCCGGTCGGGGGGATCGACGAGTAGAACGACCCGCCGCGTTGGAAGTAGCCAGCCGGATCGGCCATCAGAGACTCGCCTTCTGTGCGATGGGCAGGGACAGCGCCTGGAACGCTTCGACGCACACCTCGGCGATCTTCAGGTGCCCGCGGGCGGCGTCGACGTGGGTGGTGTCGACCGCGGTGTTCCAGAAGTCGCCGGGGACCCCGGCCGGGGAGAGCGCGGTGTAGAGGTCGGGGACGCAGATGTAGGGCGAGTCGAACTCGTCGACCACGGCCTGCAGCGCCGTGTTCATCAGCGGGATCGCGGTCTTCTGCTGGGCGGTGCAGCCGGGGGTGACGAACACGTTTGGGAGGATCGTCGGCATGATGAAGTCGGCTTCCCAGCCGACCCAGTCGAAGCACGCGCCGCCGGCGCCCGTGGTCGCGACGATCGTCTGCGACCCGCCGGTGGGGGTGACGGGGATGCGGGCAACCGTCGCGAGGCCGGTGCCGAACGTCGCGGGGTTCTGGTCGACGGTGGTGAACGGGTTCGACGCCGAGTAGGGCCCGGTCGAGTTGGACCCGATCGGGTACACCTCGGTGCCGTCGACGGTGAAGTGGATCTCGGAGGCCGCGAAGCCGCCGCCCTCGTAGTTGGCGATCCAGCCGAAGTCGACGCACCGGGTCGGGGATCCGGCGGGGCCGGCCCACCCGGCCGGGGGCGTGTGGGTGATGGTGCCGGCGCCGGACTCGTAGCCGGTGCCGGTGTTCTGGGTGGTGCTGTTGACCGTCGCGAAGGTGCCGGTGAACGTCGTGTAGATCGACGAGGCGGGGAACGCGGTCTCGGACTCGAAGAGCCGGCCGGTCATGGCCCGGGCGAGCAGAGCGCGGAGGGCGTGGCGCGCGGCGTTGATGATCTTCGTGGACCCGGCGGCGGTGAGGTTGGCGTCGCCGAAGTCGTTCAGGAGGGTGAACAGGAAGAACAGGCCAGGCGCCGGTGAGGTCGAGGCCCCGGACGCGCCGGGAGGGACTGGGAGCTCGCGGAGCGGGCGGTTGAAGCCGCCGTAGTTCGCGGTGCCGGGCGCGCCGGCCTTGCACAGCGTGGATCCGGAGATGGCCCGGTTGCGGTAGTCCGCGGAGAGCATCCGGCCGATCCGTTCCCCGCAGTACGGGGCCGGGTCGACCACGGTGACCCCGTTCGCGTGGTCGTTGACGAGCGGGGAGGTGATCTTCACCACAGTCCCCGAGCAGTCGACGTCCGGGGCGATCGTGACGTGCTCGCTCGTCTGGTCTCCCGACTCCCGGATCCGCCACTTCCCTGGCGCCAGTGACCCGGCGGTGGCCACCACGAGGACGTCGTCGCCGGCGTAGTGCTGACCCGACAGGGCCGCGGTGCGCGCGCCCGGGCCGATGTTCGCCATCGAGTGCCCGAACCCGGGCATGATCCCGGCGACGGTGGGCCGAGACGCGGGGACGAGCGTGGTCGCGTCGAGCGGGGTGAGGAACGTGGCCTCGATCGTTGTGCCCCGCACCGTGATCTCGATGGCCCCGGAGTCGCTGGTGCGGGTGCCGGCCATGTCCACGACGAGCACCCCGGACATCTCGGCGCCGGTCTGGTGGTGGAGCCGCCAGAAGCCGGACCACACGGACTCGCCGGTCGCGATCAGGTCGGCGAGATCGGCCTCGGCGAGCCCGAACGTGACGCTGTTCGCGGTCGCGTCCACGGTGACGGTCGGGGCGAACAGGGTGCCGGTGTCCTTGGCGTGCTGGCGGACCGTGCCCGTCCACTCCGACGCGCTCGCGGTGTCGAGCCCCGACGCGATCGTGATCGTCAGCGCGTCGTCCGCGTACGGCGTGGTCAGCCAGGTGACGCCGGTGGGCAGGTGGTCAGCGGTCAAGGTCATCAGCGGCCGTCCCATCGGTGGCGCCACACGTGCACGACGACGCGCGCCCACAGCCAGGCGCGCGCCCGGGCCCGGGCGGGGAGGATCTGGTGGTAGCGGACGCTCGTCATGCGCGCCCCTCGGTGGTGTTGCGCTCGCGGGCGCGCCGCTCAAGGACGCGGTCGAGCTTGCTCTCCACGCCGGAGACTTTCTCGGTGAGCGTCGCGAACTTCTCGTTCCCGACAGCGAGGTCCTTCTGCATGCCGACGACCGCGGTGTCGAGCGACCCGAGCCTGCGGTCCACCTCGAGCGCTCGGGCGTCGCGGGCGCTGCCGCCTTGCTCTTCGAGTTGCATGTGGGTGGACAGCTTGGCGTCGAGTGCGCCCAGCGCTTCAGCCTGATGGTCGAGCCGGGTCGCTTGCGCCGCCTGGTTGCGCAGCACGGTCCCGATGGACTTGAGGATGACGCCGAGAAGCCCGGAGATGACCGTGACGGCGATCCCGATCGGGACGCTGACCTCTTCGACGGCGCCGATCACGCGGCCTGCCCGAGGGTGTGCCAGGTCGGGGCGTCGATCGACGTGATCGGGTAGCCGTGCGGGATGCCGTTGCGGTCCTGCCAGTCGACGAGCACGTGGTTCGTGGCGGGCCCGAAGGCGCAGTCGATGTCGAGCTCGTAGCCGTTGTCGTTCAGGAGCGCTTGGGCGTCGCAGACGTCCTGTGAGCGGGTCCCGTAGCCGACGGTGGGCCGGCCGGGCGGGGTGCTCGAGGCGAGGGCGTCGAAGAGCCGCTTGGTGGCGGTCTCGGTGTCCGGGCCCCAGATCCCGTCATCGGGGTAGACGCCCAGGAAGTTCTGCCAGCGGGTCACGTAGGCCTTGGTCTGCGGGCCGTACATGCCATCGGGGGCGGCGCCGACGATGCGTTGGATCTGCGCGACCTTCGGGCCCCTCGAGCCCGGTCCCCACACGACCTGTTCCGCCGCGGCCGGGTCGTCCGTGGGCGCCGGGTTGGGTTCGACGCCGGCGCCGGTCATCTGGGCCCACAGCTCCGGGGTCGTGATGTTCATGTCCACGCTGTTGGCCGGGATCCCCGGGATGCGGGTCGTCGAGTTGTGCTGCCAGCTCGACCAGCCGACGGGGCCCCACACGTTCGGGACCGGGGGCGAGGAGCGTTGGCACGGGTTCGACCAGGCGACGTTGTTGCCGTAGTTCGGGATCCACAGCGGGTACTGGGTGAGCGCGGGGTTGGTGCCGAACCCGGCGAAGTAGGCGCCGACGTAGATGATCGAGCGGCGGCCGGTGAGCCGGGCGACCTCGCCGTTGAAGTCGAGGGCCCACTGATCGAGCGCGGGCCCGGACATCCCGGCGGGGTTCGACTCCATGTCGAGCGCCGGCCACAGGGTGCCCTTGCCGTAGCCCTGGGCGACCGCCCACTGGGCCTGGGCGATGGCGTCACCGGGGTGGGGGCTGGCGAAGTGGTAGGTGCCCCAGGGGATGCCCGCAGCCGTCGCGTTGACCAGGTTGACGGTTGCGCGGCCGTCGCGGTAGTTCCCGCCGTCGGAGCCTGAGACCTTGATCCAGGCGCCCGCGACGCCCCGGGCGCGCACGGCCGCCCAGTCGATGTTGCCCTGCCACGTGGACACGTCGATGGTCCACACGAACTGGTCGCACGCCGCGGTGGAGCGGGGCCCGGACGGGACGGCGAGCAGGGAGCCGTCGGGCAGGTCCTGCGCGACGCGTCGTGCGGAGAGCGACGCGTCGTGTGCGCCGGCGGGCGCGACGGATGGGGGCGCGCACGACCAGGCGCACGCGATGAGGATCACCGCGAGCGCGGCGAAGAGGCGATGTCTGAGCATCGGTGTCTCCTTGCTGGGGTTCGCGTCGTGCGGGCCCGCACGACGCGTCGCCCCTGACGTCGCACACGACGCGTCGTGCGTCGACGGGCGACGGCTCAGGTGGTCAGGCTCGGACCCCGGAACGCCTGGTGACTTCGGACAGCACGGGGATGGGGGCGCCGACGGCGAGGCGGGACGTGCCGGTTTCCCAGGCGACGTGGTCGGAGAGGTCGGTCCACACGCCGTCGCCGGAGCGGAAGCACACGCCCATGCCGTCGCGCAGTTGCATCGTGATCGACTGGACGCGTTGACGCATCGGGAACATGAGCTCGCCGGCGTAGCGGACTTGGCGGTCGAGGTCGTAGATCCCGTGGTCGGGGTCGTAGAGGTAGATGTTGTCGCCGCACTCGACGTCGGCCATCGGACAGAACGCGTCGGTCTCGCAGGTGATCGACTGCTGGATGCGGCCCCACTTGTTGATCTGGGCGGCGGCGACGGTCGCGGCGCCGGCCGCGGAGTTGTCGACGCCGGTGGAGACCTTGCGTTGCCAGACCACGTCGTTGCCGAGCCCGTCGAGGTACGGGTTCGCTGGGCTGAGCGGCGCGTTGTAGAGGGTGCCGCCGGAGTCTTCGGCGAGGCCTTCGGTGACGTAGTTCTCGGCGGAGTGGTCGCTCTTGAGCGAGGCGCGCAGGGCCCGGAACCGGACGTCGCTGCCGTTCCAGTCCGGGGTGGCGATCACGGTCGGGGTCGAGACGTAGAGGTTCGCGGTGGTGTCGGCGTTGAGGTAGAGGTCGTCGGTTACCTGCCACTCCATGTTGAAGTAGTCGACGACGTAGTCGATCGCCTTGCGTCGCGTCATGTATAGGCAGGTCCAGTCGAGGTTCGCGGGGCTCGCGTTGTAGGTGCCGGCGTGCAGCGCGGCGGGCTTGAGCGCAGAGACCCAGGACGCGAGCGGTGACACGGCAACGATCGCGGTCTCGACGATGTCGCCCTTGTCGTCGGGGTCGCCGAGCCACCCGGAGGCGTGCATACCGCGCAGCGTCGTGCGCGAGGACTGCAGGTTGTAGATCCCGGTGAAGATCGACATGCCGAGCAGGTTGGTGTCGGAGTAGTCGGCGGGTTCGATGCGGGTCGGGAAGATCACGACGTGCCCGAATGCTTGGTCCTCGAGGGCGAGCGGGTCGGTGATCTTGTACGGGACGGGCAGGACGTCGTCGGTGAGGTTGACCTCGAAGGAGCCGGGGCCCATCACGACCTTGGTCACGGGCACAGGTTCACCATCCGACCACGGTCATGCGCTCGGAGTAGGGCGCGAGGTACTCCTTCTGCAGATCGGAGTACCGCCACGGCAGCGAAGCACCGAGCCCTCCCTTGACGATGCCGAGCCCGAAGGACCAGCCGTTGAGCTTGAGCGTGCCGGTCGTGTCGAAGTTGGAGGAGCCACCGGCGAACGATCCGTCCGACGCGGAGACGATCACCGCGATGTTGCCTTGGGCGTCGGCGGTGTTCGTGATCCCTCCGAGGGGGACGCCCAGGAACGCGGTACCGCCCTCGGTGGGGTACGGGCCGACGGACCCGAGGATGGCGGCCCCGAACGTTGACCACCGGCACTCGACCATGCGGGCGCCCCGGCGGATACGAAGGTCGAGGGTGGTGCGCTGCGGGTAGTTGATGCCGCCGGTGGTGAGCCCGAGGGTGAGACGGATCCGGCACTCCTCCGGGGAGTTGCGCAGCACCGACACCGTGTTGATGCGGTTGGCGGTGTAGGTCGAGACCCCGTCGGCGGCGCCGAGCTGGAACGAGTGCACGGTGCCCCACGCCCCGGACTGCCAGAGCTGCAGGTCGATGGTGCCCGCCGTCGCTCCGGCCTTGACGCGCAAGATGCCGTTGCCGATGCGCCAGCCCGTCGACGAGAGACCGGAGTAGAGCTGCCGGCCGATGATCGGGTAGTAGGTGCCGTCGGGGTAGGCCTGCTCGATGACCGCGGCGCCGTCGTACCAGTGCGCCACCGGGACGGCGTAGGACGAGGTTCGGCGCTGCACGCCCGTGGACATCTGGTAGTAGGCGACGTCGCCGGTGGCGCTCGGCAGCGTGGATGGGTTGACCTGGAATGTGGCGAGCCCGTCGTAGTAGTCGAACGACGCGGCGGGGACAGCGTGGAAGGGGACCACGTTGGCGTCGGTGATGGAGCTGTTGGTGCGCCATCCTCCGAGGAGTGGGGACTCGACGCTGGGGAGCGCTCCGCCGGGCACGTACTCGGCGGAGATCGACCAGGGGTAGCGTCCGTTCTCCAGTGCCCCCTTGTCGAGTCGCACGCGGGTGGAGCGGATCTTGACCATGCCGTCGAGGGTCGGATCGGCGGAGTCGGTGAACGGGACGAAGGGTTCATCGCTCGACATGAGTCCGCGGATCTGGTCGCGTGCGGCGCGGGCCTTGACGCCATCGGCCGCGAGCCGGCCCTCGATGGTGATGCCGTCACCGGTGAACTCGATCGAGGCACCGTCGCCGAGCACGGACCAGTCGACGATGCGCCCGAGCCGCAGCGATGAGGTGCTCATCGGGTGCCCTCGCGCGCGCGGCCGTCGGTGCGCAGCTGGTCGTTCACGACGTCCATGAGGTCGCGCTTGTCGCCGACGTAGTTGGGGAACGAGATCTCGTGGGTGTGGTAGTGGGTGTGGACCTCGGGGGCGCGTCCGCTGGCGCCCGCGTTCGCGGGGGTGAGCATGCGTCGGGTCTGGCCGGCGGTCATCACGGCGACCTGGGACCCTTGCTTGTAGAGCGCTTCGGGGCCCTCTTCGTTGATGATGTTCCAGCCGTCGGACAGCGGTGCCCCACCGGCGCTGTGGTGGGCGTTGCCGATGGCGACACCGATCCCGGCGATGCCGCCGGCGCCCCAGTTCTTGTCGATCTTGACCTTGGTCGCGTCGAGCGCGTTCCAGATGTCGGTGAGCTTCGCGAAGAACGTCGACGCGTTGACGTCAACGCCCATGATGATGCGGGTGCCGGAGAGCTCGTCGGCCTTGGCCTTCATCAGCCAGAACCGGTAGTTCACGTGGTCGGCTTGGTCCTGGGTGATGCGCCCTTGGGCGACCCAGTCGCGCAGGGTGGCCTGGTTCTCCTCGAGGGACTTCCCGTTGATCTTGAACGCGGTCTCGAGGTTGTTGATGGCGACCTGCTCGTCCAGGCTCGCCCGGACGACGTTGTCGCCCGCGGTTGCCTGCGCGGCCTTGGCGTCGTTGAGTTTCCACAGGGCATCGGTCGCGGCGGCGCTGTTCTGCCCGTAGATGAGGACCGCCTGGTTGTAGTTGTTCAGCGCGGCGACGACGGCCCACTCCTGTTCCTTGGCCTTCTGCTTCGCCTCGCCGAGCTTGTTGGTGGCGTCGAGCATCCCGAAGAGCGGATCGAACTGGGCGCGCAGAGCGTCGTTCTCGGCCTTGTTGGCCTCGGTCAGGGCCTTGACCTCTTCGGCGGTTGCCTTCGTCGCTTCGCCGGTCTCGGCGACGCGTTTGGCCTGCTGCCGCTGCAGCTGGATGTGCTGCAGCGCGACGTCGTTGGACACGCCGTTGGCCTTCGCGTACTGCTCGACTTCGGCCTTGAGGATGCTCTGCGCGATCGCGGTGGTCTGCAGGGCCGCGGTGCCGTCGCGGAGGTCCTTCTTGTAGAACACGTCCCACGGGGCGTGGACGTCGTCGGCGGCCTGCTTGAGGCCCTTCATTTGCTCGACGGTCGATGCCTGGATCCGGTTGAGGTCCTCCATCGACTTGGCGCCGGCGACGGTGCCGCGCACCGATTCGGTGAGGCTCTCGACGGACTTGGTGCCTTCGTCGACCCGGTTCTTGATGAGCATCGCACCGGTGCCGATCAGGGCGATCACCGCGCCCCACGGCCCGAGGCTGAGACCCATGCCGGCCATGGCCTTGGAGAGCAGCCCGACGCCGATGACGAGACCACCGAGCGGGGCGATCGACGAGGCGATCGGACCGGGGAGCTTCGCGAAGAACTCGGTCGCAGAGGTGAGCATCGGCAGGACGCTCTGCCCGATCTGGTTCGACGCGCCCTGCATCGCGGCGTCCCAGGCGCGGTGAGCCTTGATGTTCGCCTGGATCGCCGGGACGTTGTCCTGGGTGAGCACGAGCCCGTACTTCGTCGCTTCGGCCTCGAGCGCAATGATCCCGTCGCGGCCCTTGTTGAGCAGCGCGCCCAGGGCCTGACCGTTGCGGCCGAAGATCTGCCGGATGGCGTCGGCCTTCTCGGTGGCGTTGCTCATCTTCGAGATCGCGTCAGCGGTGTCGAGGAACACGGCGTGCACCGACCGGTAGGTGCCATCGTCGTTGCGGGTCGTCACGCCGAGCTTCGCGAACTCGTCGTTGTTGGCCGCCATGCTCTTCTGCAGGAACTTGATGCCGTTGCCCAGCGCTTCGGAGCTCACCCCGGACTGCTGCGCCGCGAAGTTCCACTTCGACATCGTCTCGACGCCCTCGCCCGACACCCGCGACAGGCCCATGATCGTCTTGCCCCACGACACGTAGCCGTCGGCGGCCTTCATCGCGAAGCCGACAGCCGCGACCGCCGCTGCCGCGAGCGCGGCCGTGGTCACCTTCGAGAACGCGGAGACGGAGTCGCCGGACTCCTTCATCGCCTTCTTGTAGTCGGAGTTGTAGGCGGTGAGGCGCACCGCGACGGTCTTGATGTCCACGGGTCACCCCTTCCGGGTCGTCTCCCACCACACGCCGTGCTGCGGGCCGTCGAAGGCGTCCCGGGCCCGGTCGCGCACCATGCACGCGTGACAGGCCACGGCTTCGGCCTTGAAGCGGCCCTCGTTCTCTTCGCCCATCGTGTCGGCCCTGGAGTGACCGCAGCCCGGGCAGATCAGCGCCTGGGCGTCGGCCCAGACCCGGGCGGCGATCCGGTCGAACTCCGACCAGGTCCCGTCGCCGGTCCCTACGAAGTAGGTGTAGGGGATCCCTCGGGGGCAGCAGTAGTCGAGGTCGGCTCGGAAGCTGGCATCGTGCTGGTACCGCGTCCGAGTTTTGGGACCAGGTCACCGACCGCGTTGAGGGCGATGATGGCGCCGAGCAGCTTCTCGCCTTCGGCGTCGCGGAGCACCTCGAGCAGCTCCGCGGCTTCGCTCTCGGTCATGACCGGGTCGGTGCAGCACGCCGCGAGCGCGGCCGGCGGGAACGTCTCGAGGTTCCACCGCCACCCTTCGACCACTTCCTTATCGGTCGGCGGGTGGGAGCGCACGAGCCGCCCCCAGTCCTTCCCGATCGACACGACGGTGAAGGGCACCTTCTCCGCTTCGGCTTCCTCGGTGACGGCCACGAGCTCGTCGTAGATCGCCGGGGCCTTGTTCCCGGCGATCACGTCCGCCGCCGTGTCAGCCAGCACCGCGGCGTTCCAGGCGTCAGTGAGCTCTTCGATCTTCTCGACCAGGTCGCCGCGCACCGCGATGCGCACGACCTTCTTGGCCGGGAAGGCCTTGGCCATGATGTCCGCGATCTCCATCGCGGTCAGGCCATCGTCGCGAACTTGTTGGGCGCCGACGTCACGGCGATCGCCACGCCGAACGTAGCGCGGGCCCCGCGGGCGGTGTCGGCAAGCTTCACCGGCCCGGACTGCGCCGGGTACACCTCCCACTTCTGCCCGATCGCGGGGGCGGTCGTGTAGAGCAGCTTGCGGCGGATCAGGAGGAACCCGTTGACGTAGCCGGCCTGGAACGTGGTGAGCGCGAGGTCCGACCCGGAGCCGTCGTCCTCGAGCAGGGTGAGCTCGATGTTGTGGCCGTAGGTGCCGATGAACTCGTTCTCGTGGCGGGTCGTGATGTTCCCGTCGTCGACGCGCTGCTCCTTCGCGCCGCGCTTGAGCCCGTCGGCGGGCAGGTACGTCGACAGGTTGGCGCCGGCGTTCGCTTCCGCGACGGTCGGGGCGGCGATGCTGGCGACCGAGGTCGCCCACACCAGGTAGGTGTGCTCGTCGTGGATGAAGTGTCCCATGGGTCAGGCCTCCGGGGTGGTGGTCGGGTCGCCCGAAGGCGTGGTGGTGTCGGTCTCGACGGCTTCCCAGCCGCGCGAGAGGTGGAACGGGACGGCGGGGTCGGGCACGTCGGCGGTCGCCCGGAGCTCGGCGTTGGTCATCCGGGTGAACCCGGGCGGCGCGGGGATGCCGGGAGCAGACGGCGACTCGACTTCGTGCGCAGGCGCGTCCTCGACGGGCTCCTCGTCGGTGCGCTTGACCGCGGCCCGCTTGGCGGGGCTCATCGGGTCACCCAGAACTTGATGTTGGTCGTGGCGGACCACGACAGCGCCGCGAGACCGGTGGTCGGGTCCCCGAACCGGTCGCGCGGGATCTTGATCTGGAACGCGGCGCCGCTCGAGTAGAGACCCGAGTTGGTCGGGATCACGAACGGCGGGTCCGCGATCGCGTCGCCGTAGGCGTTCGTGCCCGGCGTGGTGATCGTGAGGGTGCACGCGGTGGACCCGGAGATGACGTGCAGGATCGTGTCGGTCTCGATGGTGTCCCCGCCGCCCGACGCGGACGAGAGACTGGGGGCGGCTCCGGCCGCGGGGATGGCTTGGGCGGTGACTGCGGCCATGGGGCCTCCTGGGGGTTGGGTCAGACAGGGCCGGTATCGATGCGGTACCGGTCCTGTCCGACGAAGAGGGGCGGGTTGGTGGTCTCGTCTGCGCTGACGCCGGCGGAGAACTCGTGGACCACCTGGATGGTCGTGCGGCCGGTGATCGTGAACGGGACGCCGTTGAGGAGCACGCCGGCGGCGAGGTCGAGGGCCATCTCGACGGTGCGCCGGTCGATGCCAACGCCGGTGATCTGGTAGCGCAGCTGCGGGTCCGAGTGGCGGTCGGTGATCGGGGCGTCGGGTCCGTCGCGCCGGTGGTTCAGCGGGTAACACACGAGGTAGGTGCGGAACTCCGACGCGCCCGGCGCGCCTTGCCAGCCGCCGTCCTCGGGCTTGCGGGCGTCGCCGACAGGCAGGGAGAGGGTTTCGAGCCGCTCGAGCACCGCGGCGGTGGTTGGCTCGACTGCGGGGACGGTCACTGGGCGAGCTTCCGGAGCGCGCCAACGGTCGCAGCGTCGAGCACCTCGCGCTGGTGCTGGGCCATGTGCGGGTCGAGGGAGTCCTCGACGAACGGGTACGGCTCGGAGTGCGCGGTGCCGAGCTCGAGGAGCCGGCCGACGAACCGGGTGGGCCCGATCTCGGCCTCGGTGGTCGTCTTCGTGAACGGCGCACCGTCGGGGCCGGTGGCCTTGATCGACTTCTCCGTGCGGCGCGACCGCTTCCGCACCCGATCCCGCTGTGTGTCCGCGGCCTTCATCGCGGTCGCCTTGATGACGGGGGCCACGCACTCGTCGATCACGGCCGCGGCGTGGTGCAGGGTCTGCTCGAGCTCGGCGAGGGAGATCTCACTCATGTGGGCCTCGCGGTCTGGGCCGCGCAGCGGGCGACCCGGGCGATCTGCCACTCGTCGGCGTCGACGTGCAGCACTCGGAGCGTGACACCGACGAGCCCGGTGTCGTAGGTCGATGCGGTCACGGTCACGGTGTCGCCGATCGCGACGGCGGTGTCAGCAGGGAGCTTCACGACGAAGTCCGACAGCTCCACCGACGTCTCGCCCGTGGTCACGTCATGGTCGCTGTCGGGCCGCACGAGCGCGGCCCCGGTGTAGATCGTGGTCGTGGTCGGCGCCGCGTAGGACGCGGTCGCGGAGTCGATGGCGCCGGGTCCGCCGTCGCGGGTCACGGCGACGGTCGAGCTGTAGAGCGCTTCCTGCTTGGTGCGCATCCGCTCGATGAACGCCGCGACGGTCATCCGAGCCTCAGGGACGCGAACTTGCTGCGGCGGTAGTCGTCGAGGATGTCCTTGTGCTCCGGGTCCCAGGCGTTCCCGGCGCTGATGTGGGCGATCCTCGCGAAGGTCTGGGAGTAGCCGTCGATCGACTCGGACTGCACGCCTTCGGCGTTGCGTTGCCCGCTGAGCCACTTCGCCGCGACCTTCTCGGCGACGACCATCGCGATCTCGGGCGGGTAGTCGCCGGCCGCGTAGCCGCGGGTGTGCACGATCGTGGTCGCGATCGGGGGCCACGGCCACTCCCCGTCGATGGGCCAGCCTGACGGTCCCGCGAACGCGAACTGGCTGTCCGCCGCCCAGGACTGCGGCGACGTGCGACGCATGATCCCGTTGCTCTGCCAGGTGTACTGGCTGGGGTCGATGAGCGTGCCACCGATGGTGACCGAGCTCACGGCGGTGACGGGCCGCTGCGGCAGCCGCAGCTCACCGTCGTGCGGGGTGATCGTGATGGTGTCGTCGACGACCCGAACGAACTCCTGGCCCGTGTAGTTGACGACGTGGCCGGACACCATCTCGATGAGGCGCGTGACGCGCGCGACGTCGGACTGTGGCACTGACGTCGATACCGCGGCGACGTCCTCGGTCGACGCCAGTGCCAGAGCCACGGTGCTCAGCCCTCGTCGTCGTCGGGCGCGTAGCGCTCGATCAGCTCGTCACGGGTCAGGTCCTCGACCTCGTCGCGGTCAGCGCCGTGCGCGAGCGCGTAGTCCTGCCAGACGGCGAGGCTCGCGTTCTTCTTCGGCGGTGCGTCGGGGTCGGCGACACCGGCCGCGGCGAGCGCGGCCTCGAGCGTGGCCAGCCGGGCCTCGAGCGAGGC
>ERZ724522.617-NODE-617-length-21835-cov-5.716208_pt1 | contig 21835 bp, 26 predicted proteins | sample MGYA00376055_ERZ724522 | MGnify/ENA primary metagenome ERZ724522 (study PRJEB28724, sample SAMN07190884) | wastewater metagenome | isolation source: effluent of sewage treatment plant in Hong Hong | place: Hong Kong | collected 2016-03-17 ...
CAACGGCCGGTCCGAAGCGGCCGAGCGCGGCGACGGCCGCGGCCCCCGAGATCCCGACGGAGGCGAGGGTCCCCTGCGTCGCTCCGAAGCCGAGCGCGGTTGTCGCCGCCGATTGCATCGCTCCGGCGAGGTCGCTCGTCATTCCGGCGAGGATCGGAAACTTCGTCCCGAGCTGGGTCGCCCCATCGGCCATGGTATGGAAGCTCGCCGAGAGCTCGGGGATCTGCTCGGCGATCCCGACCTCTCGCCCCGTGCGAGCCGCTGCGTCCGCGGCGAGAGGGTCCGCTCGGAATTCCGTGAAGAAGCGATCGACGTTCGCCCGGCCTCCGGCCGCCGTGCTTCGAGCGATCGCCGAGACGCTCTTATCGGTCCCCTCTCGCGAGATCAGCGTCGTGAGAGCTCGGGCCGCCCATGCTTCCGGGAGGATCGTCCGGAGCTTCGTCGGATCGCGAAGATCGGCCGACGCCGCGCCTTGCCGCGCGATGTCGGAAAACGATCGCATCATCCCATTCTCGTCGAGCACCTCGACGCCCGCGCGACGGAGCCGACGCTGCACCTTCCGGTCCGAGAGCTGATTCATCAAGTTCTGCATTTGCGTACGAGCTTGCTCGCCGCCGACGCCGCCCGATGCGATCACCTGGGCCGCCGCCGCGAAGTCCATAACGGCCGCTTGCCCACGGCCGCGGCCGCCGCGGCTCATGGAGTATTGCCCCATCGCCTGCGCGAAGTTCTGCGAGAAGTCGCTCGCTTCCATCGATCCCGCTTGGGCGGCGTTCATGATTGCGTAGGTCGCTTCAACGGACGCTTCGCCGGAGAGACCGAATTGGCGATTGAGCTCGCCGGTCACACCCTGGAGATCGACGAGACTCGACCCATAGGCTTGCGAGATCCGAGCGAGCTCGCCGAGCTGCGCGAGGAAGTCGTCGAGATTCGAGAATCGCCCCTGCGACGCCGCGGCGGCGCCGTAGAGATCCGCAAGCGGGACGTCCGTCGCGCGGGCGATGTTCCGAAGCTCGGCCTCGGACGCGGTCCGCTGCTCTCGCGACTGTCCCGCCTGCACGGACTGACGAAGGAAGCCGAGCCGCGCATCTTGGATCGATGCGTAGACCTGTTCCGTCGATTGGATCCCGAGCGCCCCCTGGGCTCGCGTGATCTGGGACGATGCGATCCCGGCGACCGTCCCGATCGCGCCGAGCGCGAGCCCCGCCCGCGAGCGTCCCGTCGAAGTCTCCTCTCGACGCCGACGGACGGCCTCTCGCGCGGCCTTCTCTTCGGCCGCCTTCCGAGCCGCCGCGGTTTGCTCGATTTCGCGACGCTTGTCGCGCTCGACGTCGCGGAGGATCCGGAACGATTGCCGGAGCGCGTTCCCGACGTCGCGGAGCGATTGGCGCTCGGCCGTCGTCCGAGCGCTCGCCGCTTCGCGAGCCGCCGCCGCTTCCGCTCGGGCCGACGCTTGCGCCTGCGACTTGATCAGCGCTCGCGCCTTCGCCGAATCGCGCACGATCCCGAGGAGCGCGGCGCGGACCTCTCGGCCGCCCTCGGGCCGGATTCGGACGTTGACGGAAGCCACGATCGGACGCTACGCGCCCGCCGGCTTTCGCCGCCGTCTCGGCGGAGCCTTGCCCGTATGGATGGCGATCGTCACGTCCGCGAGGTCGCCCACGGCGTCCGCGACTTCGCTCGGCGGAGCTCGGCGAAGGAGCTCGGCGAAGTAACGGACCTGCCAGTCCGTCACGTCGCGAGCCGGGCCGCCATAGTACGCGCCAAGCTCGCAAGCGTAGCGGGCGCGAAATGCGCCAAGATCGCCGGCTCGCTCGGCGCTTTTCCCAGGGCGTCCGCGATCTCCTTCACCTGCTCTTCGGTAAGCCGGATCCGCGGGTCGACGGCGTCGAGAAGATCGACGTAGAGCCCCCACAGGACGGCGACCGTCGCGGAGTCGAGCTCGCGCACCTGACGATCGCTCGGGAAGAAGGGGCGAGCCTTATCGAAGTCGGAGCCCTCGAAGCTCTCGACGTCGTAGGTCGCTCGCCAAATCACTTGGCGCTGATGCTCGCGATCGAGCTCGTCCGGATCAACGGCCATGAAGTCGACGAGCGAGATCCCCGCCTTGCGACACTTCGCTTCGAGGTAGGCGACGGCCGCGAATCGGCAGTCGTCGATCTCCGAATCGCGAAGGAGCCGGATCCCGATTTCGAGATCCGGATCCCCCGGGAAGGCGACGCGACGGATCGCCCGCCTACCCGCGAGGATCGACCGGATCCGCTCGTCGTCTACGTTCGCCATCAGATGACGCCAACAGCCTTCCCGACGAAGGAGCCCGAGATCGAGCTCTTGTCCGTCGCGCTCGAAGAGAATTCCGCCGACGTGAATCGGCCGGCGTAGCGGCGGCGCTTGCCGCCGTTCACGACGACGATCTCGATCTTCGCCTTGCGGAGCACGGCGATCTCGAAGTCGGTCTCGTAACCCATCTTCAGGGCCGCGGACGTGACCTCGATCTCTACCTTCTGCGGGCCGTCCGCGAAGCCGGAGAATCCGCGCTGCATCGTCGTGACTTCGTTGTCTCCCGACGTCGTCCGGACGCGGACGCTCTCGGCTTCCGCCTGCAGGCGCCCGTTGAAGTAGACTTCCGCCGCGCCCTCGTAATCGCTCAAGGTGTCCATGGATCAACCCACCTGACGCACGTCGGCGCCGAATTGATGGAGGAGCTTCACGACGTCGACGGGGATCGAAGCGTCGAGACGGCCGCTCGCGACCTGATTGATCGAGACCGTGAGCTCGGCGAGACGGGCGTCGACGTTCTCGACGAGGGCCGACTCTTCGGCCGCCTTAAGTCGGCCATAGAGGAAGTCCCGCGCCATCTTCGGAGTCACGACGCCGGCGGGCGGCGCCTTCCCTTCGGCGGGATTCTCGCCGAGCTTCGCGCCCGCGGTCGAGACGAAGCCCGACCACGTCGCGGCGATGTCGTCCGCGATGTAGTCGGGGACGACGACGCTCGCGGTATCGATCGTCCGATAGTCCGGGTTCCCGAGCGCGTCTTGACTCTTCGTCGTGATCGAGCGGCAGATCGCGACCTTGCCGCCCGAGACGTCGACGAGCGGCGTCACGCCGTTGTTGAGCGCCCCGACGAGCTCGGACGCGGTCGGCTTGTCCGCTTCGAGACGTCGCGGAACGAGCCCGGGGATCACCTCGCCGTCGAGATTGTAGGCGGCGTCCGTCGCCTCCTTCGCGGCTCGCACGGCCGCGACGGCCGCCGCCATCTCGCCGGGAGTCTGCCACGCGCCCTCGGCCCACACGCATTGGGCCCGGGCATCGTTGCGCCCGGTCGCGAGCGTGATCGCGTTCGCGGGCGTGTCGTACGTCGCGAAGACGACGAGCTCGCGACGCCCTTCGGCGGGCTGGGCCGTGGCGTTGACGCGAGTCACGAGGATCCCGATGTTCGTCGTGTCGGAGCCCGGGGCGACGTGGTAGCGGTAGCGCGATCCGATCGTCGCATCGCTCGCGTTCTGAAGCGAATCCGAGGTCGCTCCGGACGTGAGCCGAGCGGCGGCGAGCGTCACCGTCACGGCACACGAGACTTCGAGATCGGAGAAGTATGCGATGTCGTTCCCGCGCGGGCCCTTCTGTTTCGCCGTGAGCGTCACGGCGCCCGCGAGCGCGCTCGCGGTGACCGGCCAATCGCTCATCTTGTTGATCGCCGCGGCGACGGCCGTCGCGATCGCGGAGACCGTATCCGTCGCGGCGACGGGGACGAAGATCACCTCGCCGCCGACGAAAACGCGGACCGTGCTCGCCTTCGACGCGGGGCCCGAGCCGAAGGTGATCGTCCCGCTCGCCGCCTGACCGGCGCTCTCGGTCGCCGCGATGCCGAAGAGCTGACAAAGCGGATTCGCCGTGAGGGCGGCGCGAGCCATGCGGAAGAGCTCGCTTCCGGCGCCGAAGAGATCGCGGGCGTCGTCGACGCTCGCAATCTGGTAGGGCGTCGCGACGGTCGCGACGCCCGTGCTCGTCTTGTTCCCGTAGAGCATCACCCGCGAGTCGATCGCGGCTCCGCTCGCCTGTCCGACGCCGAGCGTCACCTTGACGTAGGCGCCCGGAACCTTGTTGGACGTATCGAGGATCGTCGCCATCACTCCCCCTCGCCCGGATCGGGCTCGCCGTTGGGCTCGTCGCCGAGCTCGCCTTCGGGCTCGACGTCGACGACGACTTCGAGATCACCCTTCGCGATCGCTCGCCGGATCTCGGCGGTGTTCGCGATCTCGATCGGCCCCGAGGCGACGTAGGCGACGCCGTCGCCGATCGAATGGTAGGCGTCGGGCGAGCCGGCCGGAGCCTGGGTCAGTCCGACGAAGTCGCCCGGCATTCCGCCGGGCTTCGGATAGGCACGTCCGGGGACGGCTCGCACACGGATCGAATCCATGCGGCGAGGATCGAAGCGCGCCCGCTTCGCCGCCGTCACGTCGGAGGATCGGGGCCTTCGACGAGCTCTTCGACGAGGTCGATCCCCTCGACCGAATAGACCGCGTCGAGATCGACGAGCGCGGCGAGACCGTCGACGTCCGCGAGCTCGGCGACCTCTTCGCGTGTCCGATGCGTGAGCGTGATCGTCCCCTGGAATCCCGGATATACTTGCCGCTCGTCGACGGGGAGCTCGTAGCGCACGGTCGGGGAGAGCGATTGCACGGCGAGCACGTCGGCCGCTTCGAGGAGGTTCGCGCCCGAGCTCACCTTCGGGTGGGAGCCGCGGAGCGCGATCGGGACGAGCGTCGCCCACACGGCGCGAAGGAGCGGCCATCGATCGGCGTATCGGTCCCGCGGCGTTGCCGTGGCGATGTATTCGATCCGGATCGTCGCTTGCTCGACGGTCCGAGCTCCCACCTGCACCCGCTGATCGGAGAGCCGATACACGGCGAGGCTCGGGAGCTTCGTCGCGGGAATGTGCTCGATCCGGATCGGCCACGGGTGGATCGACTCGATCGCCCTCGCCCCGTCGAGCTCCTCGCGGAGATCGAGGTTGACGCCCGCCCCGAGGAGCGCGACGAGCGCGGCGACCTGACGATCGATTGCCGCGTCGAGAGTCATCGGCGCACGATCCCGATCGAGCGCGTCGCCGCCCGATGCGTTTCGAGGGTCCCGTCTCGACCGTCGAGCACGGTCGCGATCTTCGGGCGGAGCCCTTCGAGCTCGCTCGCGAAGAGGGCGTCGAAGCGCTTCGCCGCCGCGGCGAACGTCTCGAAGTCGCCGGCTCGCGTGATCGCGAGCGTGTAGAGGTGCGCGCACGCGCCGTAAAGCACGGCCCGCCGGAGCTCGGTCACGTCCGCGAGGTCGGCTTCGAGCACGGGGACGGGGAGCCGTGCGAGGTGATCGACGACTCGGTCGAGCGCGTGCTTCCGGGCCGGTAGCGCGCTCTCCCATGCGGGCGGAAGGAGCCCGATCCCACCTCGAAGCGCGCCCCCGAGGTATTCGTCGAGCTGCGCGTCGGTTAGCACCTCTTCGACGTCGATCGTCGCCGCCATCAGAATCCCGCCTTCCTGCACGCGAGCGCGATCGCCGCGTCCATCTTCGACCGTAGGATCGGAAGCGCGGCTTCCGCCGCCGGCTTGATGAATGGTTGCGCCTTCGTCCCGGGATGCTCGACGTGTCGAGCGAACGACCAGCCCGAGAAGCCCCTACCCTTGCGCCCCCTGCGCGGGATGCGCCCGCCCCGCGCGTATCCGAGGAAGCGCGGACCGATGAAACCTTGCGCGGGCCACCGGAGCGCCATCCGTCGCACGGGGACGATCTCGTGCGGCTCGGTCCCGAGCTCGACGTACGACGCGTAGCTCGCCCCGGCGCCGAATCCGCCTTCGAGCGTCTCGCCGAGGAAGCTCCCCGAGCTCGCGAGAGCCTTGATCGATCCGCGGAGCGGGTGTCCTGGGTTCTTTCCCTCGGGCGCGAGATCCCGCGCACGCTGGGCGGCGATCTCGGATACGTCGAGAAGAGCCCCGGCGACCTCTTGATCGATCAGGCTCCCGAGCCGGATGATCGACGCGGCGAGGCGCTCGACGTCGACGTCGAGCCGGAAGGTCATCGCCGGATCGGCTTGCGGGCCGGCTTCGAGGGCTCCGTAGCCGCCCACCGGCGAGGCTCCGCGGGCTCGACGAGCGGCGCGGGATTCGGAGGTGCGGGATCGCCCTTCGCGGCGCGGAAGCGCTCGGCGACCTCGGGCGGGAGATCGAGCGGGACGCCGGCGGGCGGAGCCCACCCGGCGGGATAGGGCCCGTCCCACGGCTCGAAGGTGAGCTCGGCGGCGCCGAGCACGAAGAGCCGATGCGCGATCGCTCCCACGGCGGGCGTCGTCGAGACGCCGCCTCGGAAGCTGATCGGACCGAAGTTGCCGTCGAAGTCGGCGCGACGATGTCGGAGCCGCCATGCGCCGATCACGATTCCGTTAGCGTCACGGGGGAGGGCGGAGATCGGATCGGGCATGGATTGGGCTTCCTTCTTCGTCACGCGCTACCGCGATCAGGCGGGCGCGATCTCCTTCGCGCGGGCGGCGGCGAGCGTCGAGCCGAGCGCCAGTCCGCCGTACCAGTTGATGCGCCACCCGGCCTTGTTGCTCGCCTGGATCTGGCCGAGATCGTACATGCGGAAGCCGAGGATCGAGGTCTGGTAGGGATCGAGATCCGCCGGCATCGACGAGCCGCCGAGCGCGCCCATGTAGACGCCGGTCTCGGGTGCGAGGCTCGCGAGGTAGACGCTCGAAAGCGTCCCGTTCGATCCGCCCTTCGACTCGTCCACCGCGATGTTGTCGTTCCGGAGGATCGGGATCCCGTCGTGCGCCATGAAGCGCTGTCCGCCGACGACGGCCTCGGGCGTCACGCCGCCGAGCGCTCGGCAGAGCTTCGCATAGGACCGAACGAGCGAGCTCGGCATGATGTAGAAGAGGTTCTCACGCACCTTCACGGAATCGCGGAGCTCGTCCATAATCTCGAAGCTGAGGGCGTCGCCGTTCGTTCCCGTCGACGCGCGGACCTGCGACGGCGCGACGATCTTCTTGAGCCCGTCGAATTCGTGCGACGAGCTCGCGAAGTTGACGGTGAGCGTCTGATCCTTCGTCGCGTCCGAGACGTCGAGCGTCACGACGACGTACTTCGACGGGTTCTCGGACGTGAGCGTGTACGTCCCGTCCGCCGCGCACGTCACGTCGGCGCCGAAGTGCATGTCACCGGGGGCGCGGAAGGCGAGCTTCGTCCCCGAGTGCGTGTATCGCAGTAGGCCGAGACCGTGGCGATACGAATCGAGCCACGGGCCGGCGACGATCGTGTCGACGTAGGCGCCCGTGTCGGCGGCCGAGACCGTGATCGTTCCGGCGTAGGCGCCATTGATCACGTCGTCCGCAATCATGCGGCCCGCCGCCTTCAGCTTCATGCGGAGCTGCGTTCGATACGCGCTCTCGCCGGCGTGATCGTTGGCGAAATTCTCGATGTAGAAATCGCCGCCGGCCCACCGCTTCGGGATCTTGATCACCTCCTCGGATCCCGTCGACTCGGAGATCGTCGGGTTGCTCGGATCGATGTAGCCGAAGCTCCCGATCGAGACCTCGCGGATGTATTCGAAGCTCTCGCCCTCCTTCGGGACGAAGGGGAGCTGAGAGATCAGCTCGTCGGTCGTGGCGATCGTCTTCAGGACGAGGGCCGAGAGGGGGTTCTGCGTCTTCTGGGCCCACGAAAGGAGCGAGTAGCTCATGGTCGGAATCTCCTATACGCGACGCCCGAGACGTCGCGATCAGCGGTGACGATTGGGAAGGGGGATCAGCTCGGCGAGCTCCTCGGGCGGAAGATCCGCGAGGGAGCGTCCCGCCCCGAGCGGGGCACCTCCGCGCGAGCCAGCCCCACCCGTGGTGGGAGCGCTCGCGAAGTACGGCTTCGCCTTCAGGAACGCCGCCGCCGCTTCGCCGATCGACGTGAAGCGGGCGCCTCCGAAGGTGATCGCCGTGATCCCGTGACGCTCGTCGGTCTCGATCTCGCATTCGCGCACGAAGGTGGCTTGCGCGTCGCTCATGGCGGCGCTGTAGACCTTCGCCTCGACGAGAGCCTTCGAGACCTGATGTCCGACGCGAGTCTCGCGGAGCTCGCCGGCGATGCGCTCGCGCTCCGCCGAGAGATCGGCGAGACGCTTCCGCTCGTCCTGTAGCTCGCGCTCGTAGCGGGCCGCCGTGCGCTCGGCGATGGCCTTCGCACGCTCGGCTTCCGACTTGCCGGCGAGCTCGCGCTCTTCGCGGAGCTGCGCGAGCTCCGCTTCGAGCTCGTCCGCTCGCTTCGCCTTCGCCGAGAGGGCGTCGACGTCGCCGATCCGCTTCAAGCGATCCTTGACGATGCGATCGACGTCTTCCTGCGAGAAGGCTCGATCGCTCGGCTTCGGCTCGCCCGTGGGGGGCGTCGGGGTCGGCTGGTTTTCGGTCGTCATGGGATGGATACCTCGCCCGCTTCGGCGGTCGTTGCTCGGCGCCCGTGCTTCCCGAGCGGCGAGCGCGCTCGGGCGGTAGGTGCTCGCGTTCCACGTCGTCCCGAGCGGCGAGCGCGCTCGGCGTGTCGTGATCAAGGTCGGGCGAGCGTGAGAGGGCCCGCCGTCAACGCATGTCGGGACCTCGGATGAATCCGTGACGAGGAAGCCCGAGCTCGACGCGACGCGCTTCGCACGCTTCGAGAATCCTCTCGACGCCGTCGACGCCGAAGGCTCGGCCGAAGCCGTAGATCGATCCGGTCGAGAGCTCTCCCGTCCGGTCGAGCTCTTCGAGCGCGGCGGCGATGGCGAGCGCGAGCTCGGGATCAGTCGGGGACATACGGCCTCCCCCCTTCTTCGAGGTTGCGAAGGAAGGCGTCGACGTTCTCGTCGGGGATCCCGACGCTCGCCGCGAAGCGGCGGAAGTAGCGATCGCGGAGCTCTTCGACGCGAGCGCGGAGCCTCACCGCTTCGGCTTCGTCCCCGTTGCTCGTCGCCGGATAGATGCGCGCCCGCGTGCGCTCGGCTTCGTCCGCGAGCGCGTGAGCCTCGCCGTCCGATCGGAAGGCAACGATCCGCTGCGCGAGCGCGGCGTCGTGAAGCGCGATCGGCGTGCGAAGCTCGACGTCGCCCTCGCCCGGCGTCCACCTCGGGAGCGGGCCGGACGCGAAGCCGCCCTCGGACGCCGGACGGGCCGCACGGCGGAGACGATCGACGAGCGATTGGTAAGCGAAGACGTCGCTCGACGGATAGACGGGCTCCGCGACGGTCCCCGATCGGACGAAGGCGACGCGGGCGAGGAGCTCGGTCGTGCTCTCCTCGATCGCGACGAAGAGGGGATGCGGCTTCGCCGTCGCCGTCATTCCGATCGCGTACGTCGTCGGGCTGTGCTCGTGCATCGCTTCGTGGACGAGCGATTGAAATCCCGCGAGCGCGATCCCGGGCGGAGTGTCGCGGCCTTGCATCCATCGGGCGGCGTTGACGGCCTTCCGAAATTGCGTGGGCTCGATATCGATCCGGCCGTTCTGGAATACGTGGAAGCCGACGGTCCCCGTCCCGGACATGCGAGGATCGATCGAGAGCCCGTCCGCTTCGAGACGCCCGAGGGCGCGATCGTACGATCGGAGCTCGGGATACATCGTCTGCACAAGCGAACGAAGAGACGAGCGCACGGCCGCCGCCGCGGTCGAAGTCCCGCTCGCCACCTCGCCGGGTCCCGTCGCGTCGATCTTCTTCCCGAGCTCGACGATAGCGTCGGCGACTCCGCGGAAGGCGTCGGCGTTTCGCGAGCGCCCGCCGTATTGATACGCCCGCCCGCGCTCGGCGATGTCGGCCCATGCGGGCCCGGGCTCGACGAGCGGGCCGGTCCGGCCCGGCGTCGGCGTCGGGAGGTCCCTCGCCGCTTGCACAACGGGGACGACGACGATCGGAGCGTCGTCGACGACGAGCCCGCGCACCGGATCCCGGCGGAGGATCCTCGCCGTGATCTCGGTCGCTCCGGCGAAGCGGGCCGCCGTGAGACGATGGTTGCCGTCGACGAGCTCGACGGCTCCGCGTTCGTCGATCGCGAGGTCGATCGGTTGCGACGGTCGCCACCACCCGGGAGGGAGGTATCGCCCCGTGAAGAAGGCGTCGAGCTTCCCCTCGCTCGCCGCGTACGCCGCCGCGAGCGCGAAGGGTTGCACGTCTCGCGAGGGAGCCGTCACGACGTCGTCGAGCGCGAACATGTAGCGACGAAGCCCCTCTCGCGATCGGCTCTCGTAGGCGGCGACGTTCTCGGCGAGCTCGCGCTCGGCCCGAGCTTGCATCCGGGGATCGGCGACGTTCGCCGCCCATTTCGCGGCGAGCTCTTCGGAGAGCCCGTAGCGCTCGCGGATCTCGGCGGCCGAGATCGCGCGTACGCGCCCGCCTGGGCCCGCCGGAACGGGGGGCGGCGAGGGTACTACCGGGGGCGGAGCCGCCGGCGGCGTGGGGGGCGCTCCGGAGCCGGACGGGCCCGATCCGGGAAGCGGCGGAAGGGGGGCGACCATGGTCGCGCGATCCGCGAGGACGAGCGAGCTCGGATCGACGCCGCCGCCCGCCGGCGTCGGACGCGGGAGCCCTCGAAGCGACCACACGGGGATCGGCGCCCCCGTCCCGTCGAGCACGACGCGCCCCTTCCGCATGAGATCGAGCCGCGTCGGCCCGAGGATCTCGCGCTGTAGCGCTTCGGGTTGCCGGCGGAGCCACGCGGTCCCGTCTTCCCGCGTCCCGCTCTCCCACGGCCGCGGCGGCTCCGGGCGCCCTTCGAGCCGGGCGAGCTCGCGCTCTTGCCGTTGCTCGTCGAGGATCGCCGATTGCGTGCAACTACAGAAGGGATGCGGATTCGCCGGGACCTCGCCCTTCGGATAGCCGCCCGGCCCGAGCCCGAAGGGATCCTGACCGGCGTACACGTCGCACACGTCGCCGTGAGGATGGGAGCGCGAGAGCTCCCACCGGATCCCGACGACGGCCGGCGAGCTCGCGACGCTCTCGCGGAAGCCGGCGCGGAAGGCTTCGACGGTCTCGGTCCGAGCGATCCGCCGAGCCTGAAATTGTGCCTTGTCGAGAATCCACCGATCGACGATCCGCTCGATATCCTGCGGCCGGGCGGACGTGAGCCGGGCGGCGAGCTCGCGCCCCGCCGAGCGGATCGAATAGTCGCCGTCGCGTCGACGGAGCCCTTCGTCCGCCGTGCGTCGACGCTGGCCTAGCCGGTTGAGCTGGGCGGCGGCTTCTTCGATCGCATCGGCGATCACGGACTGATCCCCGCTCGCCCTCGCGAGCCCCGCCGCTTGCCGGAGGTCGGTCACGTAGCGCGGGATCTGCACCCGGCCCGGGGACGCTTCGAGCATTCGCTCGGCCGTGAGGTGGGCGCTCTCGCCCGCGCGGATCGACGCTTCGAGCTCGTCCCGCATCCGGGCGCCGATGTTCGCGACGCCGTCGCGGACGCGAGTCGAGAGCGGGAGCTCGCGCACGGTCGCCCGCCGGCGGATCTCCTCGCTCGCCCGAGCGGCGGCGGCGTATGCGTAGGCGTCGGCCCCGATGTCGCCCCACACGCGCTCCCCCTCGCCCGGGACGAGACGGATCGAACCGATGCCGGCTTCGGCGCCCGCCCGCGTCCCCGCTTGCGTGAGCTCGACGGTCCGATCGGCGAGGTGGCGAGCATGGGCGGCGAGCTCCTCGCCGATGATCTTCGAGAGGTCGCTCGTCCCGACGTTCGCCACCGTGAGCCGCTCTCGAAGGCGCTCGGCGACGCGAGCGAGGACGGCGTCGATCTCGCGCTCGGCGAGCCCGAGCGTCCCGAGGAGCCGCGCCCTCACGTCGAGAAGCACGGCGCGAGCGCGCTCGTCCACCTTCCGAGGGCGGCGAGCCATCAATCACCCGGCGGCGAGTCGTCCGCGCTCGGATCGACGACGGGCTTCGAGTCGCGCTTCGCCGGCGGCGGCGCCTTCGGCGAGCTCGCCGGATCCATCGCCGCGCCCATTGCCCCGACGATCTCGTCGGCCATCGCCGCGGAGCGTTGCTCTTCGAGCCCGGCCTCTTCGAGCTCGCTCTCGATCGTCTCTTCGTCGTCCGCCGTGAGGTCCGGAAGGAGCCGGCGGACGGTTTGCATCTTGATCTTCGCCGTCGCCGTGGGGCCGAGCTTCAGGCTCACGGCGTCGATCGCTTGCTTGATCTCGACCGTGAGGTCGTCGACGTCGAAGCGCGTCGGCGGCGTGATTCGCTCCGCCCGACGAGCGTCTTCCGAGACGCCGAGCACGCGCCCGACGACGTCGTCGATCCACGCCTCCCACCGGGCGAGCTCGGCCGCGAAGTCCGAGAGCGCTTGATTTGTTTGCGCGAAGTCATAGGCGCGTGCCACGCCGGACACTTCGCCGCCGGTCGGACGCTGGTACTCCACCCGCGCCATCCGATAGATTTCCTGGATCGTCTTCTCGATCCGCGCTTCGAGCACCTCGGCCACGGTCGCGGGCGGCGCAAGGTAGTAGTGCTGTTTTCCGGCCTCGGGATCGAGCGAGAGCGCGTTATCGGTCCCGACCTCGACCTCGCCGCCGGCCACCTGCGAAGCTCGCGTCACCATGACGAGGAGCGCGAAGGCTTGCTGTGCAAGGTGCTCGTCGAGCTGGCTGACGTAGTTGAAGAGCGCCCGATTCGCGATCGAGATCGCCCCGTGCATCGGGACGCCGACGCCCTCGGCGACGCCGCTCGACTTGTGACGGCAGATCGTGAGCGGCACGCATCCGAAGCCGTGCGCTCGGTCCACGTCGACGGGCGTCGCTCGCGGATTCCCGTTCTGGCGAGTCACGTCGAAGATCGAGAAGGTCTCGCGATTCCAGATCGTGTACCTCTCGACGTCGATCGCCGGGACGTTCCACCCGTCGCGACGTCGGAAGTCCGACCGGAGCTTCACCCATTCGAGCGTCCCGTCGTCCGCCCATGCCCAATCGCATACGTTGGCGGGAAGGAGCGGGATCGCTCGGGGCGAGAGCCCGAGCTCGCTCGCCTGGGCCGCCGTGAGCGGATCGACCTCGGGCTTCGGAAGGTCGACGAGCACCGGACACCACCCGAAGATCGCCGCTCGAAGAGCAACCACGGGGCGGAGCTCCTCGAAGGTCGTACCGCGCCCGTCGACGTCTTCGCGCCAGCTCTCGATCGACTCGGGCCGCCCGTCCACCGTCGCCCGCTTCCGGAGGAGGTAGGACAATTTCAAGTCCGTGAGCGGCTCGACGTAATTCGGGAAGTGCGCGCTCTCGCGTCGCCGGAGATACTTCGCGTCATCCTCGCGAGGGTGGCGGGTGAGGTAGCTATCGGGCGCCGCGTAGATCGTCGCCGCCGCTCCCCACGTCTCGGAAGGCGGGCGCTTCTCGCGCCCCTCGAAGCCGCCGGCTCCCGTGTAGCAGTCGAAGAGGAAACGATGCCACGCGAGCTCCTCGCGGTATCCCTCTCGTCGCGCTTCGAGCGCACGGATTAGCTCGTCCGACATGCCGGGAGGCTCGCCGAGCGGCGGGAGCCCTCGCCGTCACCCGCCCGGGAGCCGCCCGGGACACTGAACGGGGGCACCGTCCCCAAACGCGTAAACACTCGAAAAGGCTCGAGTTTTCGGAATCGTGGGGTCGACCCAAGCGGCCAAGTGCTCGAAAGCGCTCGGGAATCGGGAGGGGGTCGATCTCCCTTAAAGGGTCTCCCCGGGACGAGCCGCCCGGAGCTTCCGGAGCTCGGCGAGGTGGAAGCGGACGAAGTCATTCGTCCGACGCCGCTCCTCGGCTCGCCGGCGACCTCGAAAGGCGAGGTGGATCCGGAGCGCTCGAAGGCGGCGGATCTCCCCGACGTGGTCGGAATGCAGATCGTGGAAGTCGAGCGCCATCGTCGATCCTCCTCGCCTACAGGTTCCGGACGCGGAGCCCGACGGCTTCCTTCGTCCCGAAGAGGGCGAGGAAGCCGAGCGAGACCGCGTCGACGATGTCGTCGTGACGCCCGTCCGGGAAGGCGTCGAGCTCGTCGAGCGCTTCGGCGTTCCACGTCCCGCGGACGAGCGCGACCTTCCCGGCTTCGGCGTCGCCCTGCCACGTCTTCGCGAAGTCGACCTTCGAGCGGGACGCTCGGAAGGCATGGAAGCGTCGGCCGCGGAGGACGCTCCGAAGGCGGTCGACGTCCGCGACGCCGGCTTGCCCCGGGTCCTGCCACGTCGCGATCTCGACGTCGGGCCCGTCGAGCTCGGCGATCCGTTTCATCGCCGCTTCGACCTCGCCCGGCGTCCCTCGAAGGCTCTCGACGTGTTCGATCACGAAGGAGCCGTCGACGAGCTCGGCGAGGAGGATGCCGCGTGTCCAGTCGGGATCGGGGTTCTCGGGGCTCGGCCGCGTCGCCGCCTTGTCCCATGCGCGCACCCGCCGCCGGACCTCTTGCGGCGCGGGGCGGTAGTCTCGGATCCGGAAGAAGCGGCGAGCGAAGAAGACGCCCGCGCTCGGGCGGACGTCCCAATTGCCGCCGCGATCCTCGTCGCCGAGCAAGCGCTCGCGGTCGACGGTCGGGAGGGATAGGAGCTGTCCCCGGTACGACGGATCCACCTTCGGGTTATCGCGGAGCCGGGAGAGAATGAACGTGAACGATCGCACCCGGTCCGGGTCGCGGTAGCGCTCGACGAGCTCTTCGCGGGTGTCCGCCCATGCGATCGAGTCGCCGTCCCGGACGAAGTAGCGGACGACGCCCGAGCGCTCGGGGAGCGCGTAGCCATCGGGCCCGATCCACCATGCGATGAATCGACGGACCCACGAATCGGGATCGGGGTTGCACGTCGCGCGGACGTAGGGGCGCACCCTCGCCTTCGTGCGGAGTCGGGACGAGAGGTACCAATATTGGCTTTCCGAGAAGTGCGTAAGCTCCTCGAAGTAGATCGCGGAATACTGCTTTCCCTGATGGGAAAACTTGTCGCCCTCGTGCTGTAGGTGATCGAACGTGATCGTCGCCCCGCTCGGGAAGCTCGCTTCCCGCGGCGAGCTTTGCCGCATGTCGGCGCCGAAGCGCGGAAAGATCCCCTCGGCTTCTTCCCAGATCGATCCCGCGCCCGCGAGATCGACGGCTTGGCGGCGGAAGATGATCCCGCCGAAGTGCGGGTCGGCGTGCCACCGGAGCGAATCCAGGATCACGGCGTACGACTTCCCGCCTCCGGCCGCTCCGCCGTACCACGCTTGATCGGCCGAGCACGCGAGAAAGGCTTCTTGCGGCCCGGCGTTCGGCGCGAGCCGGATCACCTCGGACGAGCTCGAAGGCGGGAGCTCCTCGCCCTCGTCCCCGTCGTCTTCGATCCGCTCGTCGCCGTAGGCCACGCGCTACCGTCCGCGCCCGTTGTCCGGGATGTAGAGCTCGACGCGGACGCCCTCGCCCTTGTGCGTGGTCTCGACCTTCGTCTTCGGATTGAATTGCGGGCTCCGCCTTTCGAGGAGCCACGCCGCCGCCTTCCAATCGGTCCGGCTCGCTCGAAGGATCCCTTCGACCGTCGCCGCGACGAATCCCGCCCGCGATTGCTCGATCGCCGCGACGAATCCGGCGTAAGGCTCTTCGCCCGCTCGGCCGCGGTCGATCCATAGCTTCGCCGTGCTCCACGGGAGCCCTACGGCCGTTGCTGCCGTGCGAAGCGGGACGCCGGCGCCGACGAGCGAGACGATCCCCGTCTGGATCGCCGGGTGAAACGTCGTCGGCCGCCCGCCCTTCCGGCGCTCCGGGATGTCCACGGCGTAGTGAGTCACCGGGAGCCCGTCCACGGCGCACACCCGGGCAAGCGAGAAGTCCGGCTCGGGCGTCGTCTGGATGGGAGGCGATCCGCGCTTCTTCTTCGAGCTCCCCCCTATCTCGGCGGGAGCTCCCCCCTGTTTCGAGGTCGAGCCACCCGGCTTCGGCCGAGCTCCCCCCTGTTTCGCCTTCGCCTTCGTCTTCGAGCCCTTCGGGCGCCCGGGCTTCCGCTTCGTCGGCGTCTCGCTCTTCGTCTCTTCGGTCACGTCATGGCCTCGCACGTAGGAGAGCGGTCCGGCGTCGCACTCCTTCGAGGAGCTCGGCGAGCCGGGCCGGAGTCACGCCGAGAAGCTCGGCGAGGTGAAACTTCGCCGCGGCTTCGATCTGTCGGACGCTCTCCCGAGCCATCCCATAGGCGGCGGCGATCTCTTCGAGACTCGCGCCCTCGGGATGCTCGCGGAGCACCCGGAGACACGTCGCGTCTGCATACCACCGGGCGCCCGGCATCGATCGCCCTCGGGCTCGGGAGCGGGCCGCACACCGGACGCATCGGCCGGATCCCCGCTGTAGGAGCTTCCGCCATACGGTCGAGCGCTCGGCGCCGCAATCGCACCGGACGAGCGCGAGCTCGCCTTCGACGTGGATCACCGTCTGGTCCCCGATGCGGTCCCCGGGCGAGACCTCGGACGCTCGCCGAGCCCCGAAGACGATCGCGAGCTGCGGCGACTCGCCCCGCCGCCGCCGGCGTCGAGCCGGAGCTCGAAGAGGACGAGGAGCCGGCCGAGCGTCGAGCCATTCGGGCGCGAAGGCGAGTTGCGACTCGGCGACCATTCAAGGGGAGCCCTCCCCTCGAAGCCCGAGGGCCCCGAGCACCTTCGCCCGCATCGCCGGCGATCCTCCGCCCTGTAGAACCATGCGCACGGACGCCGGCGAGACGCCCGCCCGGTCGCCAATCATCGCCAGCTCGGGCCGGACGAGCCCGAGCTTCGCCGCCGCTTCGAGGTAGCAGATCAGGTATCCCCGATCGTCCGAGCTCCCAGGGTCCGACCCGTCCATGGGCGGCGTATCGTATGCGAGTCCATACGGAATCGCGCAAACACGCCGATCACGGCCGCCGGCCGCTCGTCCAGCGGGTGATGTGCCATCCGTGGCAGTCGGGGCAACGGTAGACGCGGAAGCGGTTGCCGACGTGGCGACAATGCCGGCGGGCGAAGGCGGGCGAGGGAAAGCGCTTCTTTCCGGAGCTCGGGCAGAATGGGAGCTCGAAGCTCACGCCGCCCCCCGCCGCTTCGGGATCCGGTCGAGCACCTCGCCCGCCCGGGCGGCCCATAGGGCGATGCATACGGCGTCGGCCGCGTCGCCCGTCACGTCGAGCCGAGCCACGTCCCGCGCGACGCGCTCGGCCATGGCCTTCCGTTGCTCGCTCGTCGCGTGCGGCGGCGCCCCGAGGATCCTCGCTTGCCACGTCCGGACGTTGACGCGGAGCACCCGCCGAGCCGGGACGCCGGCGGCGAGTAGCGCGCCCTCCCACCGTCCCCACCGGGCGGCGAGCCCCGCCCGCATTGCCCCCGTTGCTCGCGGGTCGCCCCCTCGCCCGCCGAAGGTCCACGTCTCCCCGACGACGACGAGGGCGAGCTCTTCGGCTTCGGCGATGCGTAGCGCGCTCTCGACGATCCGCGACTCCCCGCCGGGCTTCACGCGCTCGGCGAGGGCGAAGCCCGAGGGCGCCCACACGGCGGCCCCGCCCTCTCGCCCGGGATCGATGGCGAGCACGACGCACCGGGCGGGCTCGAAGACGGGCGGGAGCGCTCGGCGTCGCGTCATTCGACGCCCCCCACGTCCATGCCGGCGAGCCGGAAGCGCTCGGCGAAGGTCTCGGCCTTGCGGTCGAGCTTGACGAGGAGCTCGGCGCGAAGACGCTCGGCGACCTTCCGATCCGCTTCGGCGTCTTCGCGGAGCCGCCGCGCTTCGTCGAGCGTCTCTTCGGCGAAGCGGGCGAGGAGCACGCCGAGCCCCGAGAGCGAGAGCCCGAGGAAGAAGAGCCCGACGCCGAGCGCGAGCCCCGTCCATTCGATCACGTCGCGTCCCATGTCTCCCCCTTGCACGTCGGACACACGAAGATCCACCCGGTCGAGTGCTTCGGATCGCTCCGCGGATCGTGCGGCGTCTCGGCGTCGGCCGTGAAGAGCTCGCCGCACACGGCGCGGACGTAGGCGCCCGTCACGGACCGATCCGAGATCCGATGCCAATCTTCGGAGCCGTAGACACGCGCCCAAGTCACGCCGCTACCCATCCTCCCCACGGTCCGGCGACGAGCTCGACGAGCTTCTTCGCGCGGAGCCGCGTCAACGACTCGGCCGCCGTGCTCTCGTGGACGCCGAGCCGCTCGGCGACGGCCGCCGCCGGCCCCGAGCCGTCGAAGGATCGGACGATGCGTAGAACGTCGCCGTCGCGATCCTCCTCGCCCGCCGAGATCACCCGGATTGAATCCATGAAGTCCCGATCGGAGAGCACCTCTCGAAGAGGGCGGCGAGGGAGCCCGAGCGTCTCGCGTCGAGCCGCGTCGAGCGCTTGCGCGATGATCACCCGGACGCGCTCTCGCGAGACGCCGAGCACCTTCGCGATTTGGCCGAGCGTGCATGGCTCCTCGGCTTCGGCGACGAAGTGACACGCGACCGTGAGCTTCGCCGCTTCGTCCCACGGCTCGGCGGCGATGGCGTCGAGAGCGGCGTCGAGCTCCTCGCGGGTCATTGCTTCACCTCCCGAATCGACCACTTCCCGCGCGTGAATAGGTCCACGGCGCGCTTTGCATCACGCATGTGCGGACCACGCGCTCCGCATCCTCTGTGCGAACAGCGTGCGAACGTGAATCCGTCGCGCGTCACGGTCGAGATCGCGGAGGCGCAATACGGACATGCGCCCTGGTAGATCGGAAGCTCGTTCACGGCTTCACCTTCGCCGCGTGGGCGCGGATGGCTCTTGCGATTCGCATCGCCGCGTCCTGATGCTCCGGCCCGTGTTCGTATGCTGGTAGTTCCAGTGTTGCGCGCGCGTCTTCCATCAGCAGCGCATCCTCGGCCGAGATGTCCGGCCGCGCGTCGCGTTCGGCGCGGGCCTCGTCGCGTTCGCGCTCGGCCGTCGCAATACACTTACGCGAAACGTCAGCAAGCGTATCGTGGCGTGCCTTCCATTCGTCGCGCTCGCGTCGCACGGCTTCGAGCTCGGCGCGGAGCTCGTCACACACCCTCGCTCGGTACTCGTATTGCTCCCGCTTCACGGCGAGGTGACGACGCAGCGACGCCACCTCTTCGCGGACCTCCGACGGGCGAAGGTGGCCTCCGTACACGACGGGGGCGCATACGAACATCGCCGCGTCTTTCCACTCGACGATCTCCGCTTCAAGGCGACGGGCCTTCTCCTCGGCTCGATCGCGCTGCGTCCGCATCGCTTCGATCTCCGCTGATTCTAGGCCCCGCGCGTTGGTTCCATCATGCCGATCCATGTCCGATCCTCCTTCGTTCAAGCGAAGTCGCGAAGCGCGGAAGCCGCTTCGATCTTCGCGGAGACCTTCGCCGTCGAGCCTTTCAGCTCTCGCCCCGCGTACCGTTGCAGGTTCCGGATCGCGCTCCTCGCGATCTGATCCGCGCGTTGCTTCGAGACGCCGATCGCCCGCCCGAGGAGCGGCGTCGACGCTTCGACGTGCGCCCGCCGGCGGAAGTGCTCGACGATGGCGAGCCGCTCGCGCTCGCTCTCGACCTCGATCTCGCCCTCGTCGAGAAGCTCGATCACGGCGCGAAGGATCGCCTCGTCCTGCGCGATCTGTCGCCACCCGCCGACGGGCTCGGTCGGATCCGAGGAATAGACGAGGAACGTCGGCGGGCGGGCCGGACGCCGTGGGAGGCTTCGGTATCGGAAGGGCCGCCGAGCTCGGACGGGGACGGAGTCGATTAGTCGCACACTCTCCTACCTTTCCGGGTCGCCCGTGAGCGCCCGCCTAAAGCGTTCGTCGGCCTCGCCGCTACCAGCCCCGCGGCCCCCTCGCTCTCGCGCCTCTCGGGCGAACGTCGTCGCGGGAATCGGGGCTTCCGGCGTCCCGTGTCCGGTACCTAAGAGTCCGAGCTGCGCGGGGCGGCTCCGTTCTGCGATCGTGCTTACATCCCAGAGCGCGAAGGCTTCGGCGTCGGCCCGGGACATGCCGGCGAGGAATTCCGCGATGGCGGCCCGCTCGGCGACGGCCGTGCACGGGTCGAGGTCGACCGTGGGAGCGAGCGGCTTCGGCTTCGAGGTGCTCATCGGCGCCCGCCCCATCGTCCGCCCGAGCGAGTCGCGTCGCCGCCGGCGGGCTCGTCGGAGAATTCCGAGCTCGCGAGCGGCGGAGCCACGTCGACGATCGCCCCGCTGTTCTCGCGGACGAGCCGGAAGCGCGAGCGCTCTCCCGAGACCTTGTCCTTCGCGACCTTCCCGAGCGTCGGAGCGTTCGGCTCGTCCGACTCGCGCCAGAGGACGATCACGATCTCGGCCATGTTTTCGAGGTCGCCCGACTCTTTGAGCGATTGGCTCGTCGGTTCGTTTCCGCGGACGCGGCCCGCCGAGCGCGAGAGCTGCGAGCCGAGGACGAGCACGATCCCGAGCTCCTTCGCGATCGCTTTCAGCTCGCGAGCGGCTCGCGTCACCTGAAGCCGACGATCCTCGGCTTCCTGGTCCGTGGTGATCTCCTGCACGTAGTCCACGAAGACGATCTCGGCGCCCTCGGTCGCGAGAGCGCGGACCTCGTCGACGACGGCCGGGAGCTTCGAGGTCGGAAGGATCGAGACGCGGACGCTCGACGAAGCGAGAGCGTCGATCCCGCGCTCGACGTCTTCGAGCTCTTCGGCCGTGAGCCCGCCGCGACGAGCCGCCGAAATCATCGAAACGCCCGAGCGGCTCACCTGGAATCGATCGCCCCACACGAAGGCGGGATCTTCGAGCGAGACGATCGCGACCTTCCGCCCGGCCGCGTCGAAGCGCTCCGATGCGTAGAGCATGAGCCCCGACTTGCCCGTATTCGTGTCGCCGCCGACGACGACGAGCGATCCCGGCGGCGAGCTCGCGAGCACGGGCCCGAGGAGCCCCGCCGAGATCCTCGGGCGGCTCGCCATCGTCGCGAGGTGCTCACGGGTCATCCGAGCGAGCTCGCGGGGCGAGTAGACCCACGGACGCGAGCCCGGCATCGTCGCATCGGGGCGATGGGAGCGAACGGCTTCGAGCGCTTCGAGCGTGGCTTCGTAGCTCCCCGACTTCGCGGCTTCGACGAGACGCTCGGCGAGCGTGCGGACCTCGCGAGCGTTGCGACGCTCAACGAGCCGGCGGCGCACGTTCCACTCGTCGGCCGTGTCATCGGCGCCGAAGACGCGCTCGACGTTCGCCGCGTCCGAGAGCCACCGGGGAGCCATGTCGGCGAGCACGCGACGGACGCGCTCGTCCCCGACGAAGCGAGCCCCGTCGAGACGGGCGAGCTCGGCGGCTCGAAGCGTCGCCGCGTGGACGTCTTCGAGCGCTTGCGAGGGAAGCGAGCCTTCCGGGAGCGCGAGACGCTTCGCGACGTCCGGGGAGCTCGCCCGCATCCGGCGAAGGAGCCGAAGCGCGTCGATCGTTGCGGCGTCAACCATTGCGCCACCCGCCGAAGCCCTGGGCGAAGAGCGCGAAGGGGGCGACGATCTTCGAGCCCTTGCGGTCGAGACGGGTCGCGGGATCGACGTGGCCGAAGAAGGCGGATACCTCGCGGTTGTAGAAGTCCCCGGCTAGCTCGGGATCGTCGCCGTGAGCGGCGAGAGCCTTCGCGACGATCGACTTCGCTCGCTTCACGTCTCGCGGATCGGTCCCGTCGATCGGCGCGATGCCTACGCCGCCTCGGCGGATCGACTCAGCGATCCACCGCTCGCCGAAGTCGCGGAGCACGTTGACGGCGACGAAATCCCGGGTGTCCGGCGGCTCGGGAGGTGGGGGGAGCTCCCGGAGGTCCCTCGGGCTCGCCGAGAGGTCCGGCTCGGGGAGCTCGGCGGGCGTCGGGGGGCTCGGGGCGGGTGAAGGGGTACCCCCCTTCGGTGTATCCCGCTCGATACCC
>ERZ724522.620-NODE-620-length-21743-cov-12.102222_pt1 | contig 21743 bp, 40 predicted proteins | sample MGYA00376055_ERZ724522 | MGnify/ENA primary metagenome ERZ724522 (study PRJEB28724, sample SAMN07190884) | wastewater metagenome | isolation source: effluent of sewage treatment plant in Hong Hong | place: Hong Kong | collected 2016-03-17 ...
TATATTTATCTAAATCTTCATACTCAGATTGTAATTTTATCCTAGACATATTAAATGCTCTTTTCCAAGAAATTTTAATCTTTCAGGATGAATTTCAAATTCTTCTTTAGTAAGATTTTTATCATTTATATAATATCCCTCTACACCATTTTGTGAAATCATAGCCGGACCATCTAATCTATGCCATTTATTTTCTATAATATAAATTTTAGCGCCAGTTTTATATATAATTGCTGGGCCATATGGATTATGTACTATATCTGTATTTTTCTTAAAATAAAGAATATCATCATTATCATATTCATATTTATCTAAATCATCATACTCTGATTTTATTTTTATCTTAGACATATTAAATGCTCCTTGCCCAAAAACTTTAGTCTTTCTGGATGCGTTTCAAATTCTTCTTTTGTTAATAACTTACCATTTATCCAATATTCTGTATGACCATCATACCATATTTTAGCAGGGCCATCTAATCTATGATATTTACCATTTATACAATATTCTTTATATCCAGTTTTAGTAACAAATGCCGGGCCATATTGATTATGCCATATATATGTATTTTTCTTAAGATAAATAATATCACCATTATCATATTTATATTTATCTAAATCTTCATATTCAGATTGTAATTTTACTTTATACATATTAAATGTTCCTTACCTAAAAACTTTAATCTCTCAGGATGCATTTCAAATTCTTCTTTAGTTAAGTATTCTTCATTTATCCAATATTCTTCATAGCCATTTGATCGTATTACGGCAGGACCATCTAATCTATAAGGTTTACCATCTATCCAATATTCTTTATGCCCATCTTTATTTACAACTGCTGGGCCATATGGATTATGTAATATTTTTGTATTTTTTTTAACATAATAAATATATCCAAATTTATCTTTATATTTATATAAATCTTTATACTCAGATTGTAATTTCATATTAAACATATTAAGTATTCCTTACCTAAATATTTTAATCTGTCTGGATGCACTTCAAATTCTTCTTTTGTTAAATATTCATTATTTATCCAATATTCTTCTAATCCATTTGATCGTATTACTGCTGGACCGTCTAATCTATGAGCTTTATCTTCTATACAATAAAATTTAACTCCATCTTTACAAATAATAGCTGCACCATATGGATTATGTACTATATCTGTATTTTTCTTAAAATAAAGAATATCACCATTATCATATTTATATTTATCTAAATCTTTATACTCTGATTTTATTTTTATCTTAGACACGTTAAATGCTCTTTTCCTAAAATTTTTAATATTTTTATTTCAAATTGTTCTTTTGTTAAGCATTTATTATTTATAAAATATTCTTCTTTACCATTTGCATATATTACAGCAGGACCATCTAATCTATGATATTTACCTTCTATACAATATGCTTTATATCCACCTATATGAATAACTGCTGCACCATATGGATTATGTACTATATCTGCATCTTTTTTATAATAAACAATATCACCATTATCATATTTATATTTATCTAAATCATCATACTCTGATTTTACATAAGGCATGTTAAATATCCTTTTCCAAGAAATTTTAATCTTTCTGGATGCATTTCAAATTCCTCTTTAGTTAAAAGTTCATTATTTATATAATATTGTTCTTTACCATCTGAATATATTATTGCTGGACCATCTAATCTATGCCATTTACTATTTACTAAATATATTTTACTACCATCTTTTTTTATAATTGCTGGGCCATATGGATTATGAAATATTTTCTTACCTTTTTTATAATAATAAATATCTCCATGACCATTTTTATATTTATCTAAATCATCATATTCTGATTGTAATTTCATGTAAGGCATATTAAATGCTCTCTTCCAAGAAATTTTAATACATCTGGATGTTTTTCAAAATTTTCTTTAGTTAAATACTCATTATTTATCCAATATTCTTCTTCACCATTTGAATATGTTATAGCAGGTCCATCTAATCTATGTAATTTATTTTCTATCAAATACGCTTTATAACCATTTTTAGTTGTATGTGCTGGGCCATATGGATTATGCCATACTTGTGTATTTTTTTTAGAATACCAAATATGACCATAACTATCTATATATTTATCTAAATCATCATATTCTGATTGTAATTTTATGTCAGGCATGTTAAATGTTCTTTACCTAAAAATTTTAGTCTTTCTGGATGTACTTCAAATTCTTCTTTACTTAATTGTTCATGATTTATCCAATATTCTTCTTCATCATTTGCAAATATTACAGCAGGACCATCTAATCTATGAAGTTTACCATCTATAGCATATTCTTTATACCCAACTCTATTAATAACTGCTGGACCATATGGATTATGAACTACTTTTGTATCTTTTTTACAATAAAAAATATGTCCAAAATTATTTTTATATTTATCTAAATCTGAATATTCAGATTCTACTTTAAACATATTAAATGTTCCTTTCCTAAAAACTTTAATCTATCTGGGTGTAATTCAAATTCTTCTTTACTTAATTGTTCATGATTTATCCAATATTGTTCTTCACCATATGGAAATATCATAGCAGGACCATCTAATCTATGTAATTTACCTTCTATACAATATTCCTTATGTCCATTTTTATATATAACTGCCGGACCATATGGATTATGAAATATTTCTGTATCTTTTTTAAAATAAACAATATGCTCATATTCATTTTTATATTTATCTAAATCTTTATACTCAGATTGTATTTTTATATTAAACATAATAAATATTCCTTACCTAAAAATTTTAATCTTTCAGGATGAACCTCAAATTCTTCTTTACTTAAATATTCACCATTTATATAATATTCTTCTTCACCATCTGAATATATTATAGCCGGACCATCTAATCTATGATATATACCTTCTACCCAATATTCTACATATCCAGATTTAGTAATATACGATGGACCATATGGATTATGGTATATGCGCGTACCTTTTTTATAATAAAAAATAACTTCATAATCATCATATCTATCTAAATCTTTATATTCTGATTTTATATAAGACATAATAAATATTCCTTATCTAAAAACTTTAATCTCTCTGGGTGTAATTCAAATTCTTCTTTACTTAATTGTTCATGATTTATCCAATATTGTTCTTCAAAATCTGAATATATTACCGCGGGGCCATCTATTCTATGAATTTTTCCTTCTATCCAATATGCTTTATAGCCATTTTTACTTGTATGTGCAGGGCCATATGGATTATGAGCTATATGTGTATCTTTCTTATAATAAAAAATATCGTTATAACAACTATATTTATCTAAATCTGAATATTCAGATTCTACTTTAAACATATTAAATGTTCCTTACCCAAAAATTTTAACCTCTCTGGATGTAATTCAAATTCTTCCTTATTTAATTTTTTATTATTTATCCAATATTCTTTATAACCATCACACCATATTCTAGCAGATCCATCTAATCTATGAAGTTTATTTTCTATAAAATAAACTCTAGTTCCATCTTTATATATAAATGCTGGACCGTATGGATTATGACATATACTTGTACCTTTCTTATAATATATAATATCTCCATGATTATATTCATATTTATCCAAATCTGAATATTCTGATTTTATTTTAGGCATATTAAATGTTCCTTACCCAAAAATTTTAGTCTCTCTGGATGTTTTTCAAATTCTTCTTTAATTAAATATTTACCGTTTATACAATAATCTAATTTGCCATCTGCCCATATTCTAGCAGGACCATCTAATCTATGAAGATTATTTTCTATCCAATATGCTTTATATCCACTCTTACCTATATATGCAGGACCATATGGATTATGCCTTATATTTGTATCCTTTTTATAATATATAATATCTTCAAAATCATTCGTGTACTTATCTAAGTCCTCATATTCACATTCTATTTTAAGCATATCAAATACTCCTTGCCTAAAAATTTTAATACTTCTGGATGCACTTCAAATTCTTCTTTTGTTAAATATTCATTATTTATCCAATATTCTTCTAATCCATTTGATCGTATTACTGCTGGACCGTCTAATCTATGACGTTTATCTTCTATATAATATGCTTTATATCCATTTTTCCAAGTAACTGATGGTCCATATGGATTATGTCTTATATATGTATTTTTTTTAAAATAATGAATATCATTATTAATATATTCATACTTATCTAAATCTTTATATTCAGATTGTATTTTTATCTTAAACATATTAAATGCTCTTTGCCTAAAAACTTTAACCTCTCTGGATGTATCTCAAATTGTTCTTTCGTTAAGAATTTATTATCTATAAAATATTGTTCTTGACAATCTCCATATATTATAGCTGGTCCATCTAATCTATGAAGTTTATCTTCTATCCAATATCCTTTATATCCATTACTACCTATATATGCAGGACCATATGGATTACTCTTTATATCTGTACCCTTTTTATAATATATAATATCTCCATTAATATATTCATATTTATCTAAATCTGAATATTCTGATTCTACTTTAGGCATATCAAATATTCCTTACCTAAAAATTTTAATCTTTCTGGATGTATTTCAAACTCTTCTTTTGTTAGAAATTTATTATTTATCCAATATTCTTCTAATCCATTTCTCCATATTTTAGCAGGTCCATCTAATCTATGACGTTTATCATTTATCCAATATTCTTTATATGTATTTTTACAAATATATGCTACACCATAAGGATTATGGTATATATACGTATCTTTTTTACAATAAAAAATATGACCATCAATATTATGTTTATCTAAATCATTATATTCTGATTTTAATTTTACGTAAGACATATTAAATGATCCTTATCTAAATATTTTAGTCTTTCTGGATGTAATTCAAATTCTTCTTTACTTAAATATTCACTATTTATATAATATTCTTCACAACCATTTGGCCATATTGCTGCTGGACCATCTAATCTATGACGTTTACCTTCTACCCAATATGATTTATATCCATTCTTATCTATATAGGAAGGACCATATGGATTATGTCTTATATCTGTATCTTTTTTACAATAAAAAATATGTCCAAAATTATTTTTATATTTATCTAAATCTTCATACTCTGATTGTAATTTTACATTAGACATATTAAATGCCCTTTACCTAAATATTTTAATCTCTCTGTATGTATCTCAAAATCTTCTTTAGTTAAATCAATATGATTTATCCAATACTCTTCTAAACCATCATTCCATATTATTGCTGGCCCATCTAATCTATGAATTTCATTTTCTATCCAATATACTTTATATACATTATTACGTATATATGCTGGTCCATATGGATTATGTCTTATATCTGTACCCTTTTTATAATATGTAATATTTCCATCATCATCTTCATGTTTATCTAAATCTGAATACTCCGATATTACCTTCATCATTTAACACCTTTTTAAAATTACACTACCTGCTATCATTTAAGATTCTTTTTTTATTTGATTTTTTAAAAACCAAAAAAACAAAATCCTCCCAAAAAAACAAAAAAAATATAAAATTCACATCCTACAAATATATAAATCTACTTCTATCATACAACTCTTCCATATCCTTTTCTTCATTATAAAATATTATATATTCTTTACCTTCTTCCAATTCACACAAATACAATGAATCAAATACATACACATACACGTCTATATCCCTATTCACAATATCAAAATTTATCCACCCACGCTCTTTACAATATTTTTTAAATCTATTATACAAATCATTATCTCTATTAAAAAATCTAACATTTATATCTCTCTCTTCTATAAAATTTATTACTTCTATATCCGTACCCTTACCTAGATCACAATCATAGGTACTCCATTTACCATGACAATTATTTCTATTATCATAACTGTTTCCAAACAAAACCACTTTTCTTGTCATAGACACTTTTCTCCTCTTATCCTTCTCTAAACATCTTATTAATTTTATAACATATAACAGTATTAATTACACTTATTATGTATGATATAATATATAGTTCCCTACTTATATTTATATTATACATAAATCCCATTATAAACAATATTAAATATGTTGAAATCAACATAAAAAACAAAATAAAAAAAATACTAAATATATTTATACTATTAACAGAAAGTATTTTCTTTGTATCTTTTTCTTCTTTATTCCAATTAAATTTAATCAATATAGAATCTTGATTAAATTTTATATCATATCTAATACTATTACTCTTACACCATCTATCTATATAATCTTTTATATATTTTTCATCTATATATTTAACACTATATAATACCAAAGACTTTTTTATATTAAATTCATATTCATAATTACAACTGTCCGCCATCTTTATAAGATTATCTCTTGAATCATCTAAATATTTTCTTAAAAATCTTTCTGTCATAAGTTTATTATGATTTATATTTCCTTCAGTCTTTTTACGTAAATATATACCAAAATCCACTTCACTCTCTATCTCTTCATTCTTATGGCTATCTCTATATACATCTAGATCTTGTTTTAAATCTAACATTTTTTCCCATTAAAAAGAATTAAAAAATAATACTATACTATTCACACAATATATCTATACTGTTTTTCAATTTCAAAAATACTTCTTCTCTCATTTTCAATCCACTACCTTCAAGTATAACTTCATCACAATTCAAACACCACCATCCAAGTGTTTTACATTTAATACTATATTTCTTATAATTAACCTTATCATCTCTAATTTCAAAACTTACTTTTCCATAACAAAATGCACAGTTCCTAATCCTCAATACACTCTCTTTAATCATTACACACATCCTTCCTCCTCTTTAATTCTTTTATCAAAATAAAATATACATATATAAAATAAACATCTATATCTTAAATAATCTTTTTAAGATCTTCATGTACCCATCGATCAAACTCAACGAAATCTTTACCATTAAACTTATAATCTCTAACCATCCTAATACAATCAAAATCCATTGACTCTGCTATAGCCGCAGACACAAAATCCTTTATGTCCATCTCAAATGTAGCTATCGAAAATAGCGCATTATCTCTAATATAATTAATAATAGAATGATATCCATTCATATTTTGATATTCATTCTTATCATAAATCCTCGATGTAGCTAGATCAAAACAACTCTTTTGATCACTACTAAACTCATTTACACGTCCAGACAAAAACAACTCACTCAAGTCATCCTTCGCAATACATTTCTTGTTCCTATTAATAAACAACTCACTATAATACTTATCATTTGTAATAGGAATAAACGCACTAGGAATAAAAATACTAGAAATAAAATGAAGATACAACTTACCACTAATCGTGCTCTTGAACATTTCTTTCTTTCTCCTTTGGTTTCTCTAAAACTAATCAAAATAATAAAATCATTATCTTATATTCAATATATAATTAACTTTGCATTAGCACATATTCATTAATGTCTTTATTCCAAATGTATTGCTCAACTCCAATTACACTATCTGTTTCAATATCTATCTCCAAAAGAATAAATATCCCTTCAAGAATATTATATTTAATACAATCATTGTTTAAACATTTTATAGCTTTTTCTCTAGATAAAAACTTTTCACTATTATCCAATGGCTCATATCCCTCATAATCTTCTTGAGCAATCTGTAATAAATCTGATTTATTATATTTAAGATATGATTTTATCACTTCTACATTTTCATTATATGTAGTATGTTCTAATGAACCAACAATAAAATCTTTACCCAAAAATGCACTCGATCCAATACAAAAAAATGTTTTCATTTATCTTTATCCTTTTAAATATTTAAACTACTTTAATAACAAAATAAAATAATATAACGATAAGGTTGCTCTAACTTCAAACAAGCCTTATCGTTATATTATCTTACTTACGATGATAACTCGTCAGAATCACCATCTTCTGATTCCGATGAATCATAATCGTCTTCATCCATATCTTCATCGTCTGACTCTCCAGCACCCAACGCCAACGGCAATGCCGCACCATCAACAACACCTTCCGCCTTCTTTGCGTTCTTGCGTGGTCGGGCCTTCGGCCCGAACGGATTCTTCGCGTAACTATCCAAACACTCGGTCATGCGCTCCTTAAAACGCAACAAGACCGCTTGCTTAAAGTTTGACATATCCTCCTCAGTTGGAGTGACTCCCTTGAAATGCTGCGCAGCCAACGCATACAGAATCTTCTGATACGTCCTGTCACTAACATCTGCCAACTCATCGCGAACAACAGTCTTTCCGTCGCTAGACAACACTCGCTTCTTGCAAGCCAACGCAGCAGCAAGCGCTTGCACACTAACGGATTCTTCATTGTTCTTCGCAACACTAACTCGTGTTGCCTTGCCCAAGAATGCACCGCCATTCTTGCCATGAATGAAGGTAACGAATGGATCCTTACCGTTCATCTCAAGCTCAATATTCATAAACGAAATGGTTTGTTTCAAATACTCAGGAGTAAGACCTGCTGCTGCCGTAGCATCGTTGGCCTCAATCAACACTTCCCTAACTCGTTCTACCAAATCTTTACTTGAGATTCCCTTTACCGAGCCAGCGGCAGGAATCAAACCACGTGAAGCAACAACGTTAAGCGCGTTTTCGATTTTGTTAGTCATTTTTTCTGAACCTTTCTCTCAACATTCCAAAACATATCCACAACATGTGGATATGCTCAACTTCACAACAACTTCACAACAACTTCATAACCTATCTAATACATGTCTTAACAACATATATTAGATAGGTTACGTATATTAGAACACGAAATCAGCCCCATCCTCTTCAGTATATTGTACCGCACGTCCGCCAGTTGAACCCTCAATAGGCTTCGGTGGATTATCCATAATGTCTTTCTTTGACATTCTATACACACTGCCAAGCGCAGATGCACACCTTTGAATAATGCCCGAACTCAACTTCGTCAAGTCAGAATGGTTCGCTTCCGCTACCGTTCTAACAATCTCAGTATAACACATCTTGTCAAACAACCTATCAACCGCAACCTTAGCAAGATCAACAACACTAACCTGATTGTCCTCGCCCTTGTGTTGCACAATCGGTCTACCAGCGAGCTTACAACCAGCTTCTCGCGGAGTCAAAATCTTTTGCTTCACCTCGTTGCGATGAACCAAGCCACGGTAAAATCCACCGCCAGCTCCTTTCTTGCTATCAACAAGAACAGGCAAGCCTTCCTGCAAAGCAAGCTGCTTCTCTTGCTTAACATACCTGCTAATAAGATTCTTCGTAAACAACTTATTCATAACTTCTGGTGGAGTATTCGGATGCTGCTTGAGCAACTCTGCCCTAAACAAGTCTGCAAACTTGTCTAGTGGCATACCCTTAGTTGGGGTATAACCCTCAACCTTCTTGTCTTCAGCCTTATCGGCCATAGGAAGCATTGAACAGATTGCTGCAAGAATAGCGCGATTTTGGATTCGATTGGACATTTTTTCTTAACCTTTCACTTAGTCCGATGAGCGGTAACGAACCATTCGTCATCGACATCGAACATCCTACATTTTAAACGTCTCTGACTTGCAGAGCAGCTTGCAACCACAACCGAACCCCGAGATGCAAGGCCAATGCCAACGCCTCAAGCTCAAAGTCATCACAATATATGACTTTTATTCGGTTATAGTTACAAACCAAACCCTCATCAGTCTAGGTCTTACCTAGAGACAACATTATTTAAATGTTGTTTCGGGTTGTTACTTCCATTTGCGCAATACTTCTACCTTCTCAGGTGAAAACAAAAAATATTCATCTTTATTCAATTTATACTTTTTCTTAATATCAAATACTTGCAACATATCGTATTCTCCAATATGTTTAACTTGCTCTTTCTTCACAATATGCAAATGCACTTTTTTCATTCTAAATGAATCCTTTCTTTAATTATACATACAACATTAAAAAAACAAATAAATATAATAACATATTATATTTGTTAACCCCTAGAATGCGTTACCCTCGTTGTCTTTGGGTTTCGCATCCTCTTGTTACACTTTGGCATCTTTGTAACTGCCAATCGCTTACGCGATGGAATCAAGTCAGGGTTATCCAACTTCTGGTATTCAGGGTCAGACTTAATCTTATTATGCTTTTCTTCTGCTGTCAACTCAGATTTATAATATTCATCTTTATAAAACTTTGGTCTACTCGATTGACCAGGTACAATAAACTCAATAACATCCGCCACAATATCTCTATTGTTCACATAATCATCATAAAACATAGAGTTAGCTACATCTTTACATGCCTTATATTGACAAATATCTGTATGTGACTTGGTACTACCATCACTAAATGTAATGATAGCTGTACACTTTACATCCAAATGCCTTTCGTGATGCCTTTCAGCTTTACATGCCACCATACCAATATTGTTTGACCAACGTCGATTGATTTCTTCAATAGACGTTGACAACTTCGCACCATACATCCTTTCCACCTTATTAAACTGAAGAATACGTTCCCTATCTCGGGACTCTTGCAACTTTCGTTCCAACTTCTGTGCAGCGGTCTCTGTAACTCCTGCAACTTCAACACCAGTCATTTCTTCGCTCATGGTATTCTCGCTTTCTCTCCAAACCTTTTAAACGTCTCTGACTTGCGTAGCAAGTGGTACTGACCTGCGAAGCAGAGTATATGACTTGCTAAGCAAAATAAATATAAAATATTGTATAATATAAATTAATAAATGTAAATTAATAAATGTAAATTAACCAACAACCTTAAGTCTAGTTGTAGGTGGTTGTTGTACATCAGTATCTTCTACTTCAACATCAACATCAACTTCATCTTCAACACGAAGTTTAGGTGTATTTGAAATATTTGGTGAACCAATTGAACCAGATGTAATCTGTTCAATATTATCTAGCGATTTAAACGCTGTAGTTATAACAGGAATAAGAACACCAAACACCTTACTAAATACAATATTCGTACTTACACTCATCCCCAACTCCAAAAACTTCTGAGATACCTTATCTTTATATTCATCCTTAATACCAGGAATAGGTACATTCTTTATAAACATCCCCAATCCAAAATGAATAAATGCCAATCCACTTTTCGTATTCAAAAACTTCTTTACATAATCAATAACTACTCCATTAGCTCCATCTTGTTTCAATTGCTCAACAATCGTTTGTTGAACCTTTTCCGTCATCTCTGAACATACACCAAGTATCATTCCATTAATAGCTGCTTCCTTCAAAGCAACCCCATTCTTTGATGCTGCAAAACCAGCGAATGATTCACTAATCGAAGTAAACATGCTCTTCTCACTTGGTTTCGTCATGGTTTTTTCTCCAGTTTCTTCAACAACTTGTTGCTTAAGCTCAACACTTGGATATCCTATATAATCATTGGATTTTGATTCTTTATCATCAGAATCAAGAAATCGCTTTAGTTTTGCATTGTATGTTTCAACAATACTCATCATTATTTTTTCAATATGTAGAAAATTAGAATCCATTTTAAGAACAGAAGTAATAGGAGTTTTAGCTCGCTCACCATCAATTATATTACAACCCATAGTTGTATATATAAGAGATTTCATATTAGTAAAATCTTTAGGATTGGTTGATACAAACGTATCCATAAAATTAGGATAATCTGAAATATAATTATATAGACATAGCATGTCATTATACAACCTATATGTATTATACAAGTCTTTATGTCTGTGATTAAAATCTCGTTTTTCTGGAACAAATATATTTATACTAAAGTTTAGTCCATTATAATTACAACTGTAATTAGTTATATCATGATTTTTGTATTTACAACTTTTAACTACATTATAACTATAACTAAACTTATCACCAATAACTTCTGCAATATCCATCATATATTGATTGATATCTGAATACTTTGTATCTGATGGAAAATAAAATGAAATAACATCAGGTTTATTACCTTCAATCATATGTTTAAGGAATGAGCTAAATACAACCATAGGAGATATACCTGATTTAGTTTTAGTATTCAAAAACTTATCTGCAATATCCAACAATACATCTTTATTCTGTTGAGCTGTCATCTTGTCATCTTTCTTTTCTTCAGATGAATCATTTCCATACAACATATTACATCTTTCTTTATAAACTTTAACACATTCTTTAAAATAATTAAACAAAACATCACTGTTACCACTGACATCTTTAGTAAAATCTTCAGTTCTATATTTAGGAAAGTTTTCTCTCGTAACCAAAGACTCTTTTACACCATTAAAGATGGTGTAAGACAACGATGTATATTCAAGTCCAGCATCCCTACCTACAAATGTAAGGTATGGATATTGTTTATTAAAACTATTAGCTAGATAACAAACTTCTTTAAACAACGAAATATCATTTGTATCTTTATTCTCATATTGATATTTAAATGTATTTCTGTTACTAAAATTACGATAAATGACTGGATTATTTTTACATAGAAATATATCAAACCATCTACCATCAATAATACATCTATAACTCTTGTAATTAAGTTTTTCGTTAGTCTCAGAAAACTCAAAGCGAAAACTAGCGTTTACTCCAAATGTCTTACCAAAATAACTAACAAAATCTTCCATATATTTATCAAATAGGTTTAGATCACCTACTGGAAAATAAAAACTAACAGAACTTCTCTCTTCATCAATCATTTCACCAGAAACATAACTACCGAAAACAAACATCGGTGTAATACCAGTAGAACTCTTTAGTTTCATAAAAGTTTCTACAATAACTTTAAATAGTTCTCGCTTATCCATTCCTTCTATTTTCATTCTCATTACCTTGTCGTTAAAACAACATTTACAGTTGTTGTATAAAGATTTTAACTTCTGGAATATCTTTTACACGAGTTGCAAGATGACTACTCTTTAGAAGTGTAGCTGTTGTAGGTGTTGGATACCATTGACCTTCATAACTATACCAAGAAGAACGACTAGCGTATACTTCAAATAGTTTTTTAGTTTCTTTTTCTTCCAAAAGAAACCATGAACTACTTCCGTAATCACTTGTTTCTTCATATGCAATAAGTATATCATACTTATTAACTTCTTCAGTTGGGCCTGAATACTCCTCAACCAAACAAGCCTTAACTTCTTCTTCAGAGTAATCTTGAAAATTATTCAATCCCAACATATTAAATTCTCCTTTACGTTTTGATACAAATATCAATACATAATCTTATATGATATACCCAATGTAATCAAGTATGCTACCCCAAACTGAGTCAAGTTTATCTGCGTATGAAAATGCGCACAATAAAAGAAACTAAAGAATGCACACATCAAGAATGAAGCAAACAACAAAAACATCATTTTAATCATCGTTGGTTTCTCCCTTCGTTCTCACAACCACTTTTAAATGTCTCTGACTTGCGAAGCAAGGGGTACTGACCTACGTAGCAGAGTACATGACTTGCGAAGCAGGGCTTAAGACTTGCTATTAGTATATGCCAACCTTAACAGGCTTAACGGCATACTTAAGTTTTCTAACAAGCTGTTCTTTAGATTGACCATCATAACAACTAGGGTCAACCTTATCTATAAATGCCAATAGCCTTTTAAGACTATCAACACTTGAATGATTAAGTTGTTTCTCATCTATATTCATAAGTTAATATCCTCATTTACTTCTTGTTCAATAACCAAGAACTCAATAATAAACAATAGATTGATATCATCTTCAATCTGTTGCATTACTTCTGCATCCAACATTACTTCTGAGTTGAACATCTTTTTTCTCCAGGTGCAGTTTCAATACCGTGTCACCATCAATATAATTATTGTTACATGTAGTACATGTATAACCAATCGTATCAATATCATTTTTCTTATATGATACAATCGTCAATACACCATCGCATCCAGGACAATAATTAAACATTCTTCTTCACCTTTGACAAAGTTTTTTTGTTGCAACCATTATCAAGATAACCTTGTAGTTCTTGAACTAGACTTTCATCATTATAATCTTCAATATATGAAGGGCAACCACGTTTGGTTTTATCAACTTTAATAGAATCATTACTAGATACATATAGGATGTCATATATAGGTAGGTCCTTAAATGAAATGGAATACTTAATTAGACCAACTTTATTAAAGTAAGTAATCAATGTACCAGGATAGATTATGTCATTAATGTTGTTTGCAATATTATGCAACATTGCCTCTGCAACAACACAACTAATAACCCTCTTTGCTAGAGAAATAGGTAGTACAACTTCATTATAGTTTTGCTTATAATAAGATACAAGGTCCATTGAGTCTTCATAAACATCATGAAGTTTAGGTTTAGGTTGCCCCAACTCCAATTGAATCTTATTTTCAAGCTCATTTACCTCTTCAGAGGTAAGAGCAAAAGTGTGCTGTGCAACTTCAGTATGCCCTGTAGCATCAGTTAGCTCTTTTACGGGCCTTACCTCTTGCTTGTATGAAAGCAAGGATTTTGCGGAACCAAGAATGAGTTTAACAATAGCTTCACTTGCATCTTCAATGATAATAACACGCATGGTATTCTCCTATCATTCTAAAGGTTAGAAACATTAGCTTATATATAACTCATTTATATATAAGAAAAATGTTCCATTTTTCAGATACATATCTTACGATATGTATCAACTACTATATTCTTTTATATATTAATATTCTAATCAACATATACACAATACAACTATACTGTTATTTATAATATATAACATATTTTATAAATATGTTTATACCCAGATATGCTCAACCTCATCCCATGCAGCGAGGCTTCGTTTATCAGCAATATAAACATGCTGAACCTTTTTAATAATGTTTGCCTTCGCCAACTTCATGAGCGCATACCTGATATCCGAACATGTATAGTTCGGATATCGCTTAAGCTCCTCTTGTAGTTGACTTGCAGTCAACCCTTTTGAATGTTGCGCTAGCTTGAACAACGCCAACTTGCATCGCTTCTGAGCGTTTAGCTCAACTGTGATTCTACCATCAGCGGTAGAAGTTGATGCATCATGCGTGTTAAAGCTAACACGCGATTTAAACAACAGGTTTTTTGGTTCTTTTTTCATTACGTAAACCTCCTTTAAAGGTTAGCGTGTCTTGTAGGACTCGAACCTACGACCTAGAGATTAGAAATCTCTTGCTCTATCCAACTGAGCTAAAGACACAAAGCAGTCTTGTTAGACTGCCAGACAGCATTTCAAAGTCTTCCTTAGTTAAGTTTTTAGTTAAGTTAAGCTAACTATTCATTGTGTTAACCTCCTTTTACAATGTTAAGCTAAGATTTTAAACCTCAATCTCTCTGGATGTTTAAGTTAAGCAACCTTTAAAGGTTGGCACGCCTTGTAGGACTCGAACCTACGACCTAGAGATTAGAAATCTCTTGCTCTATCCAACTGAGCTAAAGGCGCAAAACAAACTGTCATGCACTGTCACTTTTAAACGTCTCTGACTTGCGTAGCAAAGTACATGACTTGCGTAGCAAAGTACATGACTTGCGTAGCAAAGTACATGACTTGCGTAGCAAAGTACATGACTTGCGAAGCTAACTCTAAGAGTATGCAGAGTAACTCTAAACTTATGTATTACACATAAGTTATGCTTGAATCACCGCACACAAACTCTTATTGCTAGAGTTTGGTTACTTATTCTTAGAGTTATAGAAAAAACAACCCCACACAAAACAACAACACAATGCCGTAACACGCAGCATCAAATACAACTTCTTTGACTTGCTCAATCATGTTACCCTCGCTTGATTTTCGAGTTTAAAGGTATCTCACACATGCAATAATAAATATTGACATCACTATAATGTATACGGCCCAATGAAACTTAACTTGTTTACCACTAAGCTCCATCAAACCCAACTTAGAAAAATACATGTATGAAAGTACAACAACTATATGCCCAAGCATATCTGATACCAAAATCTTACCTAGTGCTTCACCTGCTGTCATTAAATCATCCTCCTTTATCAAGCAACATATGTCTTATTATGCATACATCGCATAATCACATAGTTGCAAGAATCACACCTTTTCCCTATAGGAAAAAGTGAATATTTCTCGAGGTTTTTTGGTGTTTTTAAAATCAACACACAACTGTATTTTTTTTAAACTTTTTTTATTTCTTTACCAAAACAATATATGTATTACCATACCTACATGTAGGGTATCAAGTTTTGTATAACTTTACATTCAAAATCCCAAAATAAACTATAAAAACATATGAAACATTTAAGAAAAACCAATGTCTCATTATGCATATATAGCTTACTTAAGGGCAAGCAAGAAATCAGATTTTCCCTATAGGAAAAACTGAATATTTCTCGATGTTTTTGGCCAAGTTTAAAAAATGAAAAAAAATAAAAAAATATTATAATATATAACATAACCCGTAGATAGCTTCATGCAACAACTTAGCCATAAGCTCTACAGGAACCCCTTCACTAACAAGGGTCATAGCCCTCGTAATAACTTCTCGCTCATCACCCCTAAGCTGGTCTTTCAACCAACTAATGGGCGGTAGAAGCCTAGTTTCAACTTGTACAACAGGTTTCTGTTGTACAGCCTGAGTTTCTGGTACAGGCTCCTCACATTCACCATCATCATATGATGGTAGAAGCGGAATGTTTACTACAACTTCATCTGATGAAGCTGAAGGTGAAGGAGAAGTTACATACCCATTAAGGGTTTTATACTTATTAAAGGCAACGAGGAAGTAAGGCCCGTATTGCCTCCAATACTTATAGATAAGGCTCAATGCCTTGTGGACATAACCATCAGTAATGATGGTGCCTAGTTTCCTACCGTTGTTCATATTCCGAGTAATATACTCGGCGAGATATGAACCAAAACCGGCATCGCTCTTACGGAAACCCTTGTTATTGTGTTCAAGAGCAGCCTTTACTTCTTTCTCATCTGGCGTTTGGCCACGCCAGACAGTCAGTATAGCAAACTCAAGCAAAAACTTACCAAGGCCAGGATAGCCTTGGATTTCTTCGTTTGCCTTAAGTTTCGTCAAGGCTGCCTTATAGTACGCTGACATTTTGGTCGCTTCGGAAACTGGTCGAGCCATGATGTAATCTCCGTTCTCAGAGAGTCTTTTAAACGTCTCTGACCTACAGTGCAAGTGGTACATTACTTGCAGGACAGTTGATACTTTACTTAAAGTTTACAAAGAAAGTGGGACAGATGGGAATTGAACCCATGACCTCACGCTTATAAGGCGCGTGCTCTAACCCCTGAGCTACTGTCCCTTACCAAACAGGGTCTATAAGACCCTATTGAATCAACGCGCTATCAACTTCACTTTGAAGTTAGGTCAATAGTGCATCAATGTTATCTGCCCCTGATGTAGGGGCAGAATCGTTACATCACTCAGAAACCTCTTCTGAGGTCTCATCCTCGCTATCATCCCACCCCCCAGGTTCGTATTCCTGGGTGTAGAATGTAAACTTACCACCGTCTGGTAGCTCAAACACTGGGTACTCCCCCGTGTTGTCAATATAATCCCCCTCATTGATGTTAGGACCGCGATAAGATACAATCAGCATCTTATCGCCAGGGTTGAAACTGTGCAACGGTTTCATGTCATATCGAACGCGCTCACCAAGCAGCAGGGCCAAACCTGCTGCGATATGTTTGTGATTGATTTTTGAGATGAAGCGCTCCGTAGAACGAAGCAACGTCAACGCCTCATCTTGAGAAATACGCTTTCGCACGATTGTAACTTCTTGCCCCTCATCAAGGGCGATGAAGTGTGACTTTTCAGCGGAAACAACAAAGAGCTTTGCCATTCGATTATTCTCCATGCACTGACGTTTAAATGTCCGTGACTTATAAAGTCAGCGTACACTCAACCTACCATAGCAACATGCTATGGCAGATTAGTTGGGCAAGTAGGAGTTGAACCTACGACTTCACGGTTATAAGCCGTGCGCTCTAACCAACTGAGCTATTGCCCAAAATCTACAACATAACGCATTTTTCCACCAACCACACAACCCGCACCAAGAAAGGAGATTTCACACGAACATGCGTTATGTTGCAGAAGCTCCACAAGTAGGGCTCGAACCTACAACCCATCGGTTAACAGCCGATTGCTCTACCATTGAGCTATTGTGGAATGTGAACCCATACCAACGTACTTCTATGTTGGCTGGGCCCGTTATCTGTTTTGCATCTGTCCTTTTAAACGTCTCTGACTTGCGAAGCAAAGTTTATGGCTTGCGGAGCAAAGCATATGACTTGCGTAGCAGAGTTTATAACTTGGAACTAATCATGATAAAATGCTAACTTAGCAGTTTTATCATGAAACCAAATTGAAAACCTACTATTAAAAGTAATACACATTAAAGGATGCGAAACTACATTATGGACAAATGTCCAAAATAATCTTTTTAACTTTTTCATGAAAATCCTTTTAAAAGTCTCTGACTTGCGAAGCAAAGTTTATGGCTTGTACGGTTAACCATAACCTTACTCGTCAAAGAACGGTTAGCTCCGCAAGTAGGACTCGAACCTACAACCCATCGGTTAACAGCCGATTGCTCTACCATTGAGCTATTGCGGAATATGTTTGCTCTTACAAACACTACGCTAAGTGTTCTGGCAAACAAAAACTTGTAGGAAAGATGGGAGTTGAACCCATGACCCCACGCTTATAAGGCGTGTGCTCTAACCAACTGAGCTACTTTCCTAAAAAAATATATAAATATCTTATCAAAAAAGACACCCACGAACAGATGTCTTTTTGAATCGCAGTTTATAAAACCACGATTCAAGTGGAACCGGAGAGAATCGAACTCTCGACCATTGGATTAAAAGTCCATTGCTCTACCAACTGAGCTACGGTTCCTTAGAGCATAATGTCTTATTATGCCCTGTCAACTACTTTCTCACCTTCTCATAAAGTTACTTTTTCCCCTAGGAGAAAGTGAGTTTTTCTCGATGTTTTTGGCATCAAGAAAAAAACGACATTCAAGTTAACTTTTTTTTACATCACCTCCTTTTAGGTGTCTTTATTAAGTAGGATTCATTCCCACTTATTTAGACAGTGCCCAAGACCGGAGTCGAACCGGTACGCTATTTCTAGCGGCGGATTTTGAGTCCGCTGTGTCTGCCATTCCACCACTTGGGCAAAGCCTCTAGCCACACCTAGAGGGCAGTTAATACTATTTTCGCATCATGTGGGATGCGCAAAGGGCTTTACATGCTTCACCTTTATTCGCCCAAACCTAATGAGAGTAACCCTCATTAGGTGCATGTTTTACTCATACTACAGCAACTAGCAAAGACCAAACCTCAGCGTCTCTCGTCCTAAGACGAGATTGACTTTATGGTGGAAGGATGGTCTCTTGTTTACTGTAGCATGAGTAATGGTGCAGTGCGAAGGAATCGAACCTTCCTGGCCAAAAGGCAGTTGATTTACAGTCAACTCCAGCTCCATACTGGACTAGCACTGCTTAATTAATTATTGCTTATTGTAGAACATAATATTTTCTACAAAAATATCGTGCAACTCCTCATCCGTAGTCTCATTGTATAGCCCCTCATCCTCTTCAATAAAAGAGTGCCTCAGAGCTTTATTCTTGAACCAACCTTTCCCGTGCTTACCAGCAGGGATTTTTTTGACAACAACATCGGGTGGAATGACTGGTGATTCCTTTTTCATCAGTTACCTCCTATACTCAGGATTTTAAATGTCTCTGACCTGCGAAGCAGAGCATGTGACTTGCGTAAAGACTGGGAACTTAGCCTGTAACAAGCATTACAGGCTAAGTTAGTATCTTGCTACATCGACAACCCAACACAATAAACAATGTTGGGGTCGTAAGGCTCACCTGTCACAACCTTAAAGGGGCAAACGACCGGTGTGAGAAAGTCTTTCCTGTCAGGGAAAGACTTCTTGACCTCATCCCTGACTATATAACTCAACCCATCGATGACGGGGGGTACACGAGAAACTTCGTTCTCGTATACAGGGATATTGAAGGGGTTCCCATCATCGTTACTAAACGATGACGAGGTACAAACAATGCTTTTCACCTGCTTTTGGCAGGTTAGAGGACCAATGCCGTTAGGCATTGGAAGCCAGGTGTTAATAACTTGGTACTCACCACCATTGATGCTAATGAGAACCAGTTTTTGTGAAAGCAGATTGATGACTCGCATGATAACCTCCTATCGAGACTTTTAAACGTCTCTGACTTGTACCTACCTGCGAAGCAAGTGGTACATGACTTGTGGAGTTTAGAACGATTAGATATCGAACCGTTTCGATATCTAGAACATGGGCCTCTTACAAGGAATCGAACCTTGAATAAGACCATCAAGAGGCAACTACAACTTATCATTGCTGACTCAACATTAGCATTCTACCATGCATTATCGAGTCAGCAAGCGATTAGTTTTACTAACATCATCTCGACGTTAGACCAGTTTTTGAAGTTAAAGGTCGCTGGTTATGACCTTTTTGACTTTTATACTTCTTTATCGTCAAGAGTCATTACTTGACTTATAATAATCAAACCCTTTCTCGTATAGTGTGGACCTTACCCATTCACAAGCGAACGGCTAGCCGGTTTGCACACTTACCCTACAAGTGGGTTTGCTTATATCGCCTTCCCGGTTAGTATGCCTTACAGGCACCCACGCTGCGGTTCGCGATTCGTCTTACCTTCACCTTCGTTGAAGTTACTACCTCGCTAGAGATAGGTTTCTTCACTTAGATGTTGCGCTTTCCAGTTATTAGCGCAAGCCCTTAAAGTTTCCGTTAGGTCTCTTTTGGGCATTACAGGTCAACTGGCTGTTAGCTACAGATAGCGAAGCGTTCTCGCTATGTTCTAACTCTACATTGACCCGTGATTCACTTGTTACACTTGAGTGTGTAACCATTGAATCATGCTATAGGGGGTTTTACCGGCTGATTCCGTCCTACAACTTCGGTTGTAGGGGCCCTATAGTCCCGAACATTTCTCGTAATGTCGGGGTGATATCACCGCTTCTGCGGGACTTACTTAGTTCGGAGTATATGACAACGGCTCAGGTTAAAAGCCTCGACTTCGTGTGAAGTCTTACGTCTCATCCTCGCTGTTCGGTCAGGTCACCTTTTAAACGTCTCTGACTTGGTGGGTCAGAGATGGTAAAGTATTGACCCTTTATGTAGCAACTTATTACTACGTGGTGATTCGTTTTCGTTTCACCGTTTCGTTCTTCGTTGCTTCATCGGTACTTTTAAACGTCTCTGACTTGCAGAATGAATGATGACTGATTCGTGGGGATATCGGGGATGGGAGGGGTATTGCAGTATTGCTGGAATAGGGGTATTTGCATTTGGGCGCGGGCGCGGGCAATTAAAATGCAAGATAGAAAGTAAAATGTAAAGTAAATTAATCTTAATATACTTAATACTGTTAAATACTGTTAAATACTGTTAAATACTGTTAATATAGTTAATACTGTTAATATAGTTAATACTGTTAATATAGTTAATACTGTTAATACAGTTAATACAGTTAATATAGTTAATACAGTTAATATAGTTAATACTATTACTCTTAATATAGTTAATACTATTACTCTTAATATAGTTAATACTATTACTATTATACTTAATATACTTAATACAATTAATACTATTACTCTTAGTATAGTTAATGCTATTAATATACTTAACGCTCTTACTCTTAATATACTTAATACTATTAATACTCTTACTCTTAATATACTTAATATAGTTA
>ERZ724522.621-NODE-621-length-21739-cov-35.482752_pt1 | contig 21739 bp, 20 predicted proteins | sample MGYA00376055_ERZ724522 | MGnify/ENA primary metagenome ERZ724522 (study PRJEB28724, sample SAMN07190884) | wastewater metagenome | isolation source: effluent of sewage treatment plant in Hong Hong | place: Hong Kong | collected 2016-03-17 ...
GGACGCGCCAGTCGCAGCCACTGAGAGACGCGGTAGTAGTGCTCGTCGCATGACAGCACAGTCTGCCACGGTTTCGATTCGCTGAATGCGTACAGGTCCGGCTTCTGCACATCCAGGATCAGGCTGCGTGTGCCATCGTCGTGACCGCCGCCTTCCGCATCTGGGCGAGTCGCCTTGGCTTCCTTGCAGGCTGAGTGGAAGTCTCGAAGCAGCGGCAGCGCACGACCATCTGCAGAGATCGTAGCCATCCGATCCTCGTCGTACGTCACGCCATGTTTCTTAGCGACTTCGATCTGTTCCACTGACGGGAAGACGGCCATTTCCGTTCCAGCCAACAGGAGCCTGCGGTAGCCGAGTCGATAGGCGATATCGATCGCCTGCATCATCGTGTCCTGGCAGTCCAGAACCTTCGCGGATTCCGGCCTCAGGATGTCACTGAAGTCTCGATACTCGCGCTCGAAGAAATACACATTAGGACACTCGCAGACCTTGATCGGCAGTCCACGCAGCAGGTCCATTCGCCGTCCCTTGACGACGAACTTGCGGATGCGCGGATTGAGGTAGATCTCAGCCGGGAACCGAACGGTCGGATCGTACGCTGTCCAGTAGTCCGGAATGACCAGAGGCGCGCGACCATCCTTCGCGTTACCTGCAAGGTTCATGCAGAACTTCGGAAGCTGTGACGCATTGATCGTCTCGGCGACTTCTTCCGTCAGGCTGGGACCAGATCCGATCAGCCAGCAGGTACTCTTCAGTGCGCTCAAGCACTCATTGTCGATATCGACGGGAGTCTCTTTGCCGTCTGCGGACATGCGGAAGAATGGTGTCACTTCCAATCCTCCAATCGAATAGTAACCGGCTCTTTGCGAATGTGCTCACCGGTGTATAACTCAGAAAATCCACACGGCGAGTGATCAGACCCATTGCCTAGCCTGTGGATCTCTCCCGGAGCAATTACGCACACTTCCCCTGGGAACAAAGACCATCGCTGGACCAGCTTATCGAATAACTTCTCGATGGAAACGATCCCGTACAGGCAGCAAACCGTCGAGATGCTGTTCGCGTGCAAGTGGATTGAAGTCCTGAGAGACGGCTTCATGTGCGCAGACCAGAACGACTGCATCTGCTGATTCTCGTCAGTTCGCCACCAGTGGAGCGTCTGATATCCCCACTTCCGCTGGCCCTGCATTGTCTCTGCCATGATTCCCCTCAGAATCGCGGATTCAGTTTGAACTTCTCGTAGATCGCTTTCGTTTCGTCGTCCATCTTCGGAGTGACCACAATGTCTGACCCCTCGGACGGAATTCGACGACCAGCTTCTTCCCACCAGTTCGTGCAAGCCGGGCTACGCATGAACTCCTGTCCGTGCTGTGCCTGAGTCGATCCCCAGCGGAAGATGTACGATGGAGCGCCACGATCTCTGTAATCAGGCGCAACACGCCTTCCCGCTTCGTCCAGGTTCGACATGAGCTTTTGATCGAAGTCTGCCCTGCGTGTCGCTGGCCAGCCTCCTACGCTGTCCAGGAGGAACCTGGAAGCACCGAGCGAAGCATGGAAGCGACCAGCAGCCGGTTCGCGAACGAGAGTGCCAGTGTAGAGCGACATCACCTCATCCGGCTTCACCCATCCGAGAATCGGACAAGTCCGCACGATACTGCTGATGTGCCACGGCATGTAAATGTCGTCGTCTTCCCAGACGCAGACGATATCCGCGTAGCGACACATTCCGAGCATCGCGTTGTACTTCTCGGTGATCGATCCGAATCGCTCCGGAACGACTGCAATCTGCGCGAGTGGAGCCACTTCCCGATTCGGTAACTGCCAGTGACGCAGCTCTCCAGAGTCATCAAGAACAATCAGGTTCCGGAACTTCTCCGGGTAGTCCTGTTCCATGAAGCACGCGATCGAGTTCGCCAGCAGCTTCGACCGGCGAAACGTCGGACACAGGCACGTTACGTGTGGATACCGCATTTCTGAGTTTCGTTCCCCATGTGGAATGCTGCGGATCAATGTGCTCGATGTACCACTTGGCATCGTCGGGAAGATTGTCGATGTTCCAGTACCACGGAACATGCCGCGCGGTATACGGTCGGTCGAGTCGGATGCACTCGTATCCGCGCCACGAATCGCCCGCGCGGTACATGCAGAATGCAGAGTCGCAATCTGCCTTCCAGCCTGCGTCGTCGCGGTTGATCCAGTATTTGTTCTCGAAGCCGAGGATGCTTTCCTTGTCGGGTCCGTCCGGAATGTCGCGAATCTCAATGGAGAGTCCGACCTTGTGAACGTCGCCCCGCTCGTTCAGGATTCCGCGCATGCGAGTCAGAACATCATTCGGAACGCCAGAGAGATCGAGATCGCCGTCAGTCACGACGTAGTACGAACTGCCGAATCTCTTCGCGTGATGGAACTTATCGAGAATGAACCCGCCATCCCACGGAGCGTGAACGCCGTAGTTTTGCGTGTGGTACACCGGAGAAGAAAGCGAGTTCATCCACTCGATGCATTTCGGATTCGTGCTGGCGCAGTCGATCACAATTGGCAGTCCGTCGCGAAGTTCATGGACTTGCTCGACCATTCGCCTTGGAGCGTCAACCAGATCACGAACGACAATGTAAACTGGAATCAATTCTGTTCAGCCCCCTCAGGCTCTGTGTTCTTCAGTGTGTTCAAAGCGTGCCATTTTCCAAGAGGACAGGAAGCCGTCCTCATTTTCGCCTTGGCAGACATGAAGCATCCGCAGATGCCACACTGCTCGTTGTTGCGGAACTCGCACATCGTACACTCTGAAAGACGAGATTCAAGTTCACTTTTGGAAACATTTGTCATTCCGTCCGAAACATACTCGGCGATTGTCTTTGTGAAGTTCGCTGCCATCTGGATTACGCCGGGCAGCTTCTTCTTGTCGCGCGGATCTCGCGTCAGAACCGTCAGTCCGTTGTTGTTCTGCTTGTGGATGTGAACCGTCCACTCCGGATATCGCTTCATAAACTCGCGCATGGCAGGCCGGAGACCGGCGACCGACTTTCCGCCTTCTCCGAATTCACCGAACGTCTCCGTGTCGTGCATTACGATCCAGCGACGAACCTTCCCTCGGTGCCGGAGAAGCTCAGCAAGCAACTGATCCGCTGTGTGCTTGGTGTCGATGAACAGCATGTCGCATTCTTCGATATCGACCGTCAGCGAATCGCCATTGACGAACTTGTACTCCGTGTCGCGAACCATGTTCTGAATCAGGCCGATCTCTGTCTGCTGCGCGATGTCATAGCTCGTCATCCGCTTCGGCTTCCCGGAGAGCATCGCGATCGTGCTGACTCCATAGCGCGAACCGAACTCGACCACATGATCGCACTGAGACGCCAGATCCTTCAGGAGCTCGCAGTGCTCATTGATATCACTCGGCGTTCCAGACGCCTTGTTGTACCACTCATCGAGGGATCGCGGCTGATTGCACGACTTGCATTCCGTCTTGGCGTCCATGAACACACCGTTGTAAAGCGAGTCCCACTGCTCCTGAGTGAGATGTTTCTTTCCGACGAACTCCCGATGACAGGCCTCAATGTCGATCCCGTCCTCCTTGTGCCAGATCATGTAATTACGCGCCTTGTCCTCCTTTCGGTTGACGTACGGAATTCCATCCGGTCGACCCCAGCGATGGACCCAGCGCAGGAACGGCAGGCAGATCGACTTGCCGCCATGCTTGCGAACGCGATTGTGGAGACAGAGTTCTTCTCCACCGAATCCGCTCACGTCCTTCGGGAATCCAGGGAATGCATCCTTGCGCATGGAGAACACGCCGAGGCCCATTCCGAGAGTCTCGAACGGCTGCGCATCCAGCGGAACGAGAGATCCATCCCAGCGACCCCACATCTCGCCGTCCCACTCGTCCTTGAATGACGAAGCGCCGGACTTCAGACTGTCCCACGCCAGCGGGCCGGAGTAGATGTCCTTCGTGTCCGGATGCGCGTCGTACCAGTCGATCAGCTTGCGGATCGCATTCGGATAGAGATGAACGTGACAGTCCATCACCAGCACTGCCGGAGACTGCGCCAGCTCGAAAATCTTCGCTCTGGTGTGCGACGTACCGGACTTGTCCGTCATCGGATGGTACGTCACGACAGCGCCGCCAATGCGCATCTGATTGACCAAGTCAACCAGATCCTTGCTGTGCTGCGATCCCGCCGAGTTGTCGACGATCACGAAATCGCACTCACTCACATCGTGGTGAATGCGAAGTTCCTGAATCGTGTGGTAAGCGCTGTAGTAGTCCTTAAAATGAGCCATCCCGATTGTCAGTTTCGGCATTCAGTCCCCTCACATTGAATGACACGGCATGTTCGTCTGGTTGCCGCTGTTGCAGTTCCCGAGCGTGCAACCCGCTGGATTTGTTGAGTTCGGATTGTCAGACGTGCATCCCACTCCACACGAAACAGCAAGCACCCACTGCGGAACACCGGCCAAGCACTGGCAGTCCCAGATCGCATCGCCAGTGCATCCGCCAGAAGCGGTCGTTGTCGTGCTGGTTGTTCCGGAAGTGGTCGTCGTCGAAGTTGTTCCCGCTGTGGTTGTCGTACTCGTCGTTCCGGCAGTTGTCGTAGTGCTTGTGGTTCCTGCCGTTGTGGTTGTGCTCGTAGTTCCGAGAGTCGTAGTCGTACTGGTCGGTCCTGCCGTTGTGGTTGTGCTTGTGCTTCCACACGACACATCCTCTCGGCAACCAGTGATCACATCACATGGACCAGCCGGTGGAGACGACGGAGCAGAACACGGCTGGCAACCATTCGCCTCAGCGCAGTTGTTGATAACCTCGGTCCAACCGGCATGTCCTCCGATGCCGTACGCGAACGTACATCCGGTGCATGAACCTGATGTTGTGGTAGTCGTAGACGTATTGCAATTCTCGTCTACGTTCACGCACGGATTGTAGTAAACACTCCCCTCTTTGGCTGCCGTACAAGGGAACGGATGGTTCGCTGGCAAGCTACAGAATATATCGGCAGCGATAACATTGCCATTGCCGCACGAGACGAGAGGTGCCCATGCGTAGTTTCCATACGAAAGCATACGACACTCCCACGCGCCTGAGTAGCTAGCGCACGGGAAGCAGTCTCCCTCTCCGGTCGTTGTCGAGCTTGTACTTGTGGTCGTCGGAGCACCGCACGGTGTGTGCGCAGTGCATCCTAGCGGATTAGCGCACGGAGTCGAGAGTGGTTCCGGCTCAGAGCAAGGATCACACGGATAGGTGCATCCATTGCCGTTGTCGTTGAGGCGGAATGTGGTTTCTCCGGGATCGCAGGTCCAGTCGCAACCAACACAGATCGGAACCGTCGTAGACGTGCTGGTCGAGCTAGTGCTGGTCGTGTTCGACATGGTTCCAGTCCATGTCGGAGGTAGCGACAGCGATGGAGGCGGGAGACCTTCCTGTCGGTGTCGTGGCATCTCCCAGCGGTCATCGCGCGGATCGTCGTTGTAGACCAGATCCTCTGGCCCCAGATCGAACTCGAAGTATGGACTGTGGTTAAAGTCCACACGGATCGAATCGAAGTGCGACACCATCAGGACTGTTCCGTCCGTGTCTTGCAGCTCGATCTGGCCATCCCACGGGCGCGGGAGAATGCTCGTGCCGTTCGTGCGGATGAAGTAGCGATCCGTCAGTGTGGCGTATTTCCGGAAGAACTCTTTCGCGAACGCAATCGCATCTTCGTTGCGGCGAATCCACGGCAGGTAGACGCGAGTCCGGCGCTCACCGTAGACACTGATGGAATCCGGCACATGGAAGTACGATCGGTAGCGGTAGAACTCAGTTCCGAACGAGTTCGGATTCAGGTAGATGTAATCGCCGGTGATCAGCAGTCGATTGTAAAGCAGCGAGCGGTCGCGCTTGCGGTTCAACTGCTGCACGTTGTATCCGGCCTTGAATGTGGCCAGAATGTCAGCGCGCTTCTGCATGAAGAAGAACCGCTTGTTCTCGTCGATCCCCCACGAGGCATCGCGACAGGCGACACCGAGCGCGCGGATCATCGACAGAACAGTCTCTTCACCTCGGAACGTGATTGTGTTCAGACCGACGCGCGGATCAGCGTTGTCCACGTAACTCGACGTAACATCCGTGCGCGTGTTGATATACTGCGAGAAGACATTGCGGACCACATCTTCCGGCTGGGACACGTTGACCCATGACTGGTATGACCAGTCTCGGTCGTACGGGAAATAATCCGACTTGGCGTAGCGGATCGGGAGATCTTCTGAGTCGTATCCCATGCCGCCCGGATTGATCTCGCCGAGCTGGATACTCATCCCCTCGCAGTTGACCGTCTGGCCTGCCGGGAGATCAGAGGACACATTCTCCACACGACCGAAGTACCAGCGGTTTCCGGCTTCGTAGTCGAGCGCGATCCAGTGACCTGGACGGACCACATTGCGGAGATTCCACATATCCTTCAGCTTGATCTCGGCTGGACCGCATCCACCGAGTCGCCGAAGCGTGAACTCCGCTGAAGTTTTCCTACTCGTCAGATCATTCAGGACTGTCGTTGCGTCGAAGTCGTAATGAATGACGCTGCCCGTATAGCCCATTTATGCACCCGGTCCCGTGGTGTAGATCGTCGGATCTTCCGCTGTGAACACGACGTTGTACGGAATCTCCGTCCGGTTATCGTCGCCCATGTCGCAGATGAACGACTTGCAGCTCACGCGCTTGAACTTGCGGTATCGCGGAGTCACGGAGTCGTAGATCAGAAACAGCTCGTACTTGTCCGCGTTCGTCGTGTGACAGGCCGCGCGGAACTGGGAGTACGAGGAGAACTGATTCTCGAACGTGCAGACAGGAGAGTCCGTTGTTCCATCCGAAGAGATCTGCGTCTTGCCCGAGACGGTAATCGTGGTCGCATTCCGGCTGACGCCAGCGATCTGTTCACCCTCGACGGCGACAGACTTCTTCCGGTCTTCGTCGTACTCGTCCGCGACCCGAATCTGCGTAACCGGCCCCGGGAAGTCGTAGAACACCCCAGATTTGTACACACCCCAGCGATAGGCCATTTCATCCCTCCGTGTTGATCAGACTGTACAAGCAGCATCCGGAAGCGTCAAAACGCCTATCCTCGGCGTGCCCAGAAGCTGGCCTGCGACCGTCGCATTCCGTTGACGGTGTCCAGCGCATCGCGGGGAGTCTCGACGCGAATCGTGACATTCCCGAAGTTGTTGTGAACCGACGACCCAGTTCCCATTCCGGAGAGTGCCTTTGACACATCTCGGGCCTGTGTAGCATTCACCAGTCCACCGGATGCGAACTTCTGAATGTGCTGCACGCCAGCGACGTAACCGCCCGTCATCGCTCCGATCGGTCGACCGAACGATGAGAAGTGCCCACCGCGACCAATTGACGAGAATCCACCACCACCCATTCCGGAACCGAATCCGCCTGAGTAGCGAGACTTGAATGACCCATCGGAGAAGCGACCGAACGATCCGAGTGTGTTCCCGGCGAAGTCTGTCGGCCCACCGTAGGCTGCATTTAGAGATCCAGCCAGCACGCGATTGCGCTGATCCTGGAACGCAGCGTCATTCAATCCCCAGCCGCTGTTCCACGGAATGAATCCCTGATACTGCCACGGACTTCCTTCCTGCAGGATGTTCGGATCTGTAGCGACGAGAGTTCCGCCATACGGATCGACGAATCCACCCTTGGCGAATCCCCGGAACCCGAAATTCTTGAAGGCGCGACCCCCGTAGAAGTATCCGTTCACTGCCTGAGTGTTGTAATTCCCTCCGATCCCGTAACTTCCCTGATCCCACAACCCGAAGCTGCGGTTCGCCCACGGACCCATCATGGCGATTGAGCGAGCGACATTATTCTGCCGCGCCATCATCTCCTGCGCCATCATCATCTGCTCTGGCGACATGCCCCATCCTGGTCCGCCCTGGTATGGAGTTCCGCCCTGGCCGAACAGTGTGTTCGCGTAATTTCCAAATGCGCCGCGCTGAGCTTTCAGACCGCGCCATCCGAGACTTCTACGATTCGCCATTTCGGCCTGATAGGCATCCCTGCGGCGCTGCATGGCGAAAGAGAATTGAGCGCGCTGATTCGAGAGTGCCAATCGCGCACCAGACAGTGGTTTTGGTGTTGGATTGGAATACGAGCCAGAGGTGCCGAATCCAAGCCTGGAGTGAGACTCGCGACCAGTTAGGGGAACAATTCCAGCATCGGCCCACCTCTCTCGCTGCGCGTTCCTGACTCCCCACATAGAGAATGTCGAAAGCGGGTCAATCGATGTTCCGACGCTGCCTATTCTTCTTCCATATACACTAGATACAGCTTCTCCAAAATTCCCTTTCCTGTGGACCTTTAACCAGTTGTCTCCGGACAGAACGAACGGCTTATGGGGCTCGCGACCGGTAATTGGCTTGATGCCAGCCGCGCGCATCTTTGCGCTTTCCCTTTTCTGCCAGTAGTCCTCGCGATCTGGAGGCAAGAATCCAGACTCCATCCACGGAACTTTTACTTTTACTGAGCCGACATTCGATCCTTCGCTGGGAATCGAAGCGAACGCAGATTCCGCCGTCGCTGGCTTGGGACCGAACTCGCTGTTCATGAGTCGTTCGCGGTACGTGTCGGTTCCGTACATCGCCTTCCACTCGTCAACCGATTCTCGCGCGGCGACACTGTGTCGCGGACGGAGTCGACCATCGCGGTAGTACGATGTGCCGTAGTTGCTCATGCGTCGACTGCCACGATAGCGGTAGTCGCTGTGGTATCCTGTGACATATCCACCAGAAGCGAACTTCTTCGCGTGCGCCTGATTCACCACATTGTGGAGATACTCCTTGCCGAGCGCCTTGACAGCTTCCTTGCGCACGACGAACTCGCCCTGCTCCAGCATCGCAGGAACCCGGTCGCCGCCACCATATCCGGGAATGTGTCCACCGGTTGCGAGACCAGACGCCTTCGATGTGTTCGGAACGAATCCCGGTCCCGGCATGAACTGATTGAGCGCGCTCTGTCCGACTCGTGCGCCCATCCGGATCAGAGTCTGTTCAAGCTGAATCGCGAGTGCGTTCTGTCGGTCGAGACCGAGATCGATCTTCGGCATCGTCAGGATCATGTCGCGCACGCCAGCCACGCCAGATGCCAGTTGCTGGATCATCTGGTATTCCTGATTCGACCCTTCTTCCGTCTTGCGGATGGAGTTCTCAATCAGCGACTGCGTGTAGATCGCGGCAGAGAATGCCTTCTCGGAAATGAATCGGTTATCCGAGCCTCCAGCCAGTTGCATCTGGAGCTGTTGCAGCTCCTTCAGGTACTTGATCCGGCCCTGCATGTCTCCGGCCTTTTCGGACGCACCAGCCATTCCAAACAGCATCGACCCCTGTCGCTCATACAGTGCCAGCTCTCGTCGCTGGATGTACGCTTCAGGAGCACCCATCTGTTCGAGATACTGACGCCCCTTCGAGCGCATCAGATCGAATCCCTGAGACTGGAACCCGGAGCGATCTTCGAGAACTGCCTTCTCGCGCAGGATCTTCTTCTGCCGTTCGTACTCGAAGTTCAGTGTCTGGTTCTTGCGAATCACCGCTTCGACAGAGTCCGCAGCGCGCGAGTTGTTGCCGATCAGCGACAGGATCTCCTTCGCTGTGGACGATGCAGTCAGTCCGAGATTCTTGATCGCTTCGTCGTTCTTGGCGACAGCGTCCTTGGCGGCTTGCTCTGCGTCAGCAACTGCCTTCTTCAGGCTTTCGTTTGTTGCACCTCCGACCATCCCCTTTCGGATTTCGTCGACGTAGTCAGAGCCAGCAGATCCAAACACTGACGCCACATCGTAAAGACGGCTGATTGATCTCTGGTCATTTCCGAGCCCCTTGATCATACTCGACTTGCCGAGAATCCTCAGTGCGTTCCGCTTGCGATCAGCATCTGCTTTCGCGGCCTGCATTGCCACATAGGATGATTCGAGTCCAGCGGTTCCGGGAGCGATACCAGCGTACGCCATCGGGCGACTCTGGATGTCCATTGCCATTGCGTTGACAAGTCGCTGTCCGTGGAACGTGCCCACCATGCGCGTGATAGCATCCGATCGATTCGATGCGTACCGAGATCCGCCCGGAGTCATGAACGCACTGGAGAACTTATCCTGCACGCTCTCTGCTGCGTACGCGGATTGATACCGAGCCTGAGCGGTCGCTTCCCCCATCGCCTTGATGCTTGCCGTCACGCGCGCAGTACGCTCCTCGGCGAGCTTCGCTGCTTGACCCCACCATCCAGCCGCCTTGCCCATCTCGTAAAGCTGGTACGCAGCCAGGGCCGCAACTGTCGCAAGTCCAGTCTTTCCACCGATCGACGCAGCCATAAAGGCGATGTTGTTCGCAGCGCCGCGAAGTCCGGCGTACGAGTAGTCTTCGATCGCTTGCTGGATCGTGAACAGCCCACCGACTGCCTTGTCGCGGAACAGACCAGACTGATAGCCGTACTGTGTAGATCGATTATTCTTCGGTGTGTTCGCCATTCCAGACGAACCGAATCCGAGAGGCCCGAGCGCATAATCCCGCATGCGACCAAACCAGCCTTGCTGCGGAGCGATTTCCGGATCTGCAGCTTCTGGCATGGATCTTCTGCGGCGATTGGCAGCAGACTGGAAGTCTTGCAGCGCCACATATTGCAACCCATCGCCCGAGATGCGAGAAATCGCAACACCTGACGCTCTCGCGTTCCGGTTGATCTCGGTGCGACTGATCTGCGCAGAACGACGAGCTTCTTCGGAGCTTGGACCCTGCACAAGAGATCCGTGAACCGGATCGTAGACAAAAGATCCATCTCGGTACTTCTTGTTGATTCTCGTCATCAGCGATTCGACGCGAGTCAACTGGTCGTACATATGCGACAGAGAGTCTGCGCGACGGCGCGCGCCAGCAGTAGACGTTGCGTCCATCTGCTGGTACTCACGCGCGAGACCCTGCACTCTCTGCCTGAGATGGTCGAATCGCTGCTGGAGCTGATCTACGCTTCCGGAGTTGCCGAAGAAGTTATCCTGCAGCGACATAATCTTCGCGTCACGGATAAACTCCTCAGCCGCTCTCGTGATCGTTCTGCGCTGTCGAGTGACGGGACTGCTTGTCCCCTGACCGGGAGGAATTGGCGGACCAACTCCACCACCTCCGACATTCACATTCAACGGAGAGCTGCGAATCGCGCCAGACACAGCGCTCGAAATAGACGAAGCGAGTGACGGAATTGCATCCGCGAATCCCTTGCGAATCGCCACTTCGATCTGCCGTGGAAGGTCAGACGAAATTCCAGACGGAACGCCAGCCGCCCCCGGTCGATAGATCGGTCCACCTTGCAGGCGAGATCCGAGCGCGCTGGAGAAAGAGCGAGACATGGTCTGGTCGGCGTACCGAGCCAGCTCGTCGATCTTTCTTTTGGCTTGCGTAATATCGCCATCAACGGCAATACTGAGACCAATGGTTTCGCTCATCGTTCACCCTGGGGATCTATCGTGAAGTACGCTGTCGTTGGTGTGATCTGCTTGGCTGTCGGTGCGATACTTGGTGCTGGTGCTCCGCGACCGGCTCAGAAGTGGAAGTACGACACATTCCACATTCGGTTCTCATCTGATGGGCCTCGCGGGCAAATACACAAACACTCGAAGGAGTATCTGTCTGCGTTTGCTCCGGAAGATATTGTCAGCGCGTCTCTATCTCCAGATGGAAGCGGATGGGAATTCTTCGTGCGTGTAGCAGAATGAAAAACCCGCGAGCAGCGCCTGACAAAGCGCCAGTTCGCTGAACGCGGGGAGGAGTGTCATACAGTGTGTACGATCACAGACGACTGATTGTAGGCCTGGTCGTCAGGCTCGTTCCGGAGAAGCTGATCGTGTTCTCTTCTTCACCTTCAGCGCACTCGACCGAATCCGTCATGACATTCGCAAAAGCGATCTTCTCGTTCTTGCTGTCACACGAATCCGTGACCGTGAACTCGTAGGTGAGCTGGAACGGTTCGCACGTCGTACCAGTCGTGGTGTACGTGCTCGATCGATTCAGCACCATTTCATAGAGCTGATTCGCTTCGCCCGCACTGACCGACTTGCCGATGAGCTGCACCCAGCCTGCGCTGAATGAGAGCTTGCAAGGCACGTCGTTCCCGTTGCGCGCGTGATGGATCGCGCCACGGTTGTAGACGATCTTGTTGTCGTTCGCGACAGTCCAGCGAAGGTCGCCGCGCATGAACAGGACGGTCAGAGTCTTGGGAGTCCCCGAGCCGTCCTTAATCACGAGCTGACCATCGCGGAGGTTCTTTACTCTGTCCGCCATTCGTCAAAACTCCTGCGCCGTAGCGCGAAATGAAACCGTAATGCACCGTGTATTCGTCCGAAGCTGACTCTCGGATTGCGATGTCAGATTCGTTGTGTTCGCTTCCTTGAAGTCCAGACACCCGACGCGCGGATGACCGGCTGTGATATTGTCATAAACGGGAATCGTGGAATGCTCAAAGTTTGTGGCGATCTCCGATGCGATCTTCATGTGATCGTGGATGTTCGATGTCTTCTTGCACCAAACCCGGAAGGCCACATCCACATCCAGCGTATCCTTGTCGGCCCTCGCTCCAACTCGCGGAACAATGGACAGGACTGACACATCGACCCAGTTCGTCAGGGCATGGACGTCGATCTTCTGCTCTGGCAGAACAACCGTCGAAGTGAGCGTGATCGCCGTTGAGCACTCTTCGAGAATCGCATTCAGGATGAACTTCGTGTTAAGCACGACGCATCTCCTGTGCTGTCTGCTCAATCGCGCGACGGACCGGACTCTTGGCCTTGTAGTTCACTTCCGTTGCGAACTTCAGTTCTCCGGCGCTATCTCTCCAGCACAGCCAGCCGGTGCTGTACATGAACCGAGCGCCGAGATACGGACCCGGATAAGTAACACTCGCGCGCTTGTGGCCACCGGGGCGAATCGGCTTCAGGATTCCGCCATACTCGATCGTACGAATGAACGCCGCGTTCGAGTTGACTTTCACATTCTGCGTGAGACCCTGGAGATTCGCAGTCGCAGTGCCGACATTCGCAGCCAGCCGATCTCCCGATGACTGGGAATACTTCACGCGAACGCTGTTGACCTTGTTGAACGCTCCTTCCCAGATCTGGTGCGCGTGACCAGATTCCTGCGGAGTGTTCTCGCCGACATGGTTCGCGACTCGCTGTGTCGCTTCAATCATCTTCCGCCGCAGGATGCGACCGAGCGCGGAATCAAGATTGGCGTCGTCGATCATGACTTGTTCGCCCGTCCCGTAACGACGGTGACAAGTCCATCAGCCGACTTCTGATGCGACACAACGTCATACACCAGATCATGGGTAATGCGACTGGTAGTGCGCGGAGGATCTTCTGGAAGGTCATCCGTCTTGATCTCGAATGTTCGTTCATAGACCAGATATCTCCCGGCAGATGCACCAACTGTGCGACACACCTTCGGACCCGCCACAGCATCCAGAGTCGATGCGGTTGTGGTTTCCGTGACTGCGCCAGTCTCAATGTTCGTACTGGTCGAGACGCGCGTGTACGTGATCGACCGCTTCCAGTCCTCAAAGAACAGGTCGTGATGCGCGCCCAGGATGTCGTCGCTGACATTGCCCATTACAGGTCATCCGGATCGTCGTACTGAGACAGAACAATCGTCGGGTTCAGATTCTGCAGCACGTCCACATAGAACTGGCGAGTCTCGCGGAGTTCGCGAATGGCAGCAGAACGATCTACGTCCTTTCCGCCCGGCGTGTTCTCAGCGATCCTCGCCGTCCCGAGCTTCCCGTCTCGAAGCAGATTGAGAATGTTCAGATCGATCTGCGCGATGATTCCACGGATCTGTGCTTCCGTCAGATCATCACCCGACACAGAGCTAAGGTCAGTCAGATCAGCCACCTGCCACTCTCCCTGCTGCCATCACTTGCGCCATCGATGCGATAATCTCAGACTCTTCAGAATGACGAATCATCGCCCATGCGATGTGCTCTGCTCGATCTTCTTCCTTCATGTCACGAATGACTTTCGGCAGCACTCCGAAGATTTCTGCCGCTCGCCACTCGTAATACTTCAGCGTTGGTTCGAGACGATCCTTTCCGTGATACAGCATGCTCTTGCTGCCATCTCCGGAAGGTGACTCGCTTCTTACAAAAAACTCTTCGTGATCTCCTCGATGTCATATCGAGTCGATGCCGCGTCACCAACTTTCCCGATGTCGACCAGTTCCGTGTCCGTGAAACCGAACTCACGGAACGCTTCGATTAGATAGTTCGCGAACTCGGTCCATTCCTTCTCGTCGTCACTCTGCGGCTCCGGCTTCGCCAGTTCGAGCCCGTTGTTATCCTTGAGATGGAAGTAGACCTTGAGTGCCATCATTCGAGCGCCGCATTCGGCGCGACGAACAAGATAGCCCTGGTCCATCTCGTCCAGACGAAACACGGCATTGCCGTTCTCGTCGCGCTTGACCTTGCCCTTCTCCTCGACAACCTTAATCGGCGGATCACCTGGAGTTACCGCGCCCGTGCGCATGATCCGGTCGAACCAGCCGAGAGGCAGCGGAGAAATCTTGAGAGTCAGATCGCCGCCCTCTTGCTTGAGCGTGATCGTCTTGATGTTCTTTACGAGACCGTTCTTCCCTGCGAGCTTCAAAGTGTCCCCCTCGTAGTGCGCAAAGAGTCCCCCAGACAGTATCTGAGGGACTCCGTGATTCAGTTATCAGCCATCGACCTTCGTGACGTAGATCTGATCCACGGCAGTCACGCCGCCGTAGTAGCGCGCCTTGATCCGGAACGCGATGTCGGCATTGAACGCCGATTCGCTGTTGGAACCCTGCAGGAACGTCTGGATCGGCCAGATCTGGGTGTAGATGAACTGCTTCTTGAACTGACCGATGTAGTAGTCAGCCGAGTTGATTTCATCCACATACGGAGACGACAGGACGCTCGAAACCATCCCGCGTGCCGGATTGGCGTACTGAGCGCCGTAGTGAGTGCTGGTCGTTGCACCTTCGGTCCACGCGGTCGGAGCGTAGACGATCGTGTCGGCCACACCACGCAGAGATTCCGGAACGAGCAGCGTCAGCCCGGTGTTGATCATGCCGATAGCACGCTGAGTGCCGTCGATCCGATCATCCTTGACTTCCGTCGCCCGGTACTTCCGAACGTGATCCAGAGTCGTCCAGTCGGTGAGAACCTTCTGGGCGTTGAAGCTGGTGCTGGTCGTGTTGCTCGCGCCGATGTAGTTGTAGTTCGACCCATCGACGTTGTAGAGCTGTTCGCCGGTCCCACTCGGACGCCAGACGTAAACACCGGATGCGTAGTCCGCATCGCAGACCGCACGGACGATCGAGCGATCCCAGTCCTGCTTGACCATGTCGCCGATCATCTGCGCCCGACGCAGAATCTCGCCGGTCTGATCGAACAGAATCAGCTCCTCGGAGATTTCGAGGATACGCCCCTTCTTCGTTTCGCTGGAGACGACGTACTTCTCACCGAAGCCGGTCGCCGAATACTGGTTCGCTTCCGCGACTTCCAGCGGACCACCGAGACTCGTGAAGCCCGCGATCTTCTGATTCCGCAGCTTGGCGTCAACCACCGTCACGAGCTGTTCACCGATCGCCGGTGCAGACTCGTAGGCATCGATGATCATCTGGCTCAGGAGCTGGCCAGTGACAACCGGGAAGATGCTGGTCGTGAGCGCCGCTTCGAGGCTGAATGCCGCATTGCCCTTCGTGGAGTCCCATCGCTGATGAGCCATCTCGACGATGTGCTCGGGCTGCATGGACGACACCTGTTCGGATCGTGCGATCACCCCCTTGATTGCGGAAGCCGCGTTGTCAGAGCCGTCGATCGGATCGTAGATGCCGCAGGCGTAAGCCAAGTCCTTGATCGAGACCTGTTCAGGGCGGAACCCCTTGGTCTTGTCCTTCTTGTTGGCTTCCAGTCCATCAACGATGAACTTGGCCAACCCCTTCGGGCCGTGCGCGGCATAGATCGCCCGCAAGGCACTCGCGCGAACTCGTTGCATTGTTGTAAACCTTTCTGGTGGGTCAAATCCGCTGGGGCTGGCCTGCGGGAAGGGATGCTCACGAGGAGCACAAGGCCAGAACCCCAGCGGGAGGGGATCAAACGGAGCTTACAGCTTGGCGTTGCTGTTCGAGCTGCCGGGGTTGTAAGCGGACGCGAACGATGCGAGCACGCTGGTCGATGCACTGGTCGCACGATTGACGGCGAACCCGATACACTGAGCCTTCGTGGAAGTCTTCTTCAGCTTCTGGCTGTAGACGGTGTCGGAGCCGTTCGTGCTTACGCCGAACGTGTTGCCGACTTCGTATGTGGCCGAATCGCAGGTGAACTCGTAGACCGACTGAGCGCCGACATCCACGTTGATGAAGTCTGCCGAACCGGACGCCTTGTAGCTGTGCGAAACACCCATGAACACGTCGGCGAACGTCCGCTGAGTCACCGCTTCACTGGTGTCCCAGGCAAACGAACCAGCCGCACGCGCGTCGTCGGTGTTCAGCCAGACGAGATCGCCCTGGTAGACGACAATCGAGGAATCCACAGACGGACGGACAAACTTGACCGGCCCGTAGCGGTGATTGGGAGAATTGGCCATTTCTTTCTGGTTCCTGTAGCTGGTGTGACTTCGGGATTAGCCGAAGGGATTGAATTGCTTGACCATCGCATCGAAGTCGGTCTGCTCGGTCTGAGTCGTGCTCGCGCTGGTCTGCCCGAGGACGGTCTTGGCCGATTCGGTCTTGGCCGATTCGGTCTTGGCCGATTCGCCCATCAGCGTCACACGGTCAGCAATCAGCGTCTTGCGCTGAGCGGCATCGGCGGTTCCGGCGAGCAGGTTCAGGAACGCTTCGCTACGGAAGGTCTTGTTGTCGACGGCAACCTTCGCTTCCAGCAGTTCCGCTTCGATCGCAGCCTTGCGGTCAGCGATCTCCACCTTCGCCTTCAGCGCGTCCCGGTCGGTCGTGACGGTTTCGACGCTGGCCTTCAGAGTGTTGCACTCCTGGGACAGCTTCTTCACGTCTTCCTTGGCGACATTCAACTCATCCGTCAGCCGCTTGATGTCAGCTTCCAGACGAATCTTGTCGGCCTTCAGCACGTCAAGGGCTTCGTCAGCCATTCTGTTCTCTCCGTTCTTACTCTCACTGAATGTATTGGTCGTTGCGGGTCCGCAGACGACATCCACAGAAAAGACTTCGTCCACACTTTCAACGACAGTCCGCTCCTTGTTGAACTTGTACTTGGCGACATGCGACATGCCGAGTCCACGGTGCTTAGACTCAGCTAACACAAGCACATTATCGCCGTTGGAGTTCCCCAGAAGCCGAACGTCGCCTCGCGGACGACCGTCTACCATGCGCACGTTTTCGACATGCCCTGCCAGATCGCGAACAGACCGCATCGTCGGTGCATCGATCTTGTGATCCACGAAGACGGGCTTGCCTTCGTACAGCACCTTCGCATCCCGGAATGCTTTCTCCGGAATCGCATAGCCGTTCCGAGACTTATTGCCGCACAGAAGAACATTCCGAACAACTCGGTTCGTCTTGTCCTCAGCGGTAATCGCCTCGGCTGCCCACTCGATATAGTCTGCTGTCTGTTCAGTCATGATGCGTGAATCTCACCAGTGCTTGAAGATTGTGTCAAATTGGCTACAGCTTGCGCTTGTTGATGATGAAGTCTTCGCTCGCTCCAAACAGGAACTTCCGAATATCTCCACGCAGACAAGAGATCCGAAAATCATCACGGCAGCGCAGCGCATGGGTCAGCCAGACTGCCAGCCGGAAGTACACGTTCATGTATTCGCCGGTGATGATGTTCTTGCAGCGAATATGCGTGCTAGGATCAATCTTCGATCGCTCCTTCAAATCACGCAAACAATTCTCCAGCTTGAACGCATACTCCTCGCGCTCGAACTGATCCGCTTCGAGGAGCCCGAGCACGAAACGGGCCTGCTTGGCATCGACTCCGACCGCACAGACGATCTGCCGCGCCTGCTCTGGTGTGGTCCAGTCATCACGGTGCCAGACGAGAATCTTCACGCCGATGTCGTTGTCTCTCACTGAGATACCTGCCATATCAGACTCTGCAACTCCGGGAATGTTTGTGCTGGAATTTGAAACATGCGGCGATAGTCAATGAATGATCCGATGTGGATCTCACCATCAGCGAACGACTTCGCGCGCGAACCGAGTAGTTCCTGCTGCATGTCCACATTGTCACGCAGCCATGAATCGAAATCGCGCGGAGCTTCCGATCCTTCCGATTCGCGAGAGGCAATAACCGGCACGAGATTGCAGCGGCAACTGCGGTGGACTGGGACTGATCGCGCTGTCGATTCTCCGTTCTCGAATGGATAGAACGTGCCATTCAGGTCGCGACAGATACGACAGGTCACATCGTCGATAATCGCGGAGTGAACCTCGCCGTAGAACAGGCTCTGATTAGCCAGTGAGACGTACTGCATCATGCCGGTGCCAACACCATGCACCATCGTGGACAGATTCCCGCGCACGAGAGGCAAGATGGACTGCTGTCCGAATCCACCACGATCGCGAGTCAGGAGATCCACGGATGTACGCGGTGAGTCGCCATTCGCCAGTGATGAAGCGGTCGACGTGAAGATGCGGCGATAGACTCCGTTTCCGATGTCCTGATACCACGTCTCCAGTGAGAGACCTTGAATCTGGATCTCGCGCAGGTGTGCATAGACCTGAAACTGGCTGACAAGAAACAACAGCAGCGCCGTCTGCTGCAGTTCTTCGATCTTCTGGCCGAACTGATCTTCCGCTTTCTTGTCAGCCGCTTGGAGATCGTCCTGAACCGCTTCAGATTGCTTCTGAATCGCTCCGTTCAGCAGGACGGTTGCAAGTCCAGCCGCGCGAGAGGACATCTCCAGGAGCGATCTGAGAACGTCAGGCCAGCGACGATCAACGACACTCTTGGCGACGGAAGCGATCGATGCGGCTGTCTGCTGTGGAGACAGCCCGGAAAGATTGTCCGCTGCTCTCAAGCACTCAGTTCGTATTTCGCGAACAAGTCCCTTAGCGACGAATTCCCAAGCAGCCTCAACCTGGGCTATACGCACGCGGTACTTTGTTGCCGCGTTGAATAGGTGCAGGTTTTGCGACGACAGTCTTGGCGAGCGGCGCTCTTCGGTAGATAGGACTTTCAAGCTGGAACTCTGTGTCTTCTCGCTCATCGAAGTATTCGTGGTCAACCTCCGTGTTCGACTTCTCCACCTTGGGAGGCGGAACCCAATTCTTCGGCTTCGCTCCAGCAATCTTCTTGATCCACGTCGCAGCAGATCGAGCACACGCGCGACAAACACCATGCTTGTGCGGAGTATCCTGAAGCTGAATTCCGTTTTCACGCTTCATCTCAATCCCGCGCGAACGAGGAATGATAGAACCACACGCCGTACGCAGAACTCCATCCTTGACGTAGGAGTAGTGATACGGCTGGATCTCGCCCTGATATGTGAACGCGACGTACTTCAGCATCACTTGATCGCCTGCTTGTCAGCGCTTGCGCCGGTGTTGTCCTTGTGGCTGATCGGATTGCTGCCACCCTGATTCGTTCCACCCGCAGCGGCATTACCGGCAGAGCTTCCAGCCTTGTCCACAGCGCCAGGATTCTGTGCCGCATTGCCCATCATCAGCGCTGGCATCTCTTCCATCGCCTGACGGATCTCGCGTTGAACCTTGCGCGGCTTATATCCCTGATTGCGTGCGGCCTGCTGTGGCGAACAGGAACCATTCATGGTCCCGATGTTGTCCGCTTGTGCCTGCTTGAGCTGGTCGCGCGTGATCGGATTCGGGAAGCACCAATCCACGTCGTACTCGTCCCAGAACTCATCTGCGGTCGAGAAGCCTTCGAGTTCACCTTCGGCGATCGCTTTCTCGATGATCCACGACAGGAGCTGATCGAATTCGCACTCGAAGAACTCCTGTTCACGCTCGATCATCTTGACGGTCGGACCCTCCTGGACGAGAGCACTCGCCAGATTGCCATTGCTCGCATCGCCAGTGATCATGTATTCCGGCCAGCCCGTTGCGACCGAGATCTGCAACAGGATGTACCGCATGAGCGGAGTCGCGTCCGAGAAGTTCATATCCGGAGTTTTAAACTCCAGTTCGACCTGAGGACTCGTCGTGACGATCGTTCCAGCACGGACCTTCTCGCGTGGCATCGACTGATTCGGATAGCTCGTCGTGCTCGTCTTGGCGTTATCCACGACGCCACGGACGGCATTCGATCCACCAGCGACCTTGCGGTGCAGCACACAGGACGCCTGCAGTTTGCGCCCGGCGAGTTCCGTGTCGATCATCGCCTGAAACTGACGTGCCGCCTTAACCATCGACAAGAAGCGTGAGTTACCGCGCAGATCAGACAGTTCGCAGTCGATCTTCGTGTGAATGATCTGATCGGCGGGAATGTCCGCGATCTTCTCGCCAGCATTCCCCTTGCCAGGAATGTTCCGCAGTGCAACGCGCGTGTAGGACTTCACATCGAACACATCCAGCGGGTCCGTCATGATCCCGTAGGTGTAGTTCCCGTTCTCAACAGACTTCTGCGGATCGTCGATCTCCAGGGCGTCGAGAATCTGCAATCGCGGAGGCCACTGCTGCTTGTCCCAGTTCTCTTTCGGGAGCAGCCACACCATTGCATCGCCGTCGCGCCAAGTCTTCTTGGCCCACTCGGTGAGACTGAACCGCTTCCGGTTCGCTTCCAGAACATCGCACCAGATGCGACGAACTTGCTCCATAACAGAAAGCTGTTCTTCGGTCGGATCTTTCTCTTCGTCGCGAATGTCGATCTCGGGCTCAACTTCGCCGCCGATGACGTACTGCTCGTACAGCTTGAGCGCCCGGAACGCATGCGGATTCAGCTTGCACAACAGGCGAATGGCATTGATGTCATCGCGGCGCTGCTTCGGATTGGCGAGCCTCCATGCATCAGCAGCGGGATTCCAGTCGACCGAGTCCGGATCTTCGTCGATCGGGAGATTCGTCGACTCAGCCGACATGCGACCTTCGAGCGCCACAACAGTCGCGTTCGCTGGCTGCGTCATGAAGTAGCCCGAGTCCGTCTCGAACACAGTCACTTTGTCCGACATCTTGTCGAATAGTTCCTGATCGAATGGGACTCCAACGTGGATATTCCCTGACTCGTCGGCGATGTGCGTTACCTGATCCATTACTCGCTCCGATCGAACATCTTATTCAGCGGCTTCGCGTTGTTTCGCGCGACGAATGTGTCGTGTACCAGCGGCTTGTAAACCGGATTGCCGGTTTCCATCTTGGAAGCCACAAACAGCGACTTCCATTTCGGACGGATATCATCCGGCAGCGTGTGAATCAAAATTCCAGACAGCGTGACCTCTTGCGCGAATCCACGCTGGCGCGCTCGCCAAGCTCCGAAGAACTCGACCATGATTCCTTCGACGAGCGAAGACGCCATCTGATTGCGGCGCGGATCACCGGGGGGAGCCACGCGGCGGCCTTCCCAGAGAGACGGCACATTACCAGTCTGGAAGAATGGGCCGAACTCTTCGGCAGTCTGAGGCCAGACACGCTTCAGTTCCGACTCGGCCAGTTCGATTTCGGCATCGAGTTGAATGATCGACTCGTTCGGATTGAACGTCTCAACACCGGCGAACTCCGCAGCGAAGTCAGCCTTGAGTTGGTCCACATCCACGATCGCATACAGCGCGCGCAG
>ERZ724522.623-NODE-623-length-21703-cov-4.909368_pt1 | contig 21703 bp, 26 predicted proteins | sample MGYA00376055_ERZ724522 | MGnify/ENA primary metagenome ERZ724522 (study PRJEB28724, sample SAMN07190884) | wastewater metagenome | isolation source: effluent of sewage treatment plant in Hong Hong | place: Hong Kong | collected 2016-03-17 ...
GGTGAGGTGTGTAAGATTAAAAACGACCAAGTTGATTTAAACCAGAATGGTAGACCAAATATAAACTACTTCTGGGCAATGGTAGTATGGAATTACTCAGAGAAGAAGGTACAGGTATTACAACTCACTCAAAAGACTATCATGTCTCCCCTCTATGATTTGGAGCAAAACGAAGATTGGGGTGATTTGAAAGGTTATGACATCACCATAAACAGAAAGAAGGAAGGTGATAAAACTACCTATACCGTAGCCCCTAGCCCACACAAACCTCTAACAGAAGAAATACAGACAGCTTACAAGGAGTCAGATGTAAAGCTAGAGAAACTCTTTGAAGGCGAGTACCCAATGGATGAAGAGGAGTCCGAAGATATACCATTTGAGTAGTTAAAATTTATCCACCTGAAAGGCTCTAAAATGCCCTAGGTTGAATTTAAAGCCATATGAGCGACCATAACCACAAACAGCGAACAGAACAGCAAAATAAGGCAATTCACCTATACCTTTCTCAGGTAGCTCAAGAACTAAGAAATCAGGGGCAAACCATGCAAGATGTGATACAGAAAATAAACAAGGTAGAAATTATACCTAATACTTACAACTTAAAAGAAATAGTGTGGCGTGAAATACAGAAAGCCCACTTGGGTAAGGAGTCCACAACCTTTTTAACTAAACAAGAGGTAACTGAAATATACGAGATTATGAGTATGTGGCTTGCTAAACACTTTGAGATAGATATCCCCTTCCCAGTTGATGAGGAAAAGCAATTAGAAAAACTTAAACCAACCGATAGACAAGACTATAATAAATTGTACTAGAAATGAAAACTCCAAAGAATTCAAAACTGTGTGAATATCAAAAAAAGTACAATCATGTGGATGGTATATGTGAAAAATGTGGCAGAAATTTACCCCTTACAGTAGACCATATCATCCCCGCATATCTTTTAGAACAAATGGGGCTGTATGATGAAATGATAAATGATGTAAATAACTTTTCCCTTCTCTGTAGATATTGCAATGCTTACAAAGGGGGTAGACTAGATATGTTAAACCCTAAAACAATCTCTTTACTCCAAGGTTATTGTCAAAAACTAAAATAAACAATATGAAAAAAGGACAAGATGTAAACATATTCAGTTTTAGAATGGTAGACAGGCACAAGACGCTAGGAGGTAGGGCAACATCTACCTATAGCTTAGGTGATGATAACCGAATGTACTTCTGGGACTACAACGACGGTGAATGGTATTGCTATTGGAGTAGCACAGAGGCAGGCACGGATAAGGTGACTAAATAAATGAAAGTATTTACTAATAAAAAAGGCCAAGTAACAGGCTGGCTAAACAACCGAACATACTTCAAGGAAGTAAACAGCCGCATTCATAAAATGCGTATATACCAAGCATACGGGATAGACGAGGATATCGTAGAACAATTAAAGGGTAACTGTGACAAGATACGCTTAAAGGAAAAGGACACCAAAAGAATATACGAAGTACCTTTTGATGTATTTATGTCTAAGTCTTTTGTAAAGAACTGGGAAACAACACAAAGATTTCTCCCTATAAAAGAATGGACTGTTGAAGACACTACACAAAAATTATTTAATTTGTGATATAATAATAAATATGAAAGTGGTTGAGGGTTATCCTCCTAATATAGATTCAATACGTTTAAAATTTCCGAATCTAAATAAATATAAACCAATCTTTAGTTATGGAGATACAATATTCAATCCTTTTAAGGTAGTAATAACACCAGATTTAGAACATCACGAAAAGATACATTCAGAAAGACAAGGTCAATTCCCTGAGATATGGTGGAATAAATACTTATCCGACGACCAGTTTAGATTAGAAGAAGAATTACTAGCTTATGGAGAGCAATATAAATTCTTCAAAGAGAACGCAAATAATCCTAAATTATCAGAATGGCTATTAGATAAACTAAGCATGGCTTTATCAGGAGAATTATATGGAAATCTACTCTCTTATGGAGAGGCTAGAAGTAAAGTAAGAAGATATGGAAAATAATATCCAAGTTGAGATAAGAAAAGAAATTATGTTGTTGTTGGCAAAGTACGGCGGTGATTATGAAGGTGCAAAAATTTTAAGTATGTTTTTAGATATAATTGATAATTATGACAAAAGTTAAAAGAGAAGTAAATAATAAATTAAAAGGTGCTTATGGTGCTACTACATTCATTGATAATAAAGCTGTAAAGATAGAGATAAACAAAAAGAAGCATAAAAGGATAAAATCAGATAAAACTATTCCAAAAAAATCCCGTACTTTACTAGACACAATAGTACATGAAGAAATGCACGCCAAACATCCTAAGATGCACGAAAAGACAGTTAGAAAACTTACACCTAGAAAAATTATGAAAATGACAAAAAAACAGAAATCCAAATTATATTCAAAATATGGCTAAAGATAAAAAAATACTCACCCCCCAACAAGAATTATTTCTATACAACTACACTAACCCTAAAAGTGAGACATTTGGTAATGCTAATCAAAGTGCCTTAAAGGCAGGATATACTGAAAACTATGCAAACAACATAACATGTTTAATGCCTGAGTGGCTATTGGAAAATATAGGTGATTTGAAATTGTTACAGAAAGCAGAAAAGGTATTAAACCAAACACTTGATTACGAACCTGTAAGTAATGATGGTAAGATTGATACTTCTTTACTAGCTATACAGAATAAGTCAGCACAATTCCTAGCTTCTACTCTTGGTAAGCATAAGTATTCATCAAAGGGAGAAGAAGGATTGAGTAAATTAGCAGAAGGTATAACAGGTATGAAGATAATAAAAGAAGATGGAAAGGAATAACCCATTATGGATAGTTCAACATAAGATATGGCAATGGAATCTATTTTGGTATAGAGATTTATTATACTGGAATTACCATAGGAAACTAAGAAATGTAGCTGAATTTATAGAAAAACATAAATTATATCCAGTTACATTAAACGAAAATTTAATAAATGTATGGAAATCAAATTCTCAACGAAAAACCAGAAACAGCTTAATGCAGTAGAGTATTGGATAGATAATACAACTGAGGAGATACTCTATGGTGGTGCTAAAGGAGGTGGGAAATCATTTCTAGGGGCTAATTTAATCTTTGCTGATGCCCTTATATACCCAGAAACTCATTATTTCATAGCTCGTGCTGAACTTATAGACCTGCGCAAATTTACTGTTCCAACTATTCACGAAGTATTTAAAAACTGGGGGTTAGATATTGATAAATACGCTACATTTAATGGTCAAGATAATTGTTATAACCTGTACAATGGCTCTAAAGTTTTCTTGATAGCTTGTAAGGATATCCCCTCTGACCCATTGTTTGAAAGGTTTGGTTCTATGCAGATGACTAGAGGTTGGATAGAAGAGGCTGGAGAGGTACCAGAGAATGCTAAAGCTAACCTATGGCTCTCAATAGGTAGGTGGAAGAATGATGTTTATAGTTTAAAGAAGAAGCTACTTATCACGGCCAACCCTAAAAAGGGCTGGATGAAAAGAGATTTTGTTGACCCATATAGAATGGGATTATTGCCTAAATCAAGGCAGTACATACAGGCTTTTGCTACCGATAACACTTACCTACCACAAGACTACATAGAAACTCTAAGGAATGAGAAGGATAAAGTCAGAAGACAAAGACTCTTTGAAGGTAATTGGGATTATGAAGAAGACGCAGACTCTTTGATTTCTTACGATGCTCTTACTGATACATTTTCAAATACTGTAGTTAAAGATAACAAGAATTATATGACTGTTGATGTGGCTAGAATGGGGCAAGACTCAACAGTTATTTCTTTATGGGAAGGATTAGAACTATACAAAATAGAAAGATTCGAGAGGCAAGATACTTTTAACACTGAGCAAAAGATAAAAGATTTAGCTTCTATTCACAAAGTACCATTCTCGCATATTATTATTGATGAAGATGGTGTGGGTGGTGGTGTAGTAGACCATTTATTTGGTGTGAAAGGTTTTGTAGCCAACTCTAGTCCACTACCTACTGCTGAAGAGATACGCACAAGGGAGTTAAAGATTAAGAATGATTTTATACCTAAAGCTAACTTTAAAAACTTAAAATCTCAATGTGGCTGGAAACTTGCCGAGCTTATCAACGAACATAAAATAGCATTTAAAACACCTGAATACAGAGATGTAATCATGGAAGAACTAACATCTATACTTAGAAATCATAAACCTGATGATGATGGTAAATTACAATTAAAGCCTAAAGATAAGGTTAAAGAGGAATTAGGTAGGTCTCCTGATGTTGGTGATGCTCTTTTGTTTAGAGCATGGTTTGAATTACAGAAAGATACTGACCCTCTTAGTGGTGAGAGAACCATTGTACTAACTCAACAAGCTAATAACTTCATGAGGAATAAATTAAGAAGTGGACTTAATTCAACAGAATAGCCTTGACAATAAAAAAATGGTATACTTATTTTAATTAACAAAACTAATTCGAAGGGAAGAATTAGTATAATGCAAGAAACAATAGGTGAAATAGTCAGAAAACTTGAATCAAACTATATACGAGGTAACACTAAACTATCAAAGTATGTAGATTTTGATATGTTTGAGACTATCAACAAGATTGATGCGTATTTGAACTCCAAACACACTACGGGTCTAAAAGACTCTCAAGGTCGAAAGAAACCATTTTTTAACATTGTAGTTTCGGCAGCTAATATCTGGTTTAGGGCTACAGATATTGATAGGAAGAACATTAAAATCAAGGCATCTAAAGGTAAAGACACCATAAAAGCATTTCTAGCTACGGTATTACTACAAATCTGGATGCAGAGGGAAAGGTTTGGTACTTTTCTTAATAATTGGGGGCGAGTCTTATCAAGATACGGCTCGGCAGTCGTTAAATTCGTTGAAAAGTCAGATGGCTTACATCCTTCTGTTATAAACTGGCAGTCTTTAATTGTTGACCCAATAAACTTTGATGACAATGTAAAAATTGAAATACTAGAACTAACTGAGGCTGAACTAAGAAGTCGTGAAGGTTATGACCAAAATGTTGTGGAGGAACTAATTAACGCTACCAAATCAAGAGAAACTATTGATAAACAACAGAAAGATATAAGAAGTGATTATATTAAATTATATGAAGTACATGGGAAATTACCCCTTTCTCTTATCACAGATAAAGATAAAGATGCTAAGAAATTTGAGGAACAAATGCATGTAATTTCTTTCGTTGGCAAAAGAAATGGTAGGAAGGTTGAGTTTCAAGACTTTACCCTTTACAAGGGGATTTCTGAAAATCCTTACATGATAACTCACTTGATAAAGGCGGAAGATAGAACTCTATCAATCGGACCAGTGGAGTATCTTTTTGATGCACAATGGATGCAAAACCATTCTATTAAATCTATAAAAGACCAACTTGACTTAGCTTCTAAGCTTATATTTCAAACATCAGACACTAACTTTGTAGGCCAAAATGCTCTTACGGCAATAGAAACAGGAGATATCCTAATTCATGCTATTAACCAACCTCTTACTCCGATAAACAATTCATCCCATGATATAACAGCACAACAAAACTTTATGGCAGCTTGGAAACAAATGGGTAATGAGATTGTAGGTGTATCAGAAGCTATGCTTGGAGCTATGCCTAAATCGGGTACAGCTTGGAGGCAGACAGAGGCATTACTACAAGAAAACTACTCATTATTTGAATTAATGACTGAAAATAAAGGACTTCATTTAGAGGATATGTTGAGAGAAAAAGTCTTGCCTTACTTTAAGAAAACCTTAAACAATAGCAAAGAGATATCAGCCATCCTGGAAAGTTATGATATTGAGAGAATAGACTCTAAGTATCTAAAAAACTTCTCTATCCAAAAATCTAATGACATCTTGGTTGAAAAAGCTATCAATGCACCAGATGGACAACTACCAACACCTGAAGACCAAGCAATGTTACAACAGTCCATTATGCAACAAGGTAAGGAGCAAATGAACGAACTTGGTAATCAAAGGTTCTTTAAGCCTTCTGAGATAGATAGCGAGACTTGGAAGGAGGTGCTTAAAGGTATGGAGTGGGATTTGGAAATAGATATTACAGGGGAGAATAAAGACTACCAATCTATCGCAACAACACTTAATACCGCATTACAGGTAGTGGCTAATCCAAACTATGCTCAAAATAAACAAGCTCAAATGATTGTAGGTAAGATACTCAGTGCTACAGGACAACTGTCTCCGCTTGAAATGAGTCAATTTAATACAACTAATCCTGTTCTTCCTGGAGGGGGGTCGGTAGCAGGGGTTGAAACATTATCAGCAGTAACAAGATAAATATGCCGTTAACAAAAAAGGGTAAGAAAATAAAGAAAGCTATGCAAAAGACTTATGGCAAGAAAAAGGGAGAAAAAGTCTTTTATGCGAGCGAAAACAAGGGAAAAATAAAAGGTGTGAAAAAGAAATAATTATCGGTGGTAACAAAACAATATGGCTGAAATAAATTTAGCAAGACAAAAAGAAATAGATTTACTTAAAAGGACTTTTAAGGGAAACGAAGAACTCTTAAAGAAAATGAGAGCTTTGTTTTTCGGTTTTTATTTAAGTGAAGAAGATAAAAAACTTATTAGAGATACTTTCGCTTCTGAGGAATTAAAAGTGGTAGTTAGGAAAAGCATATTCCCTATTTTAAATCCTGATGTACCAATAGGTCAGGTAGCTGACTTTTGGTTAGGCACTGAGCAGAATGTGTTTGGAATGATGAAAGATACTATTTATCAAGCAGTACACAGCAAACAACAAGTATTGGATATGCTTAAAAAAGCTATGTCACTTCTTGAAAATCCCGATGGTGAAAAAGTTAATGTCGATTTTAATCCGACAATGTATTTAGCGGATGATTTACAAGTAAACCTTCTTGCAAGGAACTTGTATATCAGAACTATTGAAACAGGATTGAATGTGATTAAAACTGTATCTGAATCTAAAGAAGAAACTCCCGCACAAAAAGAGAAAAGGTTGAAAGCTGACAGCTTAGAATAGCTTGACAGTGAAAAAAATGTTATAATATTAGTAATTAAGTCAATCCAAGACATAAATGGAAAATCAAACAGAGGTTCTTGATACTCAAAATAATCAAGATGAAGTTGTAATCAACGAGGAGGAGACTCTAACTCCAGAGGAAATAGCCGACCTTAAGCATAAGGCAGAAGTCTCATCTCAAAATTATGAGAGAGCTAAGAAAGCCGAAGAAGCTAAAAAGGCACTTGAGGTTAAAATCGCTGAATTAGAAAAAGGCGGTAAAACTCAAGAAGGACTTTCACAAAAAGATTTAATCGCTTTAGTTAGAGCAGACGTCCACGATGACGATATGGAAACCGTGGAAAAGTTCGCAAAGGGGTACGGTATACCTCTTTCAGAGGCTCTAAAAAGTGATGATTTGAAAGCTATCCTAGACCGCAGAGCTGAAAAGAGAAAATCAGCAGAAATTGCTAACACTGGTCAAACCAAGAAAGCTGCAGCTAAGTTATCTGACCAAGATATACTTAATAAGGCTTCTAAAGGTGAAATACCAGAAAAAGGTAGTGATGATGCAGAAAGACTATTTTGGGCTAGACGAGGCGGTAAAAAATAGCATCGAGGGGGTTTAATAGTCGAAGGGACTTAATAACCTCATTTTATGGGAACACAATCTACCTATGGCGAGAGAGATAAATACTTTCAGAGCCAGTACGAAATAGTGCTAAGAAATGCACTTGTTTGCGAAAAGATTTGTCAAGTTGACAATTCTGATACAAAAAGGATTCAGAATCCTTACGGTTCACAGCCTACAGCTACTATCCAAGCAGTTGCTGGTACTTATTCAGTTACAGCATGGACAATCACTGATGATGCTCTAACAGTTACAGACGAAGTTATTTTTGCAGAACATGTTTTTGCACACGAAGATTTCTTTGCTGTATTTGATATAGCTCAGTCAAGATTGGATAACATGATGTATGCAGTTGCGTTTGGTATCGACAAGTTCGTTCTAAACAATCTTTGTGAAGATGCAACAGGCTCATATACAACTCCAGCAGGTGGCTTCACAACAGCTTCAAATATCAATGAAATCATGGCTAACCTTGTTTCAAAGGTTGCTGGGTATCAGGATACTTACAATGGTCTATTCCTAGTTATAGAAAATACTGACCTTGTAGGATTTGGTATCGCTGGTGCTACAAATGGTTTCTCAATGGCTGACTCTGTTTTGAGAAACGGTTTCATGAATACCTGGATGGGTGTTGACATCTATGTAGTTAGAAGCGGTACCTTTGTTTCAGCTACACTTGGAACAACTACAGTAACAAACTCAGGACACAGAGTATTCGGTGTCAAGAATGTTGCTATGTATGCTTCTCCAAGAGGTATGCAGTACGAAGAGAAGCCAGTTACAGGAAAGACTGGTAAGGAAATCGTTGTCTATGGTCTTGTAGGATTCAAGCTATGGGCACAGAAAGCAGGACTTGTTGTTGATATAACACTTGCTTAATTACTAACCCCCTCTTTCGGGGGGTGAGTGATAGGTAGCCCCCTTCGACTGCCTATCACCTACCCCCTGAGAGTAATCTAAAAAAATGGCTAAGAAAGAAGAAGTAAAAAAAGAGGAAGTCACTAAAGAAGAAGGACTTGAAATAGAAGTCGGTGACCCTCAAATACTCCGACCAAAGGAATTGCCTCTAGTGGTAAAGCCAGTCGGTGGAGAGTGGAAAAACGAAGCTCAAGCTCGTTTTGCTAAGACTTTGAATGGCTACGCTTATAAAAACCCTGAAAAATGGGCAAAGAAGAAAGATGTTTTGATTGCACAACTTAAAGAACTAGAAACAAATCCTGGTAAGGTGTTTGTTTTGGAAGGTGGTAAAGAGGGCAATCTATCTTTTAAGAATAAGCTCATCGAGTCTTAATTATTATTAAGCAACTAAAATAAATGAAAGAAAAATTATTAGTTGTTGGCGTTATACTATCTCTCTTGCTTGGAGGCGTTGCTTCTTTTAAAGACAAGACGGTAGTTATAAACGAACAAGGTCAACCAGTTAAAACAGGTGCTGTATCAAGCCCAGATTTGGGTTCTTATGCAGTAATTGGTGGGACTCTATTGAGAGGTGGTGCGACAAAATCTTTGACACAAGCAACAACTACTGTATGTGCTATTCAGTCTCCTGCAGCTACATCAACTTTGATAGCAGGGTCAATTAAATTTACAGTGTCTTCGACAACTGCAAGCACAGTAACAGTTGCTAAAGCAACCACACCTTACGCTACTACTACACTTCTTAGAACTGAATCAGTTAGTGCAAATGCACAAGCAACTATTCCGTTTGCATCAAGTACATCGGTAGCTTCAACAGCGGCATGGACTTTGGAACAGACAAATAGAATATTTGCTCCAAACACTTATGTTGTCGTAAGTATGTCAGGAGGAGTTGGAACATTCAGCCCAACAGGTGAATGTAGGGCATTGTTTATTGAAAACTAAACTATGAAAACAACTCAAAAAATATCAATAGGACTTATTGCTGTTGTTGCGGTTGTATTCATGGTGGCATTGTTTAGGCCAGTATTTGGTGCTGTTTCAAACGAAACTTCATCACAGGCAATCAATGGAAGATTTAAGACTTACGAGTTCTTTGCTTCCACTACTGCACCTACCACAGTAGCTACCACCACTACCGCAACTTCAACTGACATCATTCCTTTCTTTGATACAAATGGAAAGTATGACGCTGGTTATTTCGTGGTAGCAGGTGCAAAGAAAATATCAGTTTTCTTTGGTAGAGGTGGTGCTACAAATCCAAATTTAGGTTCAACAGTTTATAAGATACAAGTGTCTCCTGATGGTTCAACTTGGGTTGATTACAATAAACTTATAGATAATGTAACCAATACCAACGCTCAAACTCTTACTCGTGTAGCCTCTAAATCTATATCTGCGGCAACCTCTACCATACAGGTAGCTATTGACCCAACAGATTCTGTTTACGCTATAAGATGTATTGTAGTTGAAACAACTGACGGAGAACACCGATGTTTCGCAACAGCAGAGTTCTAATTGTCTTATAACTCAGGGGATTATATCCCTTGAGATTAGAAGATAATAAATAAAATGAGATTAGATTTTAGCGACACAACAAATAAAGATGGAATCCTACAACTCATTGAAACTGAGTTGGGTTATCCAGACGGATATATAACAGGGGATGCAACTCGTTTGGCTAAATTTACCTCTTTAGTTAATCGCTCTATTTCATCAGCTTGGGACATTATTTTTGATGTTGCTTATGGGTGGCAACCAGATGATATAAATCATACTGATTACCCTATTCAGTTTTTTAATCTAGTATTGGGTCAAAGAGATTACTCATTTACAAATACAGAAGATGGACAAGAAATATATGAGATATTAAAAGTTGCAGTCAAGGACCCAAGTGGTGTATTCCACGAGCTTAAATCTTTAGACCAGCAGGCAAGACAAAGTGGCAACAATGATGTGAGTTCGTTTATCGATGGTCAGAATACAATGGGTACACCTACCAGATACGACAAAACGGCTACAGGCATATTCTTAGACCCGATACCAAACTACTCCTCTGCTCTAGGAGTAAAGATAATGGTACAGAGAGAGGGTTCATATTTTACTACAACAGACACAACAAAGAAGCCTGGATTTGATGGCAGGTATCATGAGTGGTGTGTAATAGAGCCTTGTTACAAAATAGCTAGGGCTAACAAACTTTCTGATGTAGAAAGATTCAAAAGAGACATGCAAGAAATGGAACAAAAAATAAGAGATGGTTATGGTAGACGAGATAGGGATATGTTTAGGAGATTACAAGCTAATGTAGAAGAAACACAATAACATGGGACTTATAGGACTTAAAAAAGCAGGTCAGGGCTGGGATTATGACCAAGAGGGTATCACATACGACGGAGAGACCAACTCTGAAGGTATAGCAGTTAACTATGATTCGGTAGGAACACAAACAACATTAACAGGTTTAGATAAAACAAATGCTTAAAATATTAACAACACTTTTAATAGGCCTAGTAGCCTTCATAGGAGGTTCTAAAGTACAAGATAATTCATATAATGCTGGAGCTAAGGATAGAATGCTTTTTGGTGCTATCTCTTACCCAACATCCTTAGACTCATTTACTAATCCTTCTGCTACTGACAGTGTAGCAACAGTATCTCACTCAGCACAGCACGCTAATGCAAACGACGCTATAGAAGCCCTACAAGCTAAACTCGGTATTGGGGTCTCTACCGCAGTTTCAAACTCTGTCTTAGCAGGAAATGGCACAGGTTCATCAGGCTGGACAACTACTCCAACACTTTCAACCTTAACTATATCTGGTTTAGGTACTTTTGGTTCTTTCATTTCTCAAGCCTCCTCAACGATACTTGGCGGATTAACTATCACTGGAAATTCAACCACTACAAATGCCACAACTACTATTTTGGCTGCTACAACTGCAACATCTACAAACTACTTTGGTGCTGGATTAGCTACTTGTCAATCAGGTAATGCCCTTACTTGGAACAATGGAAAATTTGGTTGTACAGCTATATCAACATCTTCTGGTATACCAGACATATCTCTAGCCACATCTTCTAACACCTCTTATCTAGCCTCAACAACTTCAATGGTTGCAGGAAATAAAATTACATGGAATGCCACATGTCAAAGAAGTGCCGATAACTCCCAATTATCAGTAGGTTATAAACTTTCTAACGAAGCAGCCTCCACAACAGTATTTCAGTTTGGTTCTGCTGCTGGAGCCGACCCTACTGCTTTTGGATTATTTGTAGCAACAACTTCTGTGACAATAACTGTTGATATGGCTTCAGCGGCTTGTGACCAAGGAGGGCAACTATTAGTTACTTTGTATAAATAAATGAACGAGATACAAATACTACAAAGAAAGGTAGAGGAGTTGGAGAGGTTTATCGTCTCGCTGCAAGCTAGTCATAGTATTCCGCTAAATGTCGATAGGGCTTTGCGTACCCGGTTATCTCTTGGGGAGAGTGGCTCTGGGAATTCGTTAGTTGTAAGTGGTAAATCTAGTTCTAGTGAAAATGTCGCTCAAAGTGTTAACGAGGCGGGGGCGGCAACTTACACAATCAATTATGTAAATCAGTATGATGGATTTCTTCAGATTACTATAGGGGCCACAATTTATTACTTACCTTATTATCTATAATGATTTACCTACCAAGAGAGGGTTATTGGACACAGAAAAATATTGATGACCGTTTTGGTGATATTTGGTCTTCTTTCAATATCGATATAAGTAAAAAACCTTCTAGTTTAATGGTGAGTCCTCGAATGTTGCTTAACATAAATACAGATGATGATGCACAATTAGATGCACCTCCTTGTGCCTTTAAAGCATTTACAGTAACAGCTTCTGATGCTCAAGGTGCGGCTACTATGTATTTGTGGGCTATCGCTGGTAATTATCTTTGGAACTCCCGAGGAGGGCATAATACAACTTTTAAACAAGATGCTACAAGCAGCACGCCAACTGCCTGTAATTCAGACCAGTCAGACCTTTGTGTTGCTCTCTCAAATATGTTTGTGACCCAAGCAAGCAGAGATATTAAATACTTAAATACAAGTGGAACTTGGAACACTATTTCAAATGCCCTAGCTAACTCCTCTGGTATGCACCAAATGACTCATTTTAGAGCTTTGAATAGGATATACACAGTTGACGATAATGCTGCTGGTATAAGCTCTTTATCTTCAGGTTTAACGGCTGTAAATGTTGCTGCCTCTACTCAATACACTTTAAATGACCTTGTCGAAGGTTCTGGTGTGAATGTTGGTAGCTTTATTTCTTGTATATCTTCTAATTCCAGTAGAATAGGAATTGGTACTATCAATACGGCTGGTTCTTATTCTAAGTTTTATACCTGGGACGGGTCAACTGGGGGTAGTGGTCTTTATGGGCCGAATGAAGAATATAACTTAGATGCTTCTGGTGTACTAGCTCAATTAGTAGTTGATGATGTATTTACTATTTTTGATACAAAGGGTCGTCTAATGCAACTAAACGGGGGTACATTTTTTGAAATAGCAAGATTACCTCTTGATGGTGCTTCTTTAAAACTGCCATTATCAACCGCAACAAATAGACCAGTGCATTATAACGGGATGTCATTTAATGAAGATGGAAATATTGAGATATTTATCAATACTGAATTGTGGGATACTAATGCTACAATAAAAGAAAATTGTCCTTCTGGTGTGTGGGTATACGACAGAAAGACCAAAAATTTCTACCATAAGATGTCTCTAGGTATATCAAAATCAGGAGACACTATAACAGACTATGGGCAACAGAAATTATCCCTCGTAGGGGCTTTAGAGCAGGTAGAAGTTATCAACTCTACCCCTACTAATGGTTCTATAAATGGCAAAATGCTTGCAGGTGCTAGATATTACACTACTGCTACCACTACAAAAGACGGACTATTTTATGATGATGCAAATGATACCCTACAAAAAGCAGGCTATATAGTCTCTACCAAGTTATTTTCAAGTCAAATAACAGATTTTTGGCAATTTGTAACCGCAAAGTTTAGAAATTTACTTGATTCTTCAGATAAAATCATAGTAAAAGCTCGTTCTATTGAAAATAATTCGACAGAAGCCACTATAACTTATGTGAATACTACTTCATTTACTGTTTTGGCTTCTGCATTTACTACAGCACCAGTAGTGGGAGATGAAGTTGAAATCTTACAAGGTGTTGGCTCGGGCAGAACTATGCATATAACAGCAGTCTCTGGTACTACTACTCTTACTATTACTGTAGACGAGACAATAACAGGTGCAACTACTCAAACAGCTAAGGCTAGATTCCAAACTTGGAAGAAAGTTTATAGTTATTCTTCTCAGTCAGATAAATTTTTCAAAGCTCCAATACCGCAAGAACTTATTGGCTCAGATATCCTAATTCAGTTAAAAATATGGCTTCTTTTTAAGGGGAAAGATGAAGTATATGGTATAATATTATCAAGTAAACCACATCAATTAGTAGAATAATATGGATAATCAAGTAAAAACAGACCCAAGAACTCAAAAACTTGTAGATACTTACAAGAAACAAGGGCCTCTTTCCCAAGGTGCTATTTCAGACATCTTTGCCACTACTCCAAGTGTTGAAGTCCCTAAAACAATAACACCAGAATCCCTAACTTCTAATCCTCAATCGCTAGAAATACCAAAGTTTAATGCTGTGCCTACAACCTCTTCTGCTGTAATAGGTGGTACACAATCAAAAATACAATCTTTACAAGATGAAGTAACTAAACAATATCAAGATTTTCAGACAAAAGCTCAAAATGAAGCTAGTACAACATCAAATAAGTTACTTGAAGCTATTGGTGCTAAATCAAATGTCATAAACGAAAAAATGGCAGCTTTAGAGACTCCTGAATTTAAAGCTAAAAAAGAAGCTGTAAATAAAGTTTACCAACAACAACAAGAGCTTCAAAAAATGCAAATGGAGGAAGAAAACGCTCTCCAAACCGCTAATATGACTGGCGAAGGAGCAAGGAATGCTCTATTCGGTATAAGAAATAAATATGCCTACCAAAATGCCCTACTATCTTTTGACTTCAACGCTAAACAAAATAACTACCAGTCTGCCTTAGATGATATTAACACTATGGCAGAGCTTAAAATGGAAGGAGCTCAACCTTACATAGACTACTACTCAAAACTATTTGAATTAAACCAAAATAGACTAACAGACGCACAAAAAGAAGCACTACAAGCAAAGAAAGACAGTGTAATCTTCAATCGTGATAGAGAGGTAGCCCTAGAGCAAACCAGAGGGCAACTACTCTTGCAGGCTTACGCTAATAATGCTCCAGCAAGTATAACAGAAGCTATTAAACGAGCTACTTCTCTTGAAGAAGCTGTGGGGGCGGCAGGTGTATACTCTGGAGATATTCTTGAGAGACAAAAGAAATTGCTTGAAATACAAAAACTTAATAAAGAAATAGCCGGCCTTTCTGGTGGGGTTAATATTGATGTTTCAAAACTCTCACCAAAAGGTCAGCAGTTAATTTCTAGTGTTAAAAATCTAAGATTTAGTAGTGTTGAAGAATCAAAGAGAATTATAAATAACATTGCTACAAGGTTGGCTAATGGTGATGAACAAGGTGCAGTGGGTGAATTGAAAAACTTTGGTTATCAAAAAATGTCACAGGGTCAGAAGACCGACTACGATAACTATGAAGGGGCTATATCTTCATTCCAAAGTGCCGCGAATCAGATTAACACGCAAAATATAGTAGCGGGTCCTTACAAAGCTCTAGCTGAAAAAGCTAAACCTTATGCTTCTATTAAAAATGATAAAGCATACACAGACCTCAGAGGTATTATAGAGTTAGGACAAGCACAATTAAGAAAAGGTTTTTACGGTACTGCGGTTACGGGAACCGAAGCTGCTAATGCAAGAAACTTCCTAATACAAGATTCAGACCCAATAAATGTGATTGCTTGGAAACTAGAAAATGGCTCTAACTTCTTACAGTTTACAAATGATGCGGCAATCGCAAGACAGGTTGGTTTATCTAAACCAAATCTTGATGATTATATTACTTATAGAGTTAGAGATAATCAGACGGGTCAAGTTGGTACTATTCCTCGTTCTGAATACGACCCAAGTATTTATGAGATATTAAATCAATAAATGCCATTTATACCAGAAACACAAAAGAATATAACATCTAAGGGTGTGTCATTGAATTTTAAACCAGAAATAAAATCTACAATCACACCCCAAACATCTATTTCTGATACTTGGGTTGAAAAAGTGCCACTTTTAAAAAGTCTATCTAAATTTGGTGCGACTTTTGGTGCTGAAATAGGTAAACAAGGTATAGGTTTAGGACAAAGTTTTTTGAAAGGAAGCCAGTTTTTAAGTAATAAAATTCTAGGAACTCAGAAAGATATCTATAACCCTGTAATTAGTGAGGCAGAAAAAATTAAACAAGGTGTATTTGTTAAACCATTTGAATCAGAGAGACAAACTTTCTCTGGTAAGGCGGGGGAATTATTTGGTGTAGCAGCTCCCTTTGTTGCTACTGGTGGTGCTGTGAAAACTGGCCAAGAGTTTTTAAGTGGCTTAACAAAAGCCGAGAGCATCGCTGGTTCTACAAAGGTTGTTCCATATTTAGTCCAAAAGTTTGCTCAAGTTGCACCTGAAGCTGTGGTGAGTGGTGCTACTGAGCTTGCGGTAACTGGTGGAGATAAGGACAGAGCCAAAACTGCTGCGATAACTGCTGGACTTTTCACAACACTTAGTCATGTTGGCTCAGATGTTTATAGGCAAATAATTCCTCAAACTGTTAAAGCTAATGTTCTAAAATCTCTTGGTTTTACTGGTAGAGTGTCATTAAAAGATGTCGCTAATGGCAAAAAACTTGATGATGGTGTGGGTGCATTTACTACAATGTCTCGCCTTGCTCCTGATATTAAGGTTGTAGATGAAACTGGGGTAGAAAAAGTATTTGACCCAACCAAAGCTGATTTTATAGAACTACCCCAAGCTTTGTATCAATCAAAGAAAAAGATATATGAGGAATATACTAAACTTGCAACTCAATCTGGTGAGCAAGGTGCTAAATTCACCGCAAGAGATTTCTATACTCTTATTGATGATTTAAAGAAATACGATAAACCTGGGTTTACTTCCGCTTATTCAAATAAGGCTAACCAAATAATTAGCGATATACAGAGATTTATTAAGATAGGAGAAAGGGGGCAGAAGTTTTTTGGTGATACTGACTTACTTGAAATCCAAAAATTAGTTGAAAGTATAAATAAAGATGTAAACCCACTTTCAGATAGAGCTGGTGCAGAAGTAGCACAAGAAGCATCCAAAAAACTCCGTGACCTCCTAGATAGTAAGATTGAAGCTAGTACAGGTAGCCAGTATCAACAGTTAAGAGACGCCTATGCTCAATTAAAATCTATTGAACCATCAGTTATAAATGCATTCAAAAAAGCTGCGAGAGGCAGTAAACTTTCAGACTTTATAAATGGTGTATCTGCCGTTGATGTTTTGGAGGGTATAATCACTCAAAATCCTAGCTCAGTAGTGCGAGGTGGTTTAATTAAAGGTGTCAAAGAAATAATAGGTAAAGTAAATAGCCCCGAAGCGGCTATGCAAAGAGCTTTTAGACTTATAAATAAAGGTGCAGATGGTGCTGCTGGCCGCTTTACTGGTGCTGTATCTGGTGAGACGGCTGCGTTTAGGGCAGGTCAAAAAACACAAGAAGCTATAAAAGACTACGTTAAAAACCCTAAACTCGGCATGTCCATTGAGGATGTCTCAAAAAACGCTTACAAAGGTGAAAAAGACCTCACCACTAAAATCCTCAAAGACCTAGAAGGTAAAACCACAGTATCAAAACAATACATATTAGACGCTACTAATAGAGGAGAATTAAAACAAGTGGAAAGAGATTTGATACGAAATGTCCTTGAAACTGAAAAAGGCGACACCATAAACGTCTCCGACTTTGCCAAGAAAGTAAAGGCAGAGCTTTTACCATTGAAAACACAAAATCTAATCAATCCTAAATATGAAAGTATTACATTGCCTAGTGAATTGCGTGGAAGTGTAAAAAACTATTCAGAAAACATATACGAAAGTCCTATAAAAACAAGTGCTGGAAATGTGCATTTCCCATCTTACGGAGCAAATAGTAGACGAGCTGGAACTGATAGCTCGCAAAACTACTTTGGTCACACCCGTATAGAAGATATGGCAGACAATAATACTAGACGAGTAATAGAAGTACAGAGTGATTTGTATCAGAAGGGGAATTTGGAAAATATGGTGCAACCATCACAACAAGAAATTGATGCTGTAAATTCTTACTATGGATTAAAAGGAAAGGACAAATACACATTAGATAAATTACCTCCAAAAAGCGATTTAGGAGATATTGCTAAGTATGGTTTGGAAGGTGGTAGCACAGAACAATCAGTGCTAAAAGCAGGTAACAAAAATCTTCAAAAACTCGCTCAATACAACGACCCTACAGCTCACTTCCGTATGATACGAGAAGAAATAAAGAAAGCCGCACAAGATGGTAAAACTAAACTCCAATTCCCTACTGGAGAGACAGCTATGAAGATAGAGGGGTTAGGAGAAAATGTTCAATTCCGTGAATTAACACGACCAGGTGGTGGTATTTCAAGAGTTATCAAACCAGAAGACTTAACTGTAGGCAAAGAGATTTTCCAAGGAAGTGATAAATGGATAATCACCGATGTCCTAGGAGATGGGAAGTTTAAGGCGGTTGAAAAAAGATTTATTGATAATGCAGAACAAAGAACGAAAGACATACTTGCAGACGGTCGTCGCCCAATAAGTCTTGAACGATACGAAGAAACTTTTGACATCTCAGGTAAAGTAGACACCAATAACCCCATCTACAAATTCTATGAAAGAGATATGCAAAAATACCTCAACAAGTTCGGAGGTAAAAGAATAGTAGATGATAAGGGAGTAAGTTGGGTAGAAGTACCCGTTAAAAAGGAGTGGGCTAAAGCACCCGTGGAGGCATTTGCTGCACTCCCTTTATTCCCACTTGCAGGAGATAAGGAGAATAAAACTCAAATGAATATTGAGCGTATTAAAAATGAAATAGCATTTAGAGAAGCTGATAAAACCATCGATAACCCCTATCTATCAATAAATAAAAATAACAAAGACGGCTCAGTTGATTATGGTAAATATCAGGTAAACGAGTCTACACTTAATCACTGGAGTGAAAGATTTTTAGGTAAAAAGGTAACACCAGATGAGTTCCTAAATAATCCTGATTTACAAGAAAAGTTTATGGAAAATGCTATCCGACATATATCAAAACTAGGGGCTAAGTCTTTAGATGCTTTCCTTATACTCTGGCATAAAGGGTGGGGTGATATTAGCTCAAAAAGAATAGCCGAACTTAAAAAAGACCCAGAAATTAAGCAATATCTTAACAATAAGAGAAAATGATTTTATTTAACTTTAGCAACACAACTCATACTGTGGGAAGCACCTGTCATGCCAAAATACATAACGCTTATGTAGCACTCGTTGTTTTTATCATCAACTTTGTAAATAAGTACACTGTCACCTTTAATGGTTTGCATTTGAGCAAAAAAGTCCCACGCCTTGATTTCTTGAACTTTAGTAGCAGCAAAAGCTACGGAAGCTCCAAATACTGCACAAATAGTTCCCAAAACTACCAACTTCTTCATGATTTTTAGATTAAATAGTAACGCATGTATGGTATAATTATGATAATAACTAATCAAGTAAAAATGTGGAATACGAAAATTTAACAGACAAACAAAAAAAGAAGCTAGGTAGGCGTTTAACCTTAGAAGACAACGCTAATTTGGCATTACTTGAAGAACTTGAGGACATAAATGAAAACATGGAAGAAATGAAAAGTAAAGAGACACCAGAATCTTTTAAGGTAGAAATACAGGGTGCTGAGATTTTAACTATAAAGGGAGAGAAAGGCGATAAGGGTGACAAGGGGGATATGCCATCTAAAGATGAACTAACAAAGATAATTCTTCCTCTCATACCAAAACCAATAGAAGGTAAACAAGGCCCTAAAGGGGATAAAGGGGCAGTTGGCCCTGCTGGTAGAGACGGTATTAACGGAAAAGATGGTGAAAGTATTGTCGGCCCAAAGGGAGAAGATGGTAAGGACGGTTCACCAGATACACCAGAACAAATTGTACAAAAAATAAATTCACTTCCAATAGATGACGATGATTTAAAAATAGATTCTATTCACGTTAAAGGATTTGAAAGAATAGATAAAATTGAAAAAGATTTAGTTACTATAGGACAAAGACCTAATGCAAGGAGCGGAATTACTGGTAAAGATTTCATACGACCAATAGATATATCTTCACAATTAGACGGCATTAAAAAAACTTTCAATATACAAGCAATTTATTATCCTATTTCTGTTTCACTTTCTTCTTATCCTTATGCCTCTTTACGAGCAGGTATTGACTACACCTGGACACCAACATCAATTACCTTTACAAGTGAAATAGATGCAGAAACACAATTAGCAAGCGGGCAAAAATGTATTATCTTAGCTGTTTTATAATATGAAAAAGGGATTTATTTTAACACCATTCTTAATAGCGTTAGTATTAGTAACTTCTGGTTACCTAGCGTATAAAAAATATCAAGAACCTAAATTAGCTCTTGGTGCCATTGACCCTGTTTCTTATACAAAAAGCCTTTTTCCTACTTTTGACTCAACTTCTGAATTAGGAACTTCTACAAGAGCTTATTTAAGACTTACTACTGACGAAATTTGTCTTGCTGGAGACTGTCAAACATCTTGGTCTGCGGGGGGAGGCGAAGCCAACACAGGAGCTTCCCTCGGCACAGGTCTAAATATATTCGACTCCAAGTTAGGTAGCACCCTCCGCTTTAACTCTATTTCCGCAGGGTCTAACATCTCTATCTCCACCACATCAGACAGCAATACACTTGTCATATCTTCTACTGGTGGCTCAGGTTCCTCTGCTTATGAAATCGCTACTACTTCGGGAATAGCCGTACCACAAGTAGCATACTTCACACAAACAGGAGGAAGGACAACTCTGGGCTCTGTAGCCACAGGCACTATTACATGCTCAGGTACGGGTATATCATGCTCGACTACAGGTCTTTCTGTTCTCGGTGGGAATTTGACAATAACAGGCTCAGATACTAATGCTTCATCAACTCTCCTCTCTGACCTAAACACTTGGAGTGCAAGACAAGACTTCAATGGCAATGCATCAACTACAGGCCTCACAGTCACTGGTTCTACTTACCTTGCTACGACAGGAGGTAATGTCGGTATCGGCACAACAAGCCCACCAAGTTTGCTTACAGTCGCTGGTGGAGGCTCAGCAGCTCAACTTCGACTAGACTCGACAGCAGCAGTGGCAGAAGGTGTCTTAATGTACAGGAGCGGTGTAGAAAAGGCACAATTTGGTTTAGCAGCTTCTACAAACAATGGAGTAACTGGAACAGTCTTTAATGATTTCTTTATCCGTTCTACAGGAAATATGCTTTTCTCTGCAGCACCTCTCGCTGCACATATGGTGATTAACACATCAGGGAATATAGGAATAGGCACCACCACCCCTACATACCTCCTAAACCCATACTCAGCCACCGCCCCTCAACTCTCACTCTCCGCAGGAGCAGGTTTGGCACAATGGGGTTTTAGAAATGCGGGGGGTAATTTTTACCTATCAACCACAACTGTTGCTGGAACGGCGACATCTTCAATTTCAGCACTAGAAATAGCAGGTGGCGGATTTGGCACAACTACTCTTAGAGGTTTGAATATAAATGGACAGGCAACTACTACTTCAAATGTGGGGTTTAGACTAACAGCTGGATGTTATGCGGGCATAGATGGTATATGTATTACTGGAGGAAGTGGTTTATCTAGTTATGACGCGTGGACACACCCATCCGCTGGAATTTCAGCTACATCTTCTGAAATTAGAACGAATGGTATTGTTTCTCAATCTTCTTCAACAGTAGTCGGGTTATTTAGAACAGTAGGTGTGGGCCTCGGGCAAGCTCCTTGTGCTT
>ERZ724522.626-NODE-626-length-21643-cov-4.864508_pt1 | contig 21643 bp, 31 predicted proteins | sample MGYA00376055_ERZ724522 | MGnify/ENA primary metagenome ERZ724522 (study PRJEB28724, sample SAMN07190884) | wastewater metagenome | isolation source: effluent of sewage treatment plant in Hong Hong | place: Hong Kong | collected 2016-03-17 ...
AGTTGCGTCTCATGGGTTTCGCGGTCGTTCGTCTTTGGCATCATCCTCTCCACGACTCTATCCAGAGGGTTGCTCTGCTTCTCTTTCACGCGCTCTTTCGCAACTCTGGTACTAATTTCCAAATCGGTCATTGCAGATTTCTCCTGTGATTTAGTCACAGGAGGTGCCTGATATGGAGTGCTTGGGTCTCCTGTGCAAAACTGTTCTGTTACCTATTTCACAGCAGCATCGGGGCAAACTGTGTTATCCTGATATGCTCGCTGAGGCTCAAGCATCCTCAGTGGGAAGTCGGGGCAGTCGGTTCCAGCCTTCTGCCCCGGCGCTGGCTCAATACTCACAACCTCCCCAGACGGAATATCTGGGGAGGTTTTTGTTTATCCCAGAACGCGCTGCGCACCGACGTTGCGAGCCAGCGTGACGCCATACAGCACGTCGAAACCCACGCGATATTCGCGCGCGTCGCCGTCGTACCACTGCAGCACCCGCAAGGTCAATCCGGTTCCGGTATCAGGATCATCGTCCGTCAACTGGTAAGCGTTGACGCCCTGACCAGGCGGAATGTCCGGGAACATGCGGGGACAGAACAACGCCGATTCCCGATGGAAGGCGAGGTTGTTCGTGGTGACGGTGCCCTGATTGGTCACGGCGCAGGTGCCAGTGTAGGCCGTGCCTGCTACGCCTTCTGTCTGGTAAACCAGTGCAGACGGATAGTTGAGCGCACCCAGAGCAAACGTCACATCAATGGCGGTGATTGCCGCGCCAGCAACAGAGACGGTGCTGGCCCCCATGGTGATCGGATCGGTCAGCGCACGCAGCGCCGTCTGGATATTGGAGACCAGAGTCGCGGCGGTCGAGTTGAACGCAATATCCGCCGTCTCGAAGCCGTTCCAGACGAGCCGGAAGGTTTCACCGTTGTTGCCGCCGACGAAGTTCAGGCGCTGCACACAGGTTGCAGGCGCTACCTGTGACATGAACGTATCGAAACCGAAGATCGGTCCCAGTTCGCCTGCCCGAAGCGCTTCCGGCGCGATGAAGTTGAAATAGCCGCGCAGTTCGGAATCACCCAGGAGCGCAACATGGTCTTTGGGCGATACGACGAGGTGACGGCCATCCACCGGGATCAGGCGGTCATTGAAGTTGCGCACGGTCGTGCGAACCACGGCAGCCGTCAGATCGGTGCCAGCCGTACCGGAAAAGGCTGTTGCGCCCATCAGCGCCGCGATGGTATCCTGCTCGATGGCGCGAGACATACCGGCAATCGCGGAACTCATCAGGGACTGCATCGTCTGCGGGTTCGCCTGCGCCTTGGTGATGTCGCTGACAGCGAAGTCCACGGTGCGATGCGTGTTCAGGGTGACGGTGACTTTGGACAGGTTGCGAGGGGACTGCTTTGAGACGTTCGACGACGCCGATTTGCGGGGGGCGTTGAACGATCCGGGAACCGGGACGGTCAGGGTATCGCCTACGTTGAACGCCTGCGTGTAATCGGTATCACGAGCGACGCGGCGGGTAACAGGCAGCATCGGCTTGAGCAGTCTCAAACCTTCCTGCGCCCATATCTGAGGGACAAACCCGCCCTGTTGTGCAAGGGTCAGTAACATGTACTATGCTCCTTCGGGGCGGGTTAATACCGTCCCCTAATCGGTGATGCGCCCTTCACGCAGCGCGACAAGGATAGCAGCACGGTTCTCGTTATAGAACTTCGTGTCTGAAATCTGCGCGCGCGAAAAGACCTGTGTTTGCGCTCCTCCATCCCGTGCAGGGTTGGCAGAAGAGCCGCCAGAACCCGGAAGAGCGGTCGCAGACGACGCGGCCTGCTGTCCGACCATAAACGGCTTGTCTTTCACCAGTTGCGTCAGCAGATCGCTGACGTTTTCCGGCGTTCCGTTTCCGTCAAAGGTGACTTTGCTCTGAATGGCGAACGCGGCCATTTCCGGGTCAATGATATTGAGCTTTCGCGCTTCTCGCTCAATGACGAGCGTCATGCGGTCGCTCTTGAGTTGCGCTTCGAGAGCAGCGTTGCGCTGGGTAGTCTCCTGGACTGCCTTCTGCAGCTTTTCTGTCTCGCTCAGTTTTTCGTTCTCGTACTTTTGAAGCTGTGCCGTAAGTTCAGCCAGTTGCTTCTCTTGCGCTTTAGCCGTCTTCTCAAACCCTCTCAGGTTCTGGATCGTCGCCATCGCGCGGTCACGATCAAACGGTTCCTCTGCCGGGGGTGCGGGCGTCTCGCTCGCTGCAGGCGTCTCGCCTGTTGGGTCTGGCATTGGTGTCTCCTTGCCCGATGTGGGCTGTGTTGTTTGGTGCAGACGCAAAAAAGGCCGCGCCCCACGTCGCCATGACGTGAGATGCGGCCTGAATGCCTCAAATCTGCAGTTGTGAACAGTATAACGTTATGGTGTCGGAATTGTCAAGAGGTTCGTAAATGCGCCTTAAATCGCGCCTCTTCCAGACTGAGCGTGAAACGCCCTTCGCCCCATCGCTCCGAGTGCGATCTGCCGATGAAGTCCTCCAGCGTCACTTCGCCTTTGCGCCATGCCTCCGCCGCCTTAATGCCGAGAACAGCCTCCTGCGTCTCCGCCGACTGTGCCTGAAGCCAATCCTCGCCGGAACGTAGCGGCGGCGCGCCTTCGACCACGGGAACGACCGCACAGCGACAGTTGTGTGATATAATATTATTGGCAATGTACCAACCTTCCGAAGTCTGGAGATTATACACATGACCGCTAAATGGACGCCTCCTGATATGGATGATTTTATCCGTCGTTACCTGTCCGGCGAAAGCCGTAAGAAACTCGCTTGCGCTTATGGTGTCACCGACAAAGTAATCAAACGCATTCTCATTGAGCAAGGAATTGCGCTTAGGGACGATAGTATCAGGCTTGATATGGATGAACCTCTGATTGTTGCTTCTTACCAGAGCGGCAAGTCTGAAAATAGCATCGCTGATGATTTCAACATATCGCGCAATGTAGTTCGGAGAATACTGCTTCAAAATAATGTTGCCGTGCGAGATTGTGTTGAAGCTAACCGACTGATGATGCAACAGAGAACGACTGAGCAAAATATTCAGAACGTGCAATCTGCTCAAAGAGCCAGAAGAGGAAGCAAAGATACTATCGAAACTATGATGAGACGCGCACAAACGAGACAGCGAAAGCAAACTCATGTTTCGCCTTATGAATTGCTCTTCAAGGAATGGCTTGAGAAGCGGGGTATTGAAAGCATCCCTCAGCAAGCGATTGGCACGTACAATGTGGATTTGGGAGCCTTCCCCGTCGCCGTGGAAATTTTCGGCGGAAGTTGGCATAGTTACGCTGACCATGCCGCTCGCGCCCCTGAACGTTTTCGCTACCTCCTCGATTCGGGTTGGAACGTTGTTATAGTATGGGTTGACCGAGTGAAGTATGGAATTAGCATTGATTGCGCGGATTACATCGCCGCCTTCGTTAAGCAATCCCGCAGCAATCCATCCTTGCGAGGTCAGTATCGGGTGATTTGGAGTGACGGAAAAGAGGTTCCCACTGACCGTCTCGACATCAATAATCTCTCCCTCGTACCATCGCGACGTTGACGCCTGGACGGGAGGGGTTTGGATCACCGTACCAGAGGGGAAACAGTTGACATGTGACCCAAACGGCGTTGTGAGTGGAAAAACCTTCCCGTGCATCGCGAGACACACGCGACATGTCCGAGGTGATAGAGAAGCCATCCAACGCCAACCACTGACCACATCCGCATTCTCCTCATAGGTTCGCAGGGACGCCGAACGGTAGGCTCTGAGCGTTTCCGTCCGGGCGATTGTCTGAGCGCGTGTCAGCCCGATATCCAATACCTGCCGTATCTGACGCCCGATGTCACGCGGGGAGGCTCCCGTCGCAATACCGGCGATCAACGCCTTTCGCATTCCTTCCGACGCCTGACTGCCGAAGTCATCGAACAGACGACGCAGCGGAGAACCGTCCTGCAGCGCGCCTACCAGATCGGTCAGGCTCTCGACGGGCAAGCGGTTCCAGTTCGTCGTGATGGCAGGCATGACGCGCCCTGCATCCTCCAGCGCGGCAAAGGCCAGTTGCTTCGTATCGTCCTGAGAGCGCACCACGGCATTCTGCTGTTCACTGGTGACACGCTGCTCTGCCAGACGCGCAAAGACGGCCATCTCTGCCGACGCCTGCGCCTGCAGCTCCTCCAGACGCTGCTGCCGGAACAGCCATGCCTGCGAGATGACCGCGCCGTTTGCCTTCGCCTCCGCCATCGCCTTGAGCAGCCGGTCAAGCTGCGCCTGTGTCGCGTTGAAGGCGACTTTGTGAGCGTTGAAAAGGTCGGCAGCGGCACGGGAGTTGCCCTGCAGCAGCTCGCGTCTCAGCGCATTCACCGCATCCGTCAGCCGGCTCATGGCTGACTCTGCATCACATGACTGCCGCCATACCGCATGCGGTCTCGCAATGCAGAGCTGACGACTTTGCTGATGGCTTCTTCGACGGTAGTGGCGGCGCAGCTCATTCCGTAGATGGCGTCATCACCACAGTCCCAGGAATTCTCCCCTTTGCCGGGAACGGGCACTCCTTGAGGAATGTCAATATCCGCCGTCATCCGGACAAGCGGAAACGGCCAGCGACGCCGCTTCCATCGGGCGCATTCCAGGGTGACCGTCGCGGGATAGCTCCCTTCCGGCATCGGAATCACCACACTCTGCGCGTTGAGTTTTTTGCAGGAGTACTCCTGTCTCCCGAGCAGAAGGTCAAGCGGATAGACGACAAAATCTCTCCATCGTGGGCGTTTGCCGTGCAGGTCATCCTCGGCCACCCACAAATGGAACCAGATGCCGCCGTTATGGACGGCGATCTCCAGCGTGCGTCCCTGATAGAACCAGTGGTCGTGCGTCAGCTTCTTTTTGAAGTTCCACGTCAGCAGTCCTTCCACATAGAGCCATACCGCAAACAGAGGGCAGGCGATCTTCACCATGCAGTCGTGTTCGCTATAACCGCCGAACTCTATGCCGATGTGCGTGAACCGCGACGGGAACGACCATTCTGTTCCGATGCAGAAGGAGTGTCCCAGATGCAGCCACGCACGCGCATGCCGCCAGATACTTCCATAGCTGCCATCGGCGCGTTCGTTCTCATTGGAGATATGCCCGTAGATCTCGCGCTTGAAGAGTCGTTCTAACAGACGAAAGTGTTTCATGATAGTCCTCCTGGGGTAGTGGTCGGCACATTGCCCTGCGGAGGAACGTTGCCACGATCAAAAGCCGTCTGCGCGGTCATTTGTGCAGCCGCTGCCTCCTCCGCCTTTCGCGCTTTCTCTTCCTCCCAGTCGTAACCGAGATCGGTGATGATGGTCTGCTTGCTCACTCCTAACTGTTCCAGCAAGACACCCGTTTCCGTTTTCTCGGGCATGTTGGACGGCAGCGGGTCCGGCCATGACGTTTCACAGGTCAGTCCCGGATGCCCCATGATTTCCAGCAAGGCGCTGTTGAGCGCGTCCAACATATCGCCATAGAGATGCTGCTTTGTGCAGATACGCTGAATCAGAGGCTGATACCGGATACGCAGCGCCACGCCACTCATCTGGCCGTTCGCCTCCATGCGTCCGAGCGCGATAGGGGGGATTGACGCGAGCGACATCAGGTTTTCATCCAGATACATCAGAAACCCGAGGGAGAAATTACCATCTCCCTTCATTTCGAGCGTTCCTAATTTTGCCTCCGGTCGGGGCAAGAATACAATGTCATCCACGCCCATCTCTAAGCGGTCGGTTTTTGCATTGAGACCGCTCGCATAGGTTTTCGGATGCGCATGGAAGCGGATAATCCGCGCCGTATTGGACGCAATGAAGTTCCGGGAGTGCAGCAGCTTGCGAATGTCAGGGGGAAGGTCCGACAGACCAAAGAACTGATTGGGAACAGGCCAGTTCTGGCAATGAAAAATCGGCGCGAAGCGGTACGGCCAGGAGACGCGCGCCTCCTCCTGCCAGTTCTCACCGCTGTCTGTGGACACCTGGTCTAATATGACCCAGCCGTTGACGATGTTGCCGACTGCATCCAATCCGCCGACCGGCTCAATCACCTGGCGCTTCTGTACTTTCGCCGTGCTGTCGGGATTCCAGGTGATGACGTAGCGCAGAACGCGCTCAAAATCCTCCGGGTCGCATTCCGGTTCCACCAGTCCCGGATCGAGGTTGATGAGACGAGGATAGGGCAGTCCTGCATCGAGTTTGATCTTCACGAAACAGTGACCGGTGACGCTGCCGTTTAGCCCGATATTGTGCAGCAGGGTCTGTTTGTGGTTCCATTCCCAACAGGCGTCCAGCAGCTCCTGACGCGGGTCTTTCTGGCTTTCCTGCGTCGTATCTTCACGAGGCTCCTCGACATGGAAGCAGACATCTCCGCCGAACAGAAAACTGATGTTCTTATCCACGACGATTTTGCCAAAATTCAGCTTGATGTTATCGTCCGGCTGCCCCATCTTGACCCGAAGCGGATTCTCCATCAGGCCATAATAGGCGCGCCATGCCTCGCGTATGTCGTTGAGACGCGCGGTTCGCCTCAATTTGGTATCCTGCGCGGTATTCGGATTGGCGGTCGGCAAAAAGATGCCCCGAAACCAACTAAAAAAGCCCGCAGCCGCACCTGCTAAGTCCATGGGTTTTCTCCTGTTCCGACTTCCATTCCCGTCAGTCCGCTGCAGGCGTACCTGAGCGCGTCCAATCGGTGAAACTTACGCTTATCCTGTATCTCGTCCGTTGGCTGCCCGGAATCATCAAGCTTGCGCTTATACGTCCCTAACTCATCCCGCAGACCGGTACAGGTATTGAACACGAAAAGCCGTTTCGTTTTGAAGAGCGCATACACCCGGTCAATACCGCCCTCCACATCCGCTATGTAGGGCTGCATGACGGGAATGCCTGCATCGCTCCAGTCCATGCGCTGCTGTGTCTCCGAAGGCGCGCCGCCCAGCCACTGCACCACGTTCTCGCTCGCTGTCTCCGCCTTCCGCTTCTCGCAGTGTTCTGCGCTGGAGAGGTTCCCTTCCAGCGTTTCGCGATAGACGATAAAGCGGTCTTTGTCCGGGTCGTGTGCGATCATCACATGCGCCGTGTTTGCCCCTCCGAAGTCTACGCCACCCGTGCGCGGCCATGAGGGAGGTATTTCGAACGGCTTGACGATGTGAATATCTTCATCAAAGCAGTCGTAGATCAGTCCTGGCGGCTTCGCAAACTCTCCGCAGTAGAAGAGCATGAACCGATGCGGCGGCATGGACGCTTTGGTGCGTTCAAACTCTGCACGATCAAAAAGCGGGTTAAAGTACGACGGGAACTGAATCACCCGATGCAGCGGATCTCCTGCCGTCCACTTATCGTAAATCTCCGTTTTCATCCAACCGAGGTTGTACGGCGTCGTAGTGCCGAGCGCGCGCCCTTTGCGCAGCGCAAGGCGTCTTTGAACGGCTTCCCACGTCTCCAGCGTGAATTCGTCCTGTCCGCACTCATCCAGCCAGGCTCCGCGTGCCGTAGAGCTTTCCAGACCACCACCCGCAGCCGCCGAGCGCAGGATGATTCGCCCCCACATCCGATCATCCGCACGCTTCGCCCAGAACTCTCCCGTGGACGGGTCACACAACTCCAGCAGCTTATCTCCGGGCCAGTACTTCCCGATCTTCAACGTATCCACAAAGAGCGTCCGCAGCGCTGGCAGCATCTTCAGCTTGAAGAGATCGTAAGAGGCAGTAGCCGCGATATAGTCATTGGTCCCGCCTTTCGGGTCTGCCGTGCGATTGATCTCCTCGCGCAACCACAGCGGACCAAACGAAGTCTTTCCGCTCTGTGTGCCAGCGAGAACCCACGTAAAGCGCGCGTCACTCTCCCAGGCTTTCGTCTGGCCTTCGTGCAGGTTATATCTCAATCGGTTCCCACACCTCGCCAGCAGGCTCGCTGTCATCGTTGTCCTTCGTTTTCACGACCTCTATCGTAGTGATCTGCTCATGGACCGTGCCGGAATGCTCCACGTACTCTTTCGGGCGTCCATAGGCATAGCCCAACAGCAGCGCGGCGGCGCGATGGTTTCCGCCTTCCGCCTCTTTGATCATCGCTTTGATGACCGATACCCGCTTCGCAGGAGGGAAGGCCCGGAGCATGAGCGCAGACAACTGCTGCTCTTCGGCCTTTGATTTGCGGCCTGCTCCGGGTCGCGCTCCTCCATGTCTTTTCGGCGGTTTTTCACTCTCCAAACTTGATTTCTCTTCTCGTCACCGATGATTAAACAAGATGGCGACACGCGGCTGCTTGCCAAAGACCGTGCTGCGCTTTTTCTGCGCCGTTTTCGCGCGATAGATGACCACCTGCCCGGTGATTCGCTCATAGACAAAGCCACCGGCATAGCTGGCCCAGTGGCGCGTGATGACCACGCCGTTTTTGTCGTCCGCCATGTAGATTTGTGGCGTCACTTCTGCGCGGTTTAGAATGACCCGGTATTGACCAAAACCGGGCATATCAGCATGAATGATCATAGTGCCTCCAGAAACGCAAAAAAGGCCGCTCCCACGTCTCAAAACGTGGATAGCGGCCTGAGTGCCATTCCGATCTAAATTTTTACCAGTCCAGACTACTTAATATGCGAGCAGGATTGGCGAACGTTAGTCATAAATTCGTATAAATAGAAAGCTTTGTGCTCGCGATGTGCTTCAGCAGGTATATCCTGCAAGCTAAAACGCCGTTCCCATTGTTGCCCACAATTAGCGCATACTGCGAACCATACATGTATTGGAATAGGCCCGTCTTTGTCTATGTAAACATCTATCACATAGCCGTCTGTACGCAGTTTTAGAACTGCCGCATCTCCCAATTTGCGCTGAACTTCTTTTTCGCCAGGAATCATAGTATCACCTCACAGCGGCAGTATCAACTGCTCACATTGTACACTTTTCTGCCGTTCCCTGCAACTCACCTCAGAAACGAGGATGATCTGCACCTCCACACGGCCATCATGCCGACTGCCAAACCGATGCTGCTGCTTGCAATGGGGGCAGTTCGTGTCAATCCATCCGATGCCGCGAATCAGGCCACGGATGGCGAAGAGAAACCTCCCACAGTTCGGACAAGAATAGCGGGTAGGCTCTGACATCTCTACTCCTTTGGCGGTAATGGCTGCTGCGACAATTGTTTTATGATTTGCTGAGAGCGTTTCACAATCTCCATTTTTTCTGCGATTGCGTAAACATCTGCATTGGTTAAATCATGTCCAAAATGCGCTGCTGTGACGGCCATTACCAGCCCTTCAACATCTGTCATCTGTTTCAAAATATCTACCCCGTACTCTTAATATCCGCCGTAATCGCCTTGCCGACGGTCTCAGCCAGGGCGCGGATTTCTGCCAGCACTTCAACTTTTGCAGAGTGTTCGGTGTTAGTTCCTCCTGCACGTACATGTCGCCGCGCCACTTCATCGCATCTATACCTGCTTGCGTCGCTAACTCATCCGCGACTTTTATAGCCGCTTCAATACCGGCTTTTCGTCCCTCTTCTCGCGCCTGGACAATAGCCTCGTTCATCCGTTTGCAGACCGCATCCGCAATATACTGCTCCTCGATCTTCCACCATCCAAACGAATGGAGCGTTCTGCGCTCGAATATTTCCACGCCGCCATTGCAAAGCCGGACTGCATAGAAATCGTTCATCTCCCGCCCTCCGGTACCGGCAACGGATTGACCGCGCCACTGGTGAGATTGATAAAATACCCGTGATGCTCGATCCTGCCCGTCCGAAACAGCGTCCAGAGCAGATGCAGCGCCCATCGCGTCACATGGTCATTCACGAAGAGATCCTGCTTCTCCAGCGATTCCGCCAGTGAGCAGGAAGGCGTGTCATCCTCCTTCCTTCGCTTATTCCGCAGTTCCGGGAACAGGTCCATCACTGTCGGCAATAGCGGCTGCACCACCTTCGTCTTGCCGTCCACAATCCGCGCCTGATTAAACTTCGCGATAGGGTTGCCTAAGATCACCTGCCCGTCGCTCTGCCGGTTGCCCAGATCAAGCCAGTAGTGAGGCGTCGAAGTCCTGCGCTCTGCCAAAAGGTTCTCGATCTCCCGCCTGCTCGCAGCACTGTCCACACACGAGATGACAATATCCGTCAGGTCTGGCCCATAGGTGAGGGGCGTAGTGTAGCGCGTAGGCCGTGCCTCCCAGTCCAGGCCATAGTAACAGTTGATGCGATGGACCAGCACACACGCCTTGTACTGCCCGATGTCGGATGGGGAGAAGAGCTGCCTCCCCACGTTCGATTCGCTCACTCGGTCAGGATCGTAGACGGTCACGCGCAGGCCTGCAGGGTGCTGGAGAGCGAGCATAGCGGTATGCAGCCGCGCCAGTCCTGTCAGCATCTGGCTGCCATTACCACCGGCTCCCACCAGAGCGATATTGACCTGCGTCGTCAGCAGATCGGGGTGTATGGTGTGGTGGCTCATGGTTGCATCCTGTTCAGCATCAGAGGAGCAGTCGGCAGATCAATTCGCATAAATTTGCCTTCTTTGAGCATTACAATGTAATGCTCATCGGGTGTCTTGATACGCAGCGTGTTTGCTGGCATGAACCGATTAAACCTACCGCATATGTCTGCGCCAATTATCTGCTCCATTAAAGCGCAGTCCTCAGCACGTTCGATCATCACACCAAACCCGAGTTTGACGATCAATTCCATCAAATTCTCTATCATTAGTTCACCGTTTCCTCACGTACTTTTGAAAGGGTTTCCTCCGAAACCGTCCGCCCATGCTCAAAATGAGACAGTTGTGAGGGATCAACGCCTAACCGCACCGCGCACTGCCGAACCGTTTCTCTGCGCTCGATGCGCGCCTGTCGGTACCGCTCTCCTTCGACCTTCCGTGCCACATAGGCGGCATCCACCTGCCCGGTGCCGTCACAGGTAGAACAAGGCAGTTCCATGGGCCGAAAGCCAGGACAGCCGAAACCATAGACTTTGCCCACACCTTTGCAATCTGGACAGTTCATTTCTCACCTAACTCTTCTGCGTAAGGGTCAGGAACCTCCAGATACTCTCGAACATGCTGCACGGTCACGCCGAACGCGGCTGCGATCTCTCCGATGGATGCGCCGCTATCATGCAGGTTCCAAAACCGGGTATTCTCCGCGCTGTCCTGCAGCTGCTTGGAGAGCGGGAACCGGCGCGTCAATTCCTCTTTTATGGGGTTGCTCATTTGTTCACCGCTTCCTGGAGGGTCAGCTTCAGCGGAATCAGCATTTCGCCTGGAAACACTTCTTTCCCACTGCACCACGTCTTGACCGGCGCGGCCATCTCCCGCCACAGTCCATCATGGCCGCCCGGATGCGTCGTCAGCTTCTGACCGCCGATATTGCTATGCGTGAAGTTCGTTTCAAAAAACGCCTTCTCCCAGATCGGAATATCTCTGACCTGACAGACTTCCGGCAGTCGCACATTCCCGCGACACATCGCGCCTTCGTCGTAGAGATTGTAGTAAGGCGCTCTGCACAGAACCGTTTCCGCCGTTGGTCGTTCGTTCTCCTTGAGCGCAAATATCTGCAGCCTGCCCGGTTTGGCGAGGAAGAGGAGCGGAGGATGCAGTACTTCTTTCCCGCTCACCTCCTGATTGAACTTCTTCTCCTTCGTGCTGAAGAAGATCGGGGCACGGCAGGCCGGCTTCCACCAGCAGAGACAGCCCGTGTCGCAGATCACCTCCGGCGGTAGGATTTGACGCTGCATGGGGGCATTGGAGAGCGTCCTGAGCAGATCATCCACTATCTCTCGCGTCACGCACTTGCCCGGAAGCAGGCTTGCTTCCCCTTCAGACTGCAGGACCTCATGGATCGTTGCCAGTGTCTGTGTGCTGCTCACGTAGATCAGAATGGCGTGTTCCAGTTGCATCGTCGCCTCTTTTGCCAGATAGGGTTCTACTTTCATATCTGCACCCTCGCTCTCTCAGTCACGTCTTGCGGCTCTGGTTCCCGGGTATCCAGATAGCTGATCAGCGTGTCACACAGCCCCACCAGTCGAATCAGAAAAGGCAGATGCGCGGCCGCGCGCAGTATGGTCGGCACGTCATTGGAGAGAAACCCCTGCACCCACAGCACGTTCGTCCACTCGCCACAGTTATAGATCATCTCCTGCCAGTCATCGAAAATGGTGCAGACCGGGCTTTCTTTTTTCCAGTCGAGAACCACCGGATAAAGCTGCTCCATATCGAAATCCCGGATTTCATTCGCCTCCTCATCTGCATCAATACGATGTTCACGCCACGCTTCGCAGACGGCGTATAGTTCTTCTGCAACGTAGAAGATGCCAGAAGCGCTATCACGTCCCACCAGCAGCCTTTTCGCCTGCTCTATCGCTTCTGGCTTCCATGCCGGGTCCAGAGCGATAGAAGGAATAGCAGCATCAAAGTCCGCCCGTGAAATGCCTTCAAAAGTACCTTCATGCACTTCCATCTGATACCAGTCCTGCTCCATCCACTCTGCTGCGCCAGCGGGGGTCCAGGCTCGTACCGTAACGTTCAAAGCGCGATAAAGGACATGGAGAACACTTTCCCCGGCTCCGGGCGTCAGCGCCTCGAGACGTTCAATAGTCTCTCCGATCAGAGGTACGTCCAGTGCATCCGTCTGCAGCAAAATACCGAAGCCTCCGACATTCCCGGTCTCTTTGCGTTCGTCTACACTGCGCCAGTTGCATCCTGGAAGTCCCCACTGCTCCATATCGTCCGTGAACGCCAACTCCAGATGCAGGTATTTCAGTTCCTGCGCTCCCTGCTCTGCCACATAGCGCATTAGCCCCGTGACGACTGATCCCACCAGCCCCCACGGTTCGTACCAGTCGGATTCCTGTAATATCCCCGCATCCAGCAATCCTTCCGCGATACGATAAAGACCCTGCGTCTCTGCCCGTGGAGTGTAGGATGTCGGCGCATTCAAAGAAGGCAAGATCAGGGCAGAGGTGGAAGCGCGTCGGAGGGAGGCAATATCCGCGATCCCAGCCGGTTTCCCCGCCGTGCCCAGTCTGTCAGCAGTGCTGCCGTTTTTCTGTGGCTCTCGTCGCTCCGCCATGCGAGGAGAGGAGCCGGATCGTCCTGCTCCCCTTGCGCCTCTCTCAGTTGTGCGATGGCCTGAGTGAACAGGCCTGGCAACGGTTGACATGATTCATCAGCCTTTCGTGCCGACCGCTGCCTTGAAGGTGTAGACTGCTTTACCATCTTTGGTCTCCGGGCCAGTCACGCTGGCATTGGTCAGAGCAGGGTAGCCACTGGAGGCGTACATCTTCTTGACCTCCTCCGGCGACATGGAAGGGTCAGGGTCAGTCAGGTTCGCCCCGTTGAAATGAAACACGCGTCGTACTCGCTCACTCATCGTCGTTGTCCTCCGTATCCAGCACACCCATCTGCTTGGCGCGTGTCATCAGCACCGCCTCCAGCCAGTCTGTCGCGGATATCTTATCCTCCCGACCCTCGTTGATAAAAGCGACCATCTTCTCCAGCGCGGTCGCGGCCACCGGCGACAACTGCGGACGCTGCAGCGCTGCGTTGGCGAGATCCAACTGCTCCATCGTCTCGCGCAGCTTCACCAGCGCCGTGGCTGCCGTCAGGTTCTGCTCCCAGAGCCAGTCATCTTCATCCTGCGGGATCAGCACGGTCATCATCCCGGATGGCGCTGGAGCCGATTCTGCAGGCCTTGCCGGGGCTGGAGGAGTGGCAGGGGCTTCCTGAATATTTTTTGGAATAATTTGTGCAGGTTTTGCCGGTTCTTGCGCCGTTGCGCCATCCGTTGCGTCATCCAGCGTTACGATCTCTTCCTCTTCATGAGGAGGCTCTGGAGCAGCAGAAACCGGTTTCAGCAGATGGCTCGTTTCCGGCCTGACCTCGGAACTTAATTTTTCAGCAGGTTTCTCTGGTTCCGTGCGTTTCTGAACGACTGCCTGGACATGCGCCGCTGTCACTTTGCCTTCAGGCGCGGTCTCTACAGCCTCCTGCCATGCCTCCTGCCGTTCCGCCGTGGTCTCCAGCTTCGCCAGCGGGCGCACCTGTGCCGGGTTCGACGGTGCAGGAATGTCAACAATTGCAGACACTTCCTCCGCAATATCCGCCGCCTGCATCAACTGATAGGCGTACTGTCGGCTGATATTCCACTTGTCCCGGCAGTAGGCATCAAACGTGCTGTGTGTGGCGCGATAGAGGCGCTTCTCAGAGATCGTCATCAATGCGCCGCCTGTCTCCATAAACGCCTTCAGGTTGCGCTCGATGATACGCTCGCACGTCTCCAGCTCGTTCTGCTCCTCTTCCGTCAGATCAAGCGAGAGCTGCGCGGCATCAGGGTTTGTCATCACCATGCTCATAGCCTTATGCTCCTCCCGTCAGGAATGGCAGCGTGTCGCACTGGAAACCTGCTGCGCCCTTATGACCGCCACCGCCACGCGCTTTGCAGATCACGGATACGTCTATCTCTGTCTTGGTCGCGTAGAGGCTGCACGTCCATCTGCCGCCACGATACGCAAAGGAGAGCATCGCATCATGTTTTGCCTCATCATAGACACTCTCGAACACAAGGCTGTTGGTAAACCCTTTATTGACGGCGATGCACTTCAACCCGTCCAGTTCGGTCTCGAAAGCGTAAGCATCGGCGAATTTCTTGTTCTGTTCGCGTTCGTAGCGCAGTAGCAACGCGCCCTCGTTGGTGATTTTGTTCAGCGTGAGGCTATGGCTAAACAACTGTTTCCACATCCGCATCGCAGAGAAACTGCGCGGGTCTGTGTCGTGCATTCTCATGCCGTATTGAAACTCAAGACAGCCCTCATGCTCCTGATGCTTCCAGATGTCGTAACGGCCTAAACGGAACACTGCGAGGGGTATAGGATCGGTCTTGAAATATTCCCACGTCAGTTCACACGCGGCTTTATCCGTTTGCCTCGTCCCCATTACGTCGAAATAATTCGCTTGATGCTCTTCCATCGCGCTCTTATGGTGGTCAATCCACGTCAAATTAGCGATCTGCGCCAGTTTTCGCATATCTTCAAACGGCTGAAGGCTAAAATCCACCATGTAGACCCAATCGTATTGCTTGATTTCATCCCATGGGAACGGGTCGCCGTAATTGATGCCGTGCAGTATCGCCTCCGGCATCGCGTATTTGCAGATCGCGCCGGAGCAGTGTCCGTCCAGATCAGCAGAGTGATAGAAAACATGTACACTCACAGTTCCAAACTCCTCTCAGTGGTCATAAGATCATCCTCGTCATGTGCTGCCTCAGCAGCTTTCTTCTTCACACGCATATCGGCAAGCAACCTGTCACGATGCTGCCCTCCGACTTCCAGCACACACGGCTTGCACCAGGTCGAGCCGCGATACGCCGACTCCTGTCCGCAGCGAATGCACAGCCCCTGTTCCATCCAAATCGCCTGCTTCAGGCCTTCGGAGCAATAGGTGAGGTAATGCCGCTCTCCCTCGCTCAATACCCCGCCACAGTCGCGGAACTGCAGCTTGTCCTCTACGATGCGAAACAGCACATTCCGCCGCCGGAAATCCTCCAGGATCGCCAGACGGTTAGTCCACGGGTCTGGAAAGCTCTCTGCCCATTCGCGCGGCGGTTCTCGATATACCCCTTCAGCCTTCAGGCGCGCTGGCATCGAAGGCGGCGTACAGTCGGGATGCCAGAACACGCCGGTATGGTCGGAGAGCATCGTATCCGTGATCTCCTCGCCGCATTCCTCGCAGAGATAGGTTCTCATGGTTTTCGCCGGTGTAGTTTGTCGTGACAACGCTTGCAGATAACGATCAAGTCTGTAAGCAACTCATGACCCACTCGGTCATAGGTGCGATGATGCACCTGAAGCCATCGTTTGTTCATGCAGGTTCCACACTGATGATTGCAGCGCTTCAGCATGACTTCGCGCAGGTCTTTCCAGCGTTCGGACTTCAGATATTGCTTGTAGCCGCCTCCTCGCGGAACTTTGGGCCAGAAATAATCCAAACCATAGAAATGAAGGCGAGCATCTTCCAGCGCAACCATGAACGCGTCAAGTTCAACCCACCGCTTCCCGGCCATGTGACTTACCCAGTCCGATTCCCACAGGTCTTCCGCAGCAATCGCATAGCCGTTCTCATGCTCAAGCCCATACTCTGTTATCTTCCATCCGCCTTCCATCGTGCCTCCTTTTACTGTGCTGTTTCCCATCCGCCGTCATCGTCTTTGTAGGGCATTTTGGGCGGATCAAAGAACGTCTCATCAAGCGGGTTTTTGGTGTCTGAAGCTTCTTGATGATGATGGTTTTCCTTAGGAGAATGACCATCATCAAGAAGCTTATAGGCCACCGTTTGACCTTCTTTGAAAGACACCAAGATACGATCATCAACCATCTCTTTCAAAGCAGGTCGGGCCGAATATTCACCAATGCCTTCGTTCTGTTTTAGATATTCCAATATCCACGCCGTTGGCCGTGCCTGACCATCAGCCATGAAAGCGCGTATAGCCTCTTTCGCTTTGTAAAGCTTCTGAACGGCATCTTTACCTTTGGTATCGCTTCCTAACATCTTGGAAGAACCCGCTTCTTTCCATTCCTTCTGCGATACACGTTGAAACTGATCTTCGCCCGTCATTTTTAGGTAAAGCGACGCGCGGCCTTCCCACCGATTTTTCACGATCTGCAAGCGGCAGACATCATCACGCGGAATCAGTTCTCCGGTGAAGTCATCGTCTGCATCCTCACTATCAGACCGAACGCGAAGGACCATCCCCACATCCGCAGCCGCAAGCCTGGCTGTCGCGCCACGTCCATAATTGGACATGTCCGCTTTTCCCACGTGGTGACAGAGGATGATGCAGACGCCGCTCTCACGCGAAATGGCGGTCAGAACCTTCATCTGCTTTGCTGCTTCCGCGTTGTCGTTCTCGTCCTTCGTCCCGAAGATATTAGCAATCGGGTCCAAGAGCAGGATTTCCGTCTGCTCTTCCCGCATGTACTCCCGCAGGTCTTCCTGCGTGCGAGGGTCCATCAGGTCACAGTCGCGCCAATCGTGGAAGCGCAGCGTAGGCGGTCTTCCCGCGTTGATGCGATCTACTTTCTGCGCACAGACACCGCCAACTCCCTCTTTCCAGTTGCCAGCGTTCTCCGGGTCTGCGTACAACACATTCAGCGGACGATGGGCCCCGAAGTTTACATTCCAGAGCGGATCATTACGCGCAATGTGAATCGCCAGATTGTACAGCAGGCTCGATTTGCCTGCGCCCGTCTCTCCGATAAGAAACACCACGCTTCCCGGATACAGTCCGAACCACAGTCGGGTGGGAGGAATGCCTTCCGGCAGTTGGTCCGCCTGAATTACGCCATCTCGAAAAGGACGACGCGGCTTCTCTTCCTTACCCTTTGTCATGCGGACTGCTTCCAGCAGTCCTTTGTGCTTTTGATCCAGCGCCAGCATCGCTTCACGCGCCAGTTGCGTATTCTGCAGCGATTTCAGCCAGGCGATTCCTTCTTCGTCAGTCACCAGAACATCCCTAATCCGTTAGTAGTGCGGTTGTATTCGCTTGGCCGTGTCACGGGCGAGCATCCGCGCCCATTCCCGTCGACCGGAGTTTCTCGTCGCAAACGTTTCCGCCAGCAGCTCCAGCGCCGCCAGATCAAACGCGCACATCCCCCGTGCGATCGCCAGCAGGTCGCGCAGCGCATGATGCCGCGTTCCGGGCGGCCATGAACCCTGCAAAATCTCTATCGCCTTCTGAGGCAACTCGCGCACCTCTCCCGGCTGCAAACGCTCCGTTCGAGGGGCTGGAGGCACGGGCAATGCCGGCAGGTTCGCCTGCCACCATGTGAGCGTCTTTGCCTCCTGTCCCAGGGCATAGCGCACCAGACGCACCCGACGCGGCTCATTCTGACGCTTCCAGTTCCACGTCTCCGGCACCCGCAGGATGCTCGCCGTATCCGCCCGAGTGCTGTCTGCATGGGCACCCGGCTTTTCTCCGCCGACCGCCAGCACCAGCCGCTTCAGCAGCTCCTTGAAGGCGTCCCTGCCTGCCGTATCCCCGAACTCCACCACCTCCGGCAGTCTCCAGTAGGCATGTATCCCGCCACCGCTGATAACCGCCATGTGAGGCTTCGGCAGACCCGACCGCTTCAGGAGGCTGATGCTTCCCTCTGGTCCCTCGTCGCCGCCGTCCACATCGCACCAGAGCCAGGCCGCGTAAGGCACATCTTCCCGGCCACCCTTCCGACCGATGCGTGGCAGAACGCCCATGTAGACATCCACGCGCTCGTCCGCCGCCATCACCGCATGCATCGCCGCGTTTTCGATGCGCTCCAGCGGATGCCAGTTGCGCATACCGGTCTGTGATCGCCAGAACCACGGCGCGTCATCGTCCGGGTAGAGTTCGAGCAGCTTCCACTCAGGCCAGAGGGGGCGGATCTCCAGACGCAGCGCATTATCGTCAGGGTAGGGGGCCATGAGAGCGGATAGAAAGCGGTCTGCGTGATCGCTCATCGCTTGCCCTCGGCTTTCTCAAGTGCCTCTCTCAATTTCTTGTGAGCAAGTGCCTGCTTGAAGGGAAATTCGGCGGCAGTGACTTCGCCTGTTTTAGCCTTCTCGATTAAATCCAGCGAGAAGGCTATTGCCTCTCTCATGTCCGGCGCGGCGGCAATCAGCGCAGCATTGAAGGCGGTTGTGTTGATGGTCATGTCAGGCGCGGATTGAACCTGAGCCAGAAGCCAGCCCTTATCATCGCGAACATCAAGAGCCGGGAAGGTCGGAGCCGTAATCGGCGCATTTATTTTCCAGGGGCCAGGCGTATGCTTGCTCATCGTCCCACCTCCGTCAGTTCCCGATTGAGCGGTATCAACTGCGCCTGGTCCGGCTTCGTCCAGTGGTGCAGGTCGTAGACGGCATACCGCTCCTCAATCGCCAGTTTCCGCCCGACCATCGCCCGATGACACTCGGTAATGGAACGACACTGGCAGAGCAGGATGGCCGCAGAAGGCCGTCTGTCGCCGCAGAACAGCTTGAAGCGCTTCAGTCCGCCTTCCCAGTCCATCAGCTCCATCGGCCCTTTCGTGATTCGCGCCTTATTGCCCCACTGAGGCAGTCCCACGTAGCGATCACCGATCAGCAGCGCCAGATCAGCGCCATTCCATCCCGGCTGCTTAGAGTAGGGCTGTAGGCGAATGTCGAACACAAGCGCGTTCTGCTCATCCGCGATCTCCAATAGCCGCGTCGGACAATGCCCTCCGTAACCAACAAGGAAGATGACCATTACTTCACCTCTTTCAGCGCTTTGACGATCATCTCAATATCTTCGCGATCAACCAGAATGGAGTGGCCTTGCGGACGCTCTTCGTAATCGTCCACTGCGATGCGGTATTCCACCATCTCGGTATAAGAGATCGTGAAATCGTCGTTTATGGCATCTTCCAGAGCCTTTTCCAGAAAGCCGACCAACTCTTCACGGCATTCCGCAATCCACGCGGTTTCGTTCATCACTGCACCTCTTCAAGGCACTCACGGAGACTCGTCTCCGTGAGGATAGCGCGCAGGGTTCCGTCTGTTTCCTCGATCCAGTAAGACCGTGGAGAGTTCACAAAGGGACTTCGCCGGACATTCACCACATCCCCGCGCTTCAGTTCCGCTTTGTCAAACACGCCTTCTACTTTCTTGCGCACCTTGTAGGGGCGAACCACGATCTCATCCGGCAGTTGCGATACCGATACAGGTTTGCTCATTCTGTCTCATCCTTCTGCAGCCATGAAGCGACTTTATCCGGCGAACCGAACGCACTTCCGGGAAAATAGTTGTTGAGCATCTCTATCAGAAACTTCATCTGCTCCATCGTAAAGGAGGGATGCGCTCTGCCAATCGCTTCCTTCAGATCGTTCTCCAGCACCGCACGGAGAAAGCTTCCGGTCGCTATCCTGTCGCGCAGATACCGCTCCAGACCGTCCGCCAGATGCGGGAAGTACTGCGGAGCGTAAAGCGCGATCCCCTCCAGTCCCTCCGCGATGATCGCCTTCCGCCGTTCTGCTCTCCAATCGGTTCTATCGCTCATGACTGCTCTCCATCAGTAGCGTTTTGCTCCGATTTAGGAGTGGGATGCCCGGTACAGGGAGCGCCGCAATACTTCCGCAGGTCGTACTGGCTCTTCGCCTCAAAGGTCTGTTTGTCGCCATACCTGCGCGGAACAATAATGCCTTTGCACTTCACGCAGTAGCGGATGGCGCTCACATTCCACCAGCGCGGCCTGTCTGCATCGCTTTTGGCTTTCTGCTGCATGCCCTTCGTCACGCTCTTGACCGTCGGCGCGGCCACCGTCACTGCCTGCTGCTCGATCTCCTCCAGCTCTTCCTCGTCCGGCTCATCGTCCTCTCCAACGGCTGCCACCGCCGCCATCAGACTGGAGAAGTTGCGATCAATCGCCTGCTTCATATCCTGCGGATGCTTCAGACCGTCTGCCTTGCCCGTTACCTTGACGTTGAACTCATCCTGCGTCTGTGTGATGAACTTGCGGATGTCCAAGGAGAGGGTATTGCCGAGCAGATCGCCCACCATCACGGCATTGACCGGCTTACGCTGGCCCAGGCACTCAAAGATATAGTTTCTCGCGGCTTCCCTGCCATCAAAGTCTGATGGCAGGGGTTTGATAGGAGCCGCCTGCACAACATCTGCAGTCTCGATCTGCTTATTTTTCGCCGGTTTTTCGACACGTTCCGGCGATAGGCGTACGGTGTCAGCATGTTGGATAACGGTCTGAGGTTGGTGGATAACAGGGTGGCAAATATCGCAGACACCACGTCCTTTATAGGCTCCGCAGTCGTCACAGACGTTCGGATCACCAACAGGGGGCACGGGAGAAGGCTGAAGCGGGGAAACCTCCTCCCGTGTTTCTCCCGACGGGACAAGCTCTGGAACTTCTGCAACCTCTGCAGTGGCAACAGAGGCGACAGGCTCAACAGACGCTTCGGGAGAAATGGCAGCGGGGATACTGCGCTCCACAACGACAGGAACGGAAACGCCGTCATCCGGCAGCCGTCCCAGCAGCGCAGCAATCGTCACCCGCTTGGCAAAAGCATGCAGGCGATGCTCAGAGGGCATCAGGTCGTCGACGTACTCAGTCACGATCTCGGTCAAAAGGTCATCACGCTCGGTCACTAAATCCATCATCGTTCCTTAAAGAAAAAATCCGGCGGCAGGGACTCGAATCAAAAAGACTGCCGCCGGTGAGGTCGAACTTGCGGACCTCTGATAAGGAGGACATTGCGCACGGAACGTCCTGCTGTTGTCCCTCAGAACGCTCCGAAGGACAGCGGGATCACCAATTTCGAGCGAGGATGACTCTCCTTTTGTGTAGTTTGGTTTGTTCATCTCGTTCACCGCTGCCCATCGCAACGCTCTGAAAAAGTCCGGGTGCTGAAAAAGACTGTAAACAGCACCCGGCAGTTGGGCGGTTGTCTGTGCCGCCCGGCTCCGACGAAGAAGTTCACCACATTGGAGAAGCGGGTGTCCTGTTCGCTCCTCCGCAGGACGCTCCGCAGGGCAGGTTATGACTCCCCTATCTCGTTTGGCGCATTTACCGCTCGCAACACGTAAAGAGATGGTTTCGTCGCTGCTGCCCAGCGCAACGCCCAGCGCAAGAGCGAAGATGCCTGTCTCTCCAGACTGT
>ERZ724522.627-NODE-627-length-21632-cov-4.329239_pt1 | contig 21632 bp, 27 predicted proteins | sample MGYA00376055_ERZ724522 | MGnify/ENA primary metagenome ERZ724522 (study PRJEB28724, sample SAMN07190884) | wastewater metagenome | isolation source: effluent of sewage treatment plant in Hong Hong | place: Hong Kong | collected 2016-03-17 ...
GCCTGCCCCATCAGGAGATCAAACATCGCACCCTCACCAGATTCACCCGACATCTTCTGGGCCGCGATGACCTGCCGGGCATTCATCAACCCGGGGGATTCGTAGCCGGATTGGTTCAGTTCCCCATTGCGAGCCAGCAGGACCCCGAATCCGGTCATCAGTTTCTCCAATGACGAACTGGACTGCACGGCCGCCAGATTATCAAGAGCCTCCGTCGAGGCCCCCGACCAATACAGGACATCCTCAAATCCATTCTTCAGGCCAGCCCGCATCAGGGCATGCTCGGGCCGACTGGACCGCAGGTAGCCTGGATTTAATTCGCCGAGCCGCCCCTCCGGATACACCACGGTCTGCAGGTACAGCAGGTCCTGCTTGCGCCCCAAAACATTGAAGAACAGGACCTCGAAAGCCCGCACGACCGCCGGATCCAACCGCAACGCCGCCGCCACATTTGCATGCGTGGCCTCCCGAGCCAGCAACATCCCCTTCAAGGTCGCCCGCATTCCCGCCATCTCGGGCGTCATCAGCCCGATGATCTGTCGGATAATCGGGTCTGGGGATTTCTTGGGATCCAGACAATACAACCAGCACCTCCACAGCGGCTCGTCCTCCAACTCGTACAGGGGTGGCAGCCCCAGCGCATTATCGGCACACAGCTTGCAGAGCCGGAACCCAAAATCCAAATCCTTATATGCGATGATGAACCGCTGGACCGCCTTGTCGGGCGGTAATTCCAACCCGGCATCAAATCCACCCCGTCCGCCCAGACGAAAGCGGTCCAGGAGATGGTCGGGGATGTACCGGGATAGGCGCTCGATCGTCTGGTAATTCACGCCGAACTGACCCACAGGCCCGATAAATTGTCCAGTCAGATATTACTGGGAGCCGCTCGGATACATATAGGCGGCCAGTCCCGTTCATTGGGGGGATTGGAAGGATCGCATCCTCGTACCGCCTGTGGTGGTAGGCGCAGGAGCGGTGGCGTATTGACGCAGAGGTGTGCCGGCCAGATTCCACAGCCGCCGACCGGCACTGGCGATCGCCAGCGGAGGATTTCCCGCGCCGGCGAAAGCTCGCCCGAGTAGCGGTGTCTTGTTCATCTCGGCATTAAAGGTACTGGTTGTTCCGCGCGGATCAGCCAGCACGGCGCCAGCCTGCGTTGCCATCGAGGCCGCCCAGGCTGGTGCGGCATATGGGGTCAGCTTCTGAACAAGCCCAGCACTTGCCGGCGATACGGCATTCAGAAATTTGGCAGCCGCCGGCACCCGCGTCATTACGGAACCGGCCATATCAGCCGTCCCGGTTATTTTCGTTACCGGGTCAAGGGCGCGCTCTACTGGTGTGCCTTGCTGCAACGGTTGAAGAAAGGTCGCGTTCGAAAATTGACCGACTGCATCTTGCAAGGCAGAGGCCTGTTTGATCAGACCAATCCTGCGTAGCGCTAGTTCGGTTGGGTTCATGTCTGTGCGCGCCAGGCTTTAATTGTTGGCCAACAAAGCGCCAATCAGCCCAGCACGTCCGACAGGCTGCTGGGCCTGCATTTGCATTGCCAGACGTGCTTGAACGACCGGATCGCTCAGGACATCACGCCGCGTACCATTTTCGGGAATGCGGCGCATCTGCTCCTCGATTGACTTGTTGGTGGCTACGCGCCCGAAATAACCCGCCGCTCCGCCAAGACCAGCTCCCAGCGTAGCACCAATAGTGGCGCCAGCAGCATTGCCCCCATCACCAAGTGTACTGCCAACAACCCCGCCCCCGAGCGCCCCCAACAGCGCAGCCAGCAATGCACTTTTCGTTGGCGAGGCCATGTCGACCGCTGGCGAATCAGCATCAGATTGAAAAATGCGTCCGATCCATTGCTGCTTGCCCTTCTCTATTTCGCGTTCCTCTTCAGGCGAAAATTCCGAGCGACGTGGATTCGTCGGCAGGTATTGCTGCACAGACATGCCGGCGTAATTCGACGGGATCATGCTGTTGGCCTGTTTGACGTGCGCATCGATGAGTTCGGTAAGGGCCAAACCGTAAAAAGCTACTTGAGTGGGGTTCATGGTGATGGATAAAATTACCGGGTAGGGTGAATCAGATGACCGGCGGCGATCCGTTCGAATTACCGCGATTTTTCTTCAGCAGATCGAGCAGCACTTCGCCGAGCCCCTTGAAGATGGAGGTCAGCTTGTTCTCCAGATCCGGCATGTCATCCGCCCCATACATGGAACGGAAATCAGCGGGCTTCCAGAGCAACAGGAAAATGGCACGCCCCATACCATCCAGCCCACGCTCCATGTCGTTCAGGATCGGATCCATGACGGCCGATGCATCGTAGGTCTGAGCCAGGCTGCCAACAACCCCATGGTCCAGAACGTGCGGCATCTTCTGCAATACGGCCATCTGGGCCAGCTGATCGGGCGGCATGTGGAAGATAAAGTCCGAATCGTCGCCATCCTGGTTGGTGACGCCGCCGGCAGCGTCGCGGACTTCGCCGAGTTGCATCCGCACATCTGGCGGATTTCCCCACTGGCTTTCCAGATTGTGAATCTGCGGACCGAATTCGACCGGGATGCCGTGAATCGGATCTCCCTGTAGTTCGTACGGCGGGTTGTTCTGGATCGGCAGCATGTTGGCGCGCTTCTCGCGCTCGCGCTTGCTATGTCCGCGCGTGGCCAAGTATTGCGCCAACGGTATTGTCCCCGTCATACCCAGCATGGCTCCTGGACTTGTCAGTGCTGGGTCAATCGCGTTACCGATAAGCCCGCCCGCACCAGCGCCAAGTCCGGTAACGCCCATTACGGTAGCGATTGCCTTCAGCGTATCAGCAGCGTCGGCCCGCTTCTCCATTTCAGGATATTCGAGGATGCGGTGCTCCGCCGATGCAGATTTGACCGCCGCATCCAGCCAAGCTTCGGCATCAACTGCCGGGACCTTCAGGCAGACGGCCAGCTTGGTCGCGATTTCACGACGCGGTTCCCATCCGGAAATGCGATCGTCCTCTGCCAGCAGGGAATACAGATCGGGATCCAGGGAGGCCTGTTTGACCAGTTCCCGCGCGACTTCGTGGGGCGTCAGGACATTACCGCCCGGTTGGATGCGAATCTGGTAGAGATCTTCGACCGGATCGTGAATCACGGAGGCCTTCTTGAGCGGCATCTGGCCGAACAACCATGCGTCGACGGTAGCGGGGTTGCCGAGGTTCTCGGTCGGTACCGTCCAGTTGACAGAATCAAATTCGCCCGACCCACCGCAGCATGGCTCATTGGCGCCTGGCTTCTCGGGTTTGACCGATAGCTTGACGGCCTGGTAGGAGCCATTGATGACACCTGCCCGACGGCACAGCTCATCATCAGCATCCGGATTGTAATTCAGCGCACGCCCCTGCCCATCCCAACCGTATTCGGAAATCGTGAAGAGCTTCATACCTCCGTTACCGGACTCGGCTTTGCGGACCAAGAATTCACGCGACAATCCGCCGCCAGGAAATACCAGGCAGTAGAGTGATCCGACCTTCATGTCCTTCGGATCAATGCCCGGATTATCAGCATCGACGACATCCTGTGCGTAAATCATGAATCCGGCGTCCGAATTTGTCAGAGACGAACCATCCAGAGCCAGCACCCGCATGGCCGGCACCTTGGCTGCATCCGACTGCTCAGCATACCCCATCGAGCAGCCGGCCATCGGCACAGGCACACCACAGTCACGCGAAGCCGTTACGTCGCGGGGAATTTCTTCCTGGATACCAACCAGCGAGCGGACCATCCGCCCATCTGAAGTCAGCACATCGTATGTGCCGGGCTGGCCGACCGTCACGAGTCCCTCGAGGATCGGTAGCGCCACCTTGGCAAGCTTCTCTTGATCCCGGTTGTCTTCAATCCAGTAGCCACGGTCGAAAAATCCGGCACTGGCTGCTTTCTCGATGCCATCCTGTGCGGTCAGGTGCACCTTGAGTGCTACCGCAGGGGCGGAAGCTTTCTTCTCCGCTTCGAACTTCGGTTCTGGAAAGAAATGCTCCTCCGGGAAATGACGCAGCAACAAATCAGCAACTGCGGGTGATTTTTCGATTTCGGTGATCAGACCCTGGTAGGCCGCGGCCGATTTTGCCATGAATTCCGGGGCCAGCAACGGAATATCCGTCGGCTGGGCGCACACTTCGTCGATCCACTGCTCCCAGGCGCCATCGGGAATGTCCGCGGAGGCGAATTTGGTCTGCATGGGCGGCCAGACGATGCGATCCATCCGCACATTGTCGCGAATTCGGGACATTTCCGCACGCGGCACCGATGCGCCCTGCTCGTTGGTGGCCTGATCGATCAGGTACCCAGCCCAATCGGGATTCAGCGGTACGAAACGCTTGGGTGTGTAGCGATGGAGCAGATCCGTACCACGAATCATTCCGTTGAGGAAAAAGGTCGGCACGTAAAGCAATTCGCGCCCAACCCGAAAAGCGAAAATGGCCAGAATTTTCGACGTCGCCTCATTCTTTTTGACGATTTCGAAGCCAAGACGATATGCATCCTCCATCAACCGCCCGGCTTTGTTCGCCACGTGCGTGTAGGCCTGATCCATGAAGGCTTTGGCCATCGTCTGATCGTCCGGACTGGGACCGGTGCCTGGAAATGGCTGCCCCTGCGCAGACTGCTTCTGCAGCATGTCCTTCCAGTGGGCCTTGACGAAATCTTGTGTGATGGTGGCGTTCATGGTGGTGATTATTGTGGGGCGCTAGCCAGCATGGCGCGCAGCTTTTCGTTCTCAGCCGCCAAGCTGGAGAGATCGTTGGTCAGACCCGCCTGCTGCGGACCGAAGAACTGCGAGACACCGTGGTAGGGAGCAGGTGTGCCGGGAGCGCGGAGACGGTTGATCGTGGCCGCCGTCACCGGATCTTCGAAGCGTTTCTTGAAGCTGTCCATCCAGCCTGTAGGCGTGGTGGATAGGCGGTATTTCAAGGCAGCCTCTGGGGCGGCAGCAAAGCCCAACCGCTGCCATGCTGGTAGCCCGGCGAGCGAACTCAATGCCTCGACAGCGCCTTCCTGGCGTGCCCTGATCGGATTGGAAAAAGAACCGAGTTGGTCCGCAGTCTGAATACCCAGGTTGCCCAGCATCGTGCCGCCCATGATCTTGTTCATGTTGCGCGCCAGGAAACCACCGGCGGGCGCTGAACGGACGGGCAACATGCCTTGACGCAGTGTCTCCGTGGCGGTCGTCCACGGATTTACAGCCGGCGCTGGCTTGGCCCGCATACCAGGAATGAACGACTTGGCTTTTGTCGCCGCTGCGCCGACCATGCCGGTGAGTTTCTTGCCCAGTCCCAAAATCCGCCCCGCGGCTGCGCGTTTCTCCAAAGCGTCGACCATATTGGTGAGCTCGGTAGTGGAAGCGAATGACGAAGTGGCGGGCAGCATGCGGATAATCAACACTTAAAATTTTCCCGTTGCACGCACCTTCTCACCAAAGCCTTCACCAAAGGCAAGCGGCGGCACAAAATGGGTGTTGCCTCGAATGGTCGTATCCGCCCCACGTTCCGCTCCATCCGCCATCCGACTGGCCAGATATGATGTATGCATGGCGGCCAACCAATCATCACGTCCGTGCGTAGATGTCTGCAGCCGGGTCATGGACGGGCTGAAAGGTGCTGGTGACTTGGATGCCAGGACGGATTGAATGCCCGCATCCTTCAACCGCGTCACCATCTTGGGCGTCAGGGTCGTGCCGATCGAGAAATGCAACTTGGGTTCGTGCAGAACCAGCCCGTTGGCCTTGGACAGCGGTGTTGGGGTCGCGTCTTTGGGTGGTGTGTAGCTCGACACCATGCGGTTGTACGACACGATGTCGTCCGGCATCACGCCATCATCAGCCTGATCGGTGTCGTCGATCTGTACATCATCCAAAGCCGACCTCGTGATCATTTCGACATTGCGGGGATCAGGCGGCATACCGGAATCGGTCAGGATCTGACCGAGCCGCTCGGCGTAATAGCGCCGTCCCTCCCCGAGTCCGCGGAGGCGCACCACATCGGCTGGACTCATCAGACCATCCGACAACTGGTCGCCCTGCTCAACCGTATCGCCCACCTTGACGATCGGATTGGAATCTGCCGGCACGTAATGGGACTCACCGTCAATGTGAATGAATTGCCCACCCTGTGGTGCTGGCTCGATCCGTTCGACCCGCCCCGTCTTCTCAGCCACGGCTGCCCGGAAGGGAAATTCCTCCGGGATCTGAACGAACTGCTCGATCACGTCCATGCCCGAGAATTCCCGTTTGGTCTTGCCGGATGCCACCCCGCCGCTGTGCTTGGTATTGCTTACAATCAATCCATTGGCCAGCACAAACAGTTCATCGGGATGATCAACACTAATATCACGACATGGTAGCGAGCCCAATTCCCACTCTCCAATTTTGGTAGCAAATTGCTTCGAGCCCCTCGCGGCGCAAACCGCAACTGCCCGCATATTCCCTAACTTTCCGGCTGGGTATTTTTTCACTGGCCCTTCGCCATCTTGTTGCAGAATCTCGTGAATAGACGTGCAATCAACATGACTGACAAACCCAAAATTGTCGTATGCGAAGCGAATGACCGGTTGGTATCCCTGGTTCCACACTGACAATACTTGCACCGGGAATACGGAGCCAGAAATATCTGCTCCCAAAACCGAATCTCCGACCTCAATATCTTCGATACGCTTGACGGATAAATCAGCCATACGCACCAATGTACCGACAGCCAAACAGTTGAGCGCCGCCTGCGTGATCGGCTCTCCGAGTGCCATACTGGATGTCGCTCCTACGGCCTCCCCGACGGGATAGAACTTCCCGCGCGGATCCGTGCCGGCGCATTTGGCGCATATTCCTTCCTTGGCCTGACAGGTCAGGGGAGAACGGACGATGACGCTTCCGACTTTCTTGCGATTCAGCTGCGCGGCAGCATGCCGGTCCAGTATCGAGCCGGGCTCCAAACCCCCGGCAGCTCCAACGAGCACACGCCCACGCAGCATCTTGAAATTATCGGTCGGGACATCAATGCCATTGGTCGTGCCGCAATCCTCTTCCGTCACCATTATCGGCACGGCCGATTGGACCATCTGCTTGAGCAGAAAGCCTCCGCGCGCGGTGGCAATTTTCGTCGACAGGGTTGATTTACGCGCCCCATACGTCGAGGCCAGAAATTCTGCGGGACGAATGCCATCAGAGAATGAATTAGCGATGAAGATCGGAACCGTGCGGTCATTCGCATCCTGGTAAAGACCAGGCGCACCCACCATCATGCGCAACTGCGAAGCATTGCCTCGAGCCCCGGATGCCACCGACTGGTAGAGACCGGTGTTGGCAGCTTTTGATCCGCCCAACGTATGCTCCTGAATGATACCGACGTATCGCTGCCATATATCCTCCCGGGCTTTTTCGAAGCCGGGGCGATCGGCACCGAACAGCTTCTTTGCTGTCTGTATTTCCGCCGTCATGGCCTTCATGAGGGCAGGCTTGTCGAATTTGGTATCCAGGTCATCGAGCTTGATCGTCACTCCCTGCTCGTAGGCCGAGTGCCGGCCAATGTCCGCCAGCTTCTTCGCAATGGATCCGTACGCATCCGGATTCGTACGCGCCACCTCAGCCAGCGTGTCGGCAATATCCTTCGCATCGAGAGCGCGAGAATAATTTTGCAGTGCCGGGGGCAGAGCCGAATTAACCGCCAGCTGGATGGCTTTTACGCGCGCCATAGATGGTTACTCGAAATACCCATCCGATGCAGCGCTGTAGTACAGGAACGTGATGGCGTCCCCGGTGGCGTCCAGTCGCTTGCAGCGCACGAAAGGCAGCACCTCATCGGTAATGCGATAAATCACGGAGGCGCCGGTCATGGTAGTGAGCGTACCCCAATTCACACCATCCAGGCTGACTTCGACGCGGACTGAGGAGGAGCCCGTCAGACCAATCAGTTGGAACAGGTGAAAGCGCATTTCCCGCCGATCGTATTCGTCGCTGACCGTATTGGCGGCGGCAGCAATGTTGTCGAACAACTTCAGCAGATTGGATGAGTCGCGGGGTGGCATATTGGGAATTATTTGAAGCTCTGACCATCGTCGGCGCAATAGGCCAGCAACAGGATCTTGTCGTTAGCGTCCACCGGGGCGTCGAGGCGGATTGCGCGGAAATATGGGAAGACGCCCTGTCCGGCGCGGTAGATGACGGATTGCCCGGTCATATCCTCGAGCGTTGTCCAGTTGGTACCATCACAACTGACTTGAATGCGCACCGAATCGGTGACACGCGGGCCCACAAGGTGAAAAATGAAGTAGCGGAGCCAGCGACGTTCGTACTCGGTCGATACCGTATTCTGCGCAACCACAGCAGCATTGCTGAACAGCGTGATGAGTTGTGATGGGGTCTTGGTCGCGGCCATTCTGAACTGTGCTGTGAATTATTCTTCTTCGCAAGATGGAGCTTCGTAGGTGTCGACTGCGATTTTGGCGGCTCGTCTGGCCGCAGCGCGATCAGCAGCCTGTTGCCGCGTCCGGGCTTTGTGGTGCGGATGACAAAGGGTCTGCAGATTGTCCAGTGAGCACTGTCCGCCCCCGGCATACACCGGGATGATGTGGTCGACATCATAGGGGGTGGTGCGTTCCGGGTTCCAGCCGGCAGCCTTCAGGCGCGCCAGACGGTTCGAATATGCTGCGCGCCACTGCGCTGCCCGGCGTCGCCATATCCGGACAGCCCGCTCGTAGCGGGCTCGCAGGAATTCGCCACGCCAGCTCCTACCGGCGCGAAACCGCGGATCCGAATGATTTGGTGCCATGCCCCATTGGCCCCGCTTGATGCGCTTCCAAAACTCCATGGTGTCGAGGCCGCACTCCCGGCAGATTCCTTTGTCGCGCTCGAATACCCGCCGGCGAATATACTCCGGATCGTTCGCCTCCTTGTATTTCCGTACGCACGCATCGGAATACCATGTCTGGCGCGGCCGAACCGGATATTGTCCGCAACCACACCGGCACAAATTCTTCCCGGCTGCATCTTTCGGATACGGCGCTTTCGTGCGTCGAAGTGTGCTCATGGTCTGTAAATAATTTGGGCCGGATTCATGCGTAGCAGCGCAGAATCCGGCCCAGCCGAGGATGCGGGTTGCAACTACTGATTGGCTGCCACCTCAGCAGATTCGCCGGTAGCGGGTTCGGAAGGAACCCCGCTGGGCTCCGCCGCATCAGAATTGACTGTCGGAGCAGGCTCGACAGCCGTGGTTGATGTTTCCTCGGAAATTGCTGGTGCGGGTGGCATCGGGACCACCTCGAACGTGGGCGTCACGACAGGCGTCTCGTCGTGCCCCGTGATCATCTCCGCCAATTCACTGGCTTTCGCGGTAGCGGCGGCGAGTTCGGCGTCGATCTCGTTAAAGCGCGCCTCGGCGGCTTCAGCACGCGCCTTATTGGCAGCAGCTTCAGCCAGCAAAGCTTCGTCGTCGGATTCCTCCGTCTTGAGCTTTTGCTGCAGATCGGCAACCTGGCTGGTCAGCTCCGCCACAGTTGCGTTGGCCTGCTTGAGCTGCTCGCGCAGCGCAGCGGTGGATTGGAAGAAAGCCCGAATGGTTTCGATGGCCTTGTCGATGATGTATAGAAGAGTGGATTTCATGATGGGTTGATATTCTACCAGACAATCCTTGGCGCGGGCTCCGCATTGCGCAAGTGACTTTTGCAAAATGATGCGCGCCAGGTTCAATCTTCCGGTTCCTGCAGGTTTGGCCCGGTAATTAAATTCGCCCACTTCTTGTCTTCAGTCCAACTGTCCCCCGTGACCTGCTCGACAATTTCCCGCCCATCTGCCGCGTGGTGCTGGATCAATGGTCCGTTCGTAAATGGTGTGCCGTCCGTGTCCCTCCACATCAGATCCGGGGTACACCAGCACGTCACATCCATGATGTGCAGCTGTTCATCGTTCAGCGGATAACAGTGGACCATTGCTATTTTTTAGCCAGCAGATCGTCAATCCGCCCATGGATGGCATCCAGCATGGCAAAAAGATGGACACGGCATAAATCCGGGCGCGCTGGACCGCCGAAATTGTGATCAATCCGCAGTCGAATATCGATGTGGCTGTCCGTTGCCGGTAGGGTAAACGATATTCCATCCTGCGTGAGAGAACGCAGGACATCTTCCGGCACAGCCGGCTCAGCGCAGTGGTCGCAAAAGCGGTGGGTCATACCAACCGTTATTCCGGTTGTGCGGCGCAGCAAAGAGGAATTTATTACCAGATGAGTCCCACCACCATAGCCATCGGCGCCATGATGCACGAAAAGCGCGCATCGGAATATTCACAATACGTCGATCACCTGCTGAACATAAGTCAGCCTGGAGCGGTGAAAGCCTTGTTGCAAGACAACATCGCCAGCAAAGCACTGGCAGGAGCCGCGCTGGGCGGGCTGGGTGGAGGCGCCTACAGCCTATACCGCAAGCACCATTCTGAAGACCCGGACGAGCGCAAAAACCCAGGCACGGTCGGCAATGTCCTGCTGGGGGCACTGATGGGGGGCGCTGGCGGTAGCTTGTATGGTGCCAAAAAAGGCGGTGATGCCAGCCTGGGTCCTATACTGGGACGCAACCTCACGCTGCCGGAGGCATTCCGCTTATTTGCCGGACAAGACAATCCAAGTCTGCAGCAAGGTATAAAGAAATATTCTGACGAAATTAATTCCCGGACTGGCTTACTGGAGCGCCTCGCGGAAGGCGCGCGTCTGCTTGGCCATCTACCCCAATAATACACCCGTCATGAAACGCATCCCACTGCTTGTTGTCCTGATTACCAGTCTATCTGGTTGTGCTGGTTTCACTGCTGGCGATTTCCAAACGCTCACGAAAACGGCCAGCGATATCGTGACCATTTACGGTCAATTGAATGGGCCAGACCGGCAGACCACGCCGTCATATCCCACACCGCCCCAGGCTCTGCCCCGCGCCGGCTATCCGGTCACGGTGCCGAGCTCGAGCATGCCTGGCTATTATCCGGGCTACTGAGCTGGCGTTCGGATAAAAGTCCGCCGCAACACCCCGGGAACTCCCAGGATGCTGCGACGGTTTCGTCCAGGTCGCTCAGATGCCTGATGGCGATCCGCCCTCGATGCGAAAATTGCTCAACGCAAATCAGCGGGTGGAGCCGATGGAATTGTCCGAATTGGATCCGATGGAAAATAGGCCTCGGGCGAATTTATCCCGAATCGTATTGGTATCGCCGACCATGTCGATGAAACCAGCCAGGATCGGCTCATCAGTCCGACGGATACCGGCCTTGACGCGATTGCCTTCATTGCCAGCGAAGGTGCCGAAACGCGCACCGTCTGCTGACGTACAGGCCACGATACCGGTATGGCCCGAACCAGTCAGTTGCCCGTCGGCCCGGTAGAGGATCACGAACGCATCACCGGGAACTGGTATGCTGGCTGGTGAATAGGTGCGACCCATCCGCTTTGCATCGTTCCAGAAGTCCAGACAGAGCCCGCGACGCTCACCCAATGGGTAATGTCCCAGCGCTTTGTTGACCCACCAGTGGACCGCGTAGCAGCACCAGAAGGCCGGCCCGACGCCGGTCAGATACTTGGTCACCCCATCGCCATAATTCGAGCCATCCGGCACTTCCCGGACACCCGCGCTGTGCTCCTGCAGGGCGACGCGCAAAATCGAACGGCGCTGCGCCGACAAACCGGTGGGGATGAAGGTGTCGAGATTGGAACGCTGCTCTTCTGCCGTGCTGTTCAGAGCCCACCATGTGTTGGGCGTCACGACGCCGAGAGGCTCATGTCGCGACAAATATTCCCCGTCGGGCCCCAGATGGGTCTGCTGAAAATAAGCAACGGTCGATTGGGTCTTTGGACCAAAATCCCCATCGATCATCACGACGAATCCCCTGGATGTCAGGGCACTCTGGAGGATACGCACATTCGGACCCTTTGCTCCACGACGGAGCTCCGGAAGACTAGGCTGAGCAAGAGGCGCTTTCATGGTTTTGTGGGTAGTGGCTGACAAGACCCATCACGCCGTTCTCCCCAACCGTCAAGGTGCTGGTTGCTGCCGCGAGGGTAACATTGATGAGAGACAAAACCAGCTGCTCGATGGAAACCCGAAATGGGCGGACCGAATCACCCCCCAGCAATTTGGCCATCGCCGGGCAGGCTGGAGCAGACATTCCCATGATCATGTCGGTAGCGCGCGGATCCGCCGACGACAGATCGCGAATGAAACGCGCCACCCGTTGCTCCGAATCCTTGGTAGAAAATGGGGCACGCATCAGCTCCGCCAGGTCAGCATCAAAACCGCTTTCCTGCTGTGGCGGAAAATTGGTCAACGCGAAAGTGAATACACCATCGGGCAGAGTCCCCATCAACAATGCCTTCCCGGTCAGCGCTGTCGTGATGCCGTGCAGAATCGTACCGAGACACAGATGTCCACGGTCGAGCAGCAAAGGGAATCCCGCATATTCACTGTAGACACTCGGTCGGACTGGAAAACGGTAACTCATCAGCTGCCCCATCAGCTTCGGATCCTGCTGCGCGATATTCTGCAGCGACAGCATCAGCCTGGCGCATTGCAGGGATACCAACACGGACATGTTCTTGAGTGGGGAGTCTGGTGCCATCCTTCCAATCTAACCGCAGGCGTAATCTCGCCCATCGAAAGATCCAAAAACCTTTTTGCGATCAGTACTTGACCGCCCGCAGCCCCGCCCGTCCGCATGGAAGAAACCTAGAACCACCGGACGGCGCGGGAACTGTGTCGAGGGCGGGGACGACAGCCTATCGCATGTTGGTCGGCAATGGCGACGACGACATGGCAAATTCTTTGATGGTCCTGGCGCGCTCAACCGTCTGGGAGCCAATCAGCCCATCGACGACAATGTCGCCTCCGAGGATTTCCTGCAATTCCTGCTTGAACGGAAATTCGTAGGTCTTGACGGCGAATTGGATGCAGCCCCAGATGGTCTGATTGATCAGCAGCATCAGAGCCCCTGACAATTGGGGATCTTGCGTCAGATCCACGCCGAGCTTGGTGGCCAGGAAGGCCAGCAACCCGGTGACGATCGCCGAGGTGACACCACCGACGATCAGACCGAGGCGAGTGACGAAGAATTGGAGGAGCTTGATCTTCAGATCAATTTTGTCCGGATTGCTTTCCTGTTTCTTCTGGAGGTACGGTGGGGTAGGAAGAGGCATCCCGTACTGTCTGGTGATTTTCTGCAGCTGTCAATCCTGCTGCTCTACGGCCGGTGCCAGCCGGACAACTGCAGCGCTTGTAGGTAAGTGGCACACCTGTGTCGAGGCGCCCAGTATCGTGGCATATCGGGCACTGCGGTGGGGCGTTCATGATCCGACCTTCTCGTTGGTTCCATCCCACAGAAATTCCTCCACGGGGCAATGCCGGCGACAGTGGCCGCAATAGGTGGCTGCGTAGAAGCCTGGGTCTCGTGCGTACGTCTCGGCCAACGCGCGCCCCATCGTTGTCAGGCCGTTGCATTTTCCGTTGGCATGTACGTAGGATGTGCGGACCGGGCGGACAAATCCCTTGGCACGTTCCTCTTCAGACAGCACAAGGTAGACTTCATTCTGCGGACCGGGCTCCTCGGGTCCACGATAGGGTTGGATGCGCGGATCTGCCGGATCATCCGTAATACCAGATGGGTGGCTCGGAACACCAGCTGGAGCTGGCATGACCGGTTCCTGCTCTGCCTGTTTGGGAGCTTGAATTGATGCCTCGGGCTTGTCAGCAAGGGTATCTATTGCGCCGGATCCAACTCGCAGAGGGACACGACACGTATGCAAAGCAGCGCGTCTGATGGCCGCCAGCGCCTGAAGCAGAAAACTGTGTAGTGATTCGGCGCGCACCTCCTGACAGTACTGAACAGTAACGTACTTGGAATTATTTACCGAATCCTCACGTTCAGCCCAGATGGTAATCCATTCGTAGTGCGGAACATCAACGTAGACGCACCAACCATACTGGCGCAGCTCGACAAGTGTCGACAGATACTCGCAGGAACTGCGCAACAATGTGGAGATGGCATCCGCCATATCGACATTCGTAGCCGGAGAAATGACGGCACCAACATCGTGCGTACCGACCTGGTTACGCTGGGCCTGAGTCATCGCGGTTTTGGCAACAGCCATCCAGGCATCCGATTGCTTTTGCTTCGTCGGATCGGAGCGGAATGTTTCCCAATCAGGCAACGGATCGCCATTGAATGCTTTGCCGCCGACTTCCCGGCAGTACGTTTCGTAAAGTAATTTTGCTGTCGTCTCGAGTGTGGTCATGGTGTGTCTTCTTTGCGTGAATAAAATGCTTGTTTGGCTGCTTCCCTGATGTAGTCCGGGGCTTCAGGTGCCCAGCGGAGCAACCCGTCCTCGATTCGCAGATGGGCGAGTTTGATTGCTTGGATGGCGGAGGCCCTTGCCGCGCGACCCTGATGGGTATTGCCTGCCCATCCCTTTACGGCCTGGCCACCCAGACAGGTCAGTTGCTTGCCCGCCAGAGAACCCCGATAGGCCTTCAGGGCAGAAGAATAATCCCGCCAGTGGGGTGCGTATTCGTCACCGATATGCGCCCGGAAAAGCTGCTCGTCCATCTGATCAATCAGGACGGCCGCCAACAGTTGGTCGCCGGCACCCGTCAGTGCATACCGGTAGAGTCCGCACTTGCTCCAAAAATCACGCGGGGCCAGCCAGGCCGTGCCTGTATCGGTCGCATACAGCTTGGCTGATGTCCGCTCGTCGGTGGCCGCGATCGCTTCAGTGGCGCGCAGAGGCTGCCCAAGCCGATCCAGACGTATCGTCGCAGCAAATGGCTGGATGAAGCACCGCTGCTCCGGATAGTCCCGTGTACCGAAAGAAAATTCCGTCAGGCCCTGGTCAGTTTCAATGATGTCGGCATCCGACCAACCAACGAACGAATATTCGGGCGATACCAGCGCCTCAACCGTCAGGTTGATCAGACGCTCGCGATTCCACAGGAAATCCCGATTGCGAAATACCCGCACCCGATCCTGATACTCGGGAGCATCCAAATCCCACTGCTGCCCGGGAGGAATGCACGCGCCGATGAAAACCGGTATGCCGAGCTGGCGATACGTGCGCAGGCATTGTCGCAAATTGTATTCCCGCTGGGCGTAGAAGCAGGGATTGAAATGTGCGATGACGATCGCGACACGTCCATCCTGGGGTGCAAAATATCCACTCATGGGCTGACTATTATGCGAGGTAATTCGATGCGATTGATGGCCTCAACCAGTGTACTGCCAATCAGATCGATCATGTCGGTGTCGCGCGGGTCATACGTGTTCATAATGCCCCCGCCATTTGCAAAATCATTCATTGTGCACACACGCTTATTGGTAGCGTCCACAATCCAGCACGCTGACTCGTGTCGCTCGCCTACGCGCCAAGGACGGGGATGCCGCTCCAGCATTGTGCGTAAATTTTTGGAATAAGGATCGATCTTCATGCTGGCTCCTCGCTCAGAAGGATGTCGATGCCGGTATGCTGTCGAACTGCCCGACATTTGCCGCAACTGCGGTGCAGACGGGTGATGCCGCGATCGGCAGGCTTTACGACCGGACGCAACGTGGCCGCCCCGCAAACAGCGCATTCCTCAAGGCGGTGCGGACCAGGCTGCAATCCGGTCATGTCGATGGTCTGCAGGATTTTCTGCCGACGCTCATGGGCGTTCTTGCAGCAGCGTTTGTAGCGTTGGCCGGATCCACAGAAACACGGACTGTTGCGACTAATCGGTGTTCCGTCCGGGAGGTTCAGCAGCCGCTTCCGCGGATTATAGGAACGGTAATGCCGTACGGGCTTTCGCGGCTTTTTCGGCGGGTCCGAGGAAGTCGCGACATCGGTCGTGTTGCAGTGCAGCTCTGTGGTCATGGTGCCCTCCACACGGGAGGCGGTGCCTGGGGTGGTATCGGAATTCATGGTGTTGGTTTCAGTTAGAAAATTATGGCGCGGGCGGTGCTGGTACGTCGAAGAACCGACCGTATTTACGTTCCGAATAAAAGGTGAAAGTATCCCGCCCGCCTGATTGGGGACAACAATTCAAGCCGAGTGCTTTGTATCCATCCGGCGCGAACTCTCCCCATCCGTACGGATACATGACGCGTTCCAACGTGACGCCCATCTGATTAGCTTGCGCAATGCCGGCCCGGACAGTGTCGATAAATGCCTTCTGCCCAACAGCATGCCATTCCCATAGGGCAGGAAGCGTGGCAGCAATACGCTCGGGTGTCCCGATGTAGCAACAATCCTGAAAAAATTCCCTGGTTTCGAAATTGATCCGCGCATATTCCTGCAGTACACCAGCCAGCTCTGATTGTGCGCACCGGCTAAGCTTACCTTCCACGATGACTGGACTGCTGCATTTGTATCGCAGCGAATGCTCGAGATCAGCCAGTTCTTCCGCCGACATGTCTTCCAAGCTATACAGCTCGGCGATTTTCTCCTGCCATTGAATAGGTGCGCTCATGGTTTCAATTTCAAAATGACTGATGTGCCCGGTAGGGTCGAGTCTGCCTGATCGAATAATTCTCGCATGATCTGCGGCGCATCGGCCGCGAGTTCCTGGTACGGAATACCCCCGCCATCCCCATCTCGTATTTCGAGCACGCGCGAATTACCATGCAGGTCGATGCAGAATATCCACATGACAGCCTGCGGATTTTCGCGGTTCAGATACGGACAGGCGCGACCCATGCCCGTTCGAGCTGCCAGACCCGTCTGCGCTGCCATACCACGAGGCACGACCCTCACCAACCGATAGGGAGGAGCCAGCTTCTCGGCAGGATCGGTAAACACAGGACCTGGCGGCAAATCAAGCGAGTAGGTACGACTGTTGGTAGAAAAGCGCATCAGTAGACTCCTTCGTTGGTGTGCTTGGTGATCAATGTCCGTAGCATCGATTCCCACCTGGCCGCCGATACGGTGCCGTAGCAGGTGGTGCACAGATGGTCAGCCTCCATCGTATCTCCGATCGATACATGGCACTGATCGGATGGACGCTCGACATCGCAATTGAAGCAACGGAACCGCGCCTTCTTGGCTTCCGCGCACGGCACGCAGACCGGCTTGCCTTCCGCCAAGAACCGGGACTGGAAGGGGAATTCGGCACGCCCCAGCTGAGCCATCAGGGAATTCTCCGGAAAGCGTGCGTGCCCCAATTTCTTCAACGCCGGCACCGGCTCGTCGTGATTGACAGCCAGCATCTCACATCGGCATACAGCGCAGCTCGTAATCGGCAGTCCAACCATCAGCAACCGCTCCTGCCCGGCACCGGTGAGGACCATTGGGGTGAATATTCCGGTAGAGGACATCGGTTTATGGGTTGGGTGGTTCGAGTGGCAGACCGGCGATTTCCCGCAGCATCGCATCGCAGCGCTGCAGTTGGGATACGTTCGGACCAGCGCCACCATTGTGCAGCATGTCCCGTATTTCAGCAGCCAATTGGTGATGGCGCTCGAGCATCGCCGCCGCATTCGATGCGGAGTCCCCATCGGGCAGCGAAAAGAATGAATCGCTCGTTGCTTCTGGGTTCGGCCCCCGCACCACCGTAATGGCAGTTCCGCCGCGCGTAGAGCCGGGTTCGATGGCTACGAACCGCTGCGCCACCTCGCCGGCCACACCGATCGAAAAGGCAGCCTGCGACAACACGACATCCAGGTCCCGTAGGTACGAAGTCAAACCTGCGCGCTCCAGCGATGCCTGATCCCCTTTGCCCTTCAAATAGGGTGCCAGGTAGGTGCGCAGCTCCTGCATATCAGCCAAGGCTTCACCGGTCCGCCGGGCGATCTCGCAGAAGTCCCGGATGGTCCGGACCCCCACATCATCTTCCGAGAATGGAGCGCCCGGTTTGTAGTCGGGTGTCTCGATGAACGGTAGGACCATGATGCTGGTCCGGAAGAACACGAACATACGACGGAGCATTTCGATATTCGTCAGCCGCAACTCGCGGAGTGTCGCCCATTCTTCGATGATATCCGATGCTTCCCTGATGGATATGCCAGATTGCTCGTCGAGCGTCAACTGCTTGACGGTATTGATCAGTTGCGCCACGAGCGGATTTACGCGCAGCAGCAACGCAGCCACCGTAGCATCAGTTTCGCTCGTGACATTCTCACCCGTAATTACCTCTTTGGTTGCGTCCACCATTTCGGCCATTTCGGCCCAGACGTGATGGATATTATTACACAGGCTCTCCAAGCGACCAGCGTCGCTCTTCTCCTGCCCAGATAAGGTAGCCGCTTCCCGCAAGGATTGTAAGGCTACGACATCAGCCAACCTGATCTCCAGGATCTTTACTCGGTCGAGCAGCACAAGGCCAGCCCTCTCCAAGATTTTGACTCGCTCCAGCAGCCCGTCATCATTCTCGCCGGGAGCTGGGTCGTTGCGGGGAGCCGGGTCGTTGTGGGGAACGCCAGCCAGAACAGAATCAGTTTGGTCATTCATGCGACCAAACTCAAAGCCGAGACTCAGCCCTGTGTCAAATCAATCCGACGTATCCGGTAGCTATTGGCCCCGGATGAAGAAGAAATCGCCGTCCGGACAGCCATAGATAGTCACGGCCGACTTGGCTGACTTTCCATGCGCAGGACAGACGTGTGGGGAGAAGCGCCCACGGGCGTCGCGCAGAGGAATCTCCTGGCCCTCCGGGAAGGCGGCGCGGCGGATCATCTCTTCGGGCGATGTCGGACACTGGCAGCTGGCGAGCAGGAGGGACAGGAGCGGCAGAATGGTCAGGATCTTCTTCATGGTAGGCGGTGGGTTTGGGGATTACGGGGTGGCCGGCGTTCGGGTAGATCTGGTCGAGGAACCAGATGTCGGTTGGGGTCAGGGAATTGTTCCAACCTACCGAAAAACCATTCATGGTCAACTCAGCCGGAATCGGATACATCATGATCGATTTCGGATCGACCTCGGTGGCCCGCAACCGCGAGACCGAATATCGGAACAGCACCTGCTCGTAGACCTGCTTCTGTGTCCACCCTTGCGTGGCCTCATAGTACTGCAGGACCTTCGGCACATTCCACTGGATACCGCCGCGAGGATTTGAATGTTCGTGGACCATACCGATGGCGTGGCAGATCTCGTGCAGCCCCACCCGATTCCATTCCGTCTCGGTATCGCCGAACACACCAGCCGTCAGGGCAATATTCATCGTCGGATCCGCCGATCCAATGGTGCGGCATTGCGTCCCAACAAAAGACCAATGGCCATCATCCTTATCGAACCGCACCCTGATGTCAGACTTCCCGGACGTCACCTTCGTGAACGATAGATTGACCAGCTTGTCGATGGCGACGAAGCGCTTCCACAACGCAGCCTGCTGGCGTGTCGTCCCATCAAGGAACCGAACCTTCAGCACGTAATTCTGCGGCCAGAAGTAGGCCAGCTCTCCGGCCATCCGGTACGTACCGGCAGGTCCGAGCGAACGGGGTTTGCCGTCCGTCTGTACCTTCTCGACACATGTCGGGATCGACAGATGAATCTTGGTAGGCGCGGCTGCCGGCACCGTGTGGTACGTCGGCAAGACCATGGCGAGGGCAAGCAGGAAATTCTTCATGGGTTGGAGGCTGGGTTGGTTAGCATCGAAATGGGTTTGGACGGCGATTTTAATTCCGCGCCGGCCTTATCGTCCGGGATCGGAATCATCGTGTCGGTGCGGGTCGAAGCCAGGCAGATGCCGGCCATATAGCGCCCATCAGGCGATACCCTCCCGGCCGCAAAAATAAATCGGGTCCGTCCGTCAATCCCGATGACACGAAAGACAGCCCGGTAGGCGGATCTGTTGTTTATGCAGCTGCGCACTGAGGCCAATACGGCGTCACGGTCTTCCGGATGCAAACAGGCTTCGAAGCCTTTGATGTGCGGCTCGAAATCTTTGTCACGGATGCCAAACAAAACAAACATCCGCTCGTCCCACATCAAATCATCCCGCTGGATGTCCCAATACCAACTGCCGGCCTTTGCCGCCGACAGCGCCATCTCGAGCTTTTCCTTACTCTTGTCGTTCAGCATCCGTTCCTGCACGTACAGGACGGTTATGACGACGGACAGGATGATTAACAACCCGTGGATGATCGCGGATAGGCAAAAACGAATATGGGAAGACATGATGGATTATTTGTCGAAAATCTTCCTCACCAGCTTGGTGACCAGCACCGATACGGCCGTCAGGACATCGAAGGCTTTGTAGCCGGCAAAGATCGCTACACCGACGAGGAAATACGAGAATCCGTAATTCTCGATGAGGAGCAGCACCAACCCCATGGACGATAACCCACCGGCCAGCAAGTACGCAGCTATGACCCGAGGTGTCAGGATGCGGTTCCCGTCGCCCAGCAGATTGGCGATGGCCGATAAGGCTCCGAGCGTCAGGGCGGACAGCAAGTAGGCGAATATCCGCATGTCTGCGTGCGTCGGATCTTCCACGACTGCCTTGCCCTTCATTTCGGCGACGATGTTTAGCATATATTGGAGAATGGGCGACATCAGGAGAGTCAGTTAAGAAGGCCTATTTTGGTCAAGCAGGCAAGGCTGACTATCCGTCATCAGTCACGACCGTGCCATTGTTGATCAGATTCGTGACCACATCAGCGCCATGCGCGCCACCAACTCCCCATTCCCCATTGGTTCCGGAAGCGCCTCCGCTTCCCGAACCACCGTCCGAACCACCACTGTGTCCCAGCCCGCCACCACCCGGGCTACCACCTGTTGCCATACCACGGGAGCCGCCATTGCCGCCACTGCCACCACTGGAGCGCCGGTACAGATTCGATACCGTACATCCCACCCCGACCGTAACAGTCTTAGCGGTCGCGAACGCGTCCCCGCCGTTCCCACCATTCCCACCCGAGCCAGCAGTTCCACCACTACCGCCATTGCCCCCATTCCCGCCGTTGGAAGGCTGGTCGCCCATGCCTTCGTCATTGTAGCCATTGCCCCCATTCCCACCGCCACCTCCAAAGGCATTACCTCCGTCACCACCTGGCCAACCAGATAAACCACTAGAAGTGCGACAATACAGATGCGTCACGGTCGAACCATTCAAAAGCGTCACGTTCGACGTATCGCCAGCCCCATCATCCCCATCCGAACCGTGCCCAGCATTTCCGGCTACGGAACCGGCCGATCCATCTCCACCAGTCTGTCCTGATTCACCAGGGTTCACACCATCGGATCCATTTGCCCCACTTTCTCCATTGGCATCGAATCCCGCAGCGCCATCCGTTCCGGTGGGGTTTGGCGACACGCCCTCGGCCAGCAGGTGGTTCACCAGCATGTTATCCAAGGTCACCAGATCGCACCACGTTGATGCAATTCCGGAACCGCTACGACAGACATTTACGGCATTCAGCGCAGTCCCAACAGCAGTACCGATGGACTTGAGTTTCAACTCGCCAAGGTTGAACGCATGGTTGGCTGAATCGGCGGAAACTATCGTGCCCGGTATCGCGTCAGCATTCTCGAAAATTAAATCAATGGAATTCCACCCGTTTACAGAACCATCGAAATTGATGGAGTTGATTAGATAGGATCCCTCGGTCTTGAACCGCACCACGATGTTGTTGAAAAACTCGTCTATTGTGAAATCACCACTGGTCGACGAATCCATGATGACGTG
>ERZ724522.629-NODE-629-length-21590-cov-4.933875_pt1 | contig 21590 bp, 38 predicted proteins | sample MGYA00376055_ERZ724522 | MGnify/ENA primary metagenome ERZ724522 (study PRJEB28724, sample SAMN07190884) | wastewater metagenome | isolation source: effluent of sewage treatment plant in Hong Hong | place: Hong Kong | collected 2016-03-17 ...
TATCTCGTTGCTGTTATGTAGTTTTATGGTTAGGTTTACTGACATATATTTAGCTTGCGTTATTATCAAAAAGACGGGCTGTAATTTCCATATGCTTCTTGTCTCCCGCTATCTTAAAGTACTCCACTGATACGACACGCATAGTATTACCAGTTTCTATATCCACGAGCTTTACGCCCTCTTTTACGTCTGTGTTGTACCGCATAAAGATATAGAAGCTCTTAGCGAACATACCCGTATTATCTTGGATAAAAGACTTATCTAGCGGTTGTATATGGCACGGTACGTCGTTTTGTAGAAGACCATAAACCAAAGAATTACCGCTATTAGACAAGCCGTATACGTCTACCCTGTCTGTATAGTTTCGCTCTATAGTTCTCATAATTAGATCGCACTACGGCGGTATGATTTAATAATCTCTATAGCGTTTTTGTAGTCTATTTTTTGGGTATCTGTTCGGTACGATACGCTGTAACGCCCGATAGTCTCGCTCTGTACGTCTTTATTTTCGTTACTAGAAGACTGGATAATACCAGCGACAAGTACTGTAGAAGCAAAGCGTAGATCCTCTGGTATAGCGTCGGGATCAAACATACCTCGTTTACCATTTACTACGACGTTACCCTCTGGGTAGTTACTCCACGCAGTATTACTCTGGTATCGTAGCTGGTTTTTATACGGTAAGTTAAATGGCTTAGCCACGTAGTCACTAGGGGATAGAGTGATATCGTTTACCTTTACGCTGACGATCTCGTTAAAGTCGTCTATGAAAAGTACACTACTGCCGTTACCAGTATAGGTATAATTCTGTGCTGTGTCCTCGGCGATTACGTAGCGATTTGCGAGAGTATTTATGTACTGTGAGACTGCACTTATCCAAAGAGCGAGCTGTGTATCAAAGCTTGGATCTATCGTGGTAAGCAAGTAGTTTTCTATTTCAACTTTAGTAGTTATCATATATATATTATACCACGCTGGCTTTTAAAACTTTGTAAACGGGTTAGGTTTCTCGGTGTAAATATCGTTTTTCTTACTATATACGTTTGTCTTTTCTGTATACGGTATCGGCTTCTTGGTAAATGGGGTGCTCTTACTACTGTACGGGTAGATACGCACCACGTACTGCATAGATTTACCGATAGTCTTCGGTGCTTTGACTGCATAGCTAAGTGGCTTTGTTACCACTCGTACCACGTTGTAAGTAATACCCTTGCTTACTACCGTACTAGATTTAACGCTATAGCCGATAGTAGCTTGTGTACTTGCTGACGTTTTAACGGCATACGCCAGTGGTTTAGTGATTAGATTTAACGCTGTACCCCCGTGGATATTGTATGTAATACCTAGGTTTACTTGGTTAGACTGTTTAACCGCATAGCCGAGCGACTTAGACTGGCTTAGACTTGCCTTAATCTTATAGGTTATCTGTTTTGTTACTGATACAGACCGTTTTACCGAGTAGGCGAGTACTTTAGTTACTGATCCAGTACCTTTTATGGCATAGCTAAGAGACTTGGTAATGTTTACTGAGCTTGTGGCACTTGCGACTTCATACTGTATGGATTTACTTGTACTAGACGATACCTTTACTTTATAGTCAATACCTTTAGTAGTGCTGTTAGTTTTAAGCACCCCATAACGCAGAGATTTAGTAATACTTTGCTGTGTTTTTACTTTATAGGCGAGAGACTTGGTAATAGAGAGTGAAGTTTTGACACGATACGCTAACGATTTTGTAATACTGTTACTTTTCTTTACTGCATACGCTATAGACTTGGTAACAGATAAGCTAGTCTTTACTTTATATATAATCTGTTTTGTATTACTAATACTGCCTTTGATTTTATAGGCGATAGATTTTGTCGTACTTACTTGCCCTTTGATCGTGTACTGTATGCTCTTTGTAGTGCTATTACTTCGCTTTACGCTATATGCAAGTGATTTCGTCAAGCTATTAGACCGCTTTGTAGCATACTGCAAGCTCTTAGTAGTACTATTAGACCTTTTAACTGCATATATAAGCCCCTTAGTGACGCTGTGAGTACTTAAAGCTGGTATAACGTCGTATATGATACCTTTCGTAACACTAGTGCTGGATTTGACCTTATACGCTATACTTTTCGTTATTGCACTAGGTGTCGTTTTCACTTTGTAGGCTAAGCTCTTTGTCGTAGCACTCGGTGTCGTCTTAACCTTATATGCGATACTCTTTGTAGTACTAACTGCACCCTTAATGGTGTACTGTATAGATTTCGTTGTACTAGTAGGCGTTACAGTAACTTCATTTTTAAGTGCTAAATAATCATAATACTTTGAATTTGCGTTAACGCTTCCAGAGCTTCCAAGTGTAACTCCTAATGAGATAAATCCTTCAACATCATTTGAGCTATCTGCCGTATTCGCTACCCATTGTGTACTATATAGTCCACTGTTTCCACCTAGTGACCTGAAAATCGGAGCAGAATTTGTTACTCGTCCTTTTATCCAAATAAACTCTGGTGTAATTGAGAGTGATAGACTTCTTCCGTCATTTGCGTCACCAACATAAGTATTTTGCACTCCCCAAGCGGAATCAACCTTTAATATAAAGTATGTATAGGTACTTCCATTTGAATTAAGAACAGAAGATGTGGTGTTTACAGTAAAGCCTGTGGCTGTTATTGAAACAGCTGATGAGGGATTACCTGTTGTCCAAGTTGCTCTGTTTGGAGAATTACTGCCAAATATCCAACCACCTTGTGAAGAACCTGCTCTTTTAATAATGAGCAAATCTCCATTACCAAGAGCTGTAACTGGATTAGATGATGTTCCATTACCAGTATAAGTACCACCCTCCATATTAGCAGATGGAATACTCATCATTACCCAAGTATAAGTAGAACTACTTGTGTTAATTTTACTATTTGTTCCAATAGTAAAGCCATCTGAGTCAAATGAAGTTATACCATTAGTGACAGGACTAGTAGCCGCAGACGGATCAAAAGACTCTGAAGAAGACAATCCGCCAGTCCATTTTATTTGTCCATCATCGGAAGTGCTGTCAGTTGCTTTTATAAATCCAAAATTAGGAGTAAATCCAACTCCTGTTACAGAAAAACCTGAACCTGTACCTGTGTATGTTCCTGATTTAATTTTGAATTTTGCCATAATTTATTATTAAACTTATAACGGCTTTATATTTCCATACACTTACGAGTACCCCTGCACCAGCACCAGCCGAGCCGTTTACATACTCCGCTATCTTAGTCATAGCATTACCACCTACGGTAACGCCTGTGACCTCGCTATTATCTCCGTCTGTAGTACTGGTATTGTCACTAGAGATAACCAAAATACCATAGTTACCTGCGTCAAGCTGGGCGGATAGCGTAAAACTAAGAGTACTGTTACTTGTACTACTTGCTCCCGTCCCTAGGTTTCCAACTGACGCTATAGCCATAGTTAGATATAGTTAAGAATATCGGGTAGATCCTCGGTACTCTGTATTAGCTTGTCGTTTGGTAGTAACCAGTTCCAGTGTGTAACGCCTTTGTACTTATATCCAAAGACAAATATACGCACTTCGGTTTGATTTTCTGTACCCCACTCTAAGACGCTATTACGGTAAAAATAAAATATCTGTGCCCCCTCTGGTAGCATAATATCTATACGCTTGTCCATATTGTCGTTGTCCTCGGTAGCGTATACGGTAAACATTTTTACCTTGTCTTTTTCTATCTCTGCGACGTTATGAAAAAGCCCAGTGTGTACGTCGTACTGGTGTAGCTCGGTATTGTCGTTATATACAACGCCCCATACCCAGCGTTCTATTGGTACTACTTCTCCTGTTTTATTGTGTTTATATTCTTGTGTCATAAAAAAATGTGCACCCGTCGGTACACATAATTTTTGGTATTGTATTACCGATAAGCGTAGGTATTGTATTACCTATTAAATTGTAAAGAGTACTAAGCTGTTTCGTCGTACTGGAAGTTTAGAGTACTTGTAGACCCTGCTGTGTCTGCACCGTTCGTTATGATCTGGTGTGCTAGGTAGTCTGTAGACCCTGTACCAGTAAGAGAGCCAGAAAGTGAGCCACCTATACCTAGGTTTGCACTTGCTGGGGTAGAAGTAGGCATAGTTTGATCTACGTTTGTTACCGCAGACTGTGTAGGTGTAGCGTAAGTGATAGCACCTGCATAAGACGTAGTACGTGCGTTCGTAACGTGTGTCGCTGACCCACCGAGAGCACTCGTACGCCATATCTTAATGTTGTCAATCTTACTACTACCACCCATAGCGGTAACTTCTAACTTTTGGTATTTCACAAAAGATCGCTGACCTGCGACGATAGGGTTAGCTACGGCGTCTAGGTTAGCACTATCCACACTTCCCATATTGGAATTAGAGATACCGTTTGTTACGGTTTCCCCAGCTCCATTGGCTTCGTTTATACGTACTGTTGCTGACATATAGTTATATATTTATTAGCTTTTAATAATCTGCCTACTTCTAAGCATTATAGGATAGGGGATTTTAACCCCCTGCCCTAAATACCTACAAGGTATTAAGCGTTGTTTGTGATCATACGAGCTACTGCCTTTGGCAATACTGTCGCATAACCTACTCGCTCTACAACACGGATACCGATCATATCTTGCTCTGCAAGGTTGATAACAGTAGAACCGTCTGTATCGTGGATAGTAGCCTGATCTAGGATCTTCACACGCATTTCGCCCTTGTCGCCGTATACACAAGCTTGCTTTAGATCTCCGAAGAGTACGAAAGGCTTGTTGTTTTGTGTACCTGCTGACGTTGCTGGTAGAGCTTCTACCTCTACAACTTCCTTACCCCATAGGGTAGCTGGCTTAGCACCTGCTGGCATAGCATATACATACTCGCCAGAAGTAGCACTTTTAAGCTTCATAATAGAAGCGACTACAGTAGGGTGTATGTAGTACTTACCCTTTGCACGAGCAGTAGTTTTAACTTTGTACTGCAAGTCTAGGTAGTCGTCTGCGTCTGCTTCGGCAAAAGTGTTTTTACCTGCTACGAGTGTAAGACTACCAATATCAGTGTTATTAAGAAGACCTGTAAATGGTGTTCCTGTACCACCGAAGAATTGTGCGTCTTCTTCAATAGACACTGCTTCTACGAAAAGTTCTGCGATAAGTGCTGTAAGATCTATAGCACTATCTTCAATAAGTTCCTCTGTCAATGGCACAATCGCCGCCAACTTCTTAACTTCTTGTGTAACCTTTGCAAAAACTGCTTGTGTAGAAGTCTTTACTGCACCCTCGTCTGTCCAGTATGTAGATACTGAACCACTAAGAGCTGGAATATCACGCTTACTACCTGCACCACTGAAAGGCAAGTAACGCATTTCTTTACGTGCGATACCATAGCCCTCTTCTTTAAGACGCATAACTTCCGCAAGAAGTTCTTTTGGAATTGTTACGCCAGCCTTAGAAGTGTCTGCGTCCGAAGTAGTCATTTTCTTGATCTTTTCGGTGTCGCCAGCAATAAGAGCTTTAACGAAGTCACGAGTAGTACTATCTTTAGCTACGGCTTCTGGTGCCTTTGGTGCACTAGCGATACCTTTAGCTTTATTTTGTACTGCTGTGATAAGCTTTTCTGCGATTTCTCCTGCTTTCTTTTCTACGGCGTCTTTAACAGAAGCTTCTACAACTTCTGCTACAGTAGCTTCGTCCACCTTGTCGGCTTCCTCTGTTACTTCTTCTGCACCTGCTACCTGTTCGTCGGTAAGCTCTACGTCGGTTACTTCGCCGTTATCTTTAACGAGAAAGTTTTTACCGTTTACTTTTTTGTATTTCATATATTACTAAAATTACTTATAAATTACTGCTAAACTTTTGTAGCCATTTTTTTAGCAACTAGGCTTTTGCAAGCTTTGTTTACCAAGGCAATAGCAAGCTCCTTTTTAGATTTGATCTTAGCTGTAGGTACGGCTTCTATAGCTTTCGCTACGACTTCCTGTACTTCCGCTTTAACCTTGTCTACTTCTTCTGCTGTGATAGTGTCTTTTGGTTTGACACTTGTACCACCGACCTCTTTAGCAATTTCTAGTCTACCTAGCGGATTTGCTACTTCCTTAAGCTCTAAGCCTTTGCTCTTCGCAAGTGCGTAGGCATTAGCTGGCACGTTCACGCAAGAGATTTCGTATAGAGTGTTTTCACGTAGTACGACTGTATCGGTTTCTGTGTTGTATTCGTATAGATCGTTTCTAAAACCACAAGAGAAAGCAGACATATAACCACCCTCGTACAAGCTAAAGATTTCCTTTGCAAAGTCTGTCTCTGCAAACTGGATATCGCCCTCTAGACCGTTCTGTGTGATTTCTAAACGTAGTGCTTTACCGATAGCTGGCTTACTGTGATCGTGTCCGAAGAGTACAACTGGGTTTAACATATACTCTTTTAAGTTCCAGCCGAGCTGATCCACTACTTCGCCGTGACGATCTTCTACCATTGTAGAGAATACGCCACTGATAATACGATTTGCGACGTCTACATTAGAGATTTTTAGTTTAATTTCTTTTTGGTAGTTTGTTTGCTCCATATATATATTATACCATACGGTATTATTACTCTTCTTTAAACACTGGTGCTATTACGCAACGACAATTTACTTCTTGCGGGAAGTCTAGCCCATTACTAAAGTTACTATCCACTGGTACTACTTCGCCGTCTAACGCTAGGTGCTCTTCACGTGTTCTATCGTCCTGTGTAGCCACCCACTCTTTGTGCGTAGCAATACCAGACTGCTTATATCCCTCAATAAGCCCCTCGTTATTAGCGTTTGTCGCTTCTGTACGAGCTATCATATCGGCTCGCCATACTGGTACTTCTGCATAAAAGCTTCGGATAAGATTAGAGATTTCGTATGTACCCTTACCCTCGTCTAGAGCCTGTGAGATTATTTGCTCTAGTCTTTCTGTAGTAGTCGTATTTACTGACGTACCTATAAGCTCTGCACGCTTTTTAAGAGCTTCTTGCTTAGCTTTACTGATACTAAACTCCTCGGCTGGTGCGAGCCCTGCTAAAGCCTGTTCGCCACTGTCTTTAAAGTATTGCTCTAGAAACGGCAAAGAGATTTCTGCCAGCAAGTCTGCTTCCTTAGATAGGTTTAAGATTTTCTTCGGTAGAGCTTTGGTAATACCTTTCTCGGCTTCCTGTTCAAACGCTTTAATTACTCTGTCCTCTTGCTCGGACATATAGCTCGTGATTTCTTCTGCATATGGCTTAGCCTTATCGTCTAGAGCTTTGTTTACACTTTCAAAGTACGCTTTACGCTGTACTGGATCGTCAAAGAGCTTCTTTAGTTTCTTTGCACGCATTTTAGTATCCTGTTTAAGCTCCTTTTTTACTTCACGGGTTAGCTGTTCGGCTATCTTAGCTTTAGTATCAAAGAATAATACCGCTAGTTTGTTTAGTCGGATACGCTTAGACTTCGGTGCTGTAAGCTTTGCGACGTCGCTAGCTACTAGATCTACTGACTTATTCTGTGGGATACCACCGATAGGGGTTTCTCCTAGTGGCTTATAGATAGACCAGCCACCTACTACTGGCTCTAGTCCCTCTCTAATACGTACCTCGTTTATGGTTAGGTACCCTAGTGTTAGTCCTTTTTCGTACTCTTTAAGTGCAAGCTCTCTGTCTTCTGGGATAAAGTCTGTAAATGTAAGCTCTAGGCGTACGTCAAAGTCTGGGTATACAAGTCTCTCATTAAGTACTTCGCATACATTAAGCACTTCGGGTAGGATAGTCTCACGCAAAAAGATTTCGGTAGCTGTCTTAGCGTTTGCATAGTTCACTTGATCAGTAATAGCCACGATAGGCTTCGGTACTTGAAAGGCTACGAGAATATCGTCACGGGTAAACTTCAAACTCTCTATGTAGTCCATTTCTCTTTGTGAGATAGCTACTTGCTGGTACTCTAGTCCAGCTTCCAAGATAGCAAGCTTACTACTCTTACCTACTCCACTGTATTTAGCTTCCCACTTCTCTCGGATATCTTCTTTAGTATCTTCTCGTAGGTAGTCTTTAACCTTTAGTATAGCGTCTGGACGTGCATTACGCTTAAAGAAGTCACGCTGGAATTGTGTAGCGTAAGTCTCTGTCTCTACACGGCTAGAAGCTGGTTTAACTGGCGAAAACCCTCGGCGTGGATCGCTAGGGTTAGTACTCTTATCGTGGATAATATCCTCTATAAGAAAAGGTACTTTTTCGGTAGCACTCTTAGAAAACTCATACCCCATAAGCTCGCCGTCTTTGTTATATATACAAGTCATTAAGTCTGGGCGTAGGTTGTAGAGCTCTACGACGTTTCCGCTATTGTCTCGTACTTTCCATACAAAGTTTTCTCCCGCTAGAAGTTTATTGTGTTGCCACTGATCTATAAACTGCTTCTTAGTCTGGCTAGGGTTAGGTGCATAGAGCAAGTCTATAAGTGGGTGTGTCTTTACTTCCTTTGTATCCCCATTAGCGTTTATCGCTCGCAATAGTTCAAAGTCTACACTAGATACTTTCTGTGCAATTTTCTTTACACACGCATAAACATAAAGAGACTTTTCGTATTCTTTAAAAAAGTGGTTTTTGTCGCCGATATCGTCCCCGTACAGTTCTAAAAGCTGTGGCAAAGTGAGTACGCTTTTGTTTTTTGTACTGCTTGTACGCTGTAAGCCGAGTAGTTTTAGTATATCCATATATATATTATACCACGCACGCTAACTAAGACGTGGCTGTGGCTTTGTTGCTAATTGTAATGCTATTGCTCGTGCCATTATTCTATCGTCGTGTCCGCCTTTAGGGTGATCGGCTCTATCATTTACCCATATCATAGCTAGTGCTTCGTCCTGTGCTTCGGGGTAACTCTCTATCGCTGTCTTATTACGGTAGGCACTCTCTAAGTCGTTTATCATAATAGGGCGGTTTGTCCCGTCTGTCGTCCACTTATCAAAAATGATACTGCGACGCTGGGCTTCTTTTACGTGTGCCACCCCGACCCCGTTTTTTTCTATAGCTAGGCGTAGGTTAGGGAAGCCCTTTAGTACTTTTTCTACCTTGTCCCAAAAGACGTCTATAGGCTCGTTACTAGTGTACTCAAAGACAAAAGCACCCTTACCAAAGTCTGCCCCGTGCGGATCATATACGGCAAAGCAGTGATTATCGCCGTCTGGTGTACCCTCGGCACAGTCCACCCCTGCGTAAAGCGTCTTCTGCCGTAGCTTCATTATGTACTCCTGCCACTCAAACTCGTCTCGGTATTCGCTCTTACGGTATTCTTTAATATCGTGCATAGGTAGCTGTAGGCTTTTATCTAGCGTGACGTCTTTAAATACCGAGCCACTATTAGTGATAAAGCACGTTACGTCGTCCTCTGGGTACTCTTGGTAGAAGTATTTACCACGATCTGCTATCTTTACCCGTCGCCATTTAATCATACCTGCGGTTATCTCGCAGTCGTAGTCTTCGTACGCCTTGGCTATTAGTGCTTTCTCTTCCTCTGTAAGACTACTTATTATCTCTTCCTCGGTAAGCTGGGCTAGTTCTAAAGCTAGACCACTAAGCTTTTCTATCTCTTCTTGCGTTAGATTATCAAACGTATACTCTTGATCTATAAACCACGGTATAAAAATAGGGTTGTAACTGTTCTTACCCTCTTTAGCGTCTTTGTAGAGCTGGTATACCTTGTCTCTTCCGTTCGCTGTTGTCTCAATATCTAGCTCCCCGTGATCTCCTAGGGCTTCTTCTACTCCGTTTAAAATAATATCTAGGTTAGGGTAAAAACTCGCTTCCGATAAGTGGGCATAGTGTAGCGTATCTCCACGTCCGAAAGCCTTTTGTCCTGCGGTACCGATAAAGTAAGTACTGCCTATATCAAAGTCCAGTTTATTCGCACTGTCGGCACTAGTCTTAATCTTTAAGATCATATTTTCTAGCATAGCCTTACTACTAGCAAAGAGACGCTTTGTAGCGTCCCCCTCGTGTGACACAAGCACGGCGTTTATCTTTGTGGTAAGACACTTATCTATAGCCTTGGCTATAAGTAGCTTACTGATCCCTTTCTGTCTAGGCTTTATGATTATGTTTTTCTTTTTAGCGTGCTTTAAGTAGTACGCTTGTGCTGGGTTAGGCACAAACGGTACGAGACGGCTTTGCTTGTCTAGTATCTTATAACTACTTTTTAGCGTTTGGCTTAATGCTGTCATATAGTCCTTTCTTTGTTTTACGTGACTTCTCTATAGTCTCTGCTTCCGCTAGGTTATCTTCCTGCATTTTCTTTAGCTCTTCGTATGATACGTTAGCTTGTACTACCTCGCTTCTCTCTGTCCAGTCTTCCTTTTCTCTAGCTCTAAGCCACGTATGCGACATAGCTACGTCTGCCTTTTCGTCCCGTATATCGTTCGGTGCTTCTTTACCTAAAACTCTAGCTACTATATTCTTACGTGCTTTTATGCTTACTTCGTTCTGCCAAGTGTTGATTTCTAAACGAAGTGTGTCGTCATTTTGTATCCACGTATCTACCGTAGTTTGTGGGATACCTGCGTAAATACAAGCTTTTCTTACAGAATACCCAAGTTTAAAGAGCGGTTTTAGCACCTCGTATATAACTTTTTGTTTATCCCATTCTTTGCCTTGTGCCATATAGTATATATATATTACATTATTTGCTCGTTTCTTTTAACATTACCGAGCTCTGCGTGCTTTGCTTTGTGCTCCTTTAGAGCTTCGTACGGATCGTTTACTTCGCTCCCGATTACGTGCCGACACGTACTACAGTAAATAAAAAAATGATCGTGCGGGCACCGTGCTTTCTCTTCTAGTACTTGTTTTTCTCTTAGTGGTAGTATCTCTTCGTCGTAGTAGCTATTTCCGTCGTCCGCAAAGAGGGGATCGTCTACCCATTTGTCTCTTTCTTCGTCTAAACGTGCTTTGCTCATTAGTGTATTGTTAAAAGTGATTATCCGACCTTTTACTTGTAAATAAGTGGTGCATTAGCATATCTAGTCCTATGTGCATAACCATAAATACGCTGAAAAATACAAAAACCACTCCGATAGAATTGCCGAGAGTGGTTTGTTTTAGGCTCTGTAAAAACAGAAGTATTATAGGTGTGCCGAACATAGCAAAGCCCAAGTTAGCGAGCACTATTTTTTTTAAAGTTTTCTTAACCTCTTTACTTTGCATAAATACATTATACCATTTTTTTTAAAATAGAAATAATTTTTTATACAAAAAGGTGTGCAAAACTATTTTGTGTTTACGATTTCTCGTAACTGCTTGCTTGCTTTGAAAGCTACACGTTTATGTTTTGGTACTTGTACTTTTTCTCCTGTCTTCGGATTGTGTGCCTGTCGTGCTTGTACGTCTCGTACTGTAAAAGTCCCTAGCTCTGGGATATGTATTTTCCCACCGATAGCAAAAACTTGCTGAAAGGTTACTAGTATCTCTCGTAGCATTTCCTCTGCGTGATACTTTGGTGCTGGCTTAGTTCCTAGTACTCCCTGCACTAAAAACTTGTGCTTAGCCATATAGTCGCTGATAAGATATTCTAAATTAGCTTTATTCATAAGGTTATTTTGCTCTGCGAGCTTTTTCTTTTGGCTCGCTGGTTAAATGATAATAATAGCACCTATCACACTCGTACACTCTTATCCTGCGGTTTCTCTTTTTCATAACCGCACGGGCTACGATCCCTGCCTTGTGCTTTGTATAGCTGTTTTTGCCGTTACATTGTCTAAGGTGCGGGGTGTCCATAGCTATATGCTTCTAGCAATATCCTCTATTTTTGATAGAGCGTCTTTAAGCTCGTCTATCTCTTCGCCTTTTGTTTTTATGGTTTCTAAAAGATCGTCTATGCTTTCGTTAGCGTCTTTAAGTTCTTTTTTTAGGTTTACTATTTCTTTTTCTAGATCTTCCATAGTGTTTTTACAATTTAATTATACTATTTTTTTGATAATTCGTACTCTTTTTCTATTGCCCAAAGTGTCCATATCCTAGCGTCCATATACTTACGTCTTACGTCGTAAGCACTAGCGTTAGGGTGTATATCTTTTTTGTGCAAGCCAGAAGTCATAATAAAGATTAAAGGAAGCCAGTTATAAAAGTAGCTATCAAAGATACTGTCACTTATCTTAAAGTACTTTTTAGCTAACGGGCGTATCTCCTCTATGCTTCTGTTTATCCGCCCTTTAGAAATATATTTATGATCTAGGCTTTTTAAAACCTTTTTTTCTATCTTGTCTAGTAGATTATTGTATGGTGTAGTGTAGCAAGTACCACCATATAAAACACTACAGTCGTGACACGTACAGTTATCTCCTCTTCCTCGTAAAAAGTGTATTTCTGCCATAAATTATATGTTACTCCTAGCCCAGTCACGCCAGACTGTCTCGTTTATTTTTCTCTGCTTTGCGACCGCCCACGAAGTAGGTAAAAACTTGTTTTGCTCGTTCTGTATCTTTGCTCTAATACGCTTGATATTATCTTCTCTAGGTAGGTTCATAATATCTTTAAGAGCAACGTACTTAACTATTGCGGTTACTTCTTTGCCGTCCACTACGTCTATTACAGTTTCCTCATTTTTAATATAACGAGGGTAGTATCTGTTCCATATGCAAAGAGTAAGATACTGATCGCTGTCCCGTGACGCTGGCGTGTTTTCTAGTACCTCTAGTATTTGCTTTGTTAGTTCGCTTGTTTTTCTTCGCATAGTAATTATTCGTCTTGGCTGTCGTCTTCTTCAACTATTTTACACTCGCAGATATGTGTACCTGTAGGTGCTTGGTGTGGCTCGTTAGGGTATACAGTTTCCATAGCTGACACTTCGCCAGTGTCTTCGCATATTTCGCAGTCGTAGAGATTAGCACTAGCTGGCTCTCCGCAGTCTTGGCAAATACCATTTAGCAAAAGAGCGTCGCAACAATTAGAAAAGCCTTTCATATTAGACAAAAAGTTTAATAATGTGCATTGTGATACTTCCGATATAGAAGTTATCTACTGGGAATTGACCCGACATAGCCCAAGCCATAAAGCCTAGAGCGTCTATAACCAGTATTAGAGATACAATGTTAAATATAAGTGTAAATGCTTTTTTCATATATTATTTATTTTCGTTAAAGTTAGTAATTTTTTTCTTGAAAGCCCGTAGCAGGCTACCTACCTCTTGATCTACACTTTCGCACTCCCCAAACTCTGTGATATGTGACGATACGAACGTACTGGCTGATATAATTACTTCCCCAGTTTCTTCGTCCACGATTTCGCATTTAAAGCGATAGTTTTTAGTTTCCATATAATTATTTTTTAACCTACCTCATAATCTGCATTACTGCATTAGTTACATTATAGCGTATATACAAAACAATGCAAACCCCCTGCAAGTAAAACTGTGGATAAGTGGGTGGTATAATTAAAGTAAAGCTCTCCTAAAATTATATACAATGGCAAAAAAGAAAAACCAATACGACCAGCACCACCGTAAGCCTAGATCGCTTGGCGGGGCTACTGACCCTACTAACCTTGCTACCGTTCGTAAGTCCCACCACCAGCACTGGCACGGTATCTTCGGCAATATGACTGCCGAGCAAATTATCCGCTACATAAATGCGAAGTGGATAGACCCCGATTATGTGGTAGTACTCTACCGAAAACAACAAAACTAGAGAGCCTTTTTAGGCTCTTTTTTACTTGCACGTATCTTTAAATACGCTCGGTAACAGTCTTTATCACAAAACTTCTTCGGCTTCTCTATAGGTTTTTTACACTGGTTACAATTAGCCATAATTACTTTTTATTTACCGCTTTTCTAAGCTCAATAGTCGCAGAAAACTTTACAAGGTTACGTGCTGGGATCTTACCAAGGTTATTTACCTTTGCTTTGTGTCGTACGATTTTAAACGTACCTAGTCCACGCACAATAGCCCGCTTTTCTGTTTTAAGACTTTCGTATATCTCTGATAAAAACTGCTTCTTAGCTTCTTTATAAACTGATCGTGTGATATGTACCATAAATTAAATTAAGTCTACTACGCTCTCTAATAAAGTTTACCCTAGGGTATTTTAGTAAGTCTTCGTCGGTAGCTCTGTTTAACGCTATCCATACGTTTTTACTCTTGTCCAAGTTCCCGCCGTCTTGGTGCTCGTTTACGCCGTGGTGCCACGTACATAACGGTATTATTGCCCACGGCTCGTCTATCTGCTGTCCGCCGTAGATAAGTGCGTGCTCCATAGTAATATGGTAACTGCACCCCCCGTCTTCCCAGCGTGCACAAGTGCGATAAAAAGGATCTGTCTCTATCGCTCTTTTTACTTTAGCTCCGAGTGCTCGCATAGTAGGCGTTTGATATATCGGAAGCGATAGTATTTGCTAGCTTCTTGTAGTAAATATCAAAAGCACTTTTATTTACTGCGTCTCTTAGTCGTAGTGCTTCGTGTAAAAGACCCTCTTTTTGTAAGTCGTTACCCGCAGTATTCACTACTCGTAGCATTTCTGCACGTATAGCTTCTAGTCGCTTTACTCTTTTTTGATTTCTAAACTTCATAAAAGGTACGATAATAAAGGCTAACAAAAGTCCTACAAACATACCCCCGAAAATGATAGCTATAAACATAAAATTATTTCTTCTTCTTAGCTGTTTTCTTTTTGCCGACCTTTATTACTTTTACCTCGTATAAGTCTCCTTTTTCAAGAAGATTTTTAAAACTACTACGCTCTGCTAGCTCCGCTTCGTAACGCTTCTTAGCGTCCTTTATAGCTTCCTGCATAGCTTCTAGGATAGTAAGCCACCCCTGCATATACTCTACGCCACGTTTTGCAAAATACCACTTCTTAGCCCCACTACTTTCGTCGTAACTCTCTAGCAAGCTGATTTCGTTACGCTTGTAGTCTATTTTGACTGTAACGGTTATTTTCTTGTGGGTATACCCGTATATTTCTACTACTTTTTCTTCCATAAATTATAAAGTCTTAGTTTTTAAATACCGAGCTACGACTAACGGCTTACCGTGTAGTAAGTCCGCTACTACTCGGCGACGTGATTTTGCTTTAACTGCACGCTTTAACTCGTGCTTTGCTTTTTTCTTAGCTATTGCTTTTTGTTTTTCTTGTGGTTTTTTCATAAGCTAGTCTTTTTTAGCTACTGCACCATTAAAGTTTACGATCATTACGTGCTCTCTCAAAAACATAGCATAGATAAACTTAGGGATATACCACGCTCTAGGCTTCACGTAGATAGCTATACTCTCGTCTACGAGCTTTGCGAGCTTGTACTGACGTTCTCGTATATATATCTCCATAGGTGCTTCCCCCGTGGCTTCTGCTTTTTCTAGTACCTCTTCCGCTTCCTTTTGTACTTCCTCGTTTGTTTTTTTCATATGATTATTGACCTTGGTTATTACTTAGATCCTTATTTATAAATGCTTCGCTTTTCTTAGAAGCTAAAGCCGACTGGATAAACATAATAAGCGTTTTACACGTGTCCATTACGTTCTCCCACTGCTTGTACACGGCTTCTTTTAGTACAACGTCCTCGGCTTCCACTTCCATATCTTTACTGGCTAGGTTTTTCGCTTCTGTAACCTTGTACTTACTATCGCCGTCTAGGTATCCTTGCTGGACGTTTTGTAGTACCTGCTTGTAAGTGTTTTCGGTTATCTCGTGATCTGCTCTAGCCTGTGCGTGTTTATTACCAAACGATACGTAGAGTGCCGATAGCTCCCCGCCCACTCGTATAAGTACGTGTCCGCTCATAATATCTAGCTTGGTGCTGTATATTTGTCGGGCGATTTCCAGCATACGTAGTACGCTGGCGTCTTTTTCGTATACGTTTATCTCTGCGAGCTGTGACTTTAATTTTTCGTACTTTGTTTTATACATACTATGTAATTTTATTAAGATTTTCTATAACCCTAGCTTTAACGTCTTTTAGTGCTTGCTCTTGTAGTCCACCACCGTCCCACTCTTTAAGACCAGCTAAACCGATAAATATAAGCGACCATAGATCGCCAGCTATAAAAGTACCTAGCTCGTCTGCGTGCTTTTTTACTATGGTGTACTCTTTGTCTCTGTAAATAACGTCTTTTTTAAGCATAAAATTAAATAAGTTTGTCTGCTGGTACTTCGTCTTCTAAGTCCTCGTCTTCGTCGTCGTCCACTTCTACCTCTGCACCTGTAGTAAGCGGTGTTACGGCGATATAGTTTTTAGCACCGAGCTTCTTAGCTTCTAATACGACCATACTGTTTTCTGGGTACTCTGCGAGCTTTTGTACAAGGTAGTTTATCTCTCCTGTATCCTTATTAAACTTGCGGGTGTCATACACTTTAAGCTCTCCTTTTTCTTCCACTAGATAGCGGATTTTAGGGATCTCTTTACCAGTGTTTACGTCCTTGCCCATTATCTCTTTGTCTTTGATAAGACGTACTATGTGCTTCCCTGTGCTCACTGGTGCCTTACCCTCTTCTTTGGTAAGCAGTCGTAGTCTAGGGTGTAGTCCAGCGTCTTTTACTAATTGTTTTGATATTTGCATAAAATTACTCGTCGTCACTACTAGGTACTGCGACTTTTGTTATTGTTAAACTTGCGAGTGGGTAGCCGTACTCTGTCGCTTTCGCTAGCCACTCTAGGTTACTTTTCGTAAGCTCTTTGTTTTCTTTAATACGTTTTACTACACGATTTAGACCAGCTACGATAGGTGCTACCCAGTCGTAGTACTCGTCTGGCGTTTCAAATGGTGTAAGCTCTGTGTCGTCCTCGTTTTTCTTACGAGCGTAGAGCATAGAAAGGTAGTTAGAGTATTCTACTTTCCAGTTTTTCGTAAACTTCTGGGCTACTGCGTCCCATAAGATTAGCCGTTCTTTTTCTGGCATTATTTCGTTTCTAAAGTAGTGGGTTATCTCTGTTAGATCCTTTACCACTTCTACCTCTAGCTGATCGGCGATAGCGTCTATGCTGTACTGCAATAGGCGAACGTCGTCACGGCACACGTACACGATATGTGTAGGCAAGTCTGTAGCTTTTTTGTAAATGAAAGCTTGGTACATATGGTTAGTCTTCGGGTTATCTTGTGCAAGTAGTCCCTCAAAAACAAAGCTCCCTAAACTCTTCACTTCCAGTATGCACTTATCAAACGTAAGACCTTTAAACTTGTCTACGATAGCCTGTGTAAGCTTCTGCATAAACTCTGGCATATTAGGATCTATCTCTACTCTGTCAAAGTTCGTAGTACCTAAAATGATAAAGTCCACCTTGCCCGATACCTCTACCACGTCTGGGTAGCATACTCGCACTCTGTCCTGTGTCGTAAACTGGATACCAGCTTTGATAAGCACCTGCTGTACGATCCACTCCCATATATCGCCAGCCATAAACTTACGCATAGAGCGACTGTTAGGCGGGTTAGTGTAAGCTACGCCCGTCATTTTTAAATACCTATCTATCATAGCCCCGCCGATTTCACTAGCATAGGCATAGTTTCTCGGCTTTAGTTCTCTGTCGCTTTTTTCTATGGTAGCGTTCCATACTTCCATTAAATTAAACTGATTTTCCATATAATTATTTTTTTAACCACCTCATAACTTACTAATAATCTTATTATATTGTATATACGAAATAATGCAAGCAAAAAAGGGGATAACTAAACCCAGCCAGCGACACGTCCTTTAGCTGTCTCGTTCCTTTCTTGCTGTACCATTCTCGGCTTTATAGCTATTTCTGCTTCCTTATCCTTTAACTTCTGCCAGTTTCTAAGTAGCTGTGCTGGTGTGTAGATCTTATCGTAGCTCGTTACATAGGGCAGTTTGTTGTAAATTACGGCTTTAGAGAGCATATCGTAGATACTTTGATACGAGTGTAGACTAAGCAAGGTTTCCACCGCCTTACGCTCCGTGGTGCGTTTGTAGAGCGTGCTGTAGTTCTCGTCTACCAACTCAAAGCACTTAATCACGTCATTTACTTTAGGATCTTCTACTTTTACTACTGCTGGTTTAGAAGCTTTAACCTTGGTAGCTTTCAAGGCAATAGGCGAAGCCGTTTTGCTATCTGTTATCTTACTGTTACCTATATTGTTATCTATGTATCCTTTTTTATGTAGGGGGGGTGTGTTATTTAATGTAGGGGGGGGTACATTTTTCTTGTAGGGGGTAGATATATTAAGTAGGGGGGTTATAGGGCTTCTAAAAAAGTTTTGATCTAAGTCAAAGTCTACCCAGCCAGCCTTTTTAAGATCACTAATAGTAAGACTTACTACTCTAGTAGCTAGTCCTGTCTCTTCTGCTATTGTCTGGTTACTTGCTATGCACCCTAACTTCCCTGCACTGTGGACTTCTATAGCCCCGTATACAAGTACGTGTCTATTAGTAGCTTTAATTTTTTCGGTTATTTCTCTGCCTAATAAACTGGCGTAAAATGGTATGTGCTTTAACATAAACTCTAGAGCTTAAACTTTTCTACTAATGCTGACGTGTCCACTCCACCTGTAACACTTATCTTTACAAGCGGGCGATCACTCTCTGGTAATAATAAGTCCAAGCGTTCGGTATCTCCTAATAGTTCTGGTTTATTATTCTGCACGATAAACTTTACTCGTGCGTCGGCGACACGGTTACGCTCCTCTATTTCAAGTGTCGGCATATCTCGCTTTATCTGTGCGAAGTCGTCGCCACCTTTAGGCTCGTAGCCCTCGCTCCAGCCAGTGTAGTATCTAAAGTCTGGCTCTATTCTTTTTATTTCACTACCGCTTATCATACGATCGGCTGTAGAAAATATACTTTTCGTGATCCAAGCGTACTTAGCTTTTTCTAGTTCGTCTTCTGTAATGCTTACGTAGTCTGTAGGTGCGTATCCGTACACTACTCGCCACTTTAATATCTTAACCATATCTCTTTTAAATTATTTTTTATAATATGCTACTAATTTTTTCTGTATCCTACCTACTTGTCCGCATTTACAAGTAGACTAGTAAGCAGGATACAAAATGTAAATGCTGTAGCCTTTTTATTATATTGTATTTACGAAAAGATAGATAGTGCTTTTATGTGTATAACCCTGTAGACAAAACCTGTAAAACTTGATAGAGTAATTTAACTGGTTAGTCCGTAAGAGATTTTTTACCGAAAGGTAGGGGATTAAATACGGCTTACTGGTACCTCATAATCTATATCTTAACCATATAAATTAGCAAAAATACCGTCCCTCAAAAGGCGGTATTTTTGTTTTTACCACTCCCCTACCGCTACTTTATCCACTCCCCTCTCGTACTAAAAAACGGGGGATTAGACCACTCCCCTACCGAAAAAACCCTTATTTTACAAGGGCAGGGGATTTTTTCTTTATAGACGTCCTAAGTGGGGGATAGGGCTTTAGAGTAGCTCTAGCAATTTTCTGGCTGTAGCTAAATGCTTCTCATAAGATTTAGAAGTGTATACAGTCCACGCACTCAAACCTTGCGTGTCTAGTTTGTGTCTCGCTCGTGCTAAGTTTACGTCCACGTCGTAGTCTTCTGGCTTCGGATTGTTTATTTGAAATACGCCACCGTCTCTAGACCACGCATATTGCTGGTGCCCGTCTCTACAGTATGTAGATCGGTAGCCAGTAAGTTTGGTTTTAGACACTGCGTTAAAGTCCACGTATTTACCGATAATATGATCGTATGTACCCAGCTCTTTTTCTACCACTTTATAGTAACAGTTATACCCTGTCGCTTTTGCATTAAGACCACTTTCGTCTAAAGCGATAGCCACCATTATTTCTGGGTGTTCTGGGAATACTTTAGATATTTTTTCTACTATCTCCATTTTCTCTGGCGACTTAGCAGGATCTAAAGGCTGATATTTTTTTATTGTTTTAGTAGTAGGTACGCCGAGCTCCACGTAAGCGGGTGCTGGCGTTACTTCTTCTAATACTACTTCTTCTTTTTGTAAAAGTCTTATCGCTAATATAGCGAGTAATACAGTTACAATCGGTACGATTATTTTGTATTTATTCAAAACAGATTTAAGAGTACGTGCGGTATATTCTCCTACTATTTCCTCTGGCGACTAACCCTTAGAAAAGTATTGCCGTGCGGGGGATACAAAAAAGCTATCCTAGCTCTTCTGTAGATTTTTTAGCGACACTAGAAGTACCACTGTGGATACCCATAGCGGTAAGAGCTGACTGTAGCCCTACAAAGATAGCGAGCGAGTAATTTAGGTACCCGATAGATAGAAAAGATAGACCTAGACCTACTGCTAGTGCAAAGATCGGTAGGCGATTGCTTGGCAAGCCAGACGTACGAGCAATATAAGTAAGTCCCATAACAAAACCACTTATAGTAGCCGATAGCACCATTATATTTTTGATTACTTCGGGATCTGCGATATTTAATATCATATAGTTTTATTTAGATTTCTTAGCGACCTTTTTAGGCTTTGCTTCTGCTTCGCCGTCTTCTGTAGCTTCTACTTTCGCTGTAGCTTCGCCGTCTCCTAGTACCTCAAAAGCTTCTCCACTGATAGCTTTGTACCATTCTGTAGAGAGTATGTTTTTACCTACGAAGTCTGCTACTACTGGGAAGTTCATAGCGTCGGTGTTAGTGATAGTCTTTATGTTTTTTGTTGTCATAAAATATATAGTTACTTAATAAATGATAAACGGGCTTGCCACCCTATGTATATATTATACCACGGGGGTATCCGAAAAAGGCACAATTTGCACCGTTATGTACTCGTGCTCGCTTGGTATCTTTTCTATGATAGTGCGATATATAAAACGATCGTCTTTTAGTACTCCGCATTTCACTAGAATATCCTGTAGTGGCTTTACGGGGTTATCATTGTCCGCTAGCTTGTGATTTTTCATATAGAAGCGGTACGTTACCTGTAATTTACCCTCTGGGGCACGCTGTACGCCCCGTAGAAGCAGTGCTACGTCATTTTCGTACTTCTTATAGTCTGGCGTCTTAAAACGTCGCCCTTGCCAAGCGTCATTGACGCTAAGAGCTTTTATATCTATCTTAAAGTCCATAAAATAAGTCTGCTTCCAGTCCCCGCCTTTTCACTAGAGCTGGTAGCTTAGTTCCTTTGGCGTATACATAGAGTAGCCAGTCTTCACGCTTAGCCGTCCCTGCATTTATCTTCTTACCTAGTCCCAGCATAGAGCCTAGATTAAAGCAAAAACTAACACAAGCGTCGTACTGATTTTGTGTAAGCGGTACGGTTATATCTTTACGCACTTGTGGCTCGTAGACCTTAGCGAGACTATTTAAAAGCATAGCTTCTGCCTGTGCGTGTGTGATAGCTTTAGTGTCACGTGTAACACGTGTACCGTCTGGCATATATGTATTACCGTATCCGATAGTCCATACCCCGACTTGATCCTTATATGGCTCTAAAATGGCAGTCTTAGTATTGCCGTCGCCAAGTCCCTCAAACTTCTTAATAAGATCCAGCCCACGACTAGATAGCTTTAAGAGATTTTTTTTTTACTATAAAGCTCGTTTAATTTAGCTCTAGTAAGTTTACCTACGTATCCAGTGTTAGGTATCCCGTGTCTAGCTTGAAAACGCTTTACGCTTGTTTCTGTGTGTATTCCGAAGTATCCAGTGTCTAGA